>Ga0157361_1000052_pt1 | contig 67478 bp, 64 predicted proteins | sample AttlaeALBM2_FD_111481 | JGI IMG/M metagenome (GOLD analysis project Ga0157361, IMG submission 111481) | Fungus gardens microbial communities from leaf cutter ant in Ribeirão Preto, State of São Paulo, Brazil - Atta laevigata ALBM2 | ecosystem: Host-associated > Fungi > Mycelium > Unclassified ...
CATGAGCAGGACTGGCATGAGTTCCGCGATGCAATTCGCATCACGCGCCAGATCATCAATCAGCCTGCGCTGGATAAATATCGCGGCAGAGAGATCAGCCCCGGCCTGGATTGCCAGACGGATGAACAGCTGGATGAGTTTGTGCGCAACCACGCCGAAACCGCCTATCACCCTTGCGGAACCTGCAAGATGGGCAACGACGCCATGGCGGTAGTCGATGGCGAGGGCCGCGTGCATGGTCTGGACGGCCTGCGCGTGGTCGATGCATCGATTATGCCGCTGATCATCACCGGTAACCTCAATGCCACAACCATTATGATTGGCGAGAAGATTGCGGATAATATCCGTGGTCGTCAGCCACTGCCGCGCAGCGAAGCCGATTACTTCGTTGCCGGCGATCGCCCGGTACGTGGCGAACCGATGCGGGCATAGTCCGTTTACAGGGCAGCAGGATGCTGCCCTGCTTCTGTTTAGCAGCCTGATTTTTCCCTTTATCTGGTGAGCCATCAAGGCACGATGCTGATATGATGTAAGAGGATATCAAAAGTATGTTGTAACTATAATGGGTGATCCCTTATAGAAATTCAGAAATCAAATAGACAACAAGTTCGATATTTAAGACATTACTTTATTAAAGCCGGAAACGGTATTCTCAAAATATTTTAATGGTCGCAAGATCGCAATACGCCTGATTAAAAACATACGGCACCTGACTATATCAGTATAACCAGCGCTTAATTTCAGCTGCCTGAACTCACATTGAAATGGTTAAAATGTTCATAGCAGCGCCATCCCTGCACTGCTACAAAGGCCATACCAATATCAGGACGCAATTTTCATCATCACCAGCCCGGCCACAATCAGTAGCGCAGCGGCAATACGCAGCGGGCTGGCGGACTCGCCAAGGAACCACAATCCGACAACAAACGACCCCACCGCACCGATGCCGGTCCAGATGGTATAGGCGGTTCCCAGCGGCAGCGATCGCATAGCCCATGAGAGCATGACAAAACTCACTATCACCGCCAGCAGGGTAATCACCGCATACACCGGCCGCGTAAAACCCTCGGACATTTTCATGGTAAATGCCCAAACCACTTCCAGTAACCCTGCGGCTATCAGCATCATCCAGGCCATCAGGTAAGCTCCTCTGTTTACCAGGTCGTCCCGGAAAAGACTGAAGCACTATTCAGGTCGTCCTGAATACAGCCGGAAAATATGCTTAGCTTTGAGCACTGACTAAACGCACCGCAAAACCAAAGAACAGCATGCCGGTCAGCATATTCGCCAGTTTCACCAGCCGCGCGCGGCTGCGCAGGAAACGGACCATCATTGCACCCGCCAGCAACAGGATAGTGTAGTAGCTCAGGCTGATTCCCTGAATCATTAAACCGAGCAAGGCGAATGCCGGGGCCGTGTGCGTCACCGCCGGATCGATAAACTGAATAAAGAAGGAGACGTAGAACAGGATCGCTTTCGGATTGGTAACGCCAAGCAACAGCGCGCGCAGAAAGTAGTTCTCCTGTTTTACCGCCTCTGCAGGATGCTCACCGTCACGTTTGCGCAGCGTACCGATAATGATCTTCGCGCCGAGATAGAGCAGAAACATCGCGCCGAGGTACTTCACCACCATAAAGATATGCGGACTGGTACGAATCAGCGTCGCGACACCCGCCCAGGCCAGAAAGATCAGCACCAGATCCCCCAGCATCACGCCCGCGATTGCCCGGGTCGCCGCTTTTGCTCCGCGACTCATGCCGGTACGCAGCACGTACAGGCTATTGGGTCCGGGCAGCAAAATTATCACCAGCGCACCCGCCAGAAAGGTCCAAACATTGATAATACCGACATCATGCAACATTACTGCTCTACCCCATACGCTTCAGGCTGATGCTACAACCGAAGCCGTTGATTATTCGTCTTAATTTTATGCGCAACGCGTTAGCTTTGCGCCGCGCAGATAATAGCAGCCCGGCACAGTGAGTGTCGCACTTTTCCCTGTTTCAGCCGCGCGCCGTTAATGAGCAAGCAGTACATACATAAATTTTTCTGGCGATTTCAGGCTGAAATTCAGCGCTTACGCGAAAGGTATATCACGCTAATCAACGAGTTAACTGCTGCACAACCGCATCCAGAAAAGCGCGCAGCGCGGCGGGCTGGCGTTCGCGCGACATATAAAGGCCATAAATTCCCAGCGTTTTCGCCGTGTAGTCCGGTAACAGAGATTGCAACAGACCCTGATCCAGCGCGGTACGCGCCTCCATCTCCGGCACCATGGCGATGCCGCAGCTAGCTACTGCGGCATCGCACAGCACCGATGAGATGCCGGCGCTGAAATTGCCACTGACCACGGCTGAAACTGCTTCGCCGTGCCGGTCACGGAATTGCCAGCGTTGACCGGCAAACCGGCTATAGTGCAGGCAGTTGTGCTGTGAAAGCGCCTCTGGCGTCTGCGGATGACCATGCTGCTGCACATACGCGGGCGACGCGCACACCACCGACGGGCACGACCCCAGACGCCGCGCAATCGCCCCTGGTTCAGGATCGTCGGTGATGCGTATCGCCACATCAATACGCTCACCCACCAGGCTGACCGGTTGATTATTGATCTCGAGTTCAAGGCGTACCGCCGGATAGCGCGCCAGGAATGCCGGAATCATCGGCCCGAGAATATGCGTAGCGGTGGAGTGCGCGCAGGCAACACGCAGCGTGCCGTGCGGTTCGCTACTGGCGCCCGGGCCGGCAATCTCTTCTGCCAGACGCGAGAGCGCGCGGGTTTTCTCAAGCACTTTTTCCCCGGCAGGCGTAATGGTTAACCGGCGTGACGATCGATGTAGTAACCGCGCGCCCGCCCACTTCTCCATCTCATCAAGATAACGGCTGACCATCGGCCGTGAAATATTCAGTGCGCGCGCCGCTGCGCTCAGGCTCCCCAGTTCACAGATGCGATTAAATACCAGCGCCGCTGTCACTCTGTCCATCATGGCTCCATCCGATCGTTTTACGAAACTGATCATATCTGATTGCGGGAATTCTGCCAGCCACGGAAATCCTTACAATAATGCGCCATGGCAAACCGCCACACTAAGGATAACGAAATGAAAATTAACACCCTGACGCTGATCATGGCGGGTTTCGCGGCACCCGCCTTCGCCGCGCCGCTGCATCTGGATGTCTACAACCCACAGGAGAAAGGGATTTTTCCGGTCTCCTCGACGCTGGTTTCAGGTCCCCATGAGGCGATGCTGTTTGATGCCCAGTTCAGCCCGAAAGATGGCGAAAAGCTGGTAGAGATGATCAAAGCCAGCGGGAAAACGCTGAAGCAGATCGTTATTACCTCCGGCGATCCTGATTTCTATTTTGGTCTGGAGCCGCTTGTTAGCGCCTTCCCTCAGACGAAAATTGTTGCCTCACCGCGGGTGGTCGCGCATATCCGCGCCACCAAAGAGGCCAAGCTGAAATACTGGGGGCCACAAATGAAAGAGGGAGCGCCGCATCAGCTGTTTGTACCGCAGGTGACGCAGCAGACTCACTTCAGCGTTGACGGTGAACGTATTGAGCTGCGTCATGCGGCAGAGCAGTCCGCTTATGTCTGGATTCCATCCAGCAAAGCTATCCTGGGCGGCACGGTGATCTCATCGGGTATTCACGTCTGGACCGCCGATACGCAAACTCCGGCCAGCCGGGCCGCATGGCGTAAAGTATTGCGTGAAATCCGGCATCTCAAGCCCGATGTGGTGATCCCCGGTCACTATCTTGGTGAGCGTCCGGCAGGCGATCGGGCAGTGGCGTTTACGCTGGATTATCTGCAAACGTTTGAAAAAGCGCTGCAGCAGCATAAAGGATCGGCTGCGGTGGTAAGCAGCATGAAAGCCGCCTGGCCGACGCTGGCGGACGAGAGTTCGCTGACGCTGAGCGCAAAAGTGAACAGCGGCGAGATGCAGTGGTGATGAGCACCGCCCTGCAGGTCAGCCGCGGTTCAACATTTTAAGCGCGCGAGCGAGAGCGACCCATCAGGGACGCCATCGGTTAACGCCCGGCTTCCCGCCCCAGCCAGAAGACCTCGGGCGGGCTGTGCATCAGGAAATTTTGGTGCGAAATATTCCACGCATAGGCGCCCGCCAGGCTGAATACCAGCCAGTCTCCCACCGCCAGTGCGGCGACTGGCTGCTGGCGTGCCAGCACATCTTTCGGCGTGCATAGCTGGCCCACCAGCGTCACCTGCTCATTGTAGATCCACGCCGGGTTCTGCTCACGCCGCATCACGCTAAATGGGTGGTTATGGCTCTGCGCCGCCGGCGTGCGGAAGTGGTGCGTTCCGCCACGTCCGATGGCAAACCACTCGCCCAGATTCTTCTTTATATCCAGCACTTCCATTACGTAATAACCGCAGCCGGCAGCAATATAGCGGCCACACTCAAAGCGCAGCGTCCAGCCACGCGCCTGGCTCACAGAGACAATATCCGGCAGGCGCTGGCAAAAACGCGCCCAGTCAAAGTGCTGCGTCGGGTCAGCGTAATTAATACCGATACCGCCGCCAACGTTGATCAAGGCGATCGATAACTGCCACCGCTCGCACCACATCTGCACTTTTTCCAGATAGAGACGCATCAGCGCCAGATGGTTATCCACATCCAGCTGGTGTGACATCAGATGGAAATGGAAACCGTGCAGGCTAAGCCGCGGCGAGGCGGCGAGCTCACTGAGCGCAGCCGGTAACTCCTCCTCATCAAGACCAAACGGCGTCGGTTTCCCGCCCATCATCAGGCGCGTACCGCCAATGCCCTCCAGCGCGACGTTCATACGCAACAGCACTTTAACGGTTTGGTTCTCGCGCTGCGCGATAGCGTGGAGACGACGTAGCTCCGTCAGACTTTCAACGTGCAGCACGTCAACGCCATGCTGCACCGCCTGCTGCAGCTCGCTCTCCAGTTTCCCCGGCCCGCCAAAAATCAACGGCTTGCCTGGCACCTGCTCGCGTAACCAGCTGAGTTCGCCGCCGGAAGCTGCCTCAAACCCATCGACGTAATCCCTCAGCGCATGCAGCACGGGCGCTTCCGGATTAGCCTTTGCCGCATAAAACAGCTCGCAGCCGGTCGGTAAGGCGCGGCGCATGGCGCTGATGTGCTGGCGCAGCGCCGCAAGATCGTAGAGATAAGCACAGAACGGCTCTGTGCGCTGCTGCTGCAACTGTTGCAGCGTCTGTTGTACCTGCGGCGTCACCGGGCGCTCCTCATCGGATGGTTCATCTGGGTGTAATCAGCGTGTTTATCCGCTTTCTGTAACAGCCGGGTCTTCAGGTTATTTTTAGAAGGGATCGCGCCACCCGCCAGTACGGCAGCGATCTCCGGCTGCTGCTGCCAGCGCGCCAGCCGTGTAGCCAGCCTGTCCCACAGCTGTTGCTCCAGCCGGCGATCGCCATCGGCCATCCGGAAGAGCAGCTCAGAGAGATGATTGATCAACAGGCAGTAAGCCACGCGGCGCCAGCCCTGTTCACGGCTATACCAGACAGAGTGACGCGCACGGTCAGACATCGCTGCCAGATCGCTCGCCGTCCAGCGTTCTGTGGTCAGCTTGGTCCCCTCAAGATCGCGAATCCACACCGCCGTGGGCAGATGGTTCTCCATCGCCAGCAATACGTTCTGCAGATGCGGCTCAAACACCAGGCCTTCGGTGAAAAATGCCTCCAGCACGCCAGGCAGCAACAGATCCAGATAGCGATCCAGCCACAGCTGGCTGGCCTGCTGCCGGGAGAGGGACTGCGCCTGGCCCAGCTGCTGCAGCGTGGTTTGCAAAGGGCTGTTGCCGTCACGATCAAGCGCGAACAGCGTGGCAGCCAGCCAGGGCTGCTCATCACGCAGATTCTCGCGATACAGAATGCCAAAGCACTCCTGCAGATGACGCACATCTTCCGCTTCATGACTCTGCGCCACCGCAGAGAAATCCAGGCTGGTGGCCGCTGGCTCACGCATGATATGAAAACCTGGCGTCTGCGCCTCCAGTCGGGCAAACGGCTGGGCCAGCAGCTGGTTTAGCGCCACTGCGCTCTCCAGCTCGTACCAGGCATTCTTGCGCACGCAGTTGGTCAGGCGCACATGGATTGAACATTTCAGGTAATAGGGTAAATCAGCACGGTAGAGCGTGCGCACGGATGAGGTTGCCGCAAACGCTGGCCCTTGCGCCCCAAGCGGCGCGATCAGACCGGCCTGCGCCGCGCGCTTATAGAGCGGTGAGGCGAAAATGTGCGGCACCTCCCACGGGTGGCAGGGATAGCAATCCTTTCCGTTAAGATCATCAAGCATGGCTGTTACCGGCGCAGTGCCGCGCACCTGCAACAGTGCGGGATCGATGCGGAACCAGAATAACGGGAAGCGCGCCGCCACTTCAGGTGAACAGGCCAGCAGCGCCTGTGGCGTCACGCCCTGACGGCTTTTCGGGCTGGGATGCATGGGATGGCCCCACAACAGCCCCTCTTCACTGCGGATATAACTGTGCGCCGCATCCTGGTGTGGCGCCTGCTGCAGGAAAGCCGTTGCAACCTGCACGCTATTTTCAATCTGCTCCATCAGCTCCAGATCGGGCAACTGCCCGGTCTGACGCACCATGTCGTTAACCAGTAATGCCACCGCTTCGCGGCAACTTATTGCGCGCCACGGGCGACCAAACTGTTTCACGAAAGGCGAGCCGGTGTAATCACCGCGCCCCAGCAGGCTCCAGCGCGTAGCGCGGATGGCAAAGAGCGAACCCTCCGTACCGCCCGGCGCCAGCATGACGACATCACCCGATACCATGCGGCTGGCCAGTGACAACGGAATATTTCCCCCCTGCGCCAGCGTCACACGTCCTGCCGGGCGCGCAAACTCCCGGATATAGCAGTTCAGTAGCGCGGTCAGGCCAGCAAACTCTGCCTGCTCCCGCTCAGGCGATACTTTGGGGGTCTGTAACGGATGTTCACGAACCGCGAGTGATGCGGACATAACCTGATCCTCGTAATGATGAAGTAACAAAGATGAACGCGGCGCCAAGCGCCGCTAACGCTGACGCCAGCCAGGGCGCCTGCAGTGAAAAGTGTGCTACCAGCCAGCCCGCGCTGAGTCCGGCGGCGACGCCGGCCCACTTGCCTGCCGCATCAATGTGTCCAAACTGTTTTCCGGCGCTGTTGCGCGGAATTGTCTCGCTCAGCAGTTGATTAGCGCCGCTATAGGCCAGCAGCATGCCAAAACCAAACAGCGTGCGTGCCAGAAGCAGCGTTGCGGGATCATCCAGCACGCCGTGCCAGAGCGCTGCCAAAGCCATCAGCAGCATGCCAGGCACAAAGAAGGTGCTGCGCCCGCGCAATCGGTGCCAGAGCGGCAGCAGCAGCAGATAGATCAGGTGCGGCCAGCTGTAAAACAGACCTGTGACTACCTCCTGATGCAGCCAGTGGGCAGCATATGGCAGGAAATAGGGAAAGGTGATGACCATGGCGAAGTTGAACAGAAACTGCAGGGTCCAGAGCGGCAACAGCGCAGGACGTTCGGTGGACGTGGGTGACGTTACCCCTTTGCGTGACGTTGTAACATCTTCGGGCAGTTTAAGACTGAGTATCAAGCCCGCAAGCGGCAGAATGCTCAATCCCAGCCACAGATGCTGACCGATATGCGGCAGCAGCATCAGAACGGCCCCTATCAGCGGCGGCGCGCTCAGCAGCGCCAGCCGGGCTGAAAACTGCGTCCAGTTCAGCGCTTTTGCCAGCGCATCGCCCTGCATATGCTGCGATAAATAGCCATTAGCCGCGGCCAGCGTACCGCCTGCCAGCCCCTGCAGGGCCAGCGCGATAATCAGCCACGGTAGCGAAGGCGCAATCCCCGCCAGCAGAAACGCGCCGGTCAGGCCAGCCAGCGCCCGCTGCAGCGACAGCCGCCGACCATAGCGATCGGCAAAACGGCCCCACCATGCCGCAGAGAGCGCTGTCATCACCGCCGGTAAGCTGAACAACACGCCAGCCCACGGGCTCTGCTCGCCCAGGCCGAAGCCACTTAGCAGGCGTGGCAGGTAGAGCGGTACCCCCAGCACGGTGAAGGCCGCAAGGAAATGGCAGGTCAGCACCACCAGTAACGTATGGCGCATTAGTGCGCGCCCCGTTGCAGGAAGTTAGGTCCGCTCTGACCGTAGAACTTGTTGATATCCGCTGCACCAGACGCCTGCTTGCTGAGCAAGCTGCCGCTCAGCAGCAGATACTTCACCGGCTGCGTTTTGGCGCTGAAGAGCTGTTCGCGGGCAAAGGCAGTGGCGACGCCCTCCGCCTCCAGGCGTGCCAGGCTGCTCTCCAGCGCGGCACGCAGCGTGTGGTAGGCGGCTTCGCGATCCAGCAGATTTGCCGCTGCCAGACTCTCCAGCACGGCCGCCAGGCACAACTGCAGCGTGATGGTGATAAACATCTGCGCCAGCGCGCTCTCATCCTCAACGCAGATCCGTTCATCACGCAGCTGCGCAAGGCGCTCCGCCAGCGGCGGGCAGGCGGCACGGAAGCGCTGCGGCAGAATACGGGCCGCATCGTTATCCTTCATCACCAGCGTCAGCGCTTCGCCCGGCGTCATACTGAGCACCGCGTTTTGCTGGTTCGACTCCAGCGCAATGCCGTAGCGCAGCCACAGCGTCAGGTGCACATCTGCCATGAGCTGACAGTAGTCGCGCCACCACTGCGTGGCATCCGGCATCCCCGCCTGCTCCAGCAGCGAGGCGAGATAGAGCCGGCCATCCGGCAATTTACTGCCGAGCGCCGCCACCGGCAGCAGCGTTTCGCCTGCACGGGGTGAAGCATAGCGGCGCAGCAGAAAGGCCAGCTGCTTCTCCTCAGCCACATGGCCGCAGAAACGCTCGTCGACGTGGCGATACTTGCCGCGCAGCAGGCTGTCCTGTGCGCCAATCTCTGTCAGCACCCCGGCGAACCACTGGCCGTCATAGAGCGTCGACGGTTTAATCAGGCGGATATTTTTCTGCCCTAAGGTGCGCATGCTGAGCGGTATTTTGAGATGGTCAGCCGGGAAATCAGCCAGCTGCACGGTGCGTACCGACAGTGTGGGATAGACATCCAGCCAGGCCTTCGGTGCCACCACTGCGCCAGCCGGCAGGGTGTTCAGGTGCGGCAGCGTCAGCGGATGGACCGGAATCAGCGCAGAGTCGCGGAACTGAGCATCCTCCAGCCCAACCTGATGGGGTTGGGGCCACCATGCCGGTCGGGCAGCCGGCTCCGTCAGGGTCAACTGTTCACGCGGCAGCGCCAGCCAGCGCAGCGTGAAGCGCTGGCAAAATTCCGGGGCATACTGGCGCAGATCCGCTTCGCTGAAGCCAAACTTGGCGCGCGCCGTGGGATAGTAAGGGTGATCAAGAAAGCTTGCCAGCTGGTCGGCATGGCGCAGGCGTTCGCCCCAACTCATGGCGGCGGGCGGGCGCAACAGCGTCTCGCTCTGCTGCAGAAACGCCGCAGCGCACAGCTCGCCTTGCGCTACTGCAGCGTCGGCCTCCTCTTTATAGGTAGCGAACAGCTGGCGCGTCTCATCTTCCCCATCGGGCATTATCGCAGCCAGCCAGGCCGCATAGCCCGCTTGTGGCTGCCAGCCCGTTGCGGTGCGCACCTCCCACTTCGGGCTGATTGCGCGCCAGTACTGCATATAATCGCTGGGACGCACCGCCAGCCGCAGCACGGTGCGTTCCGCAGGATAGAGTAGCCACTGCTGGCCCTGCTCAACCACCAGGCGTGAGCGGCTTATAAGCCCGCTCACATCTTCGCGCAGACAGGTATCGATAATGCGCAGGGTGATGTAGTCGTGCTGATTCATGGTGCGATCTCCCACGTCAGTGCCGTCAGGGTGCGTGCTGCAAGCTGCTCCAGCTGCGTGCTGTCGCTGGCTTCCAGATAGAGAACGCCAAGATAGTCTTTGTTGGAGTGCGTCAGTTCGATGCGGTCGCCCTGCGCTTTGAGCGGTCGATAGTGCAGGCCCGGTGCGGTTGCCGGCTGCGGCGCACGCTGCAGCGTGCCGCTCTGCTGCGCCACCAGATAGTGGATCAACGCCTCTCCCACCGCAGGTTTTACCGGTGGCAGTGGTTCACCCAGATGCAGCCGCAGAATCGGGCTAAACCAGCCCTCCGGCAGCAGGCGATCGAGCAGGAACTCCCGTCCGTCGCCGATGCTGCGATAGTTGATCTCAACCAGCACCGGGCCGCTGTCAGTGACGATGAACTCGCTGTGGCAGACACCCAATCCGACCCCGAACGCTTGCAGCTGCGCCAGCGCCTGCGCTCTCCAGCGCGTACTCTGTTCGCCGTCCCAGCGCGCCGCCGTTTCAACAAAGTGAGGCGGTGCGGAGAGCGTCACATCAAAGCCGCCGATAGCCACTAACTCGTTGCCATCCCCGAGCGTTTCCAGCGTGAACAGCGGACCTTGCATAAACGCTTCGGCCAGCAGCGTCTGACGGCAGGGCAGCGAAGCAAGATAGCGCTGGCAGCTGTCGGGATCCTCAAGCAGACGCACGTCCATTGACGCCACGCCCTGCCCCGGTTTAATCACCAGCGGCCAGGGCCATTCGGCGCGGGGCTGCTCATGCGGCAGCAGCTGAACTGACCATATCGACGGTAATCCCTGCGCGTTCAGACGCTGGCGCATACGCCACTTCTCTTTCGCCGCATAGCAAATCTGCCACGCTTTCGCCGGCAGGCCGAGGGCAGTAGCGGCTATCGCCGTCGCGGTTTGCAGATGATCGCTATTGGAGAAGAGCGCGGCAGGGGTAATGCCCGATTCGGTCAGCGCGTCCAGAATCGACAGCGGATTAAAAACTTCGCACTCAATAACGCGCACGCTGTCATCAAGCAGCTTATTGTGCGCCATAGCGTGGTCAGTGAGCACAATAACGGGATAGCCGAGACGTTGCGCTGCGGGGATAAAACCTTCAATCACCGCCGCGTTAACGACGTGACTAATGATCACATAAGGCTGATGGTTAAGCATGTGTCTACCTGTTGGGTTGCAGTAACTCAGGATTAAAGAGAGGAGAGTTCCGTGCGTCGCTGTTTTAAGGCGCGGAACAAAAAGCCGCGATCTTCACCGCATAACCAGCAGTCGATGCCCTGGCTGCGCCAGTAATCTTGCTGTTCCGGGGTGCGCGGATTAGCACAAAAGCGCTTGCCGGCGGCTGCACAGTGCCGGGCAAGCAGACGAATTTTTGCTTCAACGTCCGGATGCAGGGGTTGTGGTCCCAGCTGCAGATTCAGGGCCAGATCCAGTGCGCCCTCCATCACCATCGTCACTTCCGGCAGACGCACAATGGCGTCAATCGCATCGATGCCGTGCGCTGTTTCAATCATCGGAATCAGCCACAGCTTTTCATTGGCCTGGCGGATGTAATCCGCCAGCGGTAGTGTGCCGAAACCGGTCACGCTGCCGCCGGTAATGCCACGTGTGCCGAGCGGCGGAAAGAACATCGCATCACGCAGTGCCCTAACCTGTTGGGCACTTTCGGTACGCGAAAGCACAATGCCGTGGGCACCCATATCCAGTATCCGCCCTGCCCGCGGGATATCGTCTGCGGTAATGCGTACCAACGGCGCGCAACCCTGCAGCTGTGCCAGCTGAATACAGTGGCTGAGTAAAGTCTCGTTGTGCGGCTGGTGTTCCAGATCCAGCAAAATAAAGTCATAGCCGGCGGTGGCGATCATCTCCACGATGGTCGGATGGGGCACGGAGTTGAGCATGCCATACAGCGCGGGTTGCCCTTGCAGACGCTCATCCGGTGATGTTAAGACGATCATATGAAACCCTTTTAGTAATACTTATCATTTACATTATCATTACGATTCGCGTGAAGTTTATCAAATCCTTTGACAAGGATCGTTAAATATATTCACTGAGTGATTGTTACTGAGATGGCGTAATCTGACCGCTTTGCTTAGCGGTTGCTCATGATATATCTTTGATAAGTAATCACAAAAAGTAAGGGAATGTTTCTACTCCAGTTTCTCAGGGCGTGATGCCGCTTTTTGCGATGCTTAATGAAATGTTCACGATGTAGCCTTTGACGAAGGAAAAATTAATGAGTGGCAAGTGGCTTTTAGTGATCCCGGCGCTGTTATGGTCCCTCTCCGGGCTGGCGCAGGCGCTTACGGTGACCGACCTGGCGGGGCGCACCGTTACGCTGCATGCGCCCGCTCAGCGCATTATTCTGGCCGACAGCCGTATGCTCCTGCCGATGCTGCTACTACATCCGGGCGAAGCACCGAAAAACATCGTGGCGTGGGACGACTCCCTGCAAACCCGCGCTCCGGATATGGGCCGCTATTTTACAAAACTGTTTCCACAATTAGGGGCGATTCGGGTTTTTACTAATCCCTATCGCAGCCCCTTTAGCGTGGAGCAGGCCGCTCCCCTGCGCCCCGACTTAGTGGTGTTTGATACCGGTATTCTGGCAAAGCTGCGCAGTGAAGGTACGCTGGCACTGCTGGAGAAAAGCGGCATTCCGGTGATCTTTATCGACTTCCGCCACCAGCCGCTGCGCAACGCACCTGCCAGCCTGCGGCTGCTGGGTGCGGTCACGGGGCAAACGCAGCAGGCTGAGCGGTTCCTCCAGCGCTGGAATCAGCTGCTGCAGCGCACGCGCGAACGCGTTGCGGCGATCCCGCAGGATCAGTGGCCTGGCGTGGTGTTTGAGAATCATGCGGGCATGACCGGCATGCAGTGCTGCGCCGTATTTGGACGTGAGAGCTTTGGTGAGTTTATTCCGGCGGCCGGCGGGCGCAACCTGATGGCAGATAAGGTGCCGGCGCGCGGCGCGGATATTAGCCCGGAGCTGCTGATCGTTGCGCGTCCTGATGTCTGGCTGCTGAGCGGGGCAGACTGGAGCCAGCGCGGAGGGACCTCACAGGCGGTTCCGCTTGGCTACGAAGCTTCACGTGCGACCACGCTGCCACGCTTACAGGCGCTGATGCAACGCCCGACGGTAAATGTATTGCCTGTGGCAAACAGCCCGCGTGTTATGGCGATCTATCACCAGTTTTACGATAGCCCGTTCAACGTAATTGCGCTGGAAGCCATGGCAAAACTGTTCCATCCGCAGGCGTTCGCTGATATCGATCCCCAGGCCGATCTCGAAGCGCTCTACCGCGACTACGCGGGCGTGCCCTATCACGGCCTGTTTTTTGTGCAGCCCTGATGTAAGCAGCCCGTTTCGCGACCACGGGCTGCTTTATCTTCAGAACTTCACGCTTACGCCAGCGGTAACCGACCGCCCCGGCGCAGGCTGACGGCCCCATGGGCTGGTATCTACGCCACGGAACCAGTAGTCACGATTAAACAGGTTATTCACGCCAACGTAACCATTAAGTACCGTACTACCGGATTTATACAGGTCGCGGCTCACCTGCGCATTCCATACCCAGTACGATGGCATCTGGCCCACTGAACCGGTGCTGTTTTCGCTCACCGAGTTTGCCGCATCTGCAAATGATTTACTGAAGTAGTAGCCGGCCAGTGAGAAGGTGGTTTCGCGCCACTCGTAGCTGCCATCCAGCGTCAGCTGGGTGCGCGAAGCGTAAGGCACCTCTTTCCCGCGGTTCACGCCATTGCGTTGCTCCGCCTGCAGATAAGCGTAACCGGCGTGCAGTTTTAGCCCCTCAAGCGCGGCCGGGCTCCAGAACCCCTCCAGCTCCACGCCCTGATGGCGGGTGCGTCCGATATTCAGATAGCTGTCTGAGACACTGTCGTAGGAGATCTGATCTTTATAGTCGATGCGATACAGGCCCGCCTGCAGGCTGAGATTTTCGCTCGGCGTATAGCGCACGCCGCTTTCGTAGTTCCAGGCCAGCTCCGAACTGACATCGCCACCTTTAACGATCTGCGTAACCTGCGCCGGTCGCAGGCTCTTCTGCATATCCGCGTAGAGGAACCACGCTGGCGTCAGTTGATAGCCGACGGTCAGCCCGGGCAGCCACTGCGTATCGGGTGAAGAGAAGCGCTGGCCGCTGGTTTTATCCACGTACTTTTCACTGACATTCTCATAGCGCATACCTGGCGTGATGGTCAGCGTATCGCCAAACAGTTTTACCGCATTGCTGATGTAACCGGCCCAGGCTTTGTCATCAAATTGCCAGTCACGCGTGACGGCGGTGGTGCCGGTCGCCAGCGTCTCCTGCCGCACCTGATAATCCACTTTCTCGCTGACGAAGCGGCCACCGATGATCCACTGCTGGTTTACGCTGTCGCCATTGATATCCAGGCTAATGCGTGGCTCTGTGCCCCAGACTTTAAAGTTGCGCGGCGAGTTTTGCAGAATATCGGCCGGCAGCGCCGGGTTAAAGTTCTGTCCCGGCACTTTGCTCAGCCCCACATGGAAATCACGGTCAGAGTGATGACCAAAGAACATCCAGTTGAACTCTGCCGAATCGATGAAACCGAGCGCTCCCAGCTGCTGGTTATAGACCGCGCTGTAGCGCTTGGTGTGACCATCATAATCATCCAGAGGACGCGTGCTCTGACGCCGATCGCTCAGATAATCGGCCGTTGACAGCGCACCGGCCAGATCGGCATGCGCATCATAGTATTGGTAGGAGAGGTTTAACGTGGTGTCTTCATTGATGTTCCACAGGCCGCGGACGCGGAAATTCTGTACTTTGCTGTCGCTGTGTTCCCGGAAGGCACTCCCTTTAACCTGATTAGCTTCAACCTGTAGACCAAAGTCGTCATTCAGCATGCCGCCGGTGCGCAGATAAGTATCCCACAGGTTACGCCCTTTACCGTAAAAGGTGGCGCGCTCGGCAATCTCGTTCTCCCACTTCAGGGGGATCGGTTTACTGATTAAGTTAATGACGCCGCCAACGTTGTTGGGACCGTACTGCACCGCCGCCCCGCCCCGTACTACATCGATACGGTCAACGGTGGCGAACGTAACAGGAAACAGCGACATCCCTTCCTGACCGTACGGTGCCAGCACCAGCGGGATACCATCCTCCAGAATTTGCGCGCGGCCGCTGCGGCTGTCATACAAACCGCGTACCGCGATTTGCGGCAGCACGCCGGTGCCGGTTTCATCCTGAATTTTTACCCCCGGCACGCGCTGCAGCGCGTCGTCCAGCGTACGGTTGGCCCCTTTCTCCAACTGATCGTGGCTAATCACCGTGCGACTGCCGGCCCAGGTTTTGACCTCTTCGGCACGCGAATCGCCCAGCACATTACCGGAAACGACAAGCGTCTGGTCCGCCGCCCAGGCACACTTTCCCGCCAGGATTACGGCCAGCGCCGCAGCTATCTTGGTATATTTCATCTTCTGCCCTGAATGATAGTGTAAGTAATTCGTAATGATTTTGAGAAACATTACCATTATCAAACAGAACTTAGAATTGCTGCTGAGCGGGTAACACGATGTCAAGCGCGTTTATCTGTCGAATCAAGCAACAGCGCAATGAGAGAAAAATGAGAAGAAAAGCAGCACCGGTGCGCTTTGCCACGGTGCGGCAGGTGATAATCAAGTTGCGCAAACAGTGCTTATCAAATTATATGAACATCTTGTTAAATTTTTTTGTTGAAGCTGCGCCTTGCTGTCGCGCAGAGGGTTGACCGCCCGCAGGGGCGGTCACTCTCTCTCAGGCTTTGCTGCTGGCACGGGCGAAAGCCGGTTTATGTTTGCGGTGAAATAGCGGGTAAGCGATGCTGGTGACCACCAGGCTAATAATCCATGAGATGTCTACGCCCGGAATCAATTTGGCATAGGGTCCGGCAAAAAATGCATTCTCCACGAAGGGGATCTGCACGATGATGCCCGCAAAATAGACCAGCAGCGCCTGAGTATTTAACAGACCGTAACGCCCGCCGTCAGCGCGAAATATGGCATCGACATCGTAGCGCTGCTGATTAACGTAATAGAAGTCCAGCAGGTTAATTACTATCCACGGAATCAGTACGGCGATTAGCGCCAGAATCAGGTTAATAAAGAACGAGACGAAGTTTTGTGACGCAGCCAGGGCCACCAGCACGCTGCCCACTAATACCAGCGCTGAAACCACCAACCGCACCGCGGCACCTGGCGTCCAGTGCGGCCGGAATGTCTGCACCGCCGTAATCAGCGAGAGCACCGCGCCGTAAAGATTCATCGAGTTATGGCAGATGATATTGATCAGGAACAGTACCATCAGTACCGGACCCAGCCAGCCTGTCGCGTGACGTACCGACATCATTGCATCGCTGGTCGGGGCGATATTCACGGCCATCATGCCAAACACAAATGCCAGGATGGTGCCGCCGCAAGCGCCCAGATAAGTGGCCCAGAAAGGGCGAGCGATGCCCACATCAGCCGGCAAATAGCGCGAATAGTCCGAGGTGTAGGGCGAGAAGCTGATTTGCCACACCGCACCAATACAGAACGTACCAAACCAGCCTGCAGCGCTTATGCTGCCACGCTGCCAGAAGTCCGCCGGCAGCGGCTGAGAGAGCATCAGCACCAGGCCGGTCAGCAATGCCGCGCCCATGACCCATGCGCCAACTTTATTGATTTTATGAATAAAGTGATATCCGACTATCCCGATCGCCGTCGCCATCATCGCCCCGATAACCGTGGCGCTGCTGACGGGCATCGACGGGAACACGTTATTGATAACTTTACCGGAGAGCGAAATATTGGAAATAAAGAAGCCGAGGTAAATCACGGTAGTGAACGTGATCACCAACAGTGAGCCGTAACGACCAAACTGGGCGCGACTCTGCACCATTTGTGGAATGCCCACTTTTGGCCCCTGGGCGGAGGTTAACGCCAGAAACAGGCCACCAAACAGATGGCCGGCAATAATAGCGGTTAGTGCAGAAATAACATTCAGATGAAAGGTTTCTGTGGCAATCGCGCCGCTGACAATCGCTAAAGGCGCAATATTGGTACAGAACCACAGGGTAAACAGACTGTGTGATTTACCGTGGCGCTCTGATTCCGGTACATAGTCTACCGATTTATTTTCAATTAATGGACTCTGACGTTGTTGTGTACTCACCCTGACCCCCGGTGCCTGATTAAAGGATTATTATTTATTGCAGGTAACTACTCTTTCGCTTAAAAAAGCCACAGCCATCCCGACGAAATAAATATCGTCTCTTTAATCATTTAAAGATCTGGCGGTAAGACTCCTGGTGCAACACAGACTGAAACAGCGGGTGATGAGCAGATGTTTAGCCCTGGCGGCGCAGATATTCAACGTACTGGCTGCGCCGCATCACCGGATATGAACGCGCTCAGCGCATAATGAACGGATCGTCGATGGGCTCGTCACTGGTACGCAGCCACACGGTTTTGGTGGTGGTGTACTCCAGCGCCGCATCAATGCCGCCTTCGCGCCCGAAACCTGATTTACCGTAACCGCCAAACGGCGCCAGCGGTGACACCACGCGATAGGTGTTCAGCCACACTACGCCGCTCCGCAGCTGGCGCGTCACGCGGTGGGCGCGCGTCAGGTTCTGCGTAAACACGCCAGCAGCCAGGCCATACTCGGTGCCATTCGCCAGGCGGATCGCCTCAGCTTCATCTTTAAACGTCAGCACCGACAGCACCGGGCCAAACAGCTCCTGTACCACGCTCTCCGCATCCGGCACCGCGCTGCAGTCCAGGATGGTCGGCGGATAGTAGAACCCGGGTCGATCAATCGCCTGATTGCCGATCACCAGGCGTGCGCCCTGTTCAATACTGCGGCTAACTACCTGCTCAATGTTGTGTTTTTGCCGGGCGGTGCACAGCGGCCCGAACTGCGTCTCCGGCTGCTGCGGGCAGCCAATTACAATGCCGCGCACTTTGCCGATCAGCTTTTCGATAAAGCGATCTTTAACCTGTTCATCCACCAGCAGGCGTGAACCGGCTACGCAGCTCTGCCCGGAGGCGGAGAAGATCGCCGCCACCTGCGCGTTTGCGGCACTCTCCAGATCGGCATCAGCGAAGACCATAAAGGGAGATTTTCCCCCCAGCTCCAGTGAAGTGCTGGCCAGGTTCTCTGCGCTGTTACGGATAATATGCCGCGCGGTCTCCGCGCCGCCGGTAAAGGCGATGTGATCAACCTGCGGATGTTGCGTCAGGACCGTGCCGCAGCCTTCGGCAAAACCGGTGATAATGTTGATCACGCCCGGCGGGAACCCGGCTTCATGCACCAGCTCCGCAAAGCCCAACAGTGGCGTTGGCGCAACCTCGGCTGCCTTTACCACCAGGGTACAGCCCGCAGCAATCGCCGGACCAATCTTCACCGCAGAGAGGAATAGCTGACTGTTCCACGGAATAATGGCGGCTACCACGCCAATCGGTTCACGCTTGATCCAGGTCTCCATGTCGGCTTTATCGATGCTCAGCGTGGCACCATCCATTTTGTCGGCCAGTCCGGCGTAAAAACGGTAGTACTCTGCCACATACGCTATCTGCGCCTGCGTTTCGCGAATGATCTTGCCGGTATCAAGCGTCTCCAGCCGCGCCAGCTTCTGTGCATCGCGCTCAATCAGATCCGCCAGCTTCAGCAGCAGCTTGCCGCGAGCGCCGGCGGTCAAACCGCGCCAGGCATCATCATGAAAAGCGCGTGCCGCCGCATCTACTGCGCGCCCGGTCTCTTCTGCTCGCGCTTCCGCAATGGTGGCCCAGGGCGTGGCCGTGGCGGGATTCAGTGAATTAAAGCTGGCCGCGCCCGCGTCAAACTGACCATCGATATAGAGTTTAAAAGATTCCATGGCATCTCCGCTTAGTGAAAGGCTGGGGCAACGTGCCGGATAAAGCGCTCCAGCGACGCTTTTTTACGGGCAAAGCTCATGCCGCTGTCCAGCCACAGGGCGTACTCATCGTAGCCCAGCGCTTCATAACGCTTCAGGCGGGCAATCACCTCATCGGCATTGCCAATCGCCAGATTTTTGCGCATCCCTTCCGCGCTGTAGTAGCTGTTGGCTGCGATCTCCTCTTCGCTCAGCGGCTTGATCAGCCCCTGCTCAACCGGTCGTTCATTTTTGAACCAGGCGCCGAAGTAGTTATAGAAGCGGTTCAGCTCCACGGCGGCCTGCTGCGCATCGGGTTCATCTTCTGCCACGTACCCGTGCTGCAGTAGCATGATCTTGAGCGGTTTCTCAGGCGAGTATTCACGGCATGCTGCCTGGAAGGTGGTGATTAGCCGGGTAATCTCCTCTTCGCCCTGATGCAGTGGCGTACACTGCACGTTGCAGCCATTTTTTACCGCAAACTCGTGGCTATTAGGATCGCGGGCCGCCACCCAGATGGGCGGATGCGGCTGCTGTTTCGGCAGCGGCGAAGAGGTGGTCGTCGGGAACTGCCAGAACTCGCCCTGATGGGCATAATCCCCTTTCCACAACGCTTTCACCGCCGGGATCAATTCACGCATACGCTGCCCTGCGCCCCAGGCATCCATGCCCGGCATCAGGCGCTCATACTCATAGGAGTAAGCGCCACGAGCGATCCCCAGATCAAGACGACCGTTAGTGATGATATCCGTCATTGCCGCTTCACCAGCCAGACGAATCGGATGGGTAAAGGGCGCAATAATAGTGCCGGTGCCCAGGCGCACATTTTTTGTGCGGTGCGCAATGTCCACCAGATTGATGAATGGATTGGGCGCAATGGTGAAATTCATGCCGTGGTGCTCGCCGGTCCAGATGGCGTGCAGACCGCCGCGATCGGCGATTTCACACAGCTCCATCATCTCGTTATAGAGCTGATCTTGCGCGTCATCGGCGGAGACGCGCTCCATATGCAGGAACAGGGAGAGTTTCATACCACCTCCTGGCGGGCGGGCGTGAAGAACTGACGCACGGAACCCTGAGCTTCGTCGCCATAGTAGAGCCCGTAGTTGCCGACTGCGTACTCGCGGATAAAGCGGTCAAGCAGTGATTTCAGTGCGCTATCCGCGACCGGCAGCTGCGTCATGCTCTGCAGATCCACCCATTCGCCCTGCGCTACTGCCGGCAGCGTGGCGCCGGTCGGCTGCGCGCACAGGAACACAATGTGCTGCTGTTTCTTCTGGCGATCTTCCCAGATGGAGTAGACAAAACCCGGGCTGGCTTCGATGCGCAGCGTGCTAAAGAGCTGGGTCAGCGTCTCACTGACGCTGCGGTTGCTTACCGTCTGCGCCGGCAAGCTATAGCCTTGCTCACCTTTTACCACCAGCGCTTTACCGGCAGATTCAATCAGTGCGCTCACCACAACATTTGGCCCGGCGATCAGCGACTCTGCATTCTGGTACGGCGTGAAGTAGGCGCCGCGATAGTAGCCAAGACCCGCCGTGCCGCAGGAGGCAAATGCCTCAACGTGACCGATCAGAATCGCATGGTCACCGGCATCAACCACCTGGTGCATGGAGCACTCAAACCAGGCCGAGCTGTCGTCGAGCAGCGGCGTACCGTACTCACCTGTGCGCCACGGCACCAGTGAGAAGCGATCGGCAATCTTCTGCGCAAAGATGTTCGACGTCTCTTTCTGCTGCTCCGACAGAATATTGATGGCGAAGTGCCCGCTCTGGGTAAAGTTGTCGAAATTGGCAGAGCGCTTATCGATGCTGACCAGCAGCAGCGCTGGATCAAGCGAGACCGAAGAGAATGAGTTGGCGGTAAACCCAATCGGCTGCCCTTGCGCGTCGTGCGTCGTCACCACGGTGACGCCGGTCATAAAGGCGCCGAAAGCGTCGCGTAGCTGTCTGCGTTTATCTGCGTCCATAAGTTACTCCTTAACAGGCTCTTTTGGCGTGACGGCGCTGGCAATCGGCTGAAGAAACGACATGATCTCCTCATTTACCCGGTCGGCATCCGTCAGGTTCAACATGTGTCTGGCGTTATAGACCACCACGGCCTGACCGCGAGGCGCGGCCTGGGCCATCTGGCGCGTCATCTCCGGGCTGGAGTTGGCATCCAGCTCCCCGGTCATCACCAGCACCGGACACTGCATTTCATTCCAGCGATCGGAGTAAAACCGATCGCCCTCGGCAAACGCCTGGTAAGCCCGGGCGTAGCCATCAAGGTTCACCTGCTGCAACCACGCGCCGACTTTGTTGCGCAGCGGCTGCTCGTGGCGACCGGCGCTAAACCAGCGGTCCAGCGGCGCATCCAGGCAGACATCCCCGCTCGCCAGCTCCAGTGCGCGTTTCACCACCGCTTCACGGGCTTCTGGCGAACGCTTGTAGACGCCGCTGATCACAATGGCGTGATTGACCAGCTGCGGATAGTCGATCGCCAGTCCGGCAGTAATCAGCGCCCCCATCGAGTGTCCGGCCACGGCAAAACTGCGCTCCGGCTGGGTGTGCAGAAACGCAGCCAGCCACTGAACGTAATCCTTCAGGGTGGCGGCATGGCGAAACCCGCTGCTCTCCCCGTGGCCGGGCATATCCAGCGCGATAACGCGGAACCTGCGGCTCAGCACCTCAATTTGCGGGAACCAGGCTTCGGCATTCATGCCAACGCCGTGGAGCAATACCAGCGGCGCGCCCTGGCCGGCCTCCAGATAGCTAACCCGGAGGCTGGGATCAGACAGCTGCTGGATTTTTCTGGTCATGGCCTAACTCTTTCAGGTCGAGGTAACGGTTACCGATGCGATGATGCGGACGGCCGCCCAGGGCTGCGCCGAGCGCAATGACGATCTCGTCGTTAAATGGCGCATCGTTGATGTTGAACTGCATGGTGAGGTAGTGCTCACGCGTGCCTTCGTCGTCGGTGCCCATCATCGGTACCAGGATCGGCGTATTCGCCGGACCGCGCGTATTGTTAAACGCCAGATAGGTTTTGCCCTTTACCGCCGAGCGATAGTGGTTGCCGAAATGCAGGGTATGAATCAGCGCGGAGGCGTGCTCCAGTTCGCCCTCCAGACCCACCACTGCGCTTTTGCCATAAGCGACAACGCGATCGCCGCCGCCCGCTTCTTTAACGATCAGTCCGGTCAGCAGCTCGCCCAGCACGGGTGCCATCTCGCGAATTTTCGGCGCCAGATCTTCCACAAAGCCTGCACCGGCCCACGGATTTTTGACCACCGCAGCCGCAGCAATCATCACCAGTGGCGTGGTGGCCGCTTTACCGCCGTCTGCGTAGAGGGTTTCGGTGGTGACGATGGTTTTACGTATATCGGGATGCATAGTGGGACCTCATTCAAGTTAACGAGTTGTTACGTCAATGTGTGGTGAATGGGTATAACATCGCGATTTAAGGTATGTCAAAAGTTGGTATACCATCATACAAACTGACAGCGTGATGGGATTTAGCTATGCTTCTCGCGATGTAACTGCTGGTTGAGACTGAAGAAAATGACCCGGACGCTATACCGGCACCGGAATGATGAGACGGGTTACGCCGTATGTGACTAAGCTCAAAAATTCAGATGCGCGGGAGAGAGCTCTGCCAACTTATATTGCTGATAGTAAAAGTGATTTTTTTTGTGCGTTCCGGCAGTGCTTATTTTTGTGCAGCGCATATCGAAAGTGTGAGCAAGCGCCAGGTTCAGCATTGCAGCTACCCCCGGAAGTTTGGTTTTTGCAGAGACGTACTGAACGCAATCCCGACGGCACCCGGATGCGGACACGGATATTAGCGCGGTGCTGGCGTTGCTTTCGTCCGGAAAAGAGTGCTAATAGTAAAAAGCAGTTGAATTTTATTAGCGCGAAGGCTGAATTCTTATTTCAACATAGAGAAGATTATGGTTGCGAGTCACTCCTTAAAAATTGAAAACACGCCAGTGACATTACGCGAGCTTGCGCTGGCAAAAATTCGTCAGGCAATTATTTCGGGCTATTTCAAAGCGGGAGATCGTTTAGTTGAACGCAATCTGTGCGAGGAGTTAGGCGTTAGCCGCACCGTGGTGCGTGAAGTGATTCGCTACCTTGAGGCCGAAGGATTAATTGAAAATCTGCCGAAAAAAGGACCTATCGTGGCGGTATTGACCTGGGAGGTCGCCGAGCAGATTTACGATATTCGCCTGCTGCTGGAGTCAGAAGCGGCAAAAGATTGTGCGACCGCTGCTACGCGCGATGATAAAAAAAATCTGCACCAGAAATTACTGCGCATTGCGAAAGCCTCGCGCGATCAGGACGATATTGAGCGCGTGGAAGCCTCACAGGATTTTTATGAAGCGCTGTTTTCGATTGCAAAACATCACATTGCCTGGGAGATCGTACAACGACTTAACAGCCGTATCAGTCGCCTGCGTGCGCTAACGCTGCGCAGCCCGGCGCGTCAGGTCGCTGGATTTGAACGCATGTCACGTATTTACGAAGCCATTGAAGAGAATAATGCGCAGCAGGCCAAAGAGGCCGTGATTCAGCATTTGACCGAAGCCGCCAGTTTGGCAAAGTCAATTTTGACCACCGAGGAGAAATAATGCCCGCTTACTGGATTGCCCACGTGACTATTGATGATGACGCGCAATATCAACACTATATTGATTTAGCGCCGCTGGCTTTTCGCAAATATCAGGCTAGATTTCTTGCGCGCGGAGAAAATGCCACCTCACTTGAGGGCGAGACATTCGTTAAACACGTTGTCATTGAATTTCCCGATTATCAAACCGCGCTGGCGTGTTATCACTCCGAAGAGTATCAGCTGGCGCGTCAGCAACGTATTGATGTGGCAAAGGCCATGATCACCATTGTTGACGGCCTGGCCTGATCGCTGTTTCCGGCCGCCTGCGCGGCGGCTGGCGCATTAAATTTCCATGCCGGCGCGGAACTGGCCCCACTTCAGCACCGAATTGACCCCGATCGACAGGAACGGCTCCGGCGGCGTCTGATTAGGTCCCGGCGACCGGGTAAGGAAGTCGATCAGCTCATGCCGCTGGCCAGCGATGAGATCCGCAATCAGTTTTCCGGTTGCGGTGCCGCGCGTGATGCCAAGACCGTTACAGCAGAGTGCGCCGTATACATTCGGTGCCAGTTTGCCAAAGAAGCCTTCATGATTTTCAGACAGGCAGATCGCCCCGCTCCAGGTATACTCAAAATCGACTTTTGGCAGCATCGGGAAACGGCGCTCAAACGATTTGCGATGGTTCTCCAGATATTGACTCAGATACTTTTCGCGCGGGCGTCCATCCGGATGGAAGCTAAAGCTGTTACGCACCAGGATACGGTTGTCCACGGTACGGCGTATCGTACTGCCAAATGGGTGCGCCGGAATGACACCCCACACGGGTTTCCCCCCGAGCCGGGCCTGCTCCTCTGCGGTTAACTGACGCGACAAGCTACCGTAGAGAAAAGTCGGCAGCAGACGGCGCTGCAGGAAGCCAAAGTGCGAAGCAAAGCCGTTGTTCGCGAGGATCAGCGTATCGGCAGTGATGCTGCCGCGATCGTGAATCAGAGTCACTTTATCGCCGTAATCAATGGAGGTGATCGGCGTATACTCATAGAGCGTGACGTTGGACGGCAGGCTATCCGCCAACCCTTTTACCAGCGCTGAGGGTTGTAACAGGATGGTGCCGGGAATAAACAGCGCCTGCTTATAGTAAGCAGTGCCGATATGTTCAGGCAGATCGCTACCGGCAATCATCTGTGAATCGCGGCCGATTTTCACCAGCCCGCTACGATACGCCTCCAGGATAGCAATTCCCTGGTCGCTGACCGCCGCCTGATATTTGCCAGATTCCGACATCTGGCACTCAATGCTGTACTTCCGCACGATTTCACGCAGATAGTTTTGCCCCAGCGTATTGAGCTTAAGCACCAGATTCGCCGTGGTCACATCACCGATATAATCTTTCGCACCAATATCATGCGGGACATCGATGGCGAAGCCGGCGTTACGTCCGGCAGAGCCGTATCCAACCTCCTGCGCTTCAATCAGTACCACTTCGTCATCCGGGAAATGGGTCGCCAGCTGACGCGCAGCGGCCAGGCCGGTGAGGCCCGCACCGACAATCGCGAAACGCGCTCTCTTTTGACCAATATGCGCAGGACGCGGCGTGCGGGCGCGGCTGGTATGAAACCAGCCCGGCATCCAATCATCGGCGGGCAGAGACGTTATCTTTTGCAATTCAGTTACTCCCGTACACTTTCGTTATTTCGCAGCCGGCGGTAGAACCGGTACGAAGCAGGGTTTATTTTTTGGTGTAAAACACAATGGGTGAATGCACTCTCAATGTATATTTCTCGTATACTTGATGTATAAAAATTTACTGATTTTGGCGAAATGTTGTCAATGCGTTCAGCATATGATTGCGTGATGGATCGCAAAATTTTCGAAGTTATTAATGCTGCTGAGATATCGGACAGGCAGGTTGTACGCTGGCAGGGATGAAAAGGGAGTATAAGGTTGTCATGAGTGACGATACGGCAGGCAGGATACCGATTCCCGGCGCAATGATGCGCACCGGGCCGGGTATCCCATCAGATTATTGCTTGTCGCTCTCCGGCGTCTGGATCAGATCATCGGCTTTCAACCCTTGCGGGGCGATGAAAATTTCCATGTTTTCGCGCGATAGCTCCCAGTGCTCAAACACCAAATCCACGACTGCCTGCTCATCGCGCGCTTCAATGGCGGCGATAAAGGCGTCATGGTGCTCGGCGGCCAGCGTTAGCCGGCGCTCCATATCTGCATTTTGCGGGCGGAAAAATGTGTGCCCGATACGGCAGTGATCAATCAGGAGACGCCCCAGGCTCGGTTGCAGATAGGGGTTGGCCGCCATCTCGCCCATGATCTCATGGAAACGATTATTCTCCAGCGCCAGCGCTTCGCCGTCACGGGTTTGTACGGCTTTACGGAAACGCTTTTGGGTCTCTTTTAGCGCTTTTAGCTGCGAAGGTTTGACGTTCTGCACGGCCAGACGACCAATGGCGGCATACACCATCGGCGCGACCAGAAAGAAGTTACGCAGTGTGGCATGGCTCATCGGGATAACGCGCACGCCGCGTTTCTCTACAATCTCCAGATACCCTTCGCCCGCCAGGCGCTGAAATACTTCCCGTACCGGTGTACGTGAAAGACCATACTGCGCTGTCAGGCTGGCTTCATCCAGCAGCGCATCGGGGTCCAGTTCCATGGTTAAAATATGGCGTTTTAAATCTTCGTATAACGCTGCTTTACCCGATCTCAATCCGGCCTCCTGAAATCACTGACGGTGAAATGCACAATCCATAGCAGGTTAACCTACAGAAAAAGTGTGTATACAGCAAAAATAATTGTGGGATATTTCTCGCGCTTTGCGTGAGATCACAGAGGGGAATTTAATGCGATAACAACAGGTTAATAGCAAGGGGCGCCGGGAGGAATTATACTATCACCGCCCGGTGAAGGCCATGACGGCTAACGCGCACGGCGCAGTGTACAGGGCTTAACACCACGCCGCGCCGATTGGTCAGAGAGTTATATCCGGACTCAGTAATAGAGTTTACTCAGCCGGGACATCAATCCAGATGGTTTTCAGCTCGGTATATTGATCAAGCGCGAACACCGATTTGTCACGCCCACCGAAACCGGACTGCTTATAGCCGCCGAACGGGGTTGTCGCATCCCCTTCACCGAAGCAGTTTACCGTCACGGTTCCGGCACGTACGGCGCGCGAGACGCGAATAGCACGATTCAGCTTGCCGGTATACACCGATGCTGCCAGACCGTAATCGGTATCATTCGCCAGAGCGATAGCTTCCGCTTCGGTTTTGAAGGTGGTCACACACAGCACCGGACCGAAAATCTCCTCGCGGAACAGCGCGCTTTTTGGCGTGACGCCATCAATGATAGTGGGTTGCACGTAAATACCGCGGTCAGTAAACCCGCCCTGCACCACTTTCAGCCCCTCTTTGCGCGCCGTGGTCAGATAACCACTCACCTTGCAGAAGTGATCGGCGGTGATCATAGTGCCAAGACGGTTCTCCGGATCAAGCGGATTGCCCATCCGCCATTCGCCAATCTGTTCAGCCATATGCTTGAGCAGTGCATCTTTCACCTGCTCATGCACCAGCAGGCGGGACGTTGCGGAGCAGTTTTCACCCATGTTCCAGAACGCGCCATTCAGCACATTTGCCGCTACGCTGGCCAGATCGTCGGCATCATCAAACACAATTGCCGGATTTTTTCCGCCGCACTCCAGTACCACCTTTTTCAGGTTAGATTCGGCGGCATAATGCAGGAAGCGGCGGCCGGTGGCGGTAGAACCGGTGAAGCTCACCATATCGATATCCGCATGTAAACCTATTGGCTCACCAACCTCTTTACCGGTGCCGGTTACGATGTTCAGCACGCCCGCCGGAATGCCCGCTTCGTGGGCCAGTTCGGCCACGCGCAGCGCTGTTAGCGAGGTTTGTTCAGCCGGTTTCACGATAAGCGAACAGCCTGCAGCCAGCGCCGGCCCAATCTTCCACGCCAGCATCAGCAGCGGGAAGTTCCACGGCAGCACGCAACCCACCACACCGATGGGTTCACGCACCACCATCGCCATTGCGCCATTCCCTACTGGTGCCGTGTGATCGTAAAGTTTATCAATGGCTTCCGCATGCCATTTGATTACGTGAATGGTTTCCGGCACATCCACTGCCAGGCACTCGCTAACCGGCTTGCCGCTGTCGAGGCTCTCCAGCACCGCGAGCTGTGTCACTTCCTGTTCCATTAGCGCGGCCAGTTTCAGCAGCACCGCTTTGCGCTCGCCGGGATGCCGCTGGCTCCAGCTGCCTGCCTCAAAGGCGGCACGCGCTGCTTTTACCGCAGCGTCGACATCCTCTGCGTTACAGGCCGCAAGATCTGCCAGGTGCTCGCCGGTCGCCGGGTTGGTGGTTTCCAGCGTGTTACCAGATAGCGCCGCCGTGAAGCGTCCATTGATAAAAGCTTTATCCGCGAAACGCAGCGCACGCGCCACGCTTACTACATCACTCAGCGTTTCAATCTGTTTCATGCCAGCTCCTTACAGCACAGTGACTGCAGCAACATCACGTTTAACGCCTTCAATCACTGCTTTCAGTTGGGCTTTCTCCTCTTCTGCCAACGCCTGCAGTGGCGCACGCACCGCACCGGTTTTCAGGCCAATCAGCTCTGCACCGTACTTGATCGACTGCACGAACTTACCGCCGTCAAGGAAGTTCATCAGCGGCATCATCGCGGCCATGATTTTGCGGCCTTTATCAAAATCTTTTTCGATAACGCAGGCGTTATAGAGCGCGACATGCTCACGTGGAATGAAGTTGGAGCCCGCGCAAACCCAGCTGCGTGCGCCCCAGGCGAAGAACTCTAAAGCCTGATCGTCCCAGCCGCATGAGAGCGCAATGTTCGGGAATTTACAGGCCAGCAGATGCAGGTTGTTAAAGTCACCGGAACTCTCTTTAATCGCGACCACATTTTTTGAGCGGCTGACTTCACGGAAGTAGGTTTCACCCATGGTGATGCCCATACGCCCCGGATAGTTGTAAAGCATGATTGGCAGCTGTGCAGCTTTATCCACGGTCAGCGCGTGGTGCGCGTTTTCCTGTTCTGTCGGCAGCGCATACGGCGGTGAGGTCACCAGGATCGCATCGGCTTTATGATCGCGAGCGTGTGTTGCAAACGCCACCGCATCTTCGGTACGAATCGCCCCGGTTCCCACCACCAGCGGCAGTCGGTTTCCGATCACTTTACGGGCATGCTCAACCAGCGACAGACGCTCTTCAGTACTTTGTGCATAATACTCGCCGGTTGATCCGCCGATGATGATGCCGTGTACACGCGCTTCAATCAGCGACTCCAGCACATCCGCAAAAGCGGCAAAATCAATACGACCATCTTCTGCGTAAGGGGTAATAGCCGGGGTGTAGATACCATCAAATGTCAACACGATAACCTCCAGGGTGAAATTCAGTCGTAAAGGCAACGCCATCAGGTTGCGTTTGTTAACAATTTGCATACAGTGCGGAAGCAGGTCAATCGGCATAAGTTTTTTGTATACAATTAAAATACAAAGCAAATACTTATTTATGGAATATTTCTACATGTAGTTAAAATAAAAACAATTAAAAACAATAGGATAAATAATTATTATTGTTGAATAATTTTTCTATATGAATTCCGATAACGATCACATTCCACGATTCTCGTCCAGCCAGACGTCTTTACACTGCTCATCGGGAAGCATAGTTTTGAGGCTGGCTTTAACCTGGTTTTAACAGGCAATTCTTCACCGTCATTACGGGTGAACACACAGTCATAGAGGTAGCGGGTGATGCCCCAGAAGAAAGCGACGCTCATAGGTTTGATTGCCATCCTGCTGTGGAGCGCGATTGTTGGATTGATAAAAAGCGTCAGTGAAGGTTTCGGGCCGATTGCCGGTGCCGCGCTAATTTATAGCTGCAGCGCGGCGCTGCTGCTGTTCACGGTGGGTTTCCCCAATTTGCGGAGGTTTCCGCGCAGCTATCTGGTCATCGGAAGTGTTCTGTTCGTCTGTTACGAACTCTGCCTCTCGCTGTCACTTGGCTTTACGCATAATGGTCGTCAGGCCATTGAAGTGGGCATGGTGAATTACCTCTGGCCAAGCATGACCATCGTGCTGGCGGTCGTGATTAACCGGCAAAGAACCAGCCCGTTAATTATTCCTGGTGTCATAGTAGCCATTGCCGGTATTTGTCGCGTACTGGGCGGCGATCGGGGCTTCTCTTTCAGCGAAATGGCGCACAATGTTATGGACAATCCGCTGAGCTATGGTCTGGCTTTTAGCGGTGCGATCATCTGGTCAGTTTATTGCGTTGTCACAAAGAAAATCGCCAACGGTCACAACGGGATAACGCTGTTCTTTATTTTAACTGCGCTGACGTTATGGGTTAAATTTCTGGTTTCACCCCAGCCCGCATTTATTTTGTCGTTTCAGGTATGGGTTTGCCTGGCGCTTGCAGCGATGGCGATGGGCTTCGGTTATGCCGCCTGGAACGTCGGCATTCTGCATGGCAACGTTACCGTTTTAGCCGCAGCCTCGTACTTTATCCCCATCATTTCGTCGATTTTAGCCGCAGTAATCCTCGATTCTACGCTGACAATCTCTTTCTGGCAGGGCACGGCTATGGTCAGCCTCGGCTCGCTGGTGTGCTGGTGGTCAACGCGCACGGTTGCCAGCCATAAGCTCAGCAGTAAAACCGTGGAGTAGTGACGGGAGGAATCTCCTCCCATATAAAAAAACTATTACAACTCAGACAAACGCAAACGCATTATTCATCCGACCCTTTTCACACCGGAGGATTTTTAAATGACCGATCCAGATTAATTACTTTACTCACCTGATATCAGCTATGGATATCATTTTCTAATCAAGACAGGTTTATATTCTCTTCGGCGTCCTTATGAACAATAAGGCGATAGCGTCATGTATCTGCGGTAAGCATTCATCGCTCAATATGCTTATTTCAGCCGCGCTATTACCTGATTATTTACGCGCCGGAGAAACAGGAGTTAACAATGGCTAATAATATTTCTGTTGAAGATGTACCGATCAGTCGTTTTCATCGCCTGCTAACGGTGCGTTCCGGCGGCGGTTCATTTGTAGATGGTTATGTGCTGAGCATTATCGGCATCGCGATGACCCAAGTCTCACCGGCATTAGGGCTAAGCGCATTTTGGGAAGGCTTGATTGCCGCTTCTGCGCTGATTGGCATCTTCTTTGGCGGCTTTATGGGCGGCGCATTGACTGACCGTTTTGGTCGCCGTCGCATCTACTTCGTCGGGCCAACGCTGTTTGTCCTCTGTTCGGTTGCGCAATTTTGGGTGCAGAGCGGTGAAATGCTCTTTGTGCTGCGCTTTCTGACCGGTATCGCCGTTGGCATCGAATATCCGGTTGCTACCGCGTTTTTGGTGGAGTTTATGCCGAAGCGCTCGCGTGGGCCTTGCCTGGCAACGCTGACCATTCTGTGGTTTGCCGGTGCGGCTACGGCCTATCTGGCGGGTGGCGCTATCCTTAATCTGGGCGGTACCGACGCCTGGCGCTGGGCGCTGGCCAGCACAGCGGTGATTGGTGCGCTCCTGTTTCTGGTGCGTCTGGGAACGCCTGAATCGCCGCGTTGGTTGCTCAGTAAAGGGCGTGCAGCGGAGGCCGAAGCCATTATCCGCCGCGTCTATGGCGCCAGCTTCGGCCTGAAAAACCTGTCGCAGCAAGCCGAGAGCAAAAAGCTCTCATTCCTTCATCTGCTGCACTCCGGTTATGGCAAACGCATGGCGTTTGTGACTATTTTCTGGACCTGCTCGGTGATTCCGGTGTTTGCCGTCTACGCCTTTGCACCCAAAGTGCTGGAAGCGCTGCATTTAAGCGGTGACTGGGCGGCGTATGGGTCCATCGCCATTACGCTTCTGTTTGTAGTGGGCTGCGTGCTTGCCACGCGCATGGTGAATACCCTTGGCCGTCGTAAGTTGCTGCTGCACAGCTTTTTGTGGTCTGGTCTGGCTCTGTTGCTGCTGGGGGCGCTCCGTGATGGACCGTCCATGGTTATCCTGATTCTGTTTGGTGCGTATGCGCTATTCATCGGTGGTGCACAGGTGCTGCAGCTGGTCTATCCGAATGAGATCTTCCCGACGGCGATTCGCGCCGGTGCGGTGGGCATCGGTACTTCGATGTCGCGTATTGGCGCGGCGGTAGGTACTTATCTGATCCCCATCTCCCTGCAATCTATCGGTATTGGCCCTACCATGTATATCGCTGCCGCGATCACGCTTCTCGGTCTGCTGGTATCGTGGTTCCTCGCGCCGGAAACCGCCGCACGCAGCCTGGAAGACGCCGCCTCGCTGGATGATGAAAGCACGCCTCAGACGCAGCATGTCAGCGGTATCTGGTCTAAACATACCGGCTAAGCGGGCACTTACTCAGTAAGACGGTACAGGGCGGCCCGGTTTTCAGGGCCGCCTGCATGATCGGTCTGCCGTGCAGCGCATCCCTCTACTCTTTCACCAACCGTTCGACTACGCGCCGCCGTTTTCTGAATGAACTTGGTGTTTCGCCATACTGTTTACGGAACCAGGCGATCAGGTGAGACGCGTCGGCAAAGCCGGTTGCTGCGGCAATGGCATTGATACTGTTGCTGGAATCAGCCATCAGCTTGCGTGCATGCTCCAGCCGCATCCGGCGCCAGTAAACGGCGGCCGAGTAGCCGGTACATTTGCTGAAAATCAAATTAAGCTGGCGAAACGTCACGCCGGCAAATCCGGCCACATCCGCCAGCGGCACCGGTGAATCCAGGTGGTGTTTCATAAACTCGATCACCTTATTCACCAGGTCGTTCTCGTAAACATCCGGTTCATTAAGCATGTTTTGGGGCGGGACTTTTTTCACCGGCGCGGCCGGCTCTTCCACCAGCAGATACTTCAGCACCTTCTGAGAGCGTACTAACCCGCAGTGCTGACGAATGAGGTCGGCGGCCAGATCAATTGCCGTGCCGCCAGGGCATGAGATGATGCCGCCATCTTTGATATAGGTTTTATCAATCACCGGAATGGCTTTGGGAAAACGCAGGCGGAACTCATCACGCGTGGTGAAATGGATCGCGCAGTGACGGCCATCCAGTAACCCGGCATTACCCGCGACAAAGGCGCCGCTGCACAACGTAATGATAGGGATATTACGCGCGTGCAGCGCGCGCAGCGCCTCCAGTAACCACTGTGGTGGCTGACGCGTCTCCTCCAGTAATCCGCCTGCTACCACGAAATAGTCCCAGCGCTTGCTGAAATCTAACGTTGCAGTCGGTGAGACCGGCAATCCGCAGCTGGCGGTCACCGGCTGATTGTCACAGGTCATCCACTCCCAGCGGCAGAAGATCTGCCGGCTGCTGAAGGATTCATCCGCGGCAAAACGCAGGGACTCCACCAGCCCGGCAACTGACGCGAGCGTAAAACTTTTCATCAGCAAAAAACCGATAGTGAGATCGGGTTTTGGCTCAGCGAGGTATTCAGCGTCCGTTGTGTGCGGCATCTTTTTCAGGTTCCTGCAATCCACCCAGCTTACTGAGCAAGCGCTTCAGGTCGGCAATATCCTGCGCATTGAGGTCGGCGGCGATCATCTGCTCCGCGCGTTTGGCCTGCGCCACCATCTGCTGCAGCATCGCTTCGCCGGCTGCAGTCATAGAGACCCGCTTACGGCGGCGATTGCTGGCGTCTGTTTCCACCTGCAGCAAGCCACTTTTGCTCATACGATCGATCAGATAAGTGCCGGTGGCTTTATCAAATCCGGCGCGGTTGCCCAGCGTTTGCTGATCGCAGGATGTCTCCTCCGCCAGCACCACCAGAATGGCATATTGCACCGCCGAAAGACCGGTATCAACGCACTGTGACCAGCAGTAAGTCGAGTGCTGGCCTGCACGCCGTACCAGATGCATTAACGAACAATCGCCGTGCGGCCACAAGGGGGCAGCGAGAATTAAGTCAGAATTTTGTGACATCAGTGTGCTTGACTCCTTAAAACGGCAATCTTATAGTTCGAACACAAACAGTTTGAGCTTTAACTATACAGTATATCGGTCTCCGGATGAAGCGGATTACCGGCGTGCCCGGCGGGGAGGCGCACTGATGCTACCGTTCATGTGGCCTCTCTACAACCTGTCGGCATCGCTTCAGGTCCATACCGCCTGTGCGCATGTCGGCTACGCCCGGTAATACACTGAACCGGTCTGCGCCTCTGTTCCCCTACGGCTTAAGGAGAGCCTGATGAAATATTATGGTGATTTACGTAGCTTCATCGCTGCCCTCGATGAGATGGGCGACATCATGCACGTGCACCGCGAGGTGGACGGTGATTTTGAGCCCAGCGCGATCACGCGCCGCAGCTATGAAATAGCATCACCGGCTCCGCTGTTCCATAACGTAGCGGGCGTGGAACGCGGTTTTCGTCTGTTCGGCGCACCAGCTTCGCTATCTTCACGTCGGGATATGCCGTATGCGCGCGTTGCCATGTCGCTGGGCCTGGCCCCGGAATCCAGCGGACCGGAGATTATAGAAGCCCTGTCAGCGGCACGTTTTAAACCGGGGATTCCGCCCGTACGCGTTTCATCATCTGACGCTGAGTGCCAGCAAAATATCCTGCGCGGTGACGATGCCACCCTGGATCGCTTCCCGATCCCCTTTGCGCATGACAAAGATGGCGGGCGCTATGCAAACACCTGGGGCACGTTGATTGTCAAAACGCCGGATGGGAAATGGGTGAACTGGTCAATTGCGCGCGTAATGAAAGTGGACGGTAAACGCATGGTCGGTTTGATCGTCCCCAGCCAGCATATCGGTCAGATCTGGACCCAATGGGTTGAACGCGGCGAGCCCATGCCCTATGCGCTGGTGCAGGGGCCGGCGCCGGCCATCTCGTGCGTTTCCGGCATTCCGATTCCGGCCAATGCCGATGAAGCCGACTACATTGGCACACTTGCGGGCGAACCGGTGCCGGTGGTGAAAGCGATCAGTATCGATCTTGATGTGCCCGCCACGGCTGAGATAGTGATTGAAGGGCATGTATCGATCGCGCGCGACTGCCAGGAGGGCCCGTACGGCGAGTATGGCGGTTACCTGGGAGAAGGCTCCTCGGCGCAACCGACCTTCCATGTCGAAACCATTACCCATCGCGATAATCCAATCTGGCCGATGTCAATTACCGGCCGCCCGGTTGATGAGTCGCATACGCTATGGGCAATGGGGCTGGCCGCCGATGCGCTGACTTACCTGCGTGAAGCGGGTCTGCCGGTTAAAACTACCTGGATTCCGGAAGATTCTACCGTGCACTGGCTGCTGGTGGTGATGCCACAGGCCTGGCGCGATAGCGTGCCAGGCGTGACCAGTGAGGCGCTGGCGCAGCGTATCGGCGACATCCTGTTTAAAACCAGCGCCATGGTGTTTATCCCAAAAGTGTATGTGGTCGATGATGACTTTGATCCCACCAATCTGCGCGAAGTGGTGTGGGCGCTATCAACCCGCGTACACCCTACAGGTCGTCGCGTGGTGTTTGAAGACCAGCGCGTGATCCGTTTGCCACAGTGTTACGACGAAGCGGAATACGTTGCCGGTAAAGGGCCAAAAGTGGTGTTTGATACGCTGCAAACCCAGCGCCATTTACATGCCTCATTTGCTCAGGGATATCCTGAAGAGGTACGTCAGCGCGTACTGGACAACTGGCCTGAGTAAGATCTGCTGGCGACGCTTTCGGGTCGCCGCTCAGGCTCCCGCGGCCGGGATAGACATTTTGCGATAATGCGAGGGTGTCATGCCGGTGATTTTAACAAAGGCGCGCCGCATGACATCCGCGCTGCGATAACCACAGGCAGCCGGAATCGTCTTGAGCGGCAGCGCCGGATTTTCCAGCAGCGTACGTGCCTGTGCGATGCGCGCGCGCTCCAGCCATGCGCCGGGCTGAATATGCAACGCCTGATTAAATAGCCGCGTAAGATGACGCGTACTCAGATTCATGTGCGCCGCCAAATCCTCCACCCCCTTGATCTCCGCCAGATTCGCCAGCGCCCAGCGCTGCATCGCCTGCAAAGCGCTACGCCCGGCCAGCGAGGCCTGCTGCTTACGCACAAAGTGGCTTTGATTGACCGGTCGCTGGAAAAACATCACCAGATTGGCCGCGATCTCCTGCGTCAGTTCACGCCCCAAATCCTCTTCCACCAGTCGCAGCGCCAGATCCAGACCCGAGGTGACACCTGCCGCGGTACGTAGCGGGCCATCCGCCACATACAAGGCATCGGCTTCAACTTGTGCATCCGGAAGCTGCATCGCCAGCGCATCAGCGCAGGCCCAGTGTGTCGTCACTTTTTTACCGTTCAGCAGTCCGGTCTGCGCCAGCAGGAGCGCACCGCTGCACACCGAGCCATAGCGTTGGCTGCGCTGGCACAGCGCCACGATCTGCGCACGCTGCTGCGCAGAGAGCTGCCGCTGGCTGGCATCCGGCGCACCGGCAACCAAAAAAGTGTGTGGATTATGGTCAGCAGCCTGACTCAACAGCTGGTCTGCCCGTAACCGCACGCCAGAGGAGCAGGTAACGTCAGCCTCCTCCAGCGCCATGACGCTAAGCCGATAAACGGGCCGCCTGAGTAGCCGGTTAGCCTCGGCAAATACATCCAGTGGACCCGACACATCCAGCAGTTGCACACCGGGCACCGCCAACAGGGTTATTTGCTGATTGCGCATCGTTTCGCTGTCCCCTTTCATCGCAATGTCTTTAAACATCGCTAAACATAGATTTAAGACATTGTGCCGTCGCTTTATGCTGAGTGCAACTTAACTGCGAGGAGCACTATCATGAGTTTTACCCTTAACGGCATTGGCATTCCCGACAGCAAAATGGCCCGTGACGCCACAGCACTGGTGCGCGACACCGAATCGGACCTGCTGTTTCACCACTCCAGCCGGGTTTACTACTGGGGCGCGCTGGCAGGTCAGCGGCTGGGCTTAAAGGTCGATGCGGAGTTGCTGTATGTTGGCTGCATGTTCCATGATGTCGGGTTGACCAAAGAGCACTGCAGCTGTGACAAGCGCTTCGAAGTTGACGGCGCCAATGCGGCACGCGATTTTCTGCAGAGTTATGGCGTAGATCGGGCCGACATCGACAAAGTCTGGACCGCCATCGCGCTGCATACTACGCCCGGTATCCCTGAATTTATGGCACCTGAGATTGCGCTGGTCACCGCCGGCGTAGAGATGGATGTGCTGGGCATCAATTATGAACAGTTCAGCGATGAGCAGCGCGCAGCTGTGGTTCAGCAGCATCCGCGCCCGGCGCAATTTAAAGAGGAGATCATTCAGGCATTTTACGAGGGCATTAAACATAAACCGGATACGACGTTCGGTAACGTGAAAGCCGATGTCATTGCAGATAAACAACCTGCGTTCCGGCCGCTGAACTTCTGCAGCGTTATTCGTCAGTCGCGCTGGGCAGGTTAAGCGCGTCCGGGTAACCCGAAGAGCGCGCAGCCTCTGCTGCGCGCTATGCTCGCTACTTCACCACCGGATGTTTCTCCTGCTGCAGCGCGTGCATAAACGTATCGTCAAGGTGCAGATGCTGACGCACCAGTTCAGGCGGCGTGCTGGCCAGCCACTGGTTGAGCGAAATATCCGCGTAGTAATCACTTTTAAACAGCTCAAGAAAACGCAGCGGTGTGTCGCCGGTGTTTTCAATGTAGTGCCCCATGGCAAACGGGACATAGCCAACGTCCCCCGCACGGAAGTCAAACGTGCGCGCCTGGCCGGAGGAGGCAAAAACGCCCATGCGCCCCTGACCTTCCAGGTAGTATTGCCACTCGTCATTGTTGGGATGCCAGTGTAGCTCGCGCATTGCACCGGGTTCCAACTCTACCAGCGCCGCAGCGATAGTTTTCGACACCGGGAAATTACCGGAATCAGTGATGCGTACCTTTCCCCCCGGCAGCGTGAGTGGCGTCTGCGCCAGCATTTTATGTGAGAAGGTCAGCGTTGATTTTTTACCCCCCTTCACTGCCGCGTCAGCCGGACCCTGTGGCGCCTGCCCGGCAAAAATATACTCCTCCGCCGGCGACGGCAGATGATTAAACAGATCTGCGGACACGCCGAAATTTTTCGCCAGCACTTCGGGCGGAATATGTTTAAACCAGTCGCTCAGCAGAAACGTGCTGTCCTCATCAAAATTACCGTTGTCGAACGCCAGCAGAAATTCACAGCCGTCCGGTCCCAGCCCCTGAATAGAGTGCGGTACACCGGGGGGAAAGTACCAGAGATCGCCCACGCCGAGATCGTCAACAAACCAGCCGCCCTGCGCGTCCAGGGCAGTGATACGGGCATTACCATACAGCATGTAAGCCCACTCCCCCTCTTTATGCCAGTGCAGTTCGCGGATGCCGCCGTTATCCAGCCGCATGTCCACTCCGGCGATGGTAGTTGAGATCCCCAGTTCACGCTGTGTGACCTGGCGCGTCCAGCCGCCACTGCCTTTACGCACGTGCGCATCGCTAAATGAGAAGCGCAGGTTCGGCAACGTGCCGCTGTCGGTAGCGGGCGGATCAACAAGGTCTGGATTGAGCGCCTCACGTACAGGATCGTGCGGGCCGGGATCGCGCGGATGATGCGGATTATTGGCCGGATACGTAGCAACGTTACTGTCATGCGCATGTACGCTACCGGCGGCGAGCGCCACGGTGCCACCTGCAGCAAAGGCCATAAAACGTCTGCGGGATAAGTTGTCGATTTTCATAGCAGCTGTTTTCCTTCGTTTCTTATGGTTTTAACAAAGCGCATTAACCATAGCGAAACTGCAGATGCGCGAAACAATGCGTAGCGGATGAAATTAATTGAAGATTTTTATCATGCAGCCAGCCGCCACCTCGCTGATAATCAGCCACTTGTGCTTCGTTGAGCACGGGTTGAAGTTCGTCCGTTTTTCGCCTGCTGTTATGGCACTAACGGCCTAAAACGCACCGGCTATCAATCAGATTTATTAATGATAACCAGCACCGAAAGTTAATGGAATGTTACAAATGGTAGCGAGCCGCTGGCAAACAACGCAGGTTGTAACAGCTGGCACTGCCTCGCCCTGATTCTGGTAATTAGCCGCCGGTTACCGCACCTCATGCAGATAGCGAGGGCGCTCAGTGCGAAACCCTAACCCAATCAGGCGTCCAATCAGGTGACGCAAAAAAGGGTACCGACTGATAATCTGCGGTACTTTGCTCGGTTTGGTACGCGGACGCTTACTGCTGCTCATTTTCATCTGTAGAAATTGCGTGGCTACGGTTGGGAACTGCCGGCGCTGTTGTACCTTTTGCAAATCACGTAGCGTCAGCGTGCCGTCTCTCAACGGCTGCGTCAGAAGGTTAGCTGCGGCAACCGCATCCTGAATGGCCAGGTTAACACCCACGCCGCCGATGGGTGACATGGCATGCGCGGCATCGCCGATACAGAGTACGCCAGGCTTCATCCACTGCTTAAGGCGATCAATGCGGATGGATAACAGTTTGAGCTGATCCCAGCTCTCCAGCTGCGCCATGCGCACAACGCTGAACGGTGCAGACTGTGCCATGGTGCTTTTCAGCGCATCCAGGCCGGCCACCTTTAATGCATCCAGTTGCCCTTTCTGTATGGTGTAGCCGCACTGCCAGTAGTCGCCACGATCGATAACAATGAAGTTTTGCTTCGGTCCTTTATGGCCCATACCCAGCGCCGGATCGTCCGGTTGCTTATCCAGCCGGAACCATAACACATCGCGCGGTGAGCCAAATGCCTGGCTCTCTAATCCGGCTTTGGTCCGCACCAGAGAGTTGCGCCCGTCAGCGCCGATCACCAGCGGCGCATGAAAGGTGTGACCCTGCACCGTTTTAATGCCGGCGATCGCGCCCTCGTTATAGATAAAATCCTCAAAGCCGGTCGACTGCAGCAGCGTGAATCCCGGATACTTCGCGGCTTCGGCGGCGATAAAGTTGAGAAAATCCCACTGCGGCATAAAGGCAATAAAACGGCAGCGCACCGGCAAACGCGAGAAGTCCGCCATGGTGATCTCCTGCCCGGCCACCTCCGCCTGTAATTTTTCGGCACGCTGATGGGGCAGACTCAGCAGCGACTCGAGTAGCCCGAGCTGTGCCATGATCTCCAGCGTTGACGGATGAATAGTGTCGCCACGAAAGTCACGCAGAAAGTCGTCATGTTTTTCAACGACCACCGCACGTAAACCGGCACGTGCCAGCAGATAGCCGAGCATGAGTCCGGCAGGTCCACCGCCAACGATACAACACTCCGCAGTTAACGCCTGTGATGCCTCCATACTAACCTCAATACAGTGCAATGGATGATAATTGTTATCATTTATATAGCATGCCGGTGCCGGCGAGGTAGTGAGAAATGCTGTGCACGCGTCAGGGGTGATGCGCGTCGCGTGCCATACAAGCGATCGCTTTCTGCTGCGATCTCCTGATATCCGCCTGATAATTTTTACCTTTTAGCCGCAGCGCAGCAACATCCTGCAAACATTAATCGCACGAGTTTGCCCTTACCCGCTTGCGCTAAGCGCAGGCTGACCCAGGCTAAATAGGGTCAATTACTGCATTAACGGTAGGGTTAAATGAAACAGCAAAATCGTAACATTGGCATTGCGCCTTATGGTGGTTCGGCGGGTGGCTGGGGCGCGCTCAAGGCAGTAGCCGATGCTTTACGTCGCCAGATGTCTTTCAAACAGGATGTTATTGCGCTTTTTAAAGTGAATCAGCCGCAGGGATTTGATTGCCCCGGCTGTGCCTGGCCGGACCCGCGTCACACCTCCTCATTTGAATTCTGCGAAAACGGTGCCAAGGCGGTGTCATGGGAAGCGACCAGCAAACGCACCACGCCTGAATTTTTTGCCGCGCATACCGTTAGCGAACTCTGGCAGCGCAATGCGTTTGAACTGGAAGGCGAAGGCCGTTTAACCCATCCGATGAAATACGATGCCGCCAGCGACACCTATCAGCCAATTGCATGGGAAACCGCGTTTGCCGAGATCGGCGCGCTTCTGCGCGGTTACGATGATCCTGACAGCGTCGAGTTCTATACCTCCGGGCGCGCCTCCAACGAAGCCGCATTTCTGTGGCAGCTGTTTGCCCGTGAATACGGCACCAACAACTTCCCGGATTGTTCCAATATGTGCCATGAGCCCACCAGCGTGGGCCTGCCGGAGTCGATTGGCGTGGGTAAAGGCACCATTGAGCTGGAGGATTTTGACCATTGTGATTTGGTGTTATGCATCGGGCATAACCCCGGCACCAACCATCCACGCATGCTGGCCACGTTGCGAGAAGTCTCTAAACGCGGCGCCACGATTGTCGCCATCAATCCGTTACGCGAGCGCGGACTGGAGCGGTTTACCTCGCCGCAAAGCCCGATTGAGATGCTATCAATGAGTTCAACGCAACTGGCCTCCACCTACTATAAAGTGCGGGTTGGCGGTGATGCCGCGATGCTAAAAGGGGTGATGAAGATACTGCTGACTATGCATGAGGAGGCGCTGCGGAGCGGAGCGGCGCCGGTGTTGGATGAAGCCTTTATCGATGAACACACTGAAGGCTTCGCGGCACTGAAGCAGGATCTGGAGAATACCGACTGGGCGCACATCCTGAAGGTGTCCGGTATGGATCGCGCTGAGATTCAAAATATTGCGCACCTCTACGCCAACGCAAAAAATACCATTATCTGTTATGGCATGGGGATTACGCAGCATCAGTACGGCACGCAGAATGTGCAGCAAATTGCCAACCTGCTTTTGCTGCGCGGCAATATCGGCAGAAAAGGAGCTGGTATCTGTCCGCTGCGGGGTCACTCCAATGTGCAGGGTGACCGTACCGTGGGCATTACTGAAATACCGCCTCAGTCGCTGCTCGACAGCATCGAAAACGTGTTTGGCTTCACGCCGCCGAAAAAGCATGGTCACGGCGCGGTCGCGGCCATCCAGGCGATTCAGCAAGGGAGATCGCAGGCGCTGCTGTGCCTGGGCGGCAATCTCGCTGAGGCGATCTCCGATCCCAACGTCACGTTTGCTGCCCTGCGCAAACTGGATTTAGTGGTACATATGGCCACCAAACTGAATCGCTCCCACCTTCTGATGGCGAAGCACAGCTACCTGCTGCCCGTGCTGGGACGCACTGAGATCGATCAGCAAGCCACGGGGGAGCAAAGCGTTACGGTAGAGGATTCAATGTCGATGGTGCATGCCTCACGCGGGACGCTGCCGCCGGCCTCGCCGCATCTGAAATCTGAACCGGCGCTGGTCGCGGGACTGGCGAAAGCGACCTTGCCTGACAGCCGCGTGAACTGGGATAAGATGATCGGTGATTACAATAATATTCGCGATGCTATTGAGGCGGTATTCCCGGCGTTTGAAAACTTTAATCAGCGCGTGATGCAGCCCGGCGGTTTTCGTTTGCGTAACGCGGCATCGGAGCGCGAGTGGCTCACCGCATCAGGCCGGGCGCAATTTAAAGTGATGGAAGGGATCAATGAAGATCCACGATCGTTACACTGTCACGATCTGGTACTGACGACGCTGCGCAGTCACGATCAATACAACACGACATTATATGGTCTCAACGATCGTTATCGTGGCGTGAGCGGTCGCCGTGATGTGCTGTTTATCTCTGCCGATGAGGCAGAGAAACGCCAGCTGCGTGTCGGCGATACCGTTAATATGATTGCGCTAGATCCTCAGGGAGAACGGACGGAACGGAGGCTGGATGATCTGACTATTGTGGTGTATGACATGGCTCCGGGTTCGGTTGCGGCCTACTACCCTGAAGCGAACGTGCTGGTGCCGCTGGATAGCCACGATACCCGGAGCGGCATTCCCGCCTATAAAAGCATCCCGGTGCTGCTTGAGCCTTCAGTGGCGACGCACGCAGAGAGCAGTGGTGCGCTGCGCTGAGCATCAGTGTGAAGAGACAAACGCCATGTCCTGCTGCGCGGGAGGTATCGCGAAGTGGCGCTGCATGCGTTTGATCTCTTCGGCCGGCGGCAAGCCAAACAGCCGCTTGAATTCACGGTTAAACTGCGAGGCGCTCTCATAGCCCACCGCATGGCTGGCCGCCGCCGCAGTTACAGTCTGACGCAGCATCAGCATGCGTGCCTGGTGCAGACGCACGGATTTCACATACTGCATTGGTGGCTGCCGCGTGATGTTTTTAAAGTGGGTGTGAAATGTGGGAACGCTCATGCCCGCTTCGGCGGCCAATGCGCTGAGGCTAAGCGGCTGCGCGTAGCGGGCATGAATATGCCGTAGCGCTTTGCCAATTTTACCAAACTGCCCGTGCAGCGTCAGCGCGGCACGCATCGCCTGCCCCTGCGCGCCCGTCAGCACACGATAGTAGAGTTCGCGTACCCGCTCCGGACCTAAAATCGCCGCATCCAGCGGATCATTCAGCGTTTCAACCAAACGCAGCACCACATCGCGCAGCGTGGCATCCATTGGGCTCGACATCATACTTTGCGCTGCTTTCACTTCGACCGGTACCGCCTGCTGCTCAAGCTGCAACAGCAGATCCGTTGCCACGGTAAAATCGAGATGCATATAGATCGCCAGAAGCGGATGTTCTGCGGTGGCTTCTGTCTCCATGGTAAAAGGTACCGGCACGGCTACTGCCAGGTAGTGCTGCTCGTCGTAGAGATAGATCTGGTCACCAAAAAAGCCGCGCTTCGTTCCCTGGCAAACAATCACGATACCCGGATCGTACAGCACCGGCGTACGCGCCAGTGGGCGATCGGATCGCAGGATGCGGACATCCGGCAGCGCCGTCAGATTGTATCCCTCCTGCGGCGCCAGCGTTTTCAGTAGTGCAAGCGTACGCTGCCGGTTATTCATGTTTACACTCCGTCATACTAATAAGATTAGGCAATAAAAGCAGAAGATAAGGCCTCTTCAGCGCGTTTTATACAGAATATTATGCATCTTCCATCTAAGCAGGGAGAAGTGCAATGTCTGAGGTTAAAACCCTTTTAATCACCGGTGTCAGTAGCGGCTTTGGTCGCGCCCTGGCACAGCTCGCGTTAAGTCGCGGCTACCGCGTTATCGGCACCGTGCGGAGCGCCGCTGCGAAGCACGATTTTGAGCAGCTTCATGCGGATAACGCCTGTGCGCTTGAACTGGACGTCACCGACTTTACCGCTCTCGATGCCGCCATCGCCGGCATTGAAGCGTCACAGGGGCCGATTGATGTGCTGGTAAATAACGCCGGTTATGGCCACGAAGGGATTATGGAGGAGTCCTCACTGGAGGAGATGCGCCACCAGTTTGACGTCAATGTGTTTGGTGCCGTGGCGATGATCAAAGCGCTGCTGCCTTTTATGCGCGAGAGACGTCGCGGCCATATCCTGAACATCACCTCCATGGGCGGCTTTATTACCCTGCCGGGTATCAGCTATTACTGCGGCAGCAAATTTGCCTTACAGGGCATTTCAGAGACCCTCAGCCAGGAGCTGGCGCCATTTAATATCCACGTGACCGCTGTGATGCCGGGGTCATTCCGTACCGACTGGGCGGGTCGCTCCATGGTCCGCAGCACGCGCAGCATCAGTGATTATGATGCGCTATTTGATCCGATTCGCCAGGCACGAGAAGCGAAAAGCGGCAGACAGTTGGGCGATCCGGCTAAAGCGGCATGTGCCATGCTGGATATCATTGAGAGCGCGTCGCCGCCGACACAGCTGTTACTGGGTAGCGATGCGCTGGGGCTGGTTCGCAATAAACTGGCAGCGATGCAGGCAGAGATTGATCGCTGGGAAACGCTGACGCGATCGACAGATGGTTAACGCAGGAAAACCAGGCATAGCACGCTATGCCTGGTGTATTACGGGTGCGCTCACTATCAGAAGCGATATTGCAGCCCCAGGGTAATGGTATAGTTTTTGTTGGAAATGCCTGCAGCATCCCCACCAAACGACGCAGATTCACCGCTCACGGTATCAATAACCTGCGTACCGCCCTTGCCCTCTTCATATTTGCTATAGCTAAACTCAGCAAATACTTTTGCATTGCCGGTAATATAATAACCGGCGTCCACAGAGGCACCGTAGTAACGTGAATTTGAGGTTTTCTCACGGAACGTCAGGTCTCGCATATAGTGCTCATCATTATCGTGAGCGCGTACCCAATCACTGAATTTAAACAGCGCGTTAAATTCAAAATCATTAATACGGTACTGTCCAACCAGACCTATATAGGGCATGGAAAAACGCTGGCTGTAGCCAATACCTGGCTGGCCATCAGGGAAATTCCCGACAAAAGCACCGTTATCATAATTATAGGTGCCGCCGGTTGCGGTCCAGCTGAAGCGCGTTTCCTGATAACCGGCTACTGCACCCGCTTTATAGTTGTCACCCTGCAGGAACCAGCCTTTGACGTTAAGATCGTATTCGTTGGCATAGTTGACATCCGTGCTCGGATGCGATGAGTGATCGGTCCAGTTCGATTGATTACTGTTCTGCCAGTCGTAATCATCCATATGGCCTGACCCGGAGGCCAGCGAGGTCCAGCCCCGTGCGTTAAGCGTAAGGAATGAGTACGCATCCCAGGAGAAATCCATCTTAAGAATAGCGACGTTTTTAATTTTCCAGTCCAGCTGACTGACTTTGCGCGCGCTGCTGGCGTCATACACCATCTCTTTCGATTTACCACCCAGCATGCCCACTGAGGTTGCCACACTAATACTGTCTGCGGAGAGATTTGGCATATATTGCGCAGATTCGGCGTACGCCGTTCCTGAGAGCGCGGCCATCATCATCACCGCAATACTACTTTTCTTCATTTTGAATCCCATGTTTAATTTAATTAATCCCTGAACAGCGGGCGCAGAATAAAATGTCCGATACCATCAGGCAAGCGTAAATTGAGCGAGCATAAAATAAGCAATGAGAATTAAATAAAATTAACTAAAGAACTATTACCGGCTGACGATAACAGCAGATTGCCTTGTCATCCGGCTAACGCTGGTTTCAGTGCTAATCGAACTTTAGCAAACCAAAAATGATTATCTGTTATTCGCGTTTATAAGGCGCCTGCAGCCTTATATGACGCACTCTGCAAATTATTTTTGCCACGAATTAATGCGCCTGACTCTACGCAAGAAAGCTTAAACTCTTTTTCCCGGTGATTTGGGTTAAGTATTGAGAGGGCGCAGTAATTAGCAAACGTGCGGGTATCACCCCCAACCTGAAAAATTTTCAAATTTTGCCGCCATACGCTATCGGGGCTCCCTGTTTAGCTTAAAAGCTCTTTTTTGCAGGCGCAGCCACTCTGACGTGATGCTGACATAACATAATGTAAATGAAGGCTTAGCACTTTTTGCTAAAAAATCCGCGATGCGCCAGCGTTACATTCCTGTACATAAATATTTTCTTTGTATAACTTTATTTAAGCTGTGTTTATCATTTATTGTGGAGAACGGAGATATGTCTCAGGACCGTAATCTTGCCACAACCGCTGATGCGATTCGCTGCCACTTCAAACAGGCAGCGCTGCCTTCACAGCAGGAGACGCTGGGCCAGCTGGTGGTTGAAATTCTGCTGGAAGGCCGGTTACTCAATCGTAAATCGTTATGTACGAAACTGATTTTTCGCCTTGAACAGGCGCAAAGTCCTCAAGAGAAATTGCACTATCAGCAATTAGTTGGACTATTGTTTACCTGCGATAAGGAATCTTAAGCGTACCGCCGCAATCGAGAGTTTATATGTACCGAAGTGAAGAAGAACGGCTGACCGACATCGTTATGGGAGACGCCGTACTGCAATTATTAAAACAGGCTGGTCCGGTAACGACTGCCACCCTGCTCGATAAACTGCACGCGCTGGCCGGGCATGAGACGAACCCTGCACGACAACGTGCATTTCATCGCGCCATTGCCGAAGTGCAAAATAATCAGGTCGCGTCAGCCGGAAACAGTGTGGCTCTTAAAGATACGAACAATGTCACTCATATTTTCCGCAACCGGGATGGCTCGGGTAAAACCACTAAACATTAGCCTCCACTCTCCGCATCAAAACGCTGCCGGGCATGGCGAATCTCATGCATGTTGCTTAAAATCCACTCCCACACAGGCAACATATTATGTAGCACGCCTGCGCCCAAGGGCATCAGGCGATATTCGACGTGGGGATGTGGATATTTCTGGTTAAAGTCGGGGCGGCTGAAACCATCCTGGTCCACCGGCACAGCTTACGGAAACGATGTCCGTAAAGGGTTAACCGCCCGCGGCATCAGTGACGGATAGCACAACCACACTGCGACATCTCACCCGGCACATGTTTACCCAGGTGGGAATGGCGTACCTGCAGTTCCCCCTGCTGCCAGGCGTTGCTGGTATCACTGCGCTGTTCAAGCAGGCGATTCAGCGCCTCGGTCACCAGCAGATCACGGCGTTGTGCCCAGCTGGTGAGATGCCAGGTTGATGCACGCGCCTCGTCAATATCATCAACCCCGACCACAGCAACATGAGCGCCCTGACCGAAGTCACGCACCGCCTGCAGCGCGCCCAGCGCCAGCACATCGCTGGCGCAGAACAACGCATTAATGCGCTCCGCCGCCCGGGTTTTTCTGAGATAGCCCATCACCGCCTGGTAAGCACGTTCACGATCAAACCCGCCCGCCGTCAGCTGCACCGTCAGCGTGCTCTGCTGCAGACCCGTCAGGTAACCGGCCAGGTAGCGATCCGGCACGGCTGTTTCACGCGCCTGTAAGAAGCCGAAACGCTGATGTCCCTGAGCTAACAGCAGCGCGGCCATCTGCTGACCAACATCAAAGCCATCGGCAATCACTACGTCCGCGACACGGCTGTCGCTGGGTGCAAGATGCACGCTGTGCACCTGCGGCAGAATGCCGGCAGCGATCTCCAGTTCATCATCGAACAAGGAGGTCAAAAACAGCAGTCCGGCCGGCGATAACGGCGCCACGCTGCGCAAGGCAGCCTGATAACTTTCGCGGGAGTTAACATTAAGCAATACGGCAGCCAGGCCGCGCGCATTAAGCTGGCGCGTCACCTCATTGAGCATGTTGACCGTATTGGGGTTGGTGAACTCATCGCTGATGATGGCGACCGGGTGAGAATGAACTGCCATGTCTGACTCTCCTGCAACGTAACGTGCGGTAATTATAGGTAGGGTACACAGTAAGAATTCTACGTTACCCGAATAATCCTCCATCGCCAATCGGTGACAGGCGCCGACTGTCTGAAACCACGCTCCTGCAGAGTTGAGCACCCGGATTTGCGCCTCACCGGGCAATTTACGTTACACTGTCGCCACGTTTGTCCGGTACGGAAAATTTTATGCGCATCACGCTTGATCACCACGATCACCCTTTTATTCACCGCTTGCTTGGCGAGGAGATTGAGATAATCGAATCGCCCTCCGCGCAAGAGACCCGCCTGCAGCAGGCGCTGCAGACCGCACGGCAGCAGAAAAACCATGAAACGGAACTTGAGGGTAAGCGCAATGCGCTCTATCTGATCCTGTTTGTGTTCCTGTACGCCGCGCTGGGCGCTTCGCTGACGCTGGATCTCAGCGCTATTGCTCAGGCTTCCAGCCACAAAAGCATCGCCTATGCCCTGGAGGCGGTACCCGTGCTGATCGCTTTCTCCGGCCTGTTCCTGTCGCTGCTGTTTCTGTTCGCTACGCGCAGCAGCGCGCGCCGTCTGCGCAGCTGGGATCAAAGCATTTTGCTACTGGAAAAGTACACCGGCGGCAATCTGAGCAGGCAGATTAATGAGATGGGCGCGCGTACCACGCACTATTCGCAATCAGCGATCTCGGTAGCCCTGGCGCTGTTCATCTGCGTGACATGGGTTGTGATGTATAACTTTTTTACCTTCACCACCAGCGGCGTCATCGGCAGCGTGATTTCACTGTTTATCACCACCATGACCTACGTCATTCTCGATATTCAGCTGCTGAAATCCGATCAATCCATTGCGGTTGATGAGCCGCTGATCCCGACGGATGAGGAGAAAAAGCTGCCTTAAGGCTGGCGTCCTCTGCCCTTCTCCTTTACGGAAAAGGGCAGAGAGATTTTATGGGTAGACTTTGAAAGTGAAGTATTTCTTCGCCAGTTTGTCGTAAGTGCCGTTTTTGTGTAGTTCAGCCAGCGCACTGTTTATCAGGGTTAAATTCGCCTCATCGCCTTTACGCAAACCAATGCCGACACCGTTGCCGAGCAGCTCTTTATCATCGAGCGTCGCTTTATTCACGTAGCCTTTACCCTCCGGCGTGCCGAGAAAACCCTGCTCAGCCGATACGGCATTCGCCAGGCTGGCATCCAGGCGACCCGCGACGAGATCCGGGTAGATCTCCATCTGATTAGGATAGGAGACGATGTTCACGCCCTGCGGTGCCCATTTCGATTTAGCATAGGTCTCCTGGATAGTGCCCTGCGCAACGCCAATATTCTTACCGCGCAGCGTACTGATATCTTCCGTTAAGGTACTGTTGGCAGGCGTTAATAGCGCACTCGGTGTCACATAGAGCATATTGGAGAAAGCAACCTGCTGGCGGCGCTTTTCGGTCATCGACATGGCTGAAAGGATCGCATCAAATTTTTTTGCCTGCAGCGCCGGAATACTGCCGTCAAACCCAATCTGTACCCACTGGCATTTCACTTTGGCCTGTGCGCAGATGGCGTTGCCAAGCTCAATATCAAAGCCCTGCAGCGAACCGTCGCTGGCTTTGGATTCAAACGGCGGAAACGTCGGATCAACACCGAATCGTAGCGTTTGCTGTGCGGCAGCGAGCTGGCTAAAAGCACCCAGCGAAAGCAGCAGCGCAAGGGACAACGTTCTCTTCATTATTCTCTCCGGAGGGTCGCTCAATCACAGGTAAGTGAGTGTAATACCATGCCATACCCGCGGCGGCTACCTAAAATGGCGCGCCGCCACAGAGTGATTTCTTATGTTAGTGAGTAAGTTAGTCCGGTTTCATCTCCCGCAGCAGAGACTTTGCCGGTGCGTCATCACTTTGTCATAACTTCCTCACAGCGCTGTCAGCCGCTTTTCGTTATGCTGGCTATCCTCGGCCGTCATGCCCAATGGAGAAGCATATGAAGATTCTGGTGATAGAAGATGAAGCCAAAGCGCGTGATTACATGCGTAAAGGATTAACGGAAGCCGGGTTTATCGTGGATGTGGCAGAGAACGGTCAGGATGGCCTGTTTTACGCGCAGGAGCACCATTACGATCTGATTCTGCTGGATGTGATGATGCCCGGCATTAACGGCTGGGAGGTGATGGCGCAGCTGGATCGGCAGATCAATACCCCGGTGATCTTTCTCACCGCGAAAGGGACGCTGGAAGATCGCATCAAAGGCCTTGAGCTGGGCGCGGATGATTACCTGGTAAAGCCCTTCTCGTTTGCCGAGCTGCTTGCGCGTGTACGCACCCAGCTGCGACGCGGCACGCAGCAAAAGCTGCCGGAGCTGCTGACGCTGGCCGATCTGCATCTCGACATCCCGAAACGCCGCGTTGAACGTGCCGGACAGCGCATCGATCTCACGAATAAGGAGTTCAACCTGCTGCATCTGTTTATGCTGCATCCGGGTGAGGTATTAACGCGCACCGTGATTGCCTCACGCGTGTGGGACATGAACTTCGATAGCGACACCAACGTGGTGGATGTTGCCGTGAAGCGTTTGCGGCAGAAAATTGATGGCCCTTTCATGGCGCCGCTGATCCATACCGTGCACGGTGTCGGCTACCGTTGCGAAGCTGAAACATGAAATCGCGCACGCTGGCTACGCGATTATCGCTGGCGCTCAGCGCCACGGTCGTGCTCATTTTCTCCCTGAGCGGCATGGCGCTCTACCACTCGCTGGCGAAACAGATCGGCGTGCGTGACGATGCTGCCCTACTGACGCGCATTGACCAGATCCGCACGCTGCTGCGCGATGAAGATGCCGTGACACTGATCCAGCAGAAACCCCGTCTGTTCGCCAATATGCTTGGCAATACCGAATCCCTGCTGGTGCTGCGCTTTCCTGGCCAGCCGCCGCTGATTGTGGTCAATCCTGGCGCCCGGCCGGTGCCGGCTATCGAGCCGGTGGCCGCCGATCAACCGCTCAGCCTGAATTCGGTGCATCATCAACTGGCCGCCGACGGCACGCCGTTTATCTCTGCGGCCGCGCTGACGCCCACCCGCGACGGCCATGGCGTAATTGAGATCATCACCGGCCGCCTGATGAGCGATCGCACCCAAACGCTCCGCAGTTACCGCGCGCAAATCATTATTGCTACCGCCCTGGCTGCGCTGCTGGTGGCGGCGATCAGCGTCTGGCTGGTGCGGCGCGGCCTGGCGCCGCTGCGCCGGCTGGCCGCCGAAGTGGATGAGATAGATGTGCGCCGTCTGGCGCATCGCATTCAACTCGAACGGGCACCCGGTGAACTGCAACCCTTGCTGGCTGCGTTTAATCAAATGCTGAGTCGTCTGGAGACGGGCTATCAGCAGCTGAGTCAGGTGTCAGCGGATATGGCGCATGACCTGCGCACGCCAATCAATACGCTCATTGGCCAGACCGAAGTGGCGCTGACTCAGCCGCGCAGCATCAGCGACTATCAGGCGCTGCTGGGCTCCAATTATGAGGAGCTGGAGCGGCTGGCGAAGATGATCGACAACATGCTCTTTCTCGCTAAAGCGGAAGATGCCAGCCAGGCGATAGATCGACAGCCGATCGATCTGGCGCAGTTGGGTGAGAAATTGCAGGACTACTTCGAGGGGATGGCAGAGGAGCACGGCATGCCGCTGGTTATGGCACTGCAGGGTGAGCTGCATGCCGATCCGCTGCTGTTACAGCGCGCGCTGGCCAACCTGATCGCCAATGCGCTGCGCTATGGCGAACCCGGTACGGCGATCCGCGTCTACAGCCAGACACAGACCACGAGCATGGCGCTGGTGGTGGAAAATCAGGGTCCGCCTCTGAGCGATGCACATCAGGTGCGTATCTTCGATCGCTTCTGGCGCGCCGAGGCGTCCCGCCATCAGGGCAGCAGCGGCCTCGGTTTATCCATCGTGCGTACGATTATGCAGCTGCATCAGGGCCGCTGTACGGTGAGCAGCTCGCAAGGCGTAAACCGGTTTAGTCTGCTGTTCCCGCAACAACTGCCCTGAATATGCCCGGTGCGCAGGCGGGCGCACCGGAGCAGGGGATCAGATAAAGGTGAACACGTTATCCTGCGGCAAGCGCGATTTTGGCAGGGTGGCGTTGAAATCCGCATCGCTACGGTAGCCAAGCGAAACCAGCACCACGCTGGTAAAGCCCTTCTCCCGCAGGCCCAGCGCCTGATCGAGCACGCGCTGATCATACCCCTCCATTGGCGTCGCATCGATTCCCAGCATCGCTGCGCCCAGCAGCAGGCCGCCCAGCGCCAGATAGACCTGCTTTTCCATCCACTGCGGGATATCTCGCTGCTCATAACGGTGCATATCGACATAGCTGCGACGGCTCTTATCCTGTCCCGCTTTCGCTTCAGGTTTGGCAAAACGACCATCACTCTCCTCCTGCGCCAGCACACTTTGCAGGTGAGCTTCATCCAGATCGGTGCGCATGCACAGGGCGATAACATGCGAAGCGTGCAGCACTTTTGGTTCGTTATAGACAAAGGCGCCACGAGTCGATTGCGCCATCAGCTCACGCCCTTCCGGCGTGGCGGCGACAACAAAGTGCCATGGCTGGGAGTTTACCGATGAAGGGCTGTTACGCAGCAGATTAAGCAGCGTGTCAATCTCCTCCTGCGGCAGGCTTTTACCGCTTTCAAACGCTTTCACAGTATGGCGACGGGTAACAGCATCATTGAGTGTCATAAAATTTTTCCTGAGTAGTGAGCGTAACAGCGAGCCGCTACGATAACTGCCGTAGCGGGCTGCCAGGTAAAGCAAAGTGTTTCAACCGGTTAAAAGCCGCTAAGCACGATTTTTCCGCGCGCGCGTCCGCTCTCAATCAGCGCATGCGCTTTGCGCAGATTTGCCGCGTTAATGGTGCCGTGATGCTCGCCGGCCGTCGTCTGCAGCGTCTGGTTATCAATCAGCTGGCTAATCTGCTGTAAAATCTCATGCTGACGCTGCATATCGCCGGTCTGGAACAGCGAACGGGTAAACATCAGCTCCCAGTGCAGCGAGATAGCTTTGCGCTTCAGCGGTACGGCATCCAGGGTTTCCGGATCGTCAATCAATGCCAGCTTGCCCTGCGGCGCCAGCACATCGATCAGCTGCGTGTAGTAGCTATCCGTATGCGTGAGTGAGGCGACGTAGCGCACTTCTTTGTGCCCGATGGCCGCCAGCTGCTCGCCCAGCGGGCGCTGATGATCAATCACATGGTGCGCCCCAAGCGCGCGTACCCACTCCGCGGTTTCTGCACGCGACGCGGTGCCAATGACCGTCAGGCCGGTCAGTTTTCGCGCCAGCTGTGTGAGGATTGAGCCCACGCCGCCGCCAGCACCGATGATCAGCAGTGCCGCATTATCCCCGGCTTTCACCTCAAGACGATCAAACAGCAGCTCCCACGCGGTCAGAGACGTCAGCGGCAGCGCAGCGGCATCCGCATCGCTGAGTGAACGCGGCTTGTGTCCGGCGATGCGCTCATCCACCAGCCCATATTCGGCGTAGCTTCCGGCGCGGGTAATATCACCGGCATAGAACACCTCATCGCCCGGCTGGAACAGCGTGACGTCGGCACCAATTGCCTCTACAACGCCAACCGCATCCCAGCCCAGGATGCGCGGTTTGTCTACCGGTGAACCGGCACGCACTTTGGTATCCACCGGATTGACCGCAATGGCGCTGATTTTTACCAGCAGATCGCGCGGGCCCGGCTGCGGTTTAGCGAGATCCACCTCGTACAGGGCTTTTTCATCAGCAATCGGCAAGCCGTTTTGGGTGTAAACAATCGCTTTCATATCAGAGATCCTTTTTCTGTAGTCTTATGGCCGGTGACAGGCAGCATATCGGGGCGTGGAGAGCGAAAACATAGCGCTTGCAGGTGAACACTTTCACTCGCGGAGTGAAAATCTTTTACCGCGGAGCGTAGCGGCGGGATGCGCACCGCCAGGACTCTGCCGGTTATCGTGCACGCAGCAGTAAGAAATTAATTTTGCTGACCGGAATGAACAGGGAAATTTAATAATTTCTTTGCGAAGCATCACATTAATCAAGACCATCCATTTATAAAGTGCACCCTGGATTAATCTTTAAAATATAAAACTATAGCGATTAAAAATTATAATAAACTCAACGCTTAGTATCAGAAATGATTTAATAAGACTTGACGCAACTCTATGATATTAGTGGCATAGCATAGTAATCCTTATCTTAATCGGTAATAGTTAACAACAACTCTTACCGCTAATGTTAATTTTGGATAGATAATGTTGCGCACCAAAACCATTTCAATAAATCTGCTCAGCCATATCATTTTGTTCGTCGTGATGATTAATGCCATCGAGATGGTCTATGCCTTTCTGGAATAAACCCCTGGCCGATGCAGATTGTGAGTAACACGCTTAATAAGCCGGACGAGGCAGTGCTGGCGTTATGCCAGCACCGGAAATATCAGGAGTTGTTGGGCGCAGCGGCGGTTTCGCTGAACTGGGGTTTCTGACGGGTAACCGAGTAGACCACGTTTTTCGGGGTATTGGCGTCGGTGGTAATATCGACAGCCTGAATGGTTACCTTGCCAAAACCAAACAGCGTCTGCACATATCCTCCCACCTGATGCTTGCCGGCCGGGACGTGGATCAGCCGGTTTTCACCTTTTTGCAGCATCCCCGCATCCTGACCGTCGACGGTCAGGTATACCGATGAGCCATCATCGGTGCGCGTAACCAGGTGCGAAACATTGATCACCGTAGGGCCGCTGGCAAATGGCGAGGCGGAATCCTGATTCTCAATCGGTGCAGCGGCGGTAGCGGGAGCCGGGGCATCAGCTGATGCGCTGTTATCGGTAGCGGCGTGACGTGCACAACCGGAGAGCAGTAATGCGGCCGTTAATGTGGCCAGAGAGAAACGCGAAAACATCGTGACGTAAAAACCTCTGCTGAATGAGAAGTATTTATTTTAGCGTGCCTGCCGGAGTGATGACAGTCACAAAATTCCAGTATTATCCGAAAACCGTTTAGAATTCGTTTAAAAAGAGGCTGTTTAACCCAGCCTCTCGTTCCATCGCATCCTGAAACAGCGTAACTGCTACAACGAATAGCGCGTCATCGGTGCTACGTGCGTGATCAGCCCGTTCGCCTTCATATATTCACCGAATGCCTGGTAGCGCGCCTGGTCGAACTGCGCGCTGTGCGTGGCGAAGCAGGGTAACGTCGCCCGCCAGGCCTGCTGATTCAGCGGCGTATTGAGCTCCGGATAGTGTTTAATAAATGCCTGCCACGCTTCATCAGGATGCGCGCGCAGCCAGGCAACGCCCGCGTCAAGGCCGCGCAGGAAGGCGCCAATGCGTTTGTCCTGCGCAGCCGAGTGCTGGTTCGCCAGAATGATCAGTTCATCATAGGCCGGTACGCCGTAATCTTCCGGTTTGAACACCTGCGGCGTGGCGCCTCTGTCCTTTAAATCCAGTAACTCATAGTTACGATAAACCGTCATTGCGCCGTCGATTTTATGCGTCAACAGCGCCGATACCGCATCCATATTCAGGTTAATCAGCTTCACCGAATCCACATCAACGCCCTGCGACTTGAGCATGCTGCGGATCGCCACATCTTCAAAGCCCGGAATGGCGTATCCCAACGTTTTGCCGGCAAAATCCCTGATCGAGTGGATATCGCGAGAGAGCGTTGTCAGCGTGTTGAGTGGCTGATTAATCAGTGTGCCAACCCGTATTACCGGCACCGCTTTATCCACCAGCGTGTAGAGCTGCGGCTGATAACTGATGGCGAGATCGGCTTTGCCTGCGGCCAGCAGCAGCGGAACAGAGGCCGAGTCAGCCGGTGCAATCATCTCCACCTCAATGCCCTGCTGTTTAAAAGCGCCGCTGTATTGCGCCGCAAAGATTGCCGCATGGTTCGGATTCACAAACCAGTCCAGCAGCAGCCGTACCTTCTCCTCTGCGTGAGCGCTGGCGGTGATGAGTAACAGGAGTGCCGTAAAAAGCGTACGTAACATAGTCAAAGTGCGTCCTTAGGATGAGTGCCAGAGAAATTTTTTACGCAGCAGCGCGACGCAACCTGAAAGCAGCAGCGCCAGAGTCAGTAGCAGCAGCAGTGAAGCGAAACTGGTGGCGGTCTCCAGTCGGGCATTGGACTGCATCATCAGATAACCCAGCCCTTCGCTGGCGCCGACCCACTCGCCTATTACCACGCCAATCGGCGCCAGCACCACGGCCATCTGCAAGCCGGAGAAGAAGTGCGGCAGCGCTGCCGGCCAGCGGACGTGCCAGAACAGGCGCCAGCGTGAGCGGTGCAGAGTCTGCGCCAGCTCCAGCCAGCCGCCAGGCGTACGGCACAGTCCGTCAAACAGTGATAAACAGAGAGGGAAGAACAGAATCAGCGCCGCCACAACAACCTTGGAGGCGACGCCAAACCCCAGCCATAACACCAGCAGCGGCGCCAGCGCAAAGACCGGGATCGCCTGGCTGGCCGTTACCAGCGGAAACAGCAGCCGGCGCATCACCGCGCTGGACGCCATCAGCACGGCCAGGCCGACCCCGCCCCCTACGCCAAGCAGCAAAGCAAGCACAATTTCCGCCAGCGTGAACAGTGCGTGATGCCACAGCAGCTGCCGCTTGTGCCACAGCGCGTCCAGTACCGCCTGCGGTGCGGGCAGCAGAAAATCGGGCACACCGTTGTGACGCGCCAACAGCCAGGCACCCAGCAACACGGCGATCAGATAGATTGCGCTACACAGTTTTTTCATAGGTATTGAGTCGGGAGAAGAGTTCGCTTTGCGCCTGTAACAGCGCTAAATCATCGATATCACGCGGCACGATACCTTCCGGCACCGGCCAGCGCTCAATCTGCAGCGGCTGGCCGTGCAGCAGCAGAATGTCGTCGGCCAGGCGGCAGGCCTCCAGCGGATCGTGCGTCACCAGCAGTACCGTTTTGCCCTGTAACAGCCTGGCGGTCAGGGTTTGCAGCCTCAGTTTGGTCATCACATCCAGCGTGGCGAACGGCTCATCCATCAGCACCACATCGCGCTGTGCATAGAGCGTGCGCGCCAATGCCACCCGCTGCCGCATCCCGCCTGAGAGCTGGTGCGGCGCAGCCTGCGCCACCTCCGCCAGCTTCACCTGCGCCAGTAGCGCCAGCGCGCGCATGCGATCCGGTTTGACGCCCTGTAAGCGCGCGGCCAGCATGACGTTCTCCAGCACGCTAAGCCACGGATAGAGCAGGTCCTGCTGCCCCATCCACGCCACGCTGCCGCTCACACCGCTGATGCTGCCCTGCTGAGGCGACAGCAGGCCCGCCACCAGGCGCAATAGCGTGCTTTTACCGATGCCGCTACAGCCAAGCAGGACCGTGGTTGTACCGCCGCGCAGTTGCACATTGAGCTGCTGACAGAGTGGCACGTCACCCCAGGCAAAGCTGACGTCGTTAAACCGGATGTCACTCATGAACGTCCGGCCGCCAGGATCGCCAGCCGGGCACAGCCGCGCGCAGACAGCGTCGTCGCCGCCTGCGAGGCGCGTATTCCGCTGGCACACACCAGCACGATGCGACGATCTTCAGGGGGCTGCCAGTGCGCCAGGGCCTGCGGCAGAATGCGCTGCACGTGCTGTGCCACGCTCAGCGGGGCTTCTTCGTGGCTGCGCAATTCAACAATGCAGTCCTCCGCGCTGAGCTGTGCCACATCAATAAAGGGGATCACCGGCTGTTCGGGCTCTGCCGCATCATCAAAGCGGAACTGACGAAAGTGCCAGTGAACGAAGTCACAGTTCACCAGACAGCCGAGCGGCGAGGGCTGAAACTCCAGCAGCACGCTAAGCGCCATCTGCGCCTGCATCGCGCCCAGCGTCGCCACCGCCGGCCCCATGACGCCAGCGGTATTACAGTTCGCCGCCGATGCGGGTAAACGCGGAAACAGGGCGCGATAGCTCGGCGCGCCGCCGCAGAATCCGCCGACATAGCCCTGCCGTCCCAGCACCGAGGCACTGATCAGCGGGATGCCCGCGCTGTAACAGGCGTCGGATAATTGATAAGTCACCGCAAAGTTATCGGCGGCATCGATCACCAGGTCGCACCCAGCGATCGCCTGCGTCACGTTGCTGGCGCTCAGCGCCTGTTCCATCACCACAACCTGCACCCCGGCATTGCGCTGTTGCAGGGCCTGCTGCGCGCTCAGCGCTTTGGATTTGCCGATATCCTGCTGGGTAAATAGTGTCTGCCGATGCAGATTGTGCAGTGCCACCTTGTCGTCGTCATACAGATGGATAAAACCGACGCCGGCGCCCACCAGCTGAGGCAATAGCGTGGCGCTCAATCCGCCTGCTCCGGCCACCAGCACCCGCGCTTGTGCCAGTCTGCGCTGGCCGGACTCTCCGATTTCCGGCAGCATCATCTGCCGTTGATAGCGTTCCATGGTTGCCCCTTAGCTCAGGTTTGCCAGGCCAAAGATTGGCGTTGAGGCCACCGCCATATCGCGTCTCTCCATCAATCCGGCAGCGCGTGCAGCCTGTCCGGCCTCTATTGCCAGACGAAACGCCTGCGCCATGCCAACAGGATCGCCCGCTTTCGCCACGGCGGTATTGAGCAGGATGCCATCGAACCCCAGCTCCATCGCCTGCGCAGCCTGCGACGGGGCGCCAATGCCCGCATCAATGATTAAAGGGATATCACTGAACCACGCCCGCATGGCGCGCAGACCATCAATGTTGCGCAAGCCCTGGCCGGAACCAATGGGTGCGCCCCACGGCATCAGCACTTCACAGCCTGCTTCCAGCAGTTTTTCCCCGACGATGAGATCTTCCGTGGTATAGGGGAACACCCTGAAGCCGTCAGCACAGAGAGTGCGAGCGGCTTCCACCAGGGCAAACGGATCGGGCTGCAGCGTATCGGCGTGACCAATCACCTCCAGCTTGATCCAGTCGGTATTAAACAGCTCACGCGCCATGTGCGCGGTCGTCACCGCCTCTTTAACGGTATGGCAGCCTGCCGTATTAGGCAGCACGCGGATATTCAGCCCGGTCAACAGATCGCGGAAGGCGGCGCCCGCCGCGCCCTCCCGGCGTAAACTGACGGTAATAATTTGCGTGCCCGCAGCGGCGATCGCCTGCTGTAAAACGACAGGTGATGGGTAGCCCGCCGTGCCCAGCAGGAAGCGTGAGTGCCCTTCGAAATCGTAAAACATGCCTTAGCCCCCCTGCATCGGTGACAGGACTTCAAGCTGATAGCCCTCCTCCAGCTGGAGGGTGTCATACTGACTTTTAGGAACAAAGTTGCCGTTGCAGGCGCTGGCAACGCACGCTGCGTCAATCTGCTGTTCCATCAGCAGTTCACTGAGGGTATGCGCCCCGGTAGTGACGGCGCGGCCATTAAGCTGAATGTTCATGATGAGTCTCCGCAGAGAGGCGCTGCATCAGCTGTTCTGCCATCATGGGAGCCAGCAGAAAACCGTGACGATACATGCCGTTAAGATAAAAAGTGTGTTGGTGATAATGGATCTCCGGCAGGTTTGCCGGATAGGCCGGACGCAAGCCGCTGCCGCTTTCGATAATGCGCGCTTCCGCCAGCGCCGGATGGATGGCATAGGCCGCGCTGAGCAACTCCATCATGGCGCGGGCGCTGATAGGGCTGGCATCGTCGCTCTCAATCATGGTTGCGCCGAGCATAAAGTGCCCCTCGCGGCGCGGCACCAGATAACAGGGGAACCGCGGATGCAGCAGGCGGATGGGCCGGTCGAACTGCACTTCATGACTCTGGAGAATCAGCATCTCCCCGCGCACCGCCCGCAGACGCGGCAGCTGGGTTTGGGCATGAATGCCACGACAATCGATAACCTGCCCGGAAGGCTGGCGTGCATCAAAACGGACGCCGCGCTGCTGTAAGGTTTGCCGCATCTCGGTGAGTGCCCGACGCGGATCAAGATGCGCTTCACCGGCAAAAAACAGCCCGCGGGCAAAGCGCCCCGCCAGCGCCGGTTCAATATCAGCCGGATTGACCCAGTGATGCTGGTCGGTCATGCGGGCAAAGCGGTTCAGCTCCTGGCTATCGCGTGGCGGCGCAACCACCAGCGTACCGTTATGTTGCACGCCGCTGACGCGCTGTTGCCACCAGGCCGCTGAATATTGCCCAAGCGTGATGACATCCGCTGGCGCACTTTCAGATTCACACCAGGGGGCCAGCATGCCGCCGGCAAACCACGAGGCGGGAAGGCGCGCATCATCGCCAATCACTTCAACCGCTTCGCCCTGCTCCGCCAGCAAAGTGGCAACGCAAAGGCCGGCCACGCCGCAGCCAAGAATGCTCCAGCGGCTCATGCGGCCAGTTCCGAAATTTGGGGGGAGTTCACATTGGCCTCTCAGTTTCACTGAGACCCGCAGATACAGGAGGAGGGAAACGCACGATCCCGCGGACCTTGCGCCAGACGATCCGGAGGCGGACCGTCAGTCTTCCTACGCCAGTATCAACTGGGTCAGGTTCAAAGGGTCGCTAAGCCGCGCAGTGCGCTATTAGCCTCTCAGTCTCTTTGGCGAGACTCCCCCGACGCCTTTAGTTGTATTCGAGGCGCGTCACCCCGTCAAGGAGAGCCTGTTTAGGCTCACTCTGAGAGATTGAATTTTGTACTACGGAAAACGACTTTTGCGATCTATAACCATTTACATATCAATAGCTTATAATACGTTTGAGCAAGATTTCTGGCTTATCAGCGTCTGAGTCCATAAATGAGAGCACATTCAATTAACATATTTACAACTTTTGTGGGGGTTCTGATAAGTCGTAGTAGCGTGAGGATTTTGCTTCTTTTGTGTTATGCGTTGTTCTGTTCTTTGGCTGCTTCCTGTGTGCGGATAATGCTGCGGTAATGAACCTTGCCGAAGGTGCGACCGAGCACGCCGCCCAACTCGAGCCGGATCATTGTTTCATTCATGAATTTAGCCCATAAAAAAACCCGCTCAGGGCGGGTGTGTTTTTATCAGAACGTTTTTATCGGTATATAGTCCGTACAATATCGAATAATTTTTTCATCATCAGTAATTAAGGTCAGCGCCTCCATGTTCGCCTGAGCAACGATCAGCCGGTCAAACGGATCGCCGTGCATATCACGAGGTAAACGTTTAACACTTACTGTGTGATGGGATGAAATGGGAAGTTCGTTATAACCGTTTGCAAGCAAGCCGCGCAAAATCTCTTCTGGATCAACCGTAAAATGAGATTTCCCTAATGAGAATTTTATGGCGATTTCATGAATAGATGCGGCGGAAAAATATAGCTCATTTAAGGGATCAACAATCAGATCGAAACAGGCTTGCGGAAGACGCTTAGAGTCTGCGCAAGCCCAGATGAGATAGTGTGTATCAAGAAGATAGCGATTAAAGATGTTCCGCGTTCTTACAGGACTAGTCATTGCCACCTTCAAACATCGACTGAATTTCATCTGACATGAAATCGTTGAAATTATCAGGAATGGCATACTTTTTATGATCTAAAAAGCCAACACGGTTTAACAGGGGCGCTGATTTATAAGGAACGATCATGGCTATCGGATCGCCATGGTTAGCAATGATGAAACTTTCACCGCTACTTGCTGAACTCAAAACCTGAGAGTAACGAGCTTTCGATTCGGCTACATTCAGGACTTTCATAATAACCTCGCTAATTGTGGTCATGAGGTCATATTATCGCCTGGCAGATAAAAGTGGTCAAGTGGTCAGATTTTAGTTAAGCCCCTGATCGCAGCCCTCTTAGGGGATAACCGATGTTTTCTCTATGAAATGCACGGATATTCGGGATCGGAAAATTTACATCGGGCAAAGCAAAACTGGGATGAAAATCGCCATTGATATCAACAACGGGCTAAGTGGCGTAAACCGTTCAATCTGGGATGTGACCTGCTTCCATTGATTAATACACCGTAATGTTCGAAGCGGCTCAAGTTGACCCTGACCCCGAATATGATCCATGCATAATCAGGAGTAACCGGCTCAGGTTGGCGTCAAGCGGCGCGTTAACATGCGCACCGACCAGGCTCTCGGTTTATGGCGGAAACGGCGTGCTGCGTTCGGAAGCAATGGCCTCTTTCCACCTTGCCCGTCGCGGTTGGGTTATGCCTGTGCTGCTTCAGTAATGCACCGGTAAAAGAGGAGAGAAAATCAGGGTTTTCGCGTGCACTGCGCCGGAACTCCGTTGGCGTACAGTGACAATATTGTCGAAACAGTCTCGCCAGCGCCTGCTGGCTGGGAAATCCATGGTCGAAGCAGATATGGGTAATCTTTAAGGGCGAGGTCGCCAGCGCATGAGCCACCATCAGAATACGCGATAAACGTATATAGTCCGATAACGTGTAACCGGTAACTTCGCGAAACAGACGCTGAAAATGCCAGTGGGTATATCCGCTTTGCCGGGTAACATCTTTAGCCTGAATAGTCCGATCGAGGTTCTTATTAATCCAGTGAATCATTTCAATGACAACCGAGAGGCGAATAGTAAATTTTTCCGCGTACATCTGTGCACCTCATTAGTCAGGTATTAACGGACTCGGGTGAAGCCGGGATAATGACTTCCCGCAGGGCTTTAAAATATACGCATGCCGGAGAGTGAGTTGTTTGAAATTTTGCAAAGCAGAGTTTGTACTGCGGGAAATTGTCACAAAGCGTACATTCAGTAACATTACGCTGCCGCTTTCGGCGACACTGTTTATCACCTTGTTAATCTATGTTTTCACCATGCGTTGACATGTGGAATAAAACGAATCACCCCGTAAGGTAGCACGCTGAATCGCCCTAAACGCCACGTTTAGCGAAAAATTTTGTGCAAGATCGGAGGCCGAATTAGCACCAGAGGGAGACAAAATAAAATGATAAATTTATCACCGCGCGCGCATGCGCCACTAACGAAAGGCATCAGCGATGCAAAACATCCTTAATCGCTTTTCGTGGGATGATTTAAAGGTTGTCCTCGCCGTGGGTGAACATGGGAACCTCTCCCGGGCTTCTGAAGCGCTTGATATGAACCACTCAACCCTGTTTCGACGGTTAGGCGCTATCGAATCGGTGCTCGGGCTCTCTCTCTTCTTACGCCGGCGCTCGCAATATGTGCCCACCGTACCCGGCGCTGAGCTGATTTCGCTGGCGCATCGCGTAGAAGATGATGTGAACGGTGTTCTGCGCAGCATCACAGAAGAGGTGCGCGGGTTTTCCGGGGTGATTCGCATCACCACATCCGATGCGCTGCTTTACGACTACCTCGTACCTCTGATTGCTACGTTCACTGATAAAAACCCGAAAATTTCGTTCGTGGTTTCAGTGGGCAATGAATCGGCTAATCTCTCAGAAGGACAAGCGGATATCGCGTTTCGCGCCACCTATAATGTGCCCGAACATTTGTCTGGACGAAAAGTGGGGTCGGCCACGTGGGCCGTGTATGGCAGCCGCACAAAGTGGGCAGGCAAACACGCAGAGATGGCGCAACTTGGCGAGCTGGAGTGGTCTTCATTCAGTCACAGCCTCTCTAAGCTCAAGGCTTTTGCCTGGGTTGAGGAGAACATTGCGCCGGAGAAAGTTCGCTTCCGCGGTAACTCGATTCTCAGCGTGGCCGCTGCCGTCGCTGGCGGTATCGGCGTAGGGCTTCTGCCCTGTATGCATGGTGATGAGCAGGAGAACCTGGTGCGAATTTCGCCGGTGTTTGCGGAAATCAAAGAGGACCTGTGGTTTCTTGCGCATCCGGATGTCAGAAAGTCCGCCAAGGTGCGCGAATTCATGAACCACTGTATTCAATATTTAACTGACGAACGCGAAAATATATTTGGCATTGTCCCCTGAGACGTCAAACTTTATGCTCCCCTGAATCCACAATTAATCCACACTGACGCAAATCTGATAATTTTATTCCCGACCCGGCACTTGCCGGGTTCTCTTATTTATCCATCTATTCAGAATAAGCTCTCCGATACTTTTCAATGTCCCTTACAATCCGGAAATAACAATGTGTATTTTTGCAAAGTGCGTTTTCCAACAGCGCACAGACACGGACCGGCTTATTTTTTATAGTCTTCTGCGTCGGGAACAACGACATATTAATCAACCTCCATAAGGATTAAAAAAGCATGACCATCAAAGCAATCGCCGCTGAAGGTAAAAATCTGTTAAACCCCCATAACCATGCACTGATCCTGCTGGATCATCAGGGGCAAATGGCCTTTAACACAAAAAATATCAGCATCGGCGATCTTCGCGCTAACGTGGCAATTCTGGCTGAAACCGCAAAAGGCTTCTCTGTTCCGACATTGATCTCTACTATTTCGCGCAACGACTTTGCCGGCCCGGTATTTCCTGAGCTCTCGGCGGTATTCCCTGAATCTGAAAAACCGTACATCAACCGCACCACCTCTAATGCCTGGGAAGATCAAAACTTTATCGATGGCGTCAATGCACTGGGCCGCGACCGCCTGGTGTTTGCTGGCCTGTGGACATCTGTCTGCCTGAATGGCCCGGTACAGAGTGCCCTGGAGCAGGGTTTCGAGGTCTATATCGTTACCGATGCCAGCGGTGATATGACAGAAGAAGCTCACCAGATGGCTATTCAGCGCATGATCCAGGCAGGCGCCCGCCCGGTTACTGCGGTTAACTATCTGCTTGAACTGCAGCGTGACTGGGAGCGCAAAGAGACCTACGACCTGACCAGTGCCATCAGTCAGAAACACGCGGGCGCATTTGGTATCGGTATCCAGTACGCCTACGATATGGTGCACGGCCAGAAATAAGTGGCGCAATAAAACCTGCCTCACTCATCGCTCATCCTCCATCAGGCAACGAGGTTTTCCCCCGCGCGCGCGGGGTTTTTGCGTTAGCCTGCGCGCTTATCATGCTTATCCCAACGCCATATGAATCACTAATGGATCAAAATCGCAACATATGGTATACCAAACTAATTATCGATAATGGATAAAACCAGAACGTTATTATCCACTTATAAATTTTTCAGCTAATTATGGAAGTATTATGACTCAGTTCAGAATTGCCTTTATTAAAGCGGGATGGCATCAGGAGATCGTTAACAATGCGCTGGTTGGCTTCCGTCAGGAGCTGGCCGATCAGGCTGTTGACCACAAACTTAAAACTTTCGATGTGCCGGGTGCTTTTGAGATGCCTTTACTGGCGAAGCGTCTGGCAGAAACCGGTAGCTATGACGCTATCGTCTGCGCCGCGCTGGTAGTGGATGGCGGCATTTACCGTCACGACTTTGTTGCACAGGCAGTGGTAGATGGCCTGATGAGTGTGCAGCTCAGCACGAATGTGCCGGTGTTCTCTGTTTCATTAACGCCGCACAACTTCCAGCCGGTAGAGGTTATTGAAACGTTCTACACTGATCACTTCATTAAAAAGGGTAAAGAAGCTGCCCGCGCGGCTCTGGCTATTCATCAGCTGTCGATTGATTGATTATTCCGGGCGGCGCGTTATTTAACGTTGATAACGGGCCGTCTCTGCACGTCAGCCGATGGAGGTTATTTTTGGTTGAGTATATTAGCGTTTGAAAGGACGTCTGCTGTTACGTGAAAAATTGCCGTGAATAAGAAAAGATATTAACGGTTTCATCGTTTGTCCGCCGGATGAAACCGTTTATAAAAACGGGGATTAACGGCTTACTTCGTGACCAATCAGGCCACCAATCGCTGCACCGCCCAGCGTTCCGAAGGTGCTGCCCCCGGTGAGTACCGCGCCACCGACCGCGCCAACGCCGGCACCAATAGCAGTGTTTCTGCCACGGTGTGACATGCCACAGGCAGTGACAGATAAGGTCACCAGTAATACCACGGCAATACTAAAGCTGCGTTTTAAAAGCATCAAAATCCTCATTACCATTAATTTTAATGGAATGTAATAGTGTTAAATTTGATTGTTGTTTAAACACCTGTTCCCTGGTGCACACTGCTCCTTACTGGACGCAAATTTATGGTGCTTTTCGATTTTGCGGAAGGTAAATATTCCTATTTTGGTATGGCCCTGCCAGCCCTGCTGAATAATTAAGCAGCGACCACCGTTTCTGGCCCGCATTAATAAAAACCGGTCAGGGGTTATCATTAGAACGTGATGTAAAGTGCGAGAGGTATCTCCTGCGGAGTAAACGCACATGAAAGATTTTAAAGGTAATAAACAGTCCCTGCCGGTGCGCTACTGTAAACAGTGCCAGCGGCCGATGACATGGCGTAAAAAGTGGGCGAAGTGCTGGGATGAAGTGCAGTACTGTTCAGAACGTTGTCGCCGTGAGGCAAAGCGCCGCACGGACGACAACGGTTAGCAGCATGGGTAGATTACGCCGCCGGCGATGAGGCCTTCTCCCCTTCACCGAAGCGCTCACGCATGTGCGTTTCGATCTGCTCAAGCGATTTGCCGCGCGTTTCCGGCAGAACCCGCAGCACAAACACCAGTGAACCGACGTTGATGGCGGCAAAAATAAAGAAGGCGTTATTCCCTACCAGCGACAGCAGCGGCGGGAAGGCAAAAGCTACCACGGCGTTACAGATCCACTGAAACGCCACGGCAGAGCCGGTCAGCACGCCGCGCACTTTCATCGGGAACAGCTCCGACATCAGCAGCCAGTAAACCGGTGAGATGCACATCTGCATAAAAAACAGAAATACCAGAATGCAGCCCAGCGCCAGCAGGCTCTGCATCATGCTGTTTGGCATAAATACCAGCACGGCGCCGAGCGCCAGCTGCATGGCGATGACAATCGATAAGCCGGTCATCAGCATCGGACGGCGGCCAAAGTGGCTGATAGCTTTTATGCCGGCAAAGGTCGCCAGCACGGAGACCACGCCATTACCGATGGTGGCCGCAATCGAGGCGCTGGTGCCCAGGCCGGTGCTTTTCAGGATAATCGGCGTGTAATACATAAAGGCGTTAACGCCGGTGAACTGCAGCACAATGCCCATGCCGCAGCCCATCACGAACAGGCGAACAATCCATTTCTCTTTCAGTAGCTCACGAGCGGCAGGCCCCTGACGCGCTTCACGCGCATTTTGGCGCATCTCTGCCATCTCTTTTTTGATATCGCGTGGATTCTCACGCAGCTTACGCAGAATACGCAGCGCCTCATTGAACCGGCCCTCCGCCACCATCCAGTGCGGTGAAGCTGGCACAAAAAAGGTGCCGATGAATAGCAGCACGCCCGGCACCATCGCCAGCGCCAGCATATAGCGCCACATGTGTGCATCGTGCAGCAGCAGGCTCATGGCGGCGCTCACGATATACGCCAGCAGTTGGCCTGAAACGATCATCAACTCGTTGCGGCTGACCAGGGGTGCCCGTTTTTTTGGGCCGGCAATCTCCGCAATGAAAACCGGCACCGTTGAGGAGCCGCCGCCCACGGCGATGCCGAGGATAAAGCGCATTACCACCATGATTTCGATGTTCGGTGCCACCGTGGTGCCCAGCGCGCCCGCCACGAACAGCAGCGCCAGGCTGCGCAACGTAATACGGCGACCAAAGCGATCGGAGACATAACCGCTAAGGAACGCCCCCACCGCAGAGCCAAACGTCAGCGATGAGGTGACCAATCCTTCGGTAAAAGGTGTCAGATCAAGGCCGCCCTGTGAGGCGGGCAGCGTCATATAGGGCAATGCACCTGAGATGATGCCGGTGTCGTAGCCATACGCCAGCGCGCCCATGGTGGCGACGAGTACGACAAAGAAGAGGCGTTGCTGGACGGAGAGGTTAAGCGCTCCACTCTCGTCCGGGGCGTTTTGTGATGTGTTCTGCATAATGCATCCCTGTTTAACGACAAACACAGCCTGCTGCTGTGTAAAGAAAGGTATGAGTATAGAAGTGAATTCAGGAATGGGATCTTAATCACATTAATTCAGACACAGGCAGCATCACTGCCAGCAAAACAGATAGTGTGACAGGAGAATCGGGGTTTGGGTTGCCTCCTGGCGCCTGCCTGCCACTTCAGAAAGGATGCACATCGCCATGCCGGTTAATTTTGATCTCAACGATCTGTATGCGTTCCGCGCG
>Ga0157361_1000056_pt1 | contig 66370 bp, 61 predicted proteins | sample AttlaeALBM2_FD_111481 | JGI IMG/M metagenome (GOLD analysis project Ga0157361, IMG submission 111481) | Fungus gardens microbial communities from leaf cutter ant in Ribeirão Preto, State of São Paulo, Brazil - Atta laevigata ALBM2 | ecosystem: Host-associated > Fungi > Mycelium > Unclassified ...
TCGCTCCCGGCGATTCAGTCGAACCTGCTGCAGGTTCTCATCCTGCACGTTACGCTACGGCGCACAGAAACGAAAAAGCGCCCTGAGGGCGCTTCTTTCTGAATTTGGTGGGTCGTGCAGGATTCGAACCTGCGACCAATTGATTAAAAGTCAACTGCTCTACCAACTGAGCTAACGACCCGAAGTGGTGGGCGATGACGGGCTCGAACCGCCGACCCCCTCCGTGTAAAGGAGATGCTCTACCAACTGAGCTAATCGCCCACTTCGGAACTGCTTAACAAGAGTGTCATCTGACTAAGATATGGTGGGCGATGACGGGCTCGAACCGCCGACCCCCTCCGTGTAAAGGAGATGCTCTACCAACTGAGCTAATCGCCCATATCTTACTCTTGCACACTGCGGACCACTTTAAGAGTGGTGGGTGATGACGGGCTCGAACCGCCGACCCCCTCCGTGTAAAGGAGATGCTCTACCAACTGAGCTAATCACCCCCGCTGTGTGGAGTCGCATTATAGGGATCCTTCAAAGTGAGTCAACGCTTTTTAAAAGCTTTTTAAAAGTTAACTGCGCGTTCGCTTTAAATTTAGACATCATGCAGTGCTTTTAGCCAATGTGCTGGTTTTATTAGCAGAAAAACCTCTTCCTCTCCACGCTGCGGCCGTGACAATGATTGAGGAATCAGCTTCACCTGTTAGAATATGCGCACTGTTTTTTCGCGTTAACCCGTTTTTTTGTCATCCAGACAATAAAACCTGCGCACTTAAGGCAATGCTGAATGAAAATCAAAACCCGCTTCGCACCCAGCCCGACCGGTTACCTGCACGTCGGCGGTGCGCGTACTGCGCTTTACTCCTGGCTCTATGCGCGTCATAACAAGGGCGAATTCGTCCTGCGTATTGAAGATACCGATCTGGAGCGTTCTACCCCGGAAGCCATTGAAGCCATCATGGATGGCATGAACTGGCTGAGCCTCGACTGGGATGAAGGCCCGTACTACCAGACCAAACGTTTTGATCGCTACAACCATGTCATCGACGAGATGCTCGAAGCCGGTACAGCTTATAAATGCTATTGCTCGAAAGAGCGCCTGGAAGCCCTGCGTGAAGAGCAGATGGCGAAGGGTGAGAAGCCGCGTTACGACGGCCGCTGCCGCGATAGCCATGACCATCACGCTGATAATGAACCCTGCGTAGTGCGTTTCCGCAATCCGCAGGAGGGCTCGGTGATCTTTGACGACCAGATCCGTGGTCCGATTGAGTTCAGCAATCAGGAGCTGGATGATCTGATTATCCGCCGTACCGACGGCTCACCAACCTATAACTTCTGTGTGGTGGTGGATGACTGGGATATGGGGATCACGCACGTTATTCGTGGCGAAGACCATATCAATAACACGCCGCGTCAGATCAACATCCTGAAAGCGATCGGTGCAGAGGTGCCAACCTATGCGCACGTCTCCATGATTCTGGGCGATGACGGGAAGAAGCTCTCCAAGCGCCACGGTGCCGTGGGCGTAATGCAGTACCGTGATGACGGCTATCTGCCGGAAGCGCTGCTCAACTACCTGGTGCGTCTTGGCTGGTCACATGGCGATCAGGAGATCTTCAGCGTACCTGAGATGACCGAACTGTTTACGCTGGATGCAGTGAGCAAGTCCGCCAGCGCATTCAACACGGAAAAACTGCAGTGGCTGAACCACCACTACATCAATACGCTGCCGCCAGAGTATGTGGCAACGCAGCTGCAGTGGCACATTGAGCAGCAGAAGATCGATACCCGTACCGGTCCGGAGCTGGCGAAGCTGGTTACACTGCTGGGCGAGCGCTGTAAGACACTGGTCGAAATCGCGGCGTCGTGCCGTTACTTCTATGAAGAGTTTGAGGCGTTTGATGCCGATGCTGCGAAGAAGCACCTGCGTCCGGTAGCGCGTCAGCCGCTGGAAGTGGTACGTGACAAGCTGGCGGCCATCAGTGACAGCGCATGGAGTGCGGAAAATGTGCATCACGCTATTCAGGCGGCAGCGGACGAGCTGGAGCTGGGCATGGGTAAAGTGGGTATGCCGCTGCGCGTCGCCGTAACCGGTGCGGGCCAGTCCCCTGCGCTGGACGTCACGGTTGAAGCCATTGGCCGCAGCCGTAGCGTGGCGCGTATTGAAAAAGCGCTGGCCTTTATTGCAGAGCGCGAAGCGCAGGCATAAGCAGGCAGACGGCAGCCAGCCAGGCTGCTGTTATCCGTGCCAGTAACAAAAAAGCCGGAAGCTCACGCTCCCGGCTTTTTTACTCTTCCTGGATTCCCAGTCTCTCCAGCACGCCCCTGATTCCTTCCCGTAACAGCAGTGCCGCCAGTTGTTCCTGTTCGACAGTCGTCATTTGCTGGACAGAATTTATTAATAACGCAGGTAACGTATTTTGCTGCGCACCGTAATTAGCCGCCGGTTCGCTCGCGTGGCGAGTGGACTGAATAAAGCTCTTTACGCGTTCATCAATATGAATCAATCGCGCCTTACCGCCCTGTACACCGGGCTTGGGCGTGGTTGTCCAGTTTTCACGCTTGATCCATTTATTCACCGTCTGCCGACTGTAGCCCGTTTCCAGCGCGAGCTCTTCGGGGGTAAGCCATTCCTTTTTCACGATGCTGTCCCTGTTAAATACATTAGCTCTACATATTACAACAAAACGTTACGGGGAGAAGTAATCCAGGCAGAAAATGCCTTTTGCGGGGTGACAAAAGGCATATTTAGATTACTGCGCTTCGCTAACGGCCGGCTGCTCCGGACGGAAAGCGAGGAAATAGGTGAGGCCAACAAAGATCGCACCGCCCACACCGTTTCCTAAAAATACCGCAATAACATTGGGTAAAAACTCTGCCCAGCTCATCTGACCGGCAAAAATAGCCGCAGGCACAATAAACATGTTGGCGATAACGTGCTGGAAGCCAATGGCCACAAACGCCATTACCGGGAACCACATACCCATAATTTTACCGACCATATCTTTACTGGCAAAAGCCAGCCATACCGCCAGGCAGACCAGCCAGTTACAGCCAATGCCTGAGATGAAAGCGTGCAGGAAGTCAGCATTCACTTTCGCATGGGCAATGGCGACGGTTTTCTTCAGGTAGTCCCCTTCGGTCATGCCCAGCATGTGTCCAAAGAACCATGCTACCGCAACGCTGCCAATAAAATTGGCGACGGTGACCCAAAACCAGTTACGCACCACGCTGAAACCGCTAATACGACGGGCAAACCAGGCAATTGGCAGCGTCATCATATTGCCTGTCAGCAGTTCGCCGCCGGCCAGCACGGTAAGAATCAGGCCAACCGGGAACACCGCCGCGCCGAGGAAACTGGAGAACGATCCCCACTCAGCCGGTAACTGGTTAATGACGTGCAGATCAAGCAGAAACCCGGTAGCAATAAATGCACCGGCCATAAAGCCAAGAATTAATAAGGTGGAAACCGGCAGGCGGCTTTTGGCCACGCCAGACTGTATCGCCAGCTGTGCGATCTCTTTTGGTGTATGCAAAGACATAATTCACTTTTCTTTTATTAAACAAGGAGGAAGTGCTGACCGGGCAACGAGTGTTAACCCTGGAGGGTTGTCCGGTTAATTAGCGCGCTAAGTTTTACACGCACCATTAACGAAAACAAGACTGGCGCTAACATCTTTAACCTGAAATTAACTCCGGGGTGAGCAGTTGTTGAGCTGCTGTTTAATGAAGATCGGACAGAGAAGGGCAGGCGCGCCGTATTACTGCGGAAAAAAAAGCCATTGTGGCATCGGGTTGCCGCCTTTTTCAGCGATCGAACACAGAACAGGAATTTGCCGTTGACACTCCAACAGCCGTTTCATATTATGCCGTCCGTCGGGTTAACCCGGCGGTTTTTTCGGTACGGGGCTATAGCTCAGCTGGGAGAGCGCTTGCATGGCATGCAAGAGGTCAGCGGTTCGATCCCGCTTATCTCCACCAATTCTCTGTTCATCCTGAACATTCGTTGTTTATCCAATCCAGACATTTTTTGTATAGCAGCCAGCTATGGCCTCTCGTTGCACCTGGCGTATTCATGCTAAAGGCGTTTGCCTGACTTTCGTCACTGACACGTTGTGTTGCCGCTATGCGCCGGGCTATCGGAGTATGGGAATGCGTTACATCTGCCACTGCGATGCGGTACGGGGAATAAAAAGAGAGGATAGCGACGACCCGTCAGAGCCGGTAGCAAACCGGGGTGATAAAGCAGAAGGTTATCAGAAGAGAAGGGCGAGCCGCAGCTCGCCCTTTTTGCATCAGAAGGCCAATACCAGACCGGCAATGGCAGCAGAGAGCACGCTCACCAGCGTTGAACCGTACAGCAGTTTCAGGCCGAAGCGGGATACCACATTACCCTGCTCTTCATGCAGACCTTTGATCGCACCGGCCACGATGCCGATTGAAGAGAAGTTAGCAAAGGAGACGAGGAACACAGACAGAATCCCTTCCGCATGCGGTGACAGCTGTCCCGCAATCTTCTGCAGGTCCATCATTGCAACAAATTCATTGGAAACCAGCTTGGTCGCCATGATGCTGCCCACCTGCAGGGCTTCACCTGAGGGAACGCCCATCACCCAGGCAAACGGATAGAACACGTAGCCCAGCACGCCCTGGAAGCTGATGCCGAAAATAAAGTCAAACAGCGCGTTCAGGCCTGAAATCAGCGCGATGAAACCAATCAGCATGGCTGCAACGATAATCGCCACTTTGAAACCGGCCAGGATATATTCGCCCAGCATCTCAAAGAAGCTCTGCCCTTTATGCAGGTCCTGCAGCTGCAAATCCTCTTCGCTGTCGACGCGGTACGGGTTAATCAGCGACAGTACGATAAAGGTACTGAACATGTTGAGCACCAGCGCTGCGACCACATACTTCGGCTGCAGCATGGTCATGTAAGCACCCACGATCGACATCGAAACGGTCGACATCGCTGTGGCTGCCATGGTGTACATGCGGCGCTGCGACATCTTGCCAAGGATATCCTTATAGGCGATGAAGTTTTCTGACTGTCCCAGAATCAGAGAGCTGACGGCGTTAAAGGATTCCAGCTTGCCCATGCCGTTCACTTTTGACAGTACGGTTCCGATACCGCGGATGACCCACGGCAGAATGCGGAAATGCTGCAAAATACCGATCAGTGCTGAGATAAAGACAATAGGGCACAAAACATTGAGGAAGAAGAAGGCCAGGCCTTTCTCATTCATATTACCGAATACAAAATTGGTGCCTTCGGCAGCGTACTTCAACAGGTGGTCGAACAGACCCGCAAACCCTTTAACGAAGCCCAGGCCCGCCTCAGAGTTAAGGAAGAACCACGCCAGCAGGACTTCTATCACCAGCAGCTGCACGATGTAACGGATACGGATACTCTTGCGATCGTGGCTGACCAGCAACGCCAGCACGGCGACCACGGCCAGTGCCAACAGGAAGTGCAAAATATGGGACATAGCGGCTCCAAATTTGAGGAGGGTTGTATTTTGGTGCGTATTCTATGTAACGCGTTACTTAAAAACGAGATCAAACCCGCAATATAAGTATTCAGTATCGCCTTTTTTCTCAGAATAGTCTCAGCACTCACAACCTCTTCACAAATCCTTCACAAGAAATATCCACAAAGAGATTGTCTATAATTTGACCCGAGAGTAGAGTGATTGCTGTTGCACATTTTTTAGCAAGGGCTATATTTACTCTGAGGTATAGCAATGGCTATACTTTATAGCACCATCTATTACTGCGATAACTATAATCAAATTTCACTTGCCTTGTAGGGCCGTTAAGCTGCATGGGTCAAACAAGCGTCAGGACAGGGTATCTACTATGTCAGAAAGTCGCACCGCCGAGCGCGCTGCTCGCGGAGCCAGAAAGATCAAACTCGCTCTGCTGGGACCGGCCTTCATCGCGGCCATTGGTTATATCGATCCCGGCAACTTCGCAACCAATATTCAGGCCGGCGCCGCTTACGGTTACAAGCTGCTGTGGGTGGTGGTCTGGGCCAATATCATGGCCATGCTGATTCAGCTGATGTCCGCCAAGCTGGGCATTGCCACCGGTAAAAACCTTGCTGAACATATCCGCGACCGTTTTCCGCGCCCGGCAGTATGGTTCTATTGGGTGCAGGCGGAGATCATCGCCATGGCAACCGACCTGGCGGAGTTTATTGGTGCCGCACTGGGCTTCAAGCTGCTGCTTGGCATCTCGCTTCTGCAGGGTGCGGTATTAACCGGTATTGCCACCTTCCTGATCCTGATGCTGCAAAGCCGCGGGCAAAAGCCGCTGGAGCTGGTGATTGGCGGTTTGCTGCTGTTTGTCGCGGCGGCTTACATTGTCGAGCTGTTTTTCTCGCAGCCGAAAGTAAGCCAGCTGATGGTGGGTATGGCGCTGCCTTCTCTGCCAACCTCTGACGCGGTATTCCTTGCCGCTGGTGTGCTGGGTGCGACCATCATGCCGCATGTTATCTATCTGCACTCGGCGCTGACGCAGCACGGTAACAGAGGCAGCAAGGCGGAGCGTTACTCCTCAACCAAACTCGACGTGGCGATTGCCATGACCATCGCAGGCTTCGTCAATCTGGCGATGATGGCGACGGCGGCGGCTGCGTTCCACTTTAGTGGCCACACCAGCATCGTCGATCTTGATCAGGCTTATCTGACGCTGCAACCGCTGCTGGGCAAAGCTGCGGCAATAGTATTTGGTCTGAGTCTGGTCGCGGCAGGCTTGTCCTCCACCGTCGTGGGCACGCTGGCCGGGCAGGTGGTTATGCAGGGCTTTATCCGCTTTCACATTCCGCTCTGGTTTCGCCGTACTATTACTATGCTGCCATCCTTCATCGTCATCTGGGCAGGCTGGGACCCGACGCGCATCCTGGTGATGAGTCAGGTACTGCTGAGCTTTGGTATCGCGCTGGCGCTCATTCCGCTGCTGTCGTTTACCGGCAACCGCGAGATCATGGGAGATGAGCTGGTGAATTCACGTCTGATGCAAAACGCCGGACGATTGATTGTGGTGCTGGTGGTGGCGCTTAACCTCTACCTGCTGGTGGGCGAAGCGCTGGGCTGGTAAAAACGCGCAAGATAAAAAAATCCCGGTGCGGTTATCGCGCCGGGATTTTTTTTAGTGGTGATGGTGGTCGTGGCGATCGTGGTGACGATCATGGCGATGATCGTGGCGCCAGTGTTCACGACGCTCGCGCTCATGCCAGCGGCGTTCGCGCTCGCGCTCCCAGGCACGGTGACGTTTCCACTCGGCGTGGCGCCACCAGCGGTGATCGTTGTACTGGTAACGGTCATGCCACCAGCGCGGTTCACGCCAGCGACCGCCGTCCCAGTAGTAGCCACGACGGTCACGATCGCCGAGGTGCAGCGTCACGCCAGGAGCAAGGTTAATGGTGGCGCTATTGGCTTCAGCTGTGTGCATCGCCAGGGGGGATAAGGTTGCCAGCAAAGCGGCAAATAAAATGGCACGTTTCATCGTTTCTCCTTGCGGCAGCATCGAGGCTACCGTTGCGCTAGTGTGCCACATCGGACCAGCCCTACCTTGAGACTTATTCTGAAAAAGCGCAGAAGAGGGGTTAAGCAGAGTTTTGTGCTGGAGGAAACGCCCGGTAGAGGCCGGGCGGGTAAACGCTTACACCAGAATTGCGTTAATGGCGTCGATCTCTTGCTGGCTCAGAGCGGATTGACCCAGCATCTCAACGGCATCATCAATTTGCGTCGTCTTACTGGCACCAATCAACACCGACGTGACGCGCGCATCGCGCAGCACCCAGCTCAGCGCCATCTGCGCCAGTTTCTGGCCGCGCTGCTGGGCAATGGCCTGTAGCTGACGCACTTTCTCCATCTTCTCCTGCGTCAGCTGATTCTCATTGAGGAACTTGCTGCCGCTGGCAACGCGTGAATCCTCCGGAATGCCTTGCAGATAGCGATCGGTCAGTACGCCGCCCGCCAGCGGGGAGAAGGCGATGCAGCCCACGCCGTTATCGCCCAGCACATCCAGCAAACCCTGCTCCGGCGCGCGTTCGAACATCGAATAGCGCGGCTGGTGAATCAGGCATGGCGTACCGAGATCGCGCAAAATGGCGATCGCCTCTGCAGCGCGCTCTGCCGGATAGTTGGAGAGAGCGGCGTAGAGCGCCTTCCCCTGGCGCACCACCTGATCCAGCGCACACATGGTCTCTTCAAGCGGGGTTTCGGGGTCCGGACGGTGATGGTAAAAGATATCCACGTACTCCAGGCCCATGCGTTTCAGGCTCTGATCAAGGCTGGAGATAAGGTATTTGCGTGAACCCCAGTCGCCGTACGGACCTTCCCACATGGTGTAACCGGCTTTGGTAGAGATCACCAGTTCATCCCGCAGGCCGTGGAAATCTTCGCGCAGGATACGGCCAAAGTTGCTCTCGGCCGAGCCCGGCGGCGGCCCATAATTGTTGGCGAGATCGAAGTGAGTGATACCGCGATCAAAAGCATGGCGCAGCAGCGCACGACTGTTGTCAACGCGCGTGCTGTCGCCAAAGTTGTGCCATAAACCCAGCGAAATAGCGGGTAACTTCAGACCGCTCCGGCCGCTACGACGGTATTGCATCTGCTGATAACGTTCGGGATGGGGAAAAGTACTCATGCAGCATTCCTGTCTCAAAGGGGGAGAAAGTGGCAACAGCTTATCAGTGTATGCGTTTACACCAAGGTGAAACGCGGCAATGATCGCAACTTACAGAATTATCTGCCGTCGTAACGAATCCTTGCCAACGATGAGCGTGCGATGATGGTGAAAATCTCGCCAAATCAGCCACCTCGCTAATACTCCAGATAACCCTTTGCGCTGGAGCTTGCGATGAAAACCCTCAATGTTGGCGACTATCTGTTAAACCGTTTACAGCAGGCTGGCATCCGTCATCTGTTTGGCGTGCCTGGCGACTACAACCTGCAGTTTCTTGATAGCGTCATCGATCATCCTGACATCGCCTGGGTAGGCTGCGCCAACGAACTGAACGCCGCTTACGCTGCCGATGGGTACGGACGCTGTAACGGTGCGGCGGCACTGCTCACTACCTTTGGCGTTGGCGAACTCAGCGCCATTAACGGTATTGCAGGCAGCTATGCGGAGTATGTGCCGGTGATTCACATTGTCGGCGCACCGGCCAGCGCGGCGCAGCGTCAGGGTGATTGCGTGCATCACTCACTTGGCGATGGCGATTTCCGCCATTTTTTGCGTATGGCGCAAGAGGTGAGCGCTGCCGCGGCGGTGTTAACGGTGGACAATGCTGTGGCAGAGATTGATCGGGTGATTGATGAGGCGCTGCGCCAGCACCGTCCGGGCTATCTGTTGCTGGCGGTGGATGTCGCCGCGGCGGACGTGACCTTGCCCGCAGAGCGATCGCCGGAAGCGCCGGTCGTGCATGCCTGCGCTGCCGCAGCCTTTGCGGCGGCGGCGGAGCGACTGCTGGCACCGGCACAGCGCGTGGCGTTACTGGCGGATTTCCTGGCCGGCCGCTGGCAGTTGCAGGCGTCACTCGCGCACCTGCGTGAACTGCGCGCGATTCCCGCCGCAACGCTGCTGATGGGGAAAGGCGTGCTAAATGAGCAGCAGCCAGGCTATGTCGGAACCTATGCCGCCGAAGGCAGCACAGCCGCGGTACGGGCCGCAATTGAAGAGACGGATGTGACGATCTGCACAGGCGTGCGGTTTACCGATACGCTCACCGCCGGATTCACCCAGCAGCTGCCGGCTGAACGCCTGATCGATCTGCAGCCGTTTCACGCCACCGTGGCGGGCGAAACCTTTGCACCGCTGAGCATGGCGCAGGCGCTGACCGCACTTTTGCCGGTTTATCAGCGCCACTGCGCACACTGGCACGCCGCGCCGCCCGCGCTGTATGAGGAAACGGCGCCCACTGCTGCAGCGGTAATCAGTCAGCAGGCATTCTGGCAGGCGATGCAGCGCTTTCTGCAGCCAGGTGATATTATCCTTGCCGATCAAGGCACTGCTGCATTTGGTGCCGCCGCCCTGCGGCTGCCGCAGGGGGCAGAGCTGATCGTTCAGCCGCTGTGGGGATCGATTGGCTATACTTTACCCGCCACCTTTGGCGCGCAAACGGCGCAGCCCGATCGTCGGGTGATTCTGATCATCGGGGATGGGTCGGCACAGCTGACAATTCAGGAGCTGGGCTCTATCCAGCGTGACGGACTGCAGCCGATCATTTTTCTGCTGAATAATGATGGCTATACGGTTGAGCGGGCCATTCATGGCGCAGAGCAGCGCTACAACGATATTGCCCGCTGGAACTGGACAGCGCTGCCGCAGGCGATGAGCCTGCAGTGCAGCGCGCAAAGCTGGCGCGTCAGTGAAACGGCGCAGCTGGAGGGCGTGCTGGTGCTGCTGGCGCAGCAGCGCTGCCTGTCACTGATTGAGGTGGTGATGGACAAACAGGACCTGCCGCCGCTGCTGCGTAAAGTGACGGCGGCGCTGCATCAGCGGAATAGCCGCACAGTTTAGGACAGTTGCCTCTATACAGCGGCGCGCGCAATCGCCAGGCTGTGCAACGCACTCACTGAACAACGCTCATCGTGCTGGTGGGCGTTGTTGTTTTATTGGCAGGCTCTTATAGTGTCCTGCAATTGTTTATGACCCAAGCGGAGCAGCAGAAGAATGACAAAATACGCCCTGGTCGGCGATGTGGGCGGTACTAACGCTCGCCTCGCGTTGTGTGAGGTGGAAACCGGCACCATCTCCCAGGCCAAAACATTCTCCACATCAGACTACGACAACCTGGAAGCGGTAATTCGTCACTATCTCGACGAACAGAAACAGGATATCACCCACGGTTGTATCGCCATCGCCTGCCCGATTACTGGCGACTGGGTGGAGATGACCAACCATGACTGGGCGTTCTCCGCCAGCCAGATGAAACAGAGCCTTGGCTTTGAGACGCTGGAGATCATCAACGACTTCACCGCCGTGTCGATGGCGATTCCGATGCTGGCAGAGAGTGATGTCATCCAGTTCGGCGGCAAAACGCCGGTGAAAGATAAGCCGATTGCCATCTATGGCGCGGGTACCGGTCTTGGCGTCAGCCATCTGGTGCACGTGGCGCAGCGCTGGGTCAGTCTGCCGGGCGAGGGCGGTCACGTTGATTTTGCCCCGAACAGTGAAGAGGAAGATGCGATTCTGGAAGTGCTGCGCGCTGAGCTCGGTCACGTCTCTGCAGAGCGCGTGCTCTCAGGTGCCGGGCTGGTCAATCTGTACCGGGCGATTGTGAAATCGGATCAGCGTGAGCCGGAAAACCTTAAACCTAAAGATGTCACTGAACGCGCCTTGCAGGATACCTGTATTGACTGCCGCCGCGCGCTGACGCTGTTCTGCGTCATCATGGGCCGCTTTGGTGGGAATCTGGCGTTGAATCTCGGCACCTTTGGCGGCGTGTATATCGCGGGTGGCATTGTGCCGCGCTTCCTGGAGTTCTTTAAAGCGTCGGGCTTCCGCGCCGCCTTTGAAGATAAGGGCCGCTTCCGCGACTATCTGGTCGATATCCCGGTCTACATGATTACGCACGATCAGCCAGGCCTGCTTGGCGCCGGCGCGCACTTGCGTCAGGTGCTCGGCCGTATCCTGTAATTACCGCGGGCGAACGGCGCCTGCCGTTCGCCTTATAAGTGCATCAGCTGACGAAACGCCTTCACTTTGCTGCGACTCACGGGCACCTGCGCATCCAGATCGCGCAGCTTCACCAGATAAGTGTTGTTAAACCAGGGTTCGATCTCGCGAATCTTGCTCAGGTTGACGCAGTACGACCGGTGGCATCGGAAAAACATCTGCTCAGGCAGCCGGCTGCAAAACTCGCTGATCGCCATCGACATGACGTAAGCTTCGCGCCGCGTATAGACAAACGTCAGCTTCTCATGCGCCTCAACGTAGTAGATATCGTTGATATCGGTCACGATAATGCGCTCATCTTTGACCAGATTAACGGTTTGCGGCGTACTGGCGGCGGGATTGGGCTGCTGCGCCTGCTGCTGCGCGGTGGCTTCCAGCTTATTCAGCATCGTGACGATGCGCGACTCATGATACGGCTTGAGGATGTAGTCAAAAGCCTCCAGCTCAAATGCCTCTACCGCATGCTCTTTCCAGGCAGTGATAAAGACAATCAGCGGCTTATGCGTAAACTGGTTGATGTTCTGCGCCAACAACATGCCGTCCAGCGACGGAATATTGATATCAAGGAAGATGACATCAACCCGGTGAGTTTGCAGATACCGGAGCACATCCAGCCCGTCATCAAAACAGGCTTCAATCGTAATCTGACTGTGTTGCTGAATCATCCAGCTTAGCTCTTGCTGCGCAAGAAATTCGTCTTCGACAATAATGGCTTTCACGCTGAGGTTTCCGTCTGACGGCTTAACGGCACGGGCAGCCGCTGACCACTTTTGCTGAGGGTAAAGGCGATCTCTGTGCCCGGCTCCAGGCGGGTAATGCGGAGTCCCTGGCCGGAGAGCAGTTTCACCCGATGGTGCACATTAAGCAGGCCAATCTTGTTGCCTGGCATCTCATTGCGAGCGACCCGTTCAATCACCTCTTGACTGATGCCGGCACCGGTATCCCGTACCGCCACGCGCACGCGATCGCCCAAATCTTTGACGCTCAGCGTGACCACACCTTTGCCCCGGCACGGCTGGATACCATGCACAATCGCATTCTCCACCAGCGGCTGAATCAGCAGGCTTGGCAGGGTAATGTGCAGATCCTCATCCACATCAAAAATCATTGAGAGCTTATCGCCAAAGCGCGCCTGCTCAATCGCCACGTAATCCTTCACCTGCCACAGCTCTTTCTTGATGTCGATAGGCTCATCGTCGTTGAGCTCCAGGTTATAACGCAGGTAGCGTGAGAGATTAATCACCAGCTGACGCGCCGTATCCGGATTGAGGCGGATAGAGGAGGAGATCGCGTTGAGGGCGTTGAACAGGAAGTGCGGATTGATCTTACTTTGCAGCGCACGCAGTTCAGCTTTATTCGCCATCTCGCGTAGCTGTTCGGCGCGTGACACCTCCAGCTGGGTGGAGATAATTTGCGACAGGCCAATCGCCATCTCTTTGAGTGAGCCAGTGATGCGGTGGGCGCGGCGATAGTAAATTTTTAGCGTGCCCGTTACTTCCCCTTTTTCCCAAAGGGGAATAACCAGCATTGAGTGGATATCTTTGGTGCGGTGCGCTTCATCATTGTTCCTGATGATGATTTTGCCGCTGCTAATGGCCTGCGAGGTGGTCGGGCTGATGCCATCGTCGCCGTTGTGATAGTTCTGCTCGCCGTAACCAACATAGGCGAGGATCTGCCGGGTATTGGTTATCGCTACCGCGTCGGCGTGAATATCGCTGCGGATAATTTCACATACCTGACGCAATGAGTCGCTGTTGGTCTGGCGGAACAGCGGCAGGGTTTTGTTGGCGATCTCCAGTGCCAGCTTAGCCTGGCGCGCCGCAATCGCCTCTTTCTCCCCCTCGACGCTTTGCACCAGCAGCACAATCAAACCGATGCTTGAGGCGCCCAGCACCATCGGCAACGCAATCTCCGACACAATGGTCAGGCCAAGCGTCATCGGTTTGGCCCACAGCACGATCATCACCATGGTCAGGCTTTCGCACAGCATGCCGCCAAGGATACCGGCCCGCCAGCGCTGCTCTTTGCTCACGCGCCGGTTAATCATCCCGGCTGCAATGCCGGCAATGATGCTGGTAATCAGGCAGGGCACGGAGGTGACGCCATCCATATCAATCAGGAAGCGATGCACGCCGGCGATGACGCCGGTGGCGATGCCCACCCACGGCCCAAACAGAATCCCGCCGGCCATCACCGCAATCACGCGAACGTTAAGCAGCGAGCCATCAACGTCAATGCCGGACCAGGTGCTGAACAGCGCAAACAGCGAGAAAATGGCCGTGACCACAATTTTTTCGCCGGGCGAGTGCTCATCTTTTTGTAATAGCTGACGGAAAACGCGCGTGCGGGTGAGGAAGAACAGGCAGATCAGCATTAGCGCGGCGCGATCAAACACCGCTAACAGCATGTCGAAGTGGGAGGGCACGGGCGTTCTCAGGCAAGACATCAGTGCAGCTATGATAAAAAATGTGATCGCGATCCGCCAGCACTGCCGGGTAAATAGGGAAATCCTGACGGCAAAAAAGAGGATTACCGGATCCGTGCGCCAGCCACTGGCTGTCACGAATGCTGTTTGCTATGTTGCCCTATGCAAAATAGCGGAGCGCAGCAATGCAACTATTTACCCCTCGTCTTATCCTCAGTCGCCTGCAGGCGGAAGACTGGCAGATCTTCAAAGCGGTACATGAAGATGCCGCCACCATGACCTGGGTTAGCGAGATACCCGACGAAAACGACATTCGCCAGCGCTTTACCGAACGGCTGGCGCCCTGGCTGCCGACCAGCTTTCACATGCTGTGCCTGGTCGCCCGCGTGCGGGAAACCGGCGAAGCCATTGGTCTGTTTGGCTGTAGCGCCGAGTGGCATCCGTACCGGCAGGCGGAAGTGGGCTATATGTTGCGCCATGCGTTTACCGGTCAGGGCTATGGCAGCGAAGCGCTGGCGGCGCTCAGCACGTTTCTGCTTGACGCTGAATTTCATAAGCTCAAAGCGCTGGTGATCGAGGGAAACTGGCCCTCGCGCCGCATTCTGGAGAAGAACGGTTTCGTGCTTGAGGGAACATTGCGGGATAATTATCTGCTAAAAGACCAATGGGTGAACGATTGGGTGTTTGGCCGGCTGAATACGCAAAATTAAAAAAATTTTCTGCCACTCTCGACAATCCTGTTATCAGCACGTTATGTTCTTGGTTAGGTCACCGCAGTGACCAGCGTCGCTCGGACGGTCCGGGCGCTCACGTAATCCAGAGGACATCATGGCTGATAACAGCACACCCCGTCGTTTCTCGCGTATTGAACGCTTGCCCCCGTATGTATTTAACATCACCGCTGAGTTGAAGATGGCTGCGCGCCGGCGCGGCGAAGACATCATCGATTTCTCCATGGGCAACCCCGATGGTGCCACGCCGCCGCATATCGTAGAGAAGCTCTGCCAGGTGGCGCAGCGCGAAGATACGCATGGTTACTCCACCTCACGCGGCATTCCGCGTCTGCGTCGGGCGATCTCACGCTGGTATGCTGACCGCTATCAGGTGGAGATCGATCCCGAATCAGAAGCGATCGTGACCATCGGCTCGAAAGAGGGGCTGGCACATCTGATGCTGGCAACGCTCGATCACGGTGATACCGTGCTGGTGCCCAATCCCAGCTACCCGATTCACATCTACGGCGCCGTGATCGCCGGCGCGCAGGTTCGCTCCGTGCCGCTGGTAGCAGGCGTCGATTTCTTTAACGAGCTGGAACGCGCTATCCGTGAGAGCTATCCAAAACCGAAGATGATGATTCTCGGTTTCCCGTCCAATCCAACCTCACAATGCGTTGAGCTGGACTTCTTTGAGCGGGTGATTGCGCTGGCGAAGCAGTACAACGTGCTGGTGATTCACGATCTCGCCTACGCCGATATCACCTATGACGGCTGGAAAGCGCCATCCATTATGCAGGTGCCCGGCGCACGCGACGTGGCAGTAGAGTTTTTCACCCTGTCTAAAAGCTACAACATGGCGGGCTGGCGTATCGGCTTTATGGTGGGCAATAAAGAGCTGGTAGCCGCGCTGGCACGCATCAAAAGCTACCACGACTACGGCACGTTCACGCCGTTGCAGGTGGCGGCGATTGCTGCGCTGGAGGGCGATCAGCAGTGCGTCCGTGATATTGCTGAGCAGTATAAACGCCGGCGCGATGTGCTGGTGAAAGGGCTGCATGAAGCCGGCTGGATGGTGGATCTGCCTAAGGCGTCCATGTATGTCTGGGCAAAAATCCCTGACCACTATGCGCATCTCGGATCGCTGGAGTTTGCCAAATTGCTGCTACAGGAGGCGAAGGTGTGCGTGTCGCCGGGCATCGGCTTCGGGGACTACGGCGATACCCACGTGCGTTTTGCACTGATTGAAAACAGCGACCGTATTCGTCAGGCGGTACGTGGTATTAAAGCGATGTTCCGCGCCGACGGCATTTTGCCGGGAACGGTGAAAGCACTGGAAGAAGCAGAGTAAGCGCAAATCGGGGCGACTGATAGGTCGCCCCGCCTGGCGGCTCTAGAGCATCAGCACAAAGGTGCCGACCCAAAGTAAGACGAAGAAAGAGATTCCCATCAAAGCGTATTTCACAAAACAACTCCTCTGAGCGGTTACAATAATGGCGATCCCAAACCAGCGTAACCCGAACAGAATAAGAGAAAGGTGGAGTTCATCATCGCTACACGCTTTCTACTCAGGTCGCTCCGGGCTGCCCCGGAACAGGATCGAGCGCTAATTTACGCGTAATCGATCCGAAAATAAATAGGTCACTTCTGAGAACTTGCTCACATTTTCATCGGGTCTCAATGTGCGGAATCGCCGACATGCCGACACGCAACTGCGCCAGATTGGGTTGACCCGCATCCAGGACAATTTTGACCGGCAAACGCTGAACCACTTTAGTGTAGTTGCCTGTCGCATTATCGGGAGAGATGGCTGAAAAAGTCGCCCCGGTGGCCGGTGCAATGCTATCAACGTGGCCGGTAAATGTCTTGCCGGGCAGCGCATCGATATTGATGGTCACCTTTTGCCCCTGACGCACATCCGCCAGCTGCGTTTCCAGATAGTTCGCGGTGATGTAGGTCTGCTGCAGCGGTACCACCGCCAGCAAACGCGTGCCCGCGCTGACATACGCTCCCGTGCGCACCGCGCGCTGGCCGATCATGCCCTCCACCGGCGCGATAATAAGCGTATAGGAGAGATTCAGCTTCGCCTGATCGACGCTGGCCTGGGCGGCGGCGACATCTGCGTCCGCCTCGCGTAATGCAGCCTGCAGCACGCCGACCTGCTTCAATGCAGAGGCCACCGCGGCTTCGCTCTGGCGCACTGCCGCCGAAGCTGAGCGCTGCGTTGAGTTGGCTTTCTGCTGATCGTCAGCGGCGATGGTGCCACTTTTGTACAGCTGGTTATAGCGCGCCGCGCTCTGGCCGGCATACTGCGCTGACGCCTGACTGGCGGCGAGCGTGGCTTTGGCCTGTTCGATAGTCGACTGCTGCTGGTCCAGCTGGGCCCGGGCGCTGAGTCGCTTCGCTTCACTGACCTGCAAATTGGCCTGCGCCGTCTCCAGCGCCACGCGGTAATCGCGATCGTCCAGCGTGGCCAGCACATCGCCAGCCTTCACGTACTGATTATCCTGCACGTTGACGCTGGCGATATAGCCTGACACTTTTGGCGCCACCAGCGTGTAATCCGCATTGACATACGCATCGTCAGTACGGTGATCGTTGCCGCTCATCGCTGACCAGACAGCAAATACCATCGCCAGCAGTATCACCAGCAGGGCGCTTAACAGCGCCGTTCTTTTCGTTGTAACTTGCATAACAGTTATCCCGGGGTGGTCTTAACAGGTTGAATCAGGGTTTGCGGCGGCCAGACGCGTTTTGCCAGGCACAACGTCAGCAGCAGGAGCAGCACGCCAAAACCGATCAGCATCAGCCAGGCATCGCTCAGGCTTAGCACCATAGCCTGATGCTTCAGCAGCGTCGCAAAGCCGCTCAGATTTTCCGCGCTGCTGGCGCTGCCGTCCGGTAATAGAGGCAAACTGCTGCTGGCCTGCGCGCTGTTCGGCGCGGTCATTAGCCAGCTGCGGCTGGCGGCGTGATCCACCAGCACGCTGGAGTGAAACTGCTCGCGGTGGCTGATAAACCACTCCACCAGCGTGCCGGCAGCAATACTGGAGAAGCCGCGCACGGTGTTGAACATCGCTGACGCAAAGGGCCCTTCCGGCGGGGCCACAACGCTGGTGGCGCTCATCAATACCGGCAGGATCACCATGGGCTGACCGAACGCCTGCAGCACCTGAATCGGCCAGAAGTTCTGCCGCGCCCAGTCTGTAGTAATGTGCATGCCCATCAGGCAGGCGATTATCAACAGCGTTACGCCCGCCGCCAGTACCCAGCGGCAATCGATCCAGCGAATATTCAGCAGGGCAGCAACCAGCGGCGCAATCAGCAGCTGTGGCAGGCCGATGGTCAGCGCCAGTGGGGCGAACTGTAGCGTCCGGAATCCCTCAACCTGAGCGAAGTACGCCGAGGGCAATGCCGAACCCGAGAGCGCCAGAATCAGGACGCCCGCCAGCGCCAGCAGGCCATGCGCCAGATTGGAACGGCGCAGCATCTGCAACTTAAACAGCGGCAGCGGGTGAAACCATTCATTAATAAAGAACACAATCAGCAACGCCAGGGCGCTGAATAATAGCGCGATGAACAGCGGCGAGCTGAGCCAGTCAAGCCGTTCGCCCTGAGTCAGCGCCAGGATCAGCAGCGCCATCCCCGAGCAGCCCGTCAGCATGCCGAACAGGTCCATCTGCTTAAAGCGCTCAATGCGCAGCGGATCCTGCGGCAGGCCCCAGCCAATCAGCAGCATGGCGATCAGCATGGCGGGTACCACCTGCCAGAAGACGAACATCCAGCCAACATCATCGGTCCAGAAGGCGGCCAGCGGCGCGGCCATGTTCGGGCCAAAGGTGGCGGTAAGCGCGTAGGCACTGAGACCGTAAAGCTTGATCGGCGGCGGCAGGAAACGCAGCGCCACCGTCATCAGCAGCGGCGGCAGGGCGCCGCCAAATAGACCCTGCACCACGCGCAGGGCGATAAACAATGGGGCGTCGGGCGCAAACGGCAGCAGCAGGCCGCACAACATAAAGCCGGCAGAGACCGCTAACGCAAAGCGGCGCAGGGAGAAGGTGACCGCAAACCAGGGGGCGATCATCATTGCGGCCACTTCCGCCGCCTGGTAAGCAGAGATGATCCAGCTACCCTGATCGTAACTGATGCCGATCGCAGCACGAATATCGGCCAGCGCAATATCCGTTACGCGGTCATTTAAACCGGAAGTGAGCGCGGCGATCAGCACGCCAGCCAGCCCAAGCGCCAGGCGCAGGGTAAACGGATGGGGTGCCGGCGCCGCAGCAGGCTGGGCGTTCATAGCAGGTGTCTCGTTACATTGATGCAGTGTATTGCGATGTGATACAGGTTCGCATCTTACATCCCGATATGATGTATTGCAATGTGATACAGGGTGTAAAAGTGCGCTCATTCGCGCTAAAGTAGGGCAGGCCAAAAAGGAACGCATCATGGTGGATACTCCCTCAAGCCGTGAGGATGAAAAAGCGGGTGGCATTCAGGTCATTGCGCGTGCGGCAAAAATTTTAAATGCCCTTGGCGAACACCCGGGTGGCATGAGTCTCGGTGAGATCGCGCAGGTGGTTGATCTGCCGCGCTCAACGGTACAACGCATTGTAGCAGCGCTGGACAGCGCGCAGCTGGTACGCAGCAGCGGAGCAGGCGGTTTGCGCCTGGGGCCGGCGCTGCTTAAGCTGATCTCCAGCGTGCACAGCGATGTGGTTGAGATTGTACGGCCCTTCCTTGAACAACTCTCGGCGGATATCAATGAAACGGTCTCGCTGGCGCGCGCCAGCGGCACGCAGCTGGCCATCGTCCACTATGTGGTGGCTACGCGTGAGCTGCGCGTTGTGCCGCGTATCGGCCTCAATCTGCCGCTCTACAGCACCTCCGGTGGTCGCGCTCTGCTGGCGATGGAGAGCGACGAAGATGTACGGCTACTGGTAGGTGAAGCGTATAAAGAGCTGACCGATAAAACGGTGAGAACGCTGCCGCAGCTGCTGGCGCTGATCGCTGAAGTGCGCGCCAGTGGACTAGCGATCGATCGGGGTGAAACGCTGGAGGGCATCACCACGATGGCGGTGGCGATTGATACGCTCTTTGGACGCTTCTGCATTACGCTGCTGGTGCCCTCCGCACGCTTCCCTAAACATGAGACGCGCTACCGCGAGGCAATCATGCAGTGCAAAGAGGCGCTGATTCGCGAAATTGGCAAAATAACTGCTGTGGAGGGATAACCAACTGATGAAAACCTTGCTGATGGCCATTGATAATTCGCCGGTGGCAGAGAAAGTGATCGCCTTAACCATCGAGCAGGCGCTGGCGCAACAGGCGCAGGTCAGGGTGCTGTGCTGTATCGATCCGGCGTACTCCTCCTGCAATCAGCCCATGGAGATTGATGCCGGTGAAGATCCGGATGATTTTCTGGTGGCAAAAGATGAGCAAAACACCGCAGAACGGGTCGTGCGCCATGCGCTGGCACCGTTATTACGTGCTGGCATTGACGCTAAAGGGCTGATTGTGGCTGGCGAAGCGGCAGAGACGATTGTCGCGCAAGCTGCGGCCCTGCATGCCAGCATGATTATTATGGGACGCCGTCCGCTCTCGCCGTTTAACCGCCTGCTGAAAGGGTCAGTAAGCGCTGCAGTAATTGAGCGTGCTCACTGCCCGGTTTTGATTGACGTTCGCAAGGATTGATCCCGCACCATGCTTTCGCTTTTTCCGCTTACGCTAGCCGCATTTGTCGTGCTGGCCATCCTTATCACACTTCTGGTGCGCACCACTGCGCTGCGCGCCTGGCAGGGCGTGGTTCTATTCCTGTTGCCGCTGATTCTGGCAAACTTGCTGTGGTTCAGCTGGCTGCACCCGCGCCAGCAGCGTGAGGCGCTGGCGGCAGAGGTGACCTCACAACTGAGCCAGGCGCCGGGTTATCGCGTGCTTAAGATGCAGGAGCCTGCGCTGTGGCAGCTGCTCAACCGTGAACTGCTGCATAAATTGGGCGAAGGTGTACCAGCCGATCAGGCGCTGGGCGATATGCGCGGCTGGTTGATGGATTTGGTGAATCAGCGCATGACGCACGCCAGCGACGAAGCCGTCATCCACTATATTCGCGTGTCGGTACAGGAGATGCAGGCGCTGCAGCAGCAGGACCCGCAGCGCTGTTTCCGTTTTCTCTATCCCCAGGTCAGCGGTGGCGTCAATCTGCAGCAGGTGCTCTCGCCGGAGCTGAATCAACAGGACGGTCAGGCGCTGGAACAGCTGTTGCAGGCCAGCACAGGCCCGGAGCTGCCGGTCGATCAGGCGATGGCGCAGCGCGATCTTCAACGCGTTGTGGAAACGCTGTATAGCAAGTGGGGCGATAAGCTGCAGCAGCTGAATATGCCGGCGGATACGGCGGTGGATCGCAGTGCGATGTGCGCGATGTCGATTGATCTCTATAGCGGCATTCTGGCATTGCCTGACAAACACGCCGCCAATCTTTTGCGTAAGATGGTCAGCCTGACCGGATAGCGGGCAAAAAAAAAGCCCGCTCAGCACGGGCATAAAGGTCACTTTAGATATGTCTATTATGTGTATCACCTGGTGTGGTGCAGACTTCGTATTGTCTGAAGGCATACTCTCATGCTCTCTGTGATAAGAAAAACCGTTTAGTTTTATTGATTTGATTGGCAAAAGCTTTAGCTTTATAAGACATTTCGCGCTTTTTCCTATAGAAGCGCCCGGCGCTGGCTCGTAAACTGCTACGCCTGATGAGGACACCCTAATGAAAAAAATCGTTATTAGCGCGATGGCGCTTTTTATGCTGGCCGGTTGCAGCGTCAGTAAACCAGGGGGATTTGAGCGTGTTGATGAAGACCATAGCTCAAATACCGTGCAGTACCGTTACGATCCGCACACGTTAAATAAAGATGCGCTGGAGCTCGATCTGGCAAATTACTGTAGCGAGCGCGGATTTGATAAAGTGGAATCACTGCCGGTGGAAGATAGCCACCTGCCCGGATTAAAGAAAGCCTGGTATCAGTGTAATTACGCAGTAAAGAGTTAAAAAAATAGGGCGGGATAATTTCCCGCCCTTTCTCTTTTTTTATTATGTGCTGTGTGTGCTTTGCCCGATTAGCGGTGATGCCATCCGCCATGTCCGTGATGCCAGCCGCGATCGTGTCCATGTCCCCAACCGCCACCGTGTCCACGATCGATAATACAACCGCTTAGCATCGTCATAATGGCGACAACTGATGCCACCTTTATTAACTTCTTCATGGAGAGTCCTCCTCTTTTCCAATGCAGTCAGATTAACCAGGAAAAGTGGAGTGAAGATGCAGCGAATGTAGAGTTATTTCTGCAACTATTTCCGGATGTGTCAATTTAAAGCTAAAAATTAAAAAGCGGGGAGTAAACCAATCGGAATAAACTGAATGCGCAGTAATAATAACCCGATTACTCCGAAAGGCAAGTTTAAATAATAGTCGTTCTCATCAGAGAATAATAGCGGCGATTAAGAAGAGAAAATGCGTGCCGTACTGACGCGGCACGCTGGCGCATTAATTATGCAGCAGAGATTGAGGAACATTTTGACGATTTGGCAGACGGATGCTGAGTGACAGCACAAAGGAGATCACCAGCAGCGTCATGATCAGGCTGAAGGTCACGGTAAAGCCGCCGAACAGCGACGCAACCAGTGAACCCAGTACGCTGCCGATACCGAAGCCCAGGTAGATCAGACCGTAGTTTTTCGTGAGATTATTTAAGCCAAAGAAGTCGCTGACAAGGGAAGGGAACACGGTGATGGTGCCACCAAAGCTGAACGCTACGCAGGCCAGCGACAGGAAGAAGGTCGTCTCGTTCATGTGGGTGAACAGCAGGATACTCATCCCCAGCAGCGAAATAAGCTGCGCCAGCGAAATCACGCGGATACGCGCCATTTTATCGGAGAGCACGCCCAGGATCAGACGGCCGCTAAGGTTGGCGATAGCAATGACGGTTACGGCATTGGCTGCGGTTTGCGTGCTCAGGCGCACCATCCCCTCACCAATATCTTTGGCTACCCCAATGACATACAGGCCACTCATGCAGGCGGTGAGGAACATCAGCGCCAGCATCCAGTACTGTGGCAAACGCACCGATTGCGCCAGCGTGTAATCCTGCACGGCGCGCTGCGCATTGCCCTGCGAAGTTTGCACTGGCGCATCACGCATCATCAGCGCCCCGATGATGATCATACTCATCGCCAGCACGCCCCAGATCATGAAGGTGTTTTCCAGCCCCTGCGTGCTGAGCAACGCTCCGCAGATAAACTTAAAGCCAAGACTGCCAAGACCATAAGCGCCAATCGAACAGGCAGAGATCAGCCCTTTACGCTCGGGGAACCACTTCACGCAGTTTGAGAGCGTCAGCAGATAGCCAGCCACATCCGCAAGGCCAACCAGAATGCCCGCGCTGAGATAGAGCATCATCAGATTGTCCGCATGCGCGGTGAGCCAGAAACCTACCGCCATTAACAGGCCTGCGCCAATGGTAACGTTACGCACGCCAAAGCGCTCCTGCAATTTGCCCGCCAGCGAAGAGGCTATCGCCAGACCCAGGCTTAGCAGACCAAAAGAGAAGGCGACCTGGCTGACGGGTGCATCAAGCTTTTGCGCCAGCTGGCCGTTGAATAAACTCCATGTGTAAACTGAGCCCAGGGCAAACTGGGTGATGATGGTGCCAGTGAGGGTAAGCATGCGGGTACGCTGGTGTTGCGGAGTCGTAGCAGTGGTCATTTTTTATCTCCCATCCGGGAATACGGAATCTGCAGCGATAATAAGCACCTCGCACGCGCAGGGGGGGCGCGAGGGCATGAAGGGTCAATAGCAGGGAATGAAATGCAGCGAAACGGGTATGAATGGCATTGCCCGCCGGTCTGATAAGCGAAACGGTGATGTCAATACATGGCACGACGTTGCTGCAGATGAGCGTATGTAACAATCTGTTTTTCAGGCGGCCTTTTCGCTGCAGAATCCCGCATCTTTGCCAGGCTTAAGACTCATTCAACAGGAGGAAATATGAAAGACCGAGCATATGAATCCGCGACCAGCGAGAATGAAGTCTGCTGCATCATCGGTCAGGCGGTGATCGAGTTAAGCGATGAACATCAGCCTGTGAACAAGTCCACGCTGTCGCTAAAACTTTTGGCTATGGCCGATCGCGACAGAGATGATGACCGCGTTCTGCTTTACTGGATTGCCAGAAAAGCCATAAATAAACCTCACCAGCTCAATATCGGTGTCGGCGGCTGGCGCTAGAGGAGCAAGGGAGCGGGCGCAATGCCCGCTCTTGCCTAGGCCAGACGCACCTTGCGATTCGCCGGCCAGCGAACAAACATCACCATATTGCCTGCCAGGATCATCACCAATCCCACAATCGCATTATTGTGCCACTGATATCCTTCGTACAGCGTCGAGAGCGTTAGCGCCACCAGCGGGAACAGCAGTGTGCTGTACGCTGCCTGGCTGGCTCCGATACGTCCCACCAGCGTAAAGTACGCGCCAAAACCCAATACTGAACCAAACAGGGCCAGATAGCCCATGGCGCCCAGCCACTGCAGATTGAGCGCCGGGGCCAGCGCATCGCCCTGCAGCAGCGCCATAATTAGCATCACTGTTGCCCCATACAGCATGGCGTAACTATTGGTAGTAAGCACATCACGCTGCCGCCGCTGATGACGCGTTGAGATCATGTTGCCGAATGAGAAGCCCAGCGTGCCCAGTGCGCTCAATCCCACGCCCCACAGCAGCTGCGGTGCCGGGTGCGCCGCCTGAATATCATGCCAGAACAGCGCCACAATGCCGCCAAGGCCGAGCACGGCGGCGGGCAGCAGGCGCGCTGAGGGGCGCTGACGGAAGAAGATCCAGCTGTTCAGCGCGTTATACAGTACCGCCATGGAAAAAATGACCGACTCCAGTCCGGTGCTGATTAGCGCGGCCGCATGATAAAAGCAGACAAAATTGAAGCCGAAGACGCAGCAACCCTGCGCCATGCAAAACAGGTGATCGCGCCTATCGAGTGAACGCAACCGTTTGAACAGTTTCAATATTACCAGCATCACCACTGACGCCAGCAGGAAGCGCCAGAACACCGCGACATAGACCGGCGTAGCAGCGGCTTCCTGCTGTAAAAAAATAGCAATCCAGGTGGTGCCCCAAATCAGCACCACGGCGAGGTACAACATCAGATTCATCATGCGCTCTCCGGCAAATACAGGCGAACAGTGTGACCGGCAGCGGGTAGCGCCGCTTGCACAGGTTTGCGCGCAACTTGCAAAATCTTGCGCTTTTTCCGCGGATGTCCGGCACTGGCCTGTTCTCTGTCCGTGAGGATGCGTAAACTGTAGGCTCATCTGGTTACTGCGATGCCGCCTCATGCCTGAATACCAAACCTTCACTCTACTGCAACGCCACAAAGCACAGCTACGTGACAGCGTACAGTTGTCGAGCGGTATCAAACTGGCGGCGTGGTTCAACAGTGGCGATCGGGTTACCAACCTGAGCGATCACCACACGCTGAGCCTCTATACGGCGGATGGTTACGACACCTGGCACAAAACGCCGCACGGCTGGCGTAACGGCGGCGCGCCGGATCGCTTCTGCCTGATGCCATCGGGCACCGAATCCACCTGGGATTTGCGCGCCGATCTCTCCTTTGTTCATCTCTACTGCACGGATGCCCATCTGCGCCACCTCGGCGAGCAGGTATGGGATCGCAGCCCGGCACAGCTTACGCTGCATGAGAAGATCTTTGCGGATGACGATCGCATTACGCAGCTGTATCGCCATTTTCTGCTCAGCGCTGACTGGCAGCAGCCGGCAAATCAGCTGATGCTGAGCAGCGCCTCAACGCTGCTGATAACGCATTTGCTTCAGCGTTACAGCGATGTGCAGTGGCAGGCTCCGCAGGTGCGCGGCGGTCTGGCCCCGGCGGTGCTGCGCCGGATAGTGGCATACATTGATGCGCAGCTGGACCAGCCGCTCACCTTGGCGCAGCTGGCAGCCGAGGCGGCGCTGAGCGAATACCACTTTGCGCGGATGTTTCGTAGCAGCATGGGCGAAGCGCCGCATCAATATGTCATGCGTCGCCGCATGGAGACCGCACAGCAACTGCTTAAATTCAGCGCCTTGCCCGTCACCGAGATCGCGCTGCGCTGCGGTTTTCACTCCTCCAGCCACTTCAGTAACCGCTTTCGCCAGCAACACGGCGTTGCGCCTTCGGTATGGCGGCAGCGCTGACATCTTTTTGTGGTGACTGAATCGAATTGCACCAGTAAGGTGATCTACTCCGTGTGATAGCAAAAATTTATATGAAGTGATAAAGCTAACAGCCTGGATGGTGACGCGAATGCTACGTATAGGCGGGTTGAATCTGACACTGGTGCATTTGTTGTTCTGAAGAAGAGAGGCGGGTAACTGGTGTCCCCTGCAGGAATCGAACCTGCAACTAGCCCTTAGGAGGGGCTCGTTATATCCATTTAACTAAGGAGACATCCGGCGCGCAGTATAGCGCACCGCGCGCAGAATTTTAACCGCACCTGAGCTGTTCGCTCAATCTATCAGCAATTTAGTGCCAGTCATCATGCCTGCTGCTCTTTTTCCTTTTCCTTCTTCTCTTTACGCTTCTGCTCGGCACGTGCTTTGGCTTTTGCGGCTTCGCTCATGTCGTTGCGAATCTGCGCGTGGCTGATCAGCGCAAAAATCAGCGTACCACCGGTGATATTGCCCAGCAGCGTTGGCAGGGCGAAGGGCCACAGGAACTCCTGCCACGGCAGCGTACCGGCAAACACCAGATACAGCACCTCTACCGAGCCCACCACGATATGCGCCAGATCGCCCAGCGCCACCAGCCAGGTCATCATCACAATCACCACAATTTTGGCGTTGCCGGCATTCGGGAACATCCAGACCATGGTGGCGATAATCCAGCCTGAAATAACGGCGTTGGCAAACATTTCGCCCGGCGTATTCTCCATCACCTTTTCGCTGATCGCCGTAAAGGCCTGACGCGTCGTGTCATCGAAGATCGGCATGTGGTTGAAGGCCAGCGCGCCCAGCGCAGTACCTATCAGGTTGCCCAACAGCACCACACTCCACAGGCGCAACAGCAGCATAAAGTTGCTGCCGGTCGGTTTATGCATGATCGGCAGTACCGCGGTGACCGTATTTTCAGTAAACAGCTGCTGACGCGCCATGATGACGATGACAAAGCCAAAGGTGTAGCCGAGATTCTCCAGTAAAAAGGCGCCGGGCACACCCTCCAGGTGGACCTGAAAGATGCCTTTGGCCATTAGCGAGGCACTCATAGAAAGACCGGCGGCAACAGCGGACCACAACAGGGCCATGCCGTCACGCTCCAGCTCTTTTTCACCATCCTGACGAATCTCTTCATGGATTGCCGCAGCCCGTGAGGGCAGGGCATCTTCATCCACTTCGATATCGGTGCCCTGGTCCTTCTCTTCACTCTCTACATCATTATTATTTTCATTGTTTGATGGCGTTTGCTTCATGTTTTCTCCCGGTGATAATGCCAATGCGTAATAAGCGTAGACGGTTTTAGCAAGGCTGAAATGTTACTAAGATTCAATTTAAGAGTAACAAGGTTTTAACTGAGCAGGTTTTTTGAGCAATTTCTTGATCTGGTGCGCACGAATACCCCGTTTGGGTGAAGTGGGAGCTATCTCACAGACTTCGGCCCATAGCTTCATTGTGGTATTATCGCCGCCTCATTCATTGCCGTGATTCTCCCTTCTATGCTCGAAGTCATTAATATCTCGTGCGTTCGCGATGAGCGAACCCTGTTCCATGGGCTGAGCTTCCATGTGCAGGCGGGCGACATTGTGCAAATTGAAGGGCCAAACGGCGCCGGCAAAACCTCCTTACTGCGTCTGCTGGCGGGGCTAAGCCGCGCGGAAGAGGGCGAAGTGTGTTGGCAGGGGCAGCCGATACGGCAGCAACGCGAAGTATGGCAGCAAAATCTGCTCTATCTTGGCCATCACCCTGGCGTAAAAGCGGTACTCTCTCCGCTTGAAAACCTGCACTTCTGGCACGGCGACAGCAGCGATGACGCGATTTTCGCTGCCCTTGAACAGGTTGAACTGCTGGGCTATGAAGAGGTTCCGGTTGCGCAGCTCTCTGCCGGGCAGCAGCGGCGTGTGGCGCTGGCGCGCCTGTGGCTGAGCCCGGCTGCCATCTGGATTCTGGATGAGCCGCTCACGGCCATCGACAAAGGCGGCGTGGAAAAATTAATGGTGCGATTTGCCGATCATGCCGATAACGGTGGCGCCGTTATCCTGACAACGCATCAGGACCTGCCAGACAGCCGCGGTCAGGTGCGTAAAATTCGTCTCACATCGGAGTGGGCGTAATGCTTGGGCGGGTTATTCAGCGCGAGTTAAAAATTGCTTTTCGCAGCGGCGCAGAGGTGATCAATCCGCTGTGGTTTTTCCTGATTGTTATCACGCTGTTTCCATTAGGTATCGGGCCGGAACCGCAGCAGCTGGCGCGTATCGCGCCGGGTGTCGCATGGGTGGCGGCGCTGCTGGCCTCCTTGCTGGCGCTGGAGCGGCTGTTTCGTGATGATTTTCTGGATGGTTCGCTGGAGCAACTACTTCTGCTGCCAACGCCCTTACCGGTCACGGTGCTGGGTAAAGTGATCGCGCACTGGCTGATTACCGGCCTGCCGCTGATTCTGCTGTCGCCGCTGGCCGCACTGCTGCTGTCTCTGGACTTTTCCGGCTGGCGTGCGATGGCGCTAACGCTGCTGATCGGTACGCCAACCCTGAGTTTTCTTGGTGCGATTGGCACCGGCCTGACCGTCGGGCTGCGGCGCGGCGGCGTGTTACTGAGTTTACTGGTACTGCCTTTGTCGATACCGGTTCTGATTTTTGCCAGCGCAGCGATTGAGGCTGCCGGCCAGGGGTTACCGATTGGCGGCTACCTGGCGATTCTTGGCGCAATGCTGGCAGTGAGCGCAACCCTTTCGCCGTTTGCCACGGCTGCGGCGTTGCGTATTAGTCTGCATTAATGTGTGCCTCCTTTAGAGAGGCCGCAGTCCCGACTCTTTTTTAGTGTGAGCAATGCAAATGTGGAAATGGTTACACCAGTGGGCAAAGCCTGAGCGGCTTTATCAACTATGCGGTCGCTTCATTCCCTGGTTCGCGGTAGCGGGCGCGGGCGCGCTGTTACTGGGCTGGGCGTGGGGCTTTGGCTTTGCACCGGCTGACTATCAGCAGGGCAACAGCTTCCGGATCATGTACATTCACGTGCCGGCGGCGATGTGGTCAATGGGCGTCTATGCCGCAATGGCGATCGCGGCCTTTACCGGGCTGGTGTGGCAGATGAAAATGGCCGACCTGGTCTCTGCGGCCATGGCGCCGATTGGTGCGGTGTTTACCTTTATCGCGCTGGTTACCGGCTCCGCCTGGGGCAAACCGATGTGGGGCACCTGGTGGATCTGGGATGCGCGTCTGACCTCCGAACTGGTGCTGCTGTTCCTCTATATGGGGGTCATTGCGCTTTATCACTCCTTTGACGATCGCCGCACGGCCGGGCGCGCTGCCGGCATTCTGATTCTGGTCGGCGTGGTCAACCTGCCGATTATTCACTTCTCCGTACAGTGGTGGAACACCCTGCATCAGGGCTCGTCCGGCATTATGCAGCAGGCGATTGATCCAAGCATGCGTACGCCGCTGCGCTGGTCCATCCTCGGTTATCTGCTGGTATTTGTCTCCCTGACGCTGATGCGTCTGCGCAACCTGATTCTGTTTACTGAACGTCATCGCCCGTGGGCGATTGAGATGGCTCAGGGAGGGCGCAAAGCATGACACCCGCCTTCGCCTCCTGGAGTGCGTTTTTCGCCATGGGCGGTTATGCCTTTTATGTCTGGCTGGCCGTCATTTTCACCCTGATTCCGTTGCTCGGCTTGATCCTGCACACCGTGCTGTTCCGCCGCCGTCTGCTGGCAGAGATTCGCCAGCGTCAATCCAGGGAGCGCCGCATTCGCGCGGCTAAATCGAAAAAAGCTGCCGGTGAAGCAGCAGGAGAGTCCAGGTGAATATCCGTCGTCGTAACCGGCTGTATGTGGTCGTTGCCGTGTTGGTGGGCCTAGGCCTTGCCACTGCGCTGGTGATGTACGCGCTGCGCTCCAACATTGATCTCTTTTACACCCCCAGTGAAATTCTCTACGGCAAAGGTGAAGAGCACCAGAAGCCGGAAGCGGGCCAGCGGCTGCGCGTTGGCGGTATGGTGATGCCGGGCAGCGTAAAACGCGATCCTAAAACCCTCGCGGTCTCATTCAAGCTGTATGACGCCAACGGGGTGATCAGCGTGAGTTATGAAGGCATCCTGCCGGACCTGTTCCGGGAAGGGCAGGGCGTGGTCGCGCAAGGGGTGCTGGAAGCGGGCAACCTGGTGAACGCCAAAGAGGTGCTGGCGAAGCATGATGAGAAGTACACGCCGCCGGAAATCCAGGATGCGATGAAGAACAATCACAAAGGACCTGCGGCGGCTTACCAGCAGGCAGGTACACAATCATGATGCCGGAAATTGGCAGCTTTCTGCTGTGTCTCGCGCTGGGGTTAGCGCTGCTGCTCAGTGTCTATCCGCTGTGGGGCGCTGCGCGCCAGGATGCGCGTCTGATGGCGATGGCGCGTCCGCTCGCCTGGGGTATGTTCCTGTGCATTGCAGCCTCATTCATGGTGCTGGTGCACGCTTTTGTCGTTAACGATTTCACCGTCGGCTACGTGGCCACTAACTCCAATACGCTGCTGCCGGTCTACTACCGTATCGCCGCAACCTGGGGTGCACATGAGGGCTCGCTGCTGCTGTGGGTGCTGCTGCTCAGCACCTGGACGCTGGCGGTTGCGATTTTCAGTCGCGGAATGCCGCAGGATGCGCTGGCGCGTGTGCTGGCGGTCATGGGCATGATCAACCTCGGCTTTTTGCTGTTTATCATCCTCACATCAAACCCGTTTACCCGCACGCTGCCTGGTTTCCCTATTGATGGACGCGATCTCAACCCGATGCTGCAGGATATCGGGCTGATCTTCCATCCACCGCTGCTCTACATGGGCTACGTTGGCTTCTCGGTAGCCTTCGCTTTCGCCATTGCTTCGCTGATGGCCGGCCGGTTGGATACGGCCTGGGCCCGCTGGTCACGTCCGTGGACCACTGCCGCCTGGGTATTTCTTACCATTGGCATCGTACTCGGTTCGGCGTGGGCCTATTACGAACTCGGCTGGGGCGGCTGGTGGTTCTGGGATCCGGTGGAAAACGCCTCCTTTATGCCGTGGCTGGCGGGTACCGCGCTGATGCACTCGCTGGCGGTAACCGAGAAACGCGGCAGCTTTAAGTCCTGGACGGTGCTGCTGGCGATTACTGCGTTCTCGCTGAGCCTGCTCGGCACGTTCCTGGTGCGCTCCGGTGTGCTGGTGTCCGTGCACTCGTTTGCCTCCGATCCGGCGCGCGGCATGTTTATCCTCGCGTTCCTGGTGATCGTCATTGGCAGTTCGCTGCTGCTGTACGCTCTTAAAGGCGGGCAGGTGCGTAGCCGCGTACAGAACGAAACCTGGTCACGCGAATCGTTCCTGCTGGGTAACAACGTACTGCTGATTGCGGCCATGCTGGTGGTGCTGCTCGGTACGCTGCTGCCGCTGGTGCACAAGCAGCTTGGCCTCGGCAGCATCTCCGTCGGAGAACCGTTCTTCAATACTATGTTCACCTGGCTGATGGCGCCGTTTGCGCTGATGCTGGGCATTGGCCCATTGGTGCGCTGGCGCCGTGATGAGCCGCAAAAGCTGTGGAAGCGTCTTGGCGTCGGGCTGCTGGTGACGCTGGTGCTGTCCATTGTGCTGCCGTGGGTACTGGAGGATCGCATCGAAGCGATGACGGTCATTGGCCTGCTGATGGCGATCTGGGTGATCCTGCTGACGCTGATGGAGCTGCACGAGCGCGCGACGCATCGCCATCGCTTCCTGCGCGGCCTGCGCCATCTGTCACGCAGCCACTGGGGCATGGTGCTGGGCCATCTTGGCGTGGCGGTCACGGTGGTGGGTATCGCGTTCAGCACGCAGTACAGCGTAGAGCGCGATGTCCGCATGAAGTCGGGCGACAGCGTAGATATTCGCCAGTATCACTTTGTTTTCCGCGATGTGCACAGCCTGCAGGGGCCAAACTACAGCGGCGGCGTTGCCATTATCGACGTCACGCGCAACGGTAAACCGGAGGCGGTGCTGCATGCGGAGAAACGCTTCTATACTGCGGCGCGTACCATGATGACCGAAGCGGCCATCAGCGGCGGTTTTACCCGCGATCTCTATGCCGCCCTGGGCGAAGAGCTGGATGATGGCTCGTGGGCCGTACGCATCTACTACAAACCGTTTGTGCGCTGGATCTGGTTCGGCGGCGTGTTTATGGCGGTCGGCGGCCTGCTGTGCCTGCTTGATCCGCGCTATCGCTCGCGTAAAAAGGCGCAGCGCGAGGAGCTGGCATGAATAAAAAGATTCTGTTTATCCCGTTAGCCCTGTTTTTACTTCTGGCTGCCGCGCTGCTGTGGCAGCTGTCACGCAATGCCAACGGTGACGATCCTACACGCCTGGAGTCAGCGCTTATCGGCAAACCGGTACCGGTTTTCAGGCTGGAAGCGCTGGATCAGCCAGGCAAGATCTATAACCAGCAGGTGCTGACGGACGGTAAGCCCATCCTGCTGAACGTCTGGGCGACCTGGTGTCCGACCTGCCGCGCCGAGCATCAGTATCTCAATACCCTGGCAGAAAAAGGTATCCGCGTGGTGGGCCTGAACTATAAAGACGATCGCACCAAAGCGGTGACCTGGCTGAACACGCTGGGCAACCCCTATGCGCTCAGCCTGTATGACGGCAACGGCATGCTGGGGCTCGACCTGGGCGTATATGGCGCACCGGAAACCTTCCTGATTGATGGGAACGGCATTATTCGCTATCGCCACGCCGGGGATATGAACGACCGCGTGTGGAATGAAGAGGTAAAACCGCTGTGGGATAAGTACAGCCAGGGGGCAGGCGCATGAAACAGCTGCTGCTATTTATTGCTGGCATGTTATTCAGTGCCAGCCTGTGGGCGGCGATCGATACTTATCAGTTCGATTCGGTGCAACAGGAGGAGCAGTACCGTGAGCTTACCGCTTCGCTGCGTTGCCCTAAGTGCCAGAACAACAGCATTGCTGACTCCAATGCGATGATCGCCGGCGATATGCGCCTTAAAGTGTACGAGCTGATGAAGCAGGGCCAGAGCCGGCAGCAGATTATTGATTATATGGTGGCGCGCTATGGCAACTTCGTTACTTACGAACCGCCGGTAACGCCCTCAACATTGATTCTGTGGGTTGGCCCGGCGCTGTTTGTGCTGCTTGGCGCCCTGGTAATTATTCTGCGCAGTCGCCGCGCGAAAACGCGCAGCGATCTGGATGACGATGAACAACAGCGCCTTGCGGCGATTCTGAAGCGTGACGGGAAGCCGTAATGACTGGATTCTGGATTACCCTGATTATTCTGCTGGCAGCGGCAACCGCGCTGTTTCTCGGCGCAGGCTGGCGCCAGCGCGAGGCCAGCCGCGGCGATCGCGATCGTCTGAACACGGATTTCTATCAGCAGCGTCTGCATGAGCTGGCGCGCGATGAAGCCGAAGGCGTGGTGGGTGAGCGCCCGGAAATGGTACGCGAGCTGCAACAAACGCTGCTGACCGATGTCCCCGGTGCCGATGCGGTACGCAGCCACACCAGCAGTCGCTGGATACTGCTGCCGGGCGTCATCGTACTGCTGCTGGTCTCCGTCGGTATGTATTTGAAAACCGGCGGCCTGAGCCAGCTGGCGGGCTGGCTCAGCGTGCAGCAGGCGTATCCGGCGCTGCGCGCGCGCGTGATGGACCCTAATGCGCAGCCGCTGACCATGGAGGAGCTGGCGCGTCTGCAGCTCGGCCTGCGCACGTCACTGCAAAACGATCCGCAAAATCTCAACGACTGGGCCATGCTCGGCCGTTTAGGAATGGTGCTGAACAACGCCACCGATGCCAGCCAGGCGTTTGAGCATGCGCTGCAGCTGGCGCCCGATAACCTTGAACTGCAGCAGGATTACGCCGAAGTGCTGACGCGCTCCAGCGATCCGCAGGATAACCGCCAGGCCAATATCCTGCTGAAAGATCTGCTGAAACGCGATCACAGCAATGTGCGTACTTTGAGCCTGCTGGCGTTCAATGCGTTTGAACAGCAGCAGTATAACGAAGCGATAGGGGCCTGGCAGGTCATGCTGAAGCTGCTGCCGGCGGGCGACAAGCGCATCACGATGATCGAGCGCAGTATTGAACAAGCAAAAACCGACGCGGGACAGCAGAATACCCAACTGAATCTGACGGTGAGTTTAGCCCCGGAGGCAGAAAAAATGTTACCGCAGGGCGGAGTGATGTATATTTCTGTGTCTGACGGTGTTTCACCGGTGCCTGTGGCTGTAAAGCGTTTACCGCTCAGCCACTTCCCGTTATCGCTTACGCTGGATGACAGCAACGCCATGATGCCGGATCGCCTGCTTTCGGCGCAGCATCAGGTTCAGGTCAGGGTGCGCATTTCGCGCGACGGCAGTGCTAATCCGCAGTCGGGCGACTGGTTTGGATTAAGCGCGCTAACCCCCTGGGATGGTCATCCGCAGCTGGCTGTCGAGATAAATCAGCAGCAGCCCTGAAGCGATACACCTTTTATCCGCACAGGGAGAGAAGAATGAATAACCGCCTGACCGGTCTGGCGCTGGCCAGTGTACTTCTGGTGGGATGTGCAAGTTCCAAACCGGCCGACAATCCGGAGCCCGCTCAGCGTAGCGATCCGTTTGAAGGTTTCAACCGCACGATGTTTAACTTCAACTACAACGTGCTTGATCCTTATGTATTGCGCCCGGTGGCGGTTGCCTGGCGCGATTACGTGCCGGTGCCGGCGCGTAGTGGCCTGAGTAATTTCCTCGGCAATCTGGATGAACCGGCCAGCATGGTTAACTCCATTCTGGTGGGTGAGCCACGCCAGGCGGGGATCCACTTTACCCGTTTCTTCCTTAACACCGTGTTAGGTCTGGGTGGATTCATCGACGTGGCGGGCAAAGCTAACCCGGCGCTGGCGCGAGAAGTGCCGCACCGTTTTGGTAGCACGCTGGGTCGTTACGGCGTGGGCTATGGTCCTTACGTTGAGTTACCGGCGTACGGCAGCTTTACCGTGCGTGAAGATGGCGGTGATTTCGTGGATACGCTCTATCCGGTGCTGAGCTGGCTGACATGGCCGATGTCGATCGGTAAATGGACGCTGGAGGGGGTTGAAACGCGCGCGCAACTGCTCGATTCCGACGCCATCCTTAAACAGCAGCAGGATCCTTACGCGTTTATCCGCAACGCTTACTTCCAGCGCCACGATTTTATCGCCAATGGCGGCAGGCTGAAGCCGGAAGAGAATCCTAACGCCAGTGCGATTCAGGATGATCTACAGGATATCGATTCACAATAAAGAGAAAGGCGACTGAGTAAGTCGCCTTTTTTATGTCTGTGTCTGATTATTCGCGGCTTGCAGGACTGGTGGATTCCTGCACATTTACCGCTGCGGATATTGGCTCGGTCAAAAGGAGAGTGAGCACGCCCTGAGCGGCAACGGCCGCATCCATGCGTGCCTCCCGCGTGACGGCCGGGCTGACCTCACTCTCCCTTCTTCCCTTAACTATCGGTACCGCTGTTTATAAGGGCCTGGACCCCTTTTAACTTTCGGAACGGCAACCTGCTGGCTTGGCAAATCTGTTTCTCAATAGCTAATGCCTTTAACTTTGGCGTGGCGACCCGCAGGGCCGCCAGCCAGCCATCAGAACTTATAGTTAAAGTTCGCGCCGTACAGCCACGCTTTCCCTTCTGAATTGAAGGTATAAGGGCCTTCCTGGACGGTCACATGCTGACCATGCATATAAGAGACGCCAACGTCTACCGAAGCATCCTGGTTAAACGCATAAGAGGCACCCGCGCTTAGCCACAGACGATCCTGATCCGGGATCGAGATCGAACGTTTATCGGCGGGAACCGGGCTGTCATCGAAGGCGATACCGGTACGGAACGTCCAGTTATCGTCATAGAAGTAAGTGGTACCCAGCGCGATACGGTAGGCATCTTTAAAGCCTTCATCTTTATAGAACAGCGCCTGGCCATTGCTGCCGGTCGCTTTCAGCTCCTGGAACTGGCTCCAGCTGGTGTACGCCAGGCTGTAGTGCACGGCCCATTGTGGTGCAACTTTGTGCCAGCCGGACAGCTCCCACATCTCAGGCAGATTCAGCGTCAGGGCGCCCGGGATGGTCGCACCGCTGGTGCCGTAAGGCAGGCCAAGCGCAATCGCCTGTGGCGTGCCGTTAAAGGCGGCCGGGATGTTGCTCTTATAATCGCCATCGAAATCGATCTTCACTTCTGAGCGATAGGTAAAGCCGAAGCGGTTATCTTTATCAACCTCATACAGGATACCGGCGTTCCAGCCGTAGCCCCACTCGTCACCTTTCAGATGGGCCACCTGAGTGTCTGCCGGTAAGCCGGCACGGGCACCCGCTTCGCCCGCATAGCGCTCAATTTTCGCTTTCGCGTAGACCGCATCAAAGCCCACGCCGAAGCTGAAATGTTCGTTCAGGCGATATGCCGTACTCAGATTAAAGTTGCCGGTCATCAGATCGGTTTTACCGCCAAAACCCCCTGCGGTGTAGCCGTTATTAAATTCCGTCGCCAGTCCGTAATTGGATGTCGCTGATGCGCCGACCCACCACTGATCGTTGATCGGATGAACGTAATGGATGTTCGGAATCCACTGGTTTGGCGCAATATTTTTAGCGTTAAGGCTGTTGCCGGTAGGGCTCTGACCGCTGATATCCACTTCAGGATCGATATATACCGCACCGATAGAGAAAGAGGGGCGATCCATAAGCGCCATGGTTGCCGGGTTGCGGCTCGCAGAGGCGGCGGTATCGCCCATTGCGCCTTCACCGGAGTAAGCACGACCTAAGCCAATCGAGGAAAATTCGTTAAGTTGAAAGCCTGCGGCGTAAACATGGGAAGAGACGAGCGCCACAGCAGCTGCCACAGCTGACTTTGCAAACAGGTTCTTATGGTTCATGACCACAACCTCATCTAAATTTATTATTAAACGTAGTTACGTCGCGTAACAAAGGACGGCGGATTGTAGGGACTGACGACAAAGACACATATCAGACCAGTGCGACGAGTATAGGTCCGACCTGTGTATTTGTTGCAATAATGTTTTTTAAATATTTCTGATTTGATCGATAAAATCAGATCTGCTTAACAAAATCCTTGCGCTTCGGTTGCAGCATACGGGGTCCAATTTGTTTTGGATCAAATTTTATTGTGATATTCGTCACTTAGCGGGCAAATGATAGAGGGAAGCGCGCTTCAGGCGTACACTTTGCAGCAGAAAATGATCCGATTGTGTTGAGTTATCGTCAGGAGAAAAGCATGAGTGATGCCATCAGAAACTGTAGCGCTACCGAAACGGCCGCCTGTTGCTGTGTCGATGTCGGCACCGTCATGGATAACAGCGATTGCACGGCGAGCTGGTCAGGGGTATATGCCGATCGTCCGGCTGCGGAAGCGATGCTGCAGCAGCTGACGCAAAAAGCCCGTGACGTCGAGTCTGATCCCTGTGATATCCGCGCCGATATTACGCCAGAAGGCACAGAAGTGCGCCTTAATGTGACATTCACTTTTGCCTGCCAGGCGGAGACCCTGATTTTCCAGCTCGGCCTACGCTAAACCCGACGCTGCCGGAAGCCCTTTCGGCAGCGTTAATTCATTTTCGTGTTTCTCCTCGCACTTTTTCCCTTCCGCCATTGGCGGCCTGACGCCACCTGGTTAACACTGGATCAGGTCAGACCTGTTGAGCAATGATGCTCAGGTCATCAATTACAGGTGAATGCAATGAGCAAAGCGCAGCCGCTGCTGACGCGTCAGGGCGAACGTATCGCCATCACTCACGGACTTCGCACCCCGTTTGCCCGTCAGGCGAGCGATTTTCACGGCATTCCGGCGCTGGAGCTTGGGCGGATGCTGATTGCCGAATTGATGGCGCGCAGCGAGTTGCCGGCAGAGGTTATCGATCAGTTGGTGTTTGGCCAGGTGGTACAGATGCCGGAAGCGCCCAATATTGCACGTGAAATTGTTCTGAGCAGTGGCCTGAGCGTGCACACCGATGCTTACAGCGTCAGCCGCGCCTGTGCCACCAGTTTTCAGGCGGTGGCCAATGTTGCGGAGAGCATGATGGCCGGCACCATTGACTGCGGCATTGCAGGGGGGGCGGACTCCTCGTCTGTGCTGCCGATTGGCGTCAGTAAAACGCTGGCGCGCGCGCTGGTTGATCTCAATAAGGCGCGCAGCATGGGCAAAAAGTGGCAGATCCTGCGGCGCCTGCGCCCGCGCGACCTGCTGCCCGTGCCGCCTGCGGTGGCCGAGTACTCTACCGGTTTGCGCATGGGCGATACCGCAGAGCAGATGGCGAAGTCGCACGGCATCACGCGGGAGCAGCAGGATGCGCTGGCGCTGCGTTCACACCAGCGTGCCGCACAGGCGTGGCAGTCCGGCGTACTGGCGCAGGAGGTGATGCCCGCGTTTGTGCCGCCGTGGCGAGCGCCGGTTGAGCAGGATAACAACATTCGGTTCAACGCCAGCGCGGCGGACTACGCGAAGCTGCGCCCGGCCTTTGATCGCCGCCACGGCTCAGTGACCGCCGCCAATAGCACGCCGCTGACCGATGGTGCGGCGGCCGTGATTCTGATGCGCGAAGGTCGTGCGCGCGAGCTGGGGATCACGCCGCTCGGCTATCTGCGCAGCTACGCCTTTACCGCCATTGATGTCTGGCAGGATATGCTGCTCGGACCCGCTTATGCATCGCCGCTGGCGCTGGACCGTGCCGGCATTACCCTCAATGATTTAACCCTGATTGACATGCATGAGGCTTTCGCTGCGCAGACGCTGGCCAACCTGAAGATGTTCCGCGATGAGCGCTTCGCGCGTGAGGTGCTGAATCGCCCGCATGCACTGGGTGAAGTTAATGAGGAGCGGTTTAATGTACTGGGCGGCTCGATTGCGTACGGGCATCCGTTTGCCGCTACCGGCGCACGGATGATCACGCAAACGCTGCATGAGCTGCGGCGGCGCGGCGGCGGATTAGGGCTGGTGACGGCATGTGCAGCCGGCGGATTGGGCAGTGCAATGGTTCTGGAGGCCGAATAATGAGCGAATCTGCATTCCATTTACAGATGCGCCTCGACCATGTGGGTGTGATCACCATTGATGTTCCGGGCGAGAAGATGAACACGCTAAAAGCCGAATTTGTACCGCAGATTAAAGCGGTGCTGGCAGAAGCGCGCAGCAATTCCCGCCTGGCCGGGCTGGTTCTGATCTCCGGCAAAAGCGATAACTTTGTGGCCGGCGCGGATATCAGCATGATTGACCGGTGCCAGACCGCTGCAGAAGCGGAGGCGCTGGCAAAACAGGGGCAGGAGGTCATGGCGGAGATCGCCGCGCTGCCGTTCCCGGTGGTGGCTGCGATTCACGGTGCCTGTCTGGGCGGCGGGCTGGAGCTGGCGCTGGCCTGTAGCGCGCGTATCTGCTCGCTGGATGATAAAACCCGCCTCGGCCTGCCGGAAGTACAGCTTGGCCTGCTGCCGGGCTCGGGCGGCACCCAGCGATTGCCGCGTCTGATTGGCGTGCAGCAGGCGCTGCCGCTGATCCTCTCCGGCAAGCAGCTACGCGCAAAGCAGGCATTAAAGCTCGGCATCGTGGATGATGCGGTGCCACAGTCGATTTTGCTGGAGACGGCGATTGCGCGTGTCCATAAAGGAGGGCGATCGACGCGTGAACTGTCGCGTCGCGATCGGCTGATGCAGGGGCCGGCTGGACGCCCGCTGCTGTTTGCCCTGGCACAACGCCAGACCGCGCGCAAAACCCAGGGCAACTATCCCGCCACCGATCGGATTCTGCAGGTGGTACGCACCGGGCTGGAGCAGGGCAGCAGTGCCGGGCATGCGGCCGAAGCCCGTGCGTTTGGTCAACTGGCGATGACGCCTGAATCGGCCGCGCTGCGCAGCCTGTTTTTTGCTTCCACCGCGCTAAAGAGAGAGGCCGTGGCGGAGGCCGAACCGCGCGACCTGCGTAAGATTGGCGTACTGGGCGGCGGGCTGATGGGCGGCGGTATCGCCAGCGTCACTGCGCTGAAGGCGGGTTTGCCGGTGCGCATCAAAGACATCCAGCTCAGCGGCGTCAATCATGCCCTGCAGTACAGCTGGGACCTGCTGAGTAAAAAGGTTCAGCGGCGCCAGCTGAAAGCCGCAGAGCGCCAGCAGCAGATGACGCGTATCAGCGGGGGAACGGATTATCACGGCTTCAGCCAGCGCGATCTGGTGATTGAGGCGGTATTTGAAGATCTGGCGCTGAAGCAGCAGATGGTGGCAGAGATTGAGCACCACTGTCAGCCACACACCATCTTCGCCTCCAACACCTCCTCACTGCCGATCGCGGATATCGCCGCAAAAGCGCAGCGACCAGAGAACGTGATTGGCCTGCACTACTTTAGTCCGGTGGATAAAATGCCGCTGGTGGAGGTCATTCCGCATGCCGGTACGTCAGCGCAAACGCTGGCAACCACGGTGCAGCTGGCGCGTCAGCAGGGCAAAACGGCTGTCGTGGTGGCCGATCGCCCGGGCTTCTACGTGAACCGTATCCTGGCGCCCTATCTCAATGAAGCGGTGCGCTGCCTGCTGGAGGGCGAACCGATTGAGCATATTGACCAGGCGCTGGTGAAGTTTGGTTTCCCGGTGGGGCCGTTGCAGTTACTGGATGAGGTAGGCATTGATGTGGGCAGCAAAATCAGCCCGATCCTGCAGCAGGCTTACGGATCACGTTTCAGCGCGCCGGAGGCGGTTAGCGCTATCCTGGCGGATGAGCGCAAAGGGCGCAAAAATCGTAAAGGCTTCTATCTTTATACGTCGTCGCGCTGGCCGGGCAAACGTAAAGCCGATAAGTCACTTTACACACTGCTGCAGCTTAAGCCGCAGGTGAAGCAGAGCGGGGAGCAGATCGCCACGCGCTGCGTCATGATGATGCTGAATGAGGCGGCGCGCTGTCTGGATGAAGCGGTGGTGCGCAGCGCGCGTGACGGCGATCTTGCTGCGGTGTTCGGTATCGGTTTCCCCCCTTTTCTCGGCGGGCCGTTCCGCTATATCGATCGGCGGGGCGCAGCAGACATTGTGACAACATTGCGGGCGTTGGTGCAGCAGTATGGCGATCGTTTCACCCCGTGTGAGGCACTGCTGGCGATGGCGGAAGGCAAAACGAATTTTTACACTTCTGCACATTCGTGAATAGCCGCACGGATTCAGCGGGTTAGAAAGGGGGTCGCGCAGCGTCTGGCGCGGCACCATTCTGAGATGTGCCTATTTAATAAACAACCGGTTGACTATACTGAAGCCATTGCGGTAAAACACAGCGTTCATTCGCAGAATGAAGCGTCTGGTACTGTGTTACCTGACGATATCGACTAACAACAGCGGTGCTTTATGCAAGTTTTTATCATGCGTCATGGCGACGCGGCTCTGGAAGCAGCGAGTGATGCGGTTCGTCCTCTTACGCTCTGCGGTTGCGACGAATCACGCCAGATGGCGAGCTGGCTCAACAGCAAGACGCCAGAGATCGATAAGGTGCTGGTTAGCCCTTATCTGCGTGCCGGGCAAACGCTCGCAACGGTACGTGAAGCGCTTAAACTGCCTGAAGGGCAGGAGGTGCTACCGGAACTTACGCCAGGCGGCGACCCGGGCATGGTAGCCTGCCATTTACAGGCGCTGGCTATCCAGGGGGTACACGCGGTGCTGGTGATTTCGCATCTGCCGCTGGTGGGCTATCTGGTTTCTGAACTGTGCCCGCACGAAGCGCCGCCCATGTTTGCTACCTCTGCTATCGCGTCAGTGAATTTTGATGCCGATGCCTGTGAAGGTAAGCTGGAGTGGCAGGTCAGCCCGTCAAAACTGGCCAAAGCCATCTGATCATCGCCCTTGCCAGACTGAGGCCGCAGCAACCTGAGCTGCGCGCCTTTATCCCGGAACGGTATTCCCTGCGCTTCCGGCCTCTCTCTTCTGAACGCCATGTCCTGAACGATCAAGGGTAATCAGGGTAATTCCGGCGGCTGCCACTCTTCAACTTCAATCAGCACCAGCAGTGCGGCATCGCCGCCAAACAGCTTTGGCGCCTGATGAAAGGCCATCACGTGCGGGTGCTGCGCCAGCCATAACGGCGTCTGCTGCTTGAGGATATGCTTGCCGTGTCCGGTCATGACGCTGGCGCAGAAGATGTGTTCGCGCCGGCACGCCGCAATCAGCGCGCCCAGCTCCTGTTTCGCCTGCTGCTGCGTTAACCCATGCAGATCGAGAAAAATCTCCGGCGTGTAGTCGCCACGGCGGAGTTTCTTTAGCTCGTAGTGGCTCACGTCAGCACGCACGTATCGCGTCGGCCCTTCGCTGGAGAGCAGCGGCTGGAACTCGTCAGAGAAGTAATGACTGTTATCGGCCTGCTCGGAAAGCAGCCGTTTTAGCGGCACTTCGCGGGTTTTCACCACCGGTTTATGTACGATGGTGTCCTGTTTCAGTTTGCGCGTACCGGTCATTAACTGGCGGAACAGCGCCTGATCGTCCTGGCTTAGCGGCGTCTTTTTACTCATGGCTCAATAAATTGTCAGAAATGGCGGGATACCGGGAAGCTACCTTACCGTTAAGCGTCAACAAATGTCAGCTTTTTCACCTCGCTGCGCTGAATTCTCCCCGGCTTCGTGGCACACTATCGGCCGATTGATTTTATGGCCTGCGGAGGGCTACGTGGACAAGATTTTCGTCGATGAGGCAGTGAACGAGCTGCACACCATTCAGGATATGCTGCGCTGGGCAGTAAGCCGTTTCTCTGCGGCAGGCATCTGGTACGGCCACGGCACGGACAATCCCTGGGACGAAGCGGTTCAACTGGTTCTGCCTACGCTCTGGCTGCCGCTGGATATTCCGGAAGATATGCGCCATGCGCGCCTGACCGCCAGCGAGCGTCACCTGATCGTTGAACGCGTGATTCGCCGCGTCAATGAGCGCATCCCGGTGGCGTATCTCACCCATAAAGCCTGGTTCTGCGGCCACGAATTTTACGTTGATGAGCGCGTGCTGGTGCCGCGCTCACCGATTGGCGAACTGATTGAAAATCGCTTTGGCGGCCTGATTAGCCAGCAGCCAAACCACATTCTTGATATGTGCACCGGCAGCGGCTGCATTGCCATTGCCTGCGCTTACGCCTTCCCGGAAGCAGAAGTGGACGCCGTGGATATCTCCACTGACGCACTGGCCGTTGCCGAGCAAAACATTGAAGAGCACGGCCTGCTGCACCACGTCACGCCGATTCGCGCCGATCTGTTCCGCAATTTACCGCCGGTAAAATATGACCTGATCGTCACCAATCCACCCTATGTGGATGCTGAAGACATGGACGATCTGCCAAACGAGTACCGTCACGAGCCGGAGCTGGGTCTGGCGGCAGGCAGCGACGGCCTGAAGCTGGTGCGCCGCATTCTGGCCTGCGCGCCGGATTACCTCAGCGAGCAGGGCGTACTGATTTGCGAAGTGGGTAACAGCATGGTGCATATGATCGATCAATATCCGGACGTGCCGTTTACCTGGCTGGAGTTTGATAACGGCGGTGACGGCGTGTTTATGCTGACGCGCGAGCAGATTGTCGCGGCGCAGCACCACTTCTCCTTCTATAAAGACTAAAAATCGGGGCGAGCGCTCGCCCGCAACATCGCAACAAGGAACCACCATGGCCGGAAATAGCATCGGACAACTTTTTCGCGTAACCACCTTTGGCGAGTCGCACGGTATTGCGCTCGGCTGCATTGTTGATGGCGTGCCGCCCGGTATTCCCCTCACCGAAGCCGATATTCAGCACGATCTCGATCGTCGTCGTCCCGGTACGTCGCGCTATACCACCCAGCGCCGCGAGCCGGATCAGGTGAAGATTTTGTCCGGCGTGTTTGAAGGCGTCACCACCGGCACCTCCATCGGCCTGCTGATTGAGAATACCGACCAGCGCTCGCAGGATTACGGTGCCATTAAAGATCTGTTTCGTCCCGGCCATGCTGATTACACCTACGAGCAGAAGTACGGCCTGCGTGACTATCGCGGCGGTGGTCGCTCATCAGCGCGTGAAACCGCGATGCGCGTGGCGGCCGGCGCGATCGCCAAGAAATACCTGCAGATGAAACACGGTGTCGTGGTGCGCGGCTATCTGGCGCAGATTGGCGATGTGGCCTGTGAGCTGAAGGACTGGAGCATCGTCGAGGAGAACCCCTTCTTCTGCCCGGATGCATCGAAACTGGATGCGCTGGACGAACTGATGCGCGGCCTGAAAAAAGAGGGCGACTCCATCGGCGCAAAAGTGACCGTCATGGCAGAGAACGTGCCGCCAGGCCTTGGTGAGCCGGTGTTTGATCGTCTGGATGCAGACCTTGCACATGCGCTGATGAGCATTAACGCGGTAAAAGGCGTGGAGATCGGCGACGGTTTTGCGGTCGTTAATCAGCGTGGCAGCCAACACCGTGATGAGATCCGTGCCGACGGCTTCCGTAGCAACCACGCGGGCGGGATTCTGGGCGGCATCAGCAGCGGCCAGACCATCAGTGCCAATCTGGCCATGAAACCGACCTCCAGCATTACCGTGCCGGGGCAGACCATCACCCGTGCCGGTGAAGAGGTGGAGATGATCACCAAAGGGCGTCACGATCCCTGCGTGGGTATCCGTGCCGTGCCGATTGCCGAAGCGATGATGGCGATTGTCCTGATGGATCACCTGCTGCGTCAGCGTGGACAAAACGCCGACGTCAACAGCACCGTACCGCGCTGGTGAGCCCGGTGATGCGCCGCCTGATCGTGACCCTTGCCGCGCTGTTATGCAGTGCGGCAGCCGTTGCCGCCACGCCGTGGCAGCAAATTCATCAGCCGATAGCCGGCAGCCCGCAATCCATTGGCGGCTTCGCCAATGGCTGTATTGTCGGCGCACAGCAGCTGCCGCTCAACTCGCCCAACTATCAGGTCATGCGCCAGGATCAGCGCCGCTATTACGGGCATCCCGATCTCATTGCCTTTATTCAGCGCCTCAGTACTCAGGTGCATCAGCTGCAGCTGGGGCAGGTGCTGATTGGTGACATGGGCATGGCGGCCGGAGGCCGTTTCAGCAGCGGGCACGCCAGCCACCAGACCGGCCTTGACGTTGATATCTGGCTTCAGCTGCCGCAAACCCGCTGGACGGCGCAGCAGCTACTGAAGCCGCAGCCTCTCGATTTAGTCGCACCGGATGATAAGCAGGTCATTGCGCGTCACTGGCAGCCGCAGATCGACAGCCTGATTAAGCTGGCGGCGAAAGATGATGATGTCACGCGTATCTTCGTCAATCCGGCGATTAAAAAGCAGCTGTGTGCCGATGCCGGCAGCGATCGCGCCTGGCTCAATAAAGTGCGCCCGTGGTTTGCGCATCGCGCGCATATGCACGTGCGGCTGCGTTGTCCGCCGGGCAGTCTGGAGTGTGAAGACCAGGCGGCACCGCCGCCGGGTGATGGCTGTGGCGCTGAACTGGAGAGCTGGTTCCTGCCGAAGAAGCCGGGTGCGACAGCACCGGTGAAAAAGGCGCCGCCGCCGTTGCCACCGTCCTGCCAGGCGCTGCTTGATAAGCATCTACTATAGGAAGCTGAGATGGATCTTTTTGTTGTCGGCCCGCTGGTCCTCGGCGTGCTGTTCCTGGTGGCGGTGCTGGCGGCATTTATCGACTCCATCGCCGGCGGCGGCGGTTTACTCACCGTCCCCTCTTTATTAGCGGCGGGACTCTCTCCCGCTCAGGCGCTGGCGACCAACAAGTTGCAATCGGTCGGCGGCTCCTTCTCCGCCAGTCTCTACTTCATCCGGCGCGGCGCGGTAAATCTGCGCGAGCAGAAGCTGAACATCGCCATGACGTTTCTCGGGGCGATTGGCGGCACGCTGCTGATTCAGCACATCCAGGCTGATATCCTGCGTCAGATCCTGCCGCTGCTGCTGATCAGTATCGGGCTATGGTTCCTGCTGATGCCGCGTCTCGGCGAGGCCGATCGCGAGCACCGGCTGCGCGGCCTGCCTTTTGCGCTCATTGGAGGAGGCTGCGTCGGCTTTTATGACGGCTTCTTCGGTCCCGGCGCCGGCTCTTTCTATGCGCTGGCATTCGTCACGCTGTGCGGCTTCAACCTGGCGAAGGCAACCGCACACGCCAAAATCCTAAATTTCACCTCAAATTTTGCCAGCCTGCTGTTCTTTATGTTCGGCGGGAAAGTGGTGTGGGGCACCGGCGTCGTCATGCTGCTGGGTGCATTTATCGGTGCGCGTCTCGGCGCCAGACTGGTGCTGAGCCGGGGTCAGAAGCTGATTCGTCCGATGGTGGTCACCGTCTCTGCCGTGATGAGCGCTAAACTTTTGTGGGACAGCCACGGCAGCGTCATCCTTGCATGGTTTGCCGCACTGTAACGCGGTGCTCGTCAAAAGCTGCGGCCGGTGCGACAATAGCGCCGGTTTTTTTTAAAGATTAAAATATGATGAGTACAGAACACCACTATCAGCAGTTGGTGGACATTTTTGATGGCTGCTTTGCTGACGATTTTCAGACCCGTCTAATTAAAGGCGATGATGAACCTATCTATCTTCCAGCGGATGACACGTCGCCGTGGCACCGCGTGGTGTTTGCTCATGGTTTCTATGCCAGCGCGCTGCACGAGATTTCGCACTGGTGTGTAGCCGGTGAGGCACGCCGCAAGCTGGTGGATTTTGGTTACTGGTACTGCCCGGACGGGCGTGATGCACAAACACAAAGCCAGTTTGAATCAGTCGAGATCAAACCTCAGGCGCTGGAGTGGCTGTTCTGCGTCGCCGCAGGCTTCCCCTTTAACGTCAGCTGTGACAATCTCGAGGGCGATTGTGAGCCCGATCGCATCGCGTTTCAGCGCAAGGTACATGCGCAGGTGATGTGTTATCTGGAGCAGGGCATCCCGGCGCGTCCGGCACGGTTTATTGCGGCTTTAGCAGACTATTACGGCACGCCAGCGTTAACGGCGGCCCGGTTTCCCTGGCCGGAAGAGATGTAATTCGCCTGCGCATAATGAAAGGATAAAGAGAGATGATCGTAGAATTCGAGTCCCGCATTCTGGCCCTGATTGACGATATGGTCGAGCACGCCAGCGACGACGAGCTGTTTGCCAGCGGTTATCTGCGCGGCCACCTGACGCTGGCGGTAGCGGAAATTGAGCTGAGCGGTGAACATACGCCGGAAGCGCTGCAGATCCAGGTCGCCAACAGCCTGCAAAATGCGATTGCAGCGGGTGAGCTCTCACCGCGCGATCAGGCGCTGGTGGTAGGAATGTGGGATAACCTGTTCCAGCAGGCGCGCCAGACCGCCTGACATCACGGGGCGCTGCGCCCCGTCTCTTAACGTCCCGCCTTTTTGCCCTTCAGCAGTTTGCGTACCCAGTAACGATTAGGGTGCATCGCCGCTAATGTGGCGGCATCCAGCGGCTGCGGTTCGCCACTCATCTGCGCTGCCAGCACCTCGGCGGCCAGGGGCGCGCTGCACAGCCCGCGTGAACCCAATGCACCCAGTACAAACAAGCCCCGATGCACCGGCGCAGCGGCAGGCGTTTCGCCGCGCGCGCGCTGTTGCGCCAGGTCCGCGTATTGCGCCAGCGTCGCGTCGTAGTCCGGCACGCTGCCGCTCATGGGCAGGTGATCGCGCGTGGCACAGCGCACACCGATGCGTGCCTCGTTCTCGCTCACATCCACCTGCTGCGGCCACTCCGCCTGCGGCAGGCAGTCGATCAGCCGCTGGCGGTTCTCCTGCTGATCGTCACTGCGGAAAGCGGTGGCGGTCTCGCCACGATGATAGCTGGCGCCGATACAGTGGGTGGCAAAATCCGGGCTGACCGGCGTCAGGTAGCCGTCATAACAGAGCACGGTCCGGAGCTGGCCGAGCGTCGGGCCGGTCGGCACATGGCTGACCTGGCCAGCCACCGCATACACCGGCAAGTCGCGACTCTGTTCCACATCCAGCAGCGCATGGCCGTTTGCCAGTACCACCTGCGCGTGCTCTGCGCACGGCTGCCCGGCAAAGTGCAGCGTCCAGCTCGCCTCCTGCCTGACCAGCTGCGTCACGCGGTGCAGCCAGTGTATGCGCAACCCCAGCGTTTGCGCATACTCCAGCACATTACTGGTGAGCTGCGAAGGCGAAAGCCAGCCGCCCTGCGGATAGAAGATGCCACCCACGCCCAGCGGCACGCCTGCCAGCTGCTCAGCCTGCTGCGGATCCACACCCCGGGCAAGGGTGTGCGGCAGCGCCATCGTCAGCATTTGCGCAATTTTTTCGGCGCTTTTCGTATCCCAGCCCAGCTGCAGCACGCCGCTCCACTGGTGCTCAAACAGCACCGGCAGGCGATCGTAAAGGCGCCGGGCAAAGCTGAACGCCGCCGGGAAGAAGGTGGAGAGCGCCGGGTCGTGCTGATTGAGCAACGGATAGAGCGCGCCCTGCCGATTGCCGGAAGCGCCCAGCGCCGGCGCATCATCGGCGCAATAGAGCGTGACGCTCCAGCCGCGCCGCAGCAGCGCCAGCGCCAGCATCGCGCTCGCCACGCCGCCGCCAATCAGTGCCACCTGCTGACTGCTGGCCTGAGGACGTGCATACCACGGCTGCGTATGCGGCGCCGCTACCGGCTGCGCCAGCACCCCGGTAAGCATTTCACGCTTATGGCCAAAGCCTTTGCGTTTCGCCACCGTGAAGCCGGCCTCCTGCAGGCCGCGACGCACAAATCCAGCCGAGGTAAAGGTGGCGAAGGTGCCGCCGGGACGCGCCAGGCGTGCCATGGCTGCGAACAGCGCCGGCGTCCACATCTCCGGGTTTTTTGCCGGGGCAAACCCATCCAGAAACCAGGCATCTACCTGCGCGTGCAGGCTGTCATCAAAGGTATGAATAAGTGCGTTAATATCGCCAAGCCACAGATCAAGCGTGACTTTACCGTCGTTAAACAGCACGCGCTGGCACCCTGGCAGCGCCTCCGGCCACTGCTGCTGTAGCTGGGCTGCCCAGGGTGCCAGCTCAGGCCAGTGCGCATGGGCGGCCACCAGATCGGCCCGGGTCAAAGGAAATTTCTCACAGCTGATAAAGTGCAGGCGCTGCAGCAGGGCAGTGGGATGATCGGCACAGAAGCGATCAAACGCCTGCCACAGCGTCAGGAAGTTGAGGCCGGTACCAAAACCGCTCTCGGCAACAATAAACAGATCGCGAGTATGTTCGTTGAAACGGGCCGGAATCTGGTTACCGTGGAGGAACACATAGCGCGTCTCCTCCAGACCGTTGTCGTTGGAGAAATAGACGTCGTCGAAGGCTCGGGAAACAGGTGTACCCTGATCGTTCCAGTCTAATTGTGCGTGTTCAACCGGGGATAACTTCACGGGAAAGGCTCATTTTTCAGGCAGTGGCGCGATTTTAGCGAGTGCCGTCACATGACGCAAATTTACAAAGGGAAATGGCTGATCGGACTTGTTCGGCTTACAACTGTACGCTAGAGTGCACGTCAATCCAAAAGATGTGGAATGAGGACTATTGAATGAAACGTGCAGTGATTACTGGCCTGGGTATCGTTTCCAGCATTGGTAATAACCAGCAAGAAGTGCTGGCTTCTCTGCGTGAAGGCCGTTCCGGCATTACTTTCTCTGAAGAGATGAAAGAAGCGGGTATGCGCAGTCATGTATGGGGCAACGTCAAACTGGATACCAACGGGCTCATCGATCGCAAAATCGTGCGTTTCATGAGTGATGCCTCTATCTATGCTTATCTGTCGATGGCCGAAGCGATCAAAGATTCTGGCCTGACGGACGAGCAGTATCAGAGCAACCCGCGCGTTGGCCTGATTGCCGGTTCCGGCGGCGGCTCTCCACGTTATCAGGTGTTTGGTGCAGACGCCATGCGTGGTCCTCGCGGCCTGAAAGGCGTGGGCCCTTATGTGGTGACCAAAGCAATGGCGTCCGGCGTTTCTGCCTGCCTGGCCACGCCGTTCAAAATCCACGGCGTGAACTACTCCATCAGCTCCGCCTGTGCGACTTCAGCACACTGCATCGGTAACGCGGTTGAGCAGATTCAGCTGGGCAAACAGGATGTGGTATTTGCCGGCGGCGGCGAAGAGCTGAGCTGGGAGATGGCCTGCGAGTTTGATGCCATGGGCGCGCTCTCTACCAAATATAACGAGTCACCGGAAAAAGCTTCACGTACCTATGATGCCAACCGTGATGGTTTCGTTATCGCTGGCGGCGGCGGTATGGTGGTGGTGGAAGAGCTGGAGCATGCGCTGGCGCGTGGTGCACACATCTACGCTGAAATCGTCGGCTACGGCGCGACCTCGGACGGTGCTGACATGGTTGCGCCATCCGGTGAAGGTGCCGTGCGCTGCATGAAGATGGCGATGCAGGGCGTGGATACCCCTATCGACTACCTGAACACCCACGGCACCTCAACGCCAGTAGGCGATGTGAAAGAGCTGGGTGCGATTCGCGAAGTGTTCGGTGATAACACGCCGTACATCTCTGCTACCAAAGCCATGACCGGCCACTCACTGGGTGCGGCGGGCGTGCAGGAAGCGATCTACTCGCTGCTGATGCTGGAGCACAGCTTCATCGCGCCAAGCATCAACGTGGAAGAGCTGGATGAAGCCGGTAAAGGCATGAACATCGTGACGCAGCCGACTGAAAAAGCGCTGACTACCGTGATGTCCAACAGCTTCGGCTTCGGTGGCACCAACGCCACGCTGACGATGCGTAAATACCAGGCATAACGTCTTGCCATCAGGTAGTACAGGGGCCGGTTAATCCGGCCCCTGTTGTTTTGACATTCTCCCCATAGCCCGCCTACACTCTCTTCCCATCGCCCGACGAAACAAATACACCATTTCCACCTCATGTGAACTAATTAACCCGTTACGGCGCTGACGCCGGCAACGTGCGCTGGCTGTCTATCTGCCGGGCAAAACCACGGAACAAGGAGAGACCTCAGCTATGGCCGCCACTTCCTCTGACGCGTCACCAACGCTACCGTTAGCCTGTGCCGCCTTCGCGGTTTTTCTGACTTACCTCACTGCCGGCCTGGCGCTACCGGTGATCCCGCTGTACGTGCATCAGGAACTTGGCATGAACAATGTGATGGTGGGTGCGGCGGTGGGCATCCAGTTCTTTGCCACGTTGTTAACGCGCAGCTTTGCCGGACGCCGCGCCGATCGGCACGGGGCTAAACTCACCACCCGGCACGGCATGATGGCTATTGCGCTGGTGGGCGTGGCGTATCTGGCTGCCGCGCTGCTGCCGGTGCCGCCGGTAGCGAAGTTCGCCTTGCTGGCGCTGGGCCGGCTACTGCTGGGTTTTGGCGAGAGCCTGCTGCTGACCGGCAATCTTACCTGGGGCATGGGGTTAGTCGGGCCGAAGCGATCCGGGCTGGTGATGTCGTGGAACGGCATGGCGATCTATGGATCGCTGGCGGCTGGCGCGCCGCTGGGTTTGCTGCTGCATCAGCAGGGCGGTTTCGCGCTGCTGAGCGCAGTCGCCGTGCTTCTGCCGCTGCTGGCGCTGGCGCTCAATGGCTGGATCACCGCCACGCCCGTCTCCGGCGGCGAACGTCCGCCTTTATTGAGCGTGGTGAAAACCATTTTTCAGCCGGGAGTAGCGCTGGCGCTGCAGGGCGTCGGCTTTGCGGTGATCGGTACTTTTACGTCGCTCTATTTCACGGCGGAGAAGTGGGGCAACGCCGGTTTTGCCCTGAGCGCCTTCGGCATAGCCTTTGTGATGGTGCGGCTGCTCTTCGGCGGTCTGCCGGATCGGCATGGCGGTATTACCGTGGCGCTGGTCTCACTGCTGGTGGAGGCGGCAGGGCTGCTGCTGCTGGCCTTTGCCCCCTCTGGCGGTATAGCGCTGGTGGGCGCAGCCCTGACCGGCTGCGGCTGTTCGCTGATCTTCCCGGCGCTGGGGGTAGAGGTGATTAAGCGCGTCTCACCGCAGGTGCGCGGCACCGCGCTGGGCGGTTTCTCGGCGTTTCAGGATATCGCGTACGGTGCCAGCGGGCCGCTCACAGGCTTGCTGGCGACCGCGCTGGGTTATGGCTCAGTGTATATCGCGGCGGCTTGCTGCGCCGCGTTCGGCATTATCGTTACCTGGACGTTTGCGCGCAGCGCGACAGCAGCCTGAACTACACCAGCAGCCAGAGTAAAAAGAAGAACAGCGCCAGGCCGAGCACCAGCGTCAGGGCCGGTCGCTGTGCCAGCGGACGGGGCAGGATGTCGATAAACGGCGACCAGATGGGCTGCGGGCGCAGCGCGCTGTCGGCCAGCGGCGTTTCGTGATAGCGCTCGACGCGCCGGCTAAACAGCAGATTCAGCAGATCCTGGCTCTGTGCCGGCGTAAGCGTGGTATGTGGCGTCGCCTGGAAGCGCTGCTGGCTGTAATCCTCCAGCAGGCGCTGCTCATCGTGCGTCAGCGGCTGCTTCAGCGAGCTCTCCAGCAGCTGTAACGTTGGCGCGCTGTGCTGGCTCAGCGTCTGGCGCACCTGTAAATATTGCGTCAGCAGCGGGAAGTGGCGCGAAGGAACGGGATCGCCGCTCTTGAGATTCACCAGCTTCAGCGCATCGGCCAGCACTTTAACCGGTGATTCACCGGTCGCGGCGGCGAGGCGCGTCACCTGCTGATTCAGCGTCTGCTGTTCGGCGGGTAGCAGGGTGCGATCGGTGGTGCGCGTCTGCTGCGGCTGCGGGATCGCCATCTGACCGTTCTGCAGCATGGTCAGTACCTGACGCAGCTGATCCTGCGAAAGCGCACTCAGCACCGTCTGATTGAACTGCTGGCGGATAAAATCGCTCACGGCCTGCCGGTTATTACCCTGCGGCAGTTTCTCCAGCAGCTGCTGTAACAGCTGGCGCGTGGCGTGGCTGTTCTGCACCTGAGTCAGGCGACTGCTGAGATGCTGTTCCGCCGCCGGGAAGTGACGCGACTGCAGCTCAGCATCATTTTTCACCCCCGCTTCATGGCGCACGCCTGCCCACAGTTCGGGGGCTTTCAGCGTGCTGAGCGACATAATGCGCACAATCAGGCGCTCCAGCGTGGTGCGCTGGGCAGGGGAGAGCGGCTGCTCGCCCGCCGGGCCACCCGGGCGCGTGGAGTCAGAAGCGTGGGTAAGAGGTGAACGATCGCCCGCAGGCACACCGGGACCGCTAAGAGGTTGCATGGCGGAATCCTTGAAAACGAGTCAGATCCGGGTGCGCCGGAAAAAAGATGGCATATGATAGCAAAAGCCCCCGGGAAATCCACGGGGGCGATGAGGAGAAACGCAATAAGAGGGGATCTACTCTGCGGCGGCCAGTTTCATGCGCTTGCGGCGCCAGCGTTTCCACAGCGGCGGCACCAGCAGTACGGCTATCGCCAGCACCAGCAGCACTTTACAGATCAGGCTCTCCCACAAAATCGGCAGATTACCGTTACTGATCGACAGCGCGCGGCGCAGGTTCTGCTCCAGCATTTCGCCCAGCACAAAACCAAGGATCAGCGGCGACATCGGGAAATCCATCTTACGCAGGATATAACCAAAAATCCCCAGCCCGACCATCAGCAGCAGGTCGAAGGTGGTGCTGTGCACCGCGTAAACGCCCACCGCAGAGATCGCGGCAATGGCCGGTACCAGGAACCACAGCGGAATGGTCAGCATACGCGCGAAGATATTGATCATCGGAATGTTCATGATCAGCAGCATCACGTTGCCTATCAGCAGCGCCGCGATCAGGCCCCAGACAATATCCGGCTGTTCGGTAAACATCGCCGGGCCAGGCGTGATGTTGTAGAGCGTCAGCGCGCCGACCATCACGGCAGTGGTGCCGGAGCCGGGAATGCCGAGCGTCAGCATCGGGATAAACGATCCGCAGGCCGAGGCGTTGTTCGCCGCTTCGGGCGCCGCAACGCCGCGAATATCGCCTTTACCAAACTGATCGCTGCCGCTGATCTTCTTCTCGCTCATGTAAGCGATGGCGCTGGCAATGGTGGCGCCCGCACCGGGCAGTACGCCCACAAAGAAGCCAATAAACGATGCACGCAGGGTGGCGCCGGTCGCCTGCGCCGCCTCTTTCATGTTGAACATCATGCGACCACTGGCGCGCACCATTTTCTGCCCGCTGCTGGTGGACTCCAGCATCAGCAGAATTTCGCTCACCGAGAACAGGCCAATCACCACCACCACGAACTGAATGCCGTCCGACAGATGCACGCTATCAAAGGTAAAGCGGTAGACGCCGGTATTGGCATCCACGCCTACCGTGGCCATGCCTAAGCCAATCAGCGCGGCGAGGAAGGATTTCAGCGGGTTGTGGCTCATCATGCTGCCAAGACAGGCGATGGCAAACACCATCAGCGCAAAGTATTCGGCCGGACCAAACGCCAGCGACCAGTTGGCAAGAATGGGCGCAAACAGAATGATGCCAATAATCGCGATCGTCGAGCCAATAAATGAGCTGACGGCGGAGATGGAGAGCGCCACGCCGGCTTTGCCCTGCTGCGCCATCGGATAGCCATCCAGCGCGGTCATGATCGCCCCGGCATCGCCCGGTACGTTAAGCAGAATGGACGAAATACGCCCGCCATATTCACAGCCGATATAGACGGTAGCCAGCAGAATCAGCGCTGATTCCGCCGGCAGGTGCAGTGCAAAGGCCAGCGGCATCAGAATCGCTACGCCATTGATCGGGCCGAGCCCCGGCAGCAGGCCGACAATGGTGCCAATAAAGCAGCCAATCAGGGCAATCATCAGGTTTTCCGGCGTCATGGCGACGGCAAAACCCTGCATCAGAAAAGACCAGGTATCCATGAGTGACTCCTGTTAGCTCAACCAGCTGCCGACCGGCAACGTAACGTCCAGCAAGCGATCGAACGCGTAAAACAGCGAAATGCCCATCACGGCGCCAGAGAGCGCCGCTGCCCACCAGCGCGCGCCAAACAGCAGGCCAATACCGAAGGTGAGCAGCGTGGTGCAGATGGCAAAGCCCAGCCTCTCAAACAGCCAGCCGTATACCAGCAGCATGAGGCACATGGTCAGCAATTTTTTCAGCGTGGCGGCAACAGGCCACTGGATGGTGTCGGGCTTGCGCAGCAGCATCATGACGGCGCAGATCGCCATCAGGCCGAGCAGCAGCATCGGGAAGGGGCGCGGGCCCACCGGCTCGTAGCTGTATTCGCTCTGAATCTGCCAGGCGATAAATAACCCGGCGATACACAGCACCAGCCAGATACCGGCAAAAATACGATCGCTCATCGGTGCCTCCGCTACTTCGCCAGTCCGAATGATTTCGCCTGCTCACGGTAGTCGGCGACCTGTTTTTTCACATAGGCATCCAGCTCGCTACCGAACATATTGAATTCAAACAGGCCGCGCAGGTTACGCTGCTGCTCAAACTCTTTGGTGGTCACCAGCTTTTTAAAGGCCTCTTCCCACCACTGATAATCAGCGTCGCTGACTTTAGGGCCGAGATAGTAGCCACGGATAATGGGCCAGTTAACGTTAAAACCCTGCTCTTTGGCGGTCGGGATAGCGGCCAGCTCACCCGGCAGACGCTTGTCGCTCATTACCGCCAGCACGCGCATCTTACCGCTCTGCAGATGCGGCACCATCTCACTCATGTCGCCGGAGACCACCTGAATGTGATTGCCCAGCAGTGCCGTCACCGGCTCACCGCCGCCTTCAAACGCCACATAGCGCATCTTGCGCGGGTCAATGCCGGCTTCACGCGCCAGCAGCGCGGTTTTCATCCAGTCCTGGCTGCCAATCGACGCGCCAGCACCGACCACCACTTTGGTGGGATCTTTCTTCATGGCCTCCATCAGTTCGCCAAGGGTTTTCCACGGCGCATCAGCACGTACCGCGACCATGCCGTAGTCGGTGCCGATAGCGGCCAGCCAGCGCACATCATCTACCGAGTAGCGACCAAACTTGCCCTGCGACAGATTAAGCAGCGACCCGCCGGAGAAGGCCACCAGCGTGCCTGCTTCGGCGGGGCGCTGCGCAATGATGGCGTTATAGGCCACGGCACCCACGCCACCCGGCATATAGGTGACGCGCATAGGTGAGGTGATCTGTCCGGTCTCCTGCAGTGAAACCTGGATCAGTTTACAGGTGAGATCGAACCCGCCGCCGGGTTTCGCCGGCGCAATGCATTCTGTGCGTTCTGGCGCAGCGGCGTGTGCGGCGGAGACCGATAAGGCCAGCAGGGTTGTGGCCAGGGCGGTGCGCATGGTTTTTTTCATCTGTCGCTCCATTGATTCTTCCAGAGTGTGATTGCCACCGAACATTCGGCGTTGCTGAATTGTTAAAACAGCAACCTTTCATTTACCTTTCAGCCAACGGCAAAACTAACAGGATGTGATATGCGTCTCTTACTGGTGGAAGATACGGTCGAGCTGGCGAACTGGCTGCAGAAAGCGCTCACGCAGAAAGGGTTTGCGGTGGACTGGGTAGCGGACGGCGTGGCGGCGGACCATGTCCTGCAGAGCGAGGACTACGCGCTGGTGGTACTGGATCTCTCTCTGCCTCGTCTGGATGGCCTGGCGGTTCTGGCGCGCCTGCGTAAACGCGGTCAGCGCGTACCGGTGCTGCTGCTGACTGCGCAGAGTGCGCTGGAGCAGCGCGTGCAGGGGCTGAATGCAGGGGCCGATGACTATCTCACCAAACCGTTTGAGCTGGATGAGCTGGAAGCGCGGCTGCGTGCGCTGCTGCGCCGCAGTCACGGACAGGCGACGCAATCGCAGATGATTGGTCAGCTGGAGCGCGACGGTGAGGGCTATTTCCTGCTCAACCATAAGCCGCTGCAGCTGACACCGCGTGAGGCCAGCGTGCTGTCAACGCTGATGCAGCGTCCCGGCAGGCCGGTATCGCGTCAGCATCTGTATGAGCAGACGTTCACGCTGGGGGATGAAGCCAGCCCCGAAAGTATCGAACTCTACGTGCACCGGGTACGGAAAAAACTGGCGGGGAGCGATGTAGCGATAGTCACGCTGCGCGGGCTGGGATACAGCCTGGAGTGCCAGCCGTGCGGCTGATTCGATCGCTGCGCGGTGAGCTGCTGGCGTGGCTGGGCGCTCCCCTTTTGCTGCTGTGGGGCTTATCGGTTTACACCCACTATCAGAGCGCGCTGCAGGCGGCAAATCAGGCTTACGATCGGTCGCTTCTGGCGTCCGCGCGTACCGTGGCGGAGCGGCTGGTGGTACGCCAGCAGCATCTGGAGGTCGACGTGCCCTGGGTGGTGCTGGACAGCTTTGAACGTAACATGAACGATCAGCTCTTCTACCAGGTGATCTCACCCGAGGGCAAAACGCTCTCCGGCTATCCGGATCTGCCGCTGCTGCCGCGCAATGCGCCGCTTTCGGACGTCTATCCGGCACTGGTGCACTTCTACGATGCCCGCTATCGCAAACAGCCGATTCGCGTAGCGGCGCTGTGGCAGCCGGTGAGTGAAGCCGGCGTGGAGGGCATGGCGCTGGTGCTGGTGGCAGAAACGCTGAACTCACGTCACGCCTTTGCGGATAGCCTGCTGCGTACCGCGCTGATCAGCCAGAGTTTCCTGGTGCTGATGACGCTGCTGCTGGCAGGCTTACTGCTGCGTAAAGTGCTGCGTCCGCTGCGCCGTCTGTCGCGCATGATGTTACGCCGCGCGCCGGGTGAGCTGACGCCGCTGCCCTCGCTGCTGCCGTGGTCCGAGCTGCAGCCGCTGATTACTGCCTTCAATCGCCACCTTGAGCGCCTGCGTGGCCTGCTGGCACGGCAGGAGCGTTTCAGCGCGGATGTCTCGCACCAGCTGCGTACGCCGCTCACGATCCTGAAAACGCAGGTGAGCGTGGCGCTCAACAGTGACGATCCGCAGCAGTGGCGCGAAAGTTTACAGGGGATGCGCCACACGCTGGATGATACGGTACAGCTGACCGATCGGCTGCTACAGCTGGCGCAAATCAAAGCGCGACACGGCGAAGATAAACCCTTCACCTGCGTCAATCTGAGCGCCATCGTGCAGCAGGCCTGTTTTAGCGGTTACCCGGCAGCGCGACACAAACAGATCGACCTGGGCTTCGAAGGTGAAGAGGCCGCCTGCGTGCAGGGCGATGCGCTGCTGCTGGCGGAGCTGTGCGCCAATCTGCTGGATAACGCCATCAAATATACCCCGGCGCACGGCACCATCACGGCACGCGTACAGGGCAACGTCCTGGAGATTGAGGACAGCGGGCCGGGCATCGCCACCGCGGAGCAGCGGCGGGCGCTGCAGCCGTTTGCGCGGCTCGATCATACGCAGCAGCCGGGCGCCGGCATTGGGCTGGCGCTGGTCAAAGATATCAGTGCCTGGCACGGCGCGCAGCTGGCGCTTGATCGCAGTCCGCAGCTCGGCGGGCTGCGCGTTACGCTTCGCTTCTGAGCCTTCCGCATCCTTTACCACAACCTTAAACATGCCCGAATTTTAAGACAGGTCTCTACCGGTATTCAGAATATTCCCTTTTACACTGGCAGCCTCTAAACAAATTCCTTTCATGTCTTTTTATATCAAAGGCTTAAGATGGCTTCCAGAAAACAGGCACACACTTCCGGCTGGCGGCGTCCGCTGGCATATTTACACATTGCCGTGCAGACGGGCATGGCAATAACACCCTTTTGGGCGATGACCGTTCAGGCTGCCATGCCGCAGCAGGATGACGGTGAATGGCAGCGTACCGCCGGGCATCTCACTACGCTGGCCCAGGTGGCACAGTCGCGTGATATTAATGGCTTTGCTGCAGAGCAGGCATCCGGGCTGGCAACTCAGCAGCTGCAGCAGTGGCTGCAAACCTTCGGCACCGCGCGCGTCGAACTGGGCACGGATAATCACTTTAAACCGCATCTCGGGGCAGTTGATGTGCTGCTGCCGCTGAGCAAAAGCGAGCAGCATCTGTTCTTCACACAGAATGGTTTGCGCAACGTTGATGGTCAGCTGACGGGCAATGCGGGCCTCGGTATGCGCCACTTCAGCGGCGACTGGATGCTGGGCTATAACGCCTTTTACGATCAAAATTTCAGCCGCGGACACAAACGCGTGGGAACCGGCCTGGAGGCGTGGCGTGATTACCTGAAGCTCTCCGGGAATGGTTATTATCGCCTCTCCGGCTGGCGTAATGCGGGTGATGTGGAGGATTACGATGCGCGTCCGGCCAATGGTTACGATCTGCGTGCTGAAGCCTGGCTACCGGCGTATCCGGCACTTGGCGGCCGCCTGATGTATGAGAAGTATTACGGGGATGAAGTGGCGCTGTTCAGTAAAGATAAGCGGCAAAAGAACCCAAATGCGGTCACTGCCGGTCTGAGCTGGACGCCGGTGCCGCTGCTCTCAGTAAGCGCCGACCATAAAAAGGGTGGCAGTCAGAGTGAAACGCTGCTGGGCCTGCAGCTTAACTGGCATCCGGGGCAATCGCTGGCCTCACAGCTGGATCCGGCATCCGTAGGGCTGCAGCGCACGCTGGCAGGCAGCGGCATGGATCTGGTCGAGCGTAACAACGCCATTGTGCTGGAGTACCGCAAACAGGAGCTGATTACGCTTACGCTGCCGCAGACCATCGCCGGTACCAGCGGCAGCACGCAGGCGATCCGCTACCAGCTGGCAGCAAAATATGGCTTGTCGCACATTGTCTGGCGCGATGCAGCAATTATTGCTGCGGGCGGAAAGATCATTGATGACGGCAACGGCAGCTATCGCCTGGTCATGCCGAAGTATGTCGCCGGTCTGCCCAACAGTTACGTGTTAAGCGCTGTAGCACATGACACGCACAACAACACCTCAAAAATCGCCACCACTACGGTCAGCGTGGCGCGTCCGGCAGTGAGCGCCCTGCGCAGCAGCACCGTTTCTGCGCTGAACACCCTGCCGGCGGATGGTAAATCCACCACGCAGATTACGGTTACGCTGGTTGATGAAGAGGGCGCACCGGTTACCGGGCTGGCAGCCGAACTGGCGGCCAGCGTGACGGAGCAGAGCATGCCTGATAGCGGCAGCATGACCACAGCCGCTGTGCCACAGGGGGTGCAGCCTGCCCAGCCCGCCCGCCTGAGCGACATTACAGAAACGGGTAATGGTCATTACGTTATGACCTTAACGACCGGCAACCGACCTGCGGTGGCGGTGGTCACACCAACGCTGGGTAACCTGGCGCTGCCGTCGGTCAGCATCAGCGAAACCAGCGATACGGCCAGCGCAGCCGTGCGCGACGGTGATTTAACGTTGATCACCGATAGCGTGATCGCCAGCGGTAAAGATGCTGCGCGCGTGCGGGCTCGCGTTACCGATGGTAGCGGCAACCCGGTGGCAAATATGGCCGTACTCTTTACGCTGAGCGGTTCTGCCCGGGCCGCTGCAGGCAGCAGCCTGACCGGAGTGAGCGATAAAAATGGCTATGTCACGTTGCTGTTTACCGATACGGTAGCGGAGAAAGTTACCGTCACGGCAGCGACCGCGGCAGGTAGCGCGCAGGTGCAGGCGACCTTTGTTGCAGATAGCCAGGCGGACGCAGGCAAGTCAGCGCTGAGCGTATCGGCCCCGGCCATTCTGGCGGACGGCAGTGAGAGAGCGGTCGTGACGCTGGATCTGCGTGACAGTTACAATAATCCTATAACCGGTCAGGATGTTGCGTTCATCTCCTCACTGCAGGGCAGCAAGCTGGATACGATCAGGGAGAGAGGCAACGGCATTTACGAAGCTTCGCTCAGTGGCACCGTGCCTGGCACGACTACGCTCAGCGTGACCGTAGCAGGTAACCGCCTGGATGTGACTACCGCTCAGGTGGTGCTGAAACCGGCGCCGGTGGATCTTACGGTGAAGGTGGACAGTGCGCGTAAAAATATCGGCGAGCGCATTCAGCTGACCGTAAACGCCGTGCGTAAAACCACGCATCAGCCGGCGCCACAGACAAAAATCACGCTGCAGGTGGTTGAGACGCTGAACCGCCAGAACCAGCCCGCCAGCAGTGGCAACCTGAAGCTGAACGGCGGCGAAGTGACGACCTATGAAGGCGTAACGGATGCCAGCGGTAATCTGGTGATTAACATCACCGATCCGGACGGCACCGGAGTAAAAAACACGCTGGAGCTGAGAGCAGAGAGCGGCGATACCGCGCTTCAGGCGGTGACCTTTAATGTCAAAACCAGCCCGGATGTCGCAAGTGCCACGATGTGGGGCAACATGACTGAGACCGTGACGGTCGGGGGAACGACGTTCCATCGTCCCTGGTTAAATAGCGAGAAACGGGGCGACGGTGTGCAAACGTATCACAATGAAGACTGGGGAAGTTACAACTTCCAGACGGCAAGTAAAATCTGTACTCTCCCAACCAAGGAAGAGTTAATAAAACTGTACAATGCTTATCCGAATAATAAGCTGCTGGATCAATTGGGCTGGCGAACCGATAACGTATACCGTACGTCTTCAGTTCAGAATAAAGAGCACAACTACGTGTATATGGATAAGGGTGTCGTCTCTTTCCGCAAAGGCGGAGATGGCTACCACTACGATGTAATCTGTAAACAGTAACCCGGGCGCTTAAAGCTTCAGTGCTACATAGTTAATTTCATAAAGCCCCTGGCCGATGCCAGGGGCTTTTTTGCATGCTGAGAAGGGAGCGGTAAACGGTGCTACCTGACTATTTTTTCGCCGGGCAGGGTGCGTCAGGCGTGGAACGCTGCCTTCGCACCAGCGGCGTTTTCAGGCGCTGCGCCAGGATCACGCCCACCAGCGTCATACCGCCACCAATCCAGTGATACGCCTGTAACTGCTCGTGCAGAAACAGCACGGCGATCGCTGCGGTAAACACCGGTACAAAGTTCATAAAGATGCTGGTGGTGCTGGCGCCTAAACGCTGCACGCCCAGAATCCACAGGAAGGGCGCAATAATGGATGCGAACAGTCCGGCAAACAGCACCAGCGGCACGTTGACGGCATTCAGCGTCACGTCCGGCGCATGCAAGAAGCCCGGCAGTAGCAGCAGCACGCCGAAGAGAATCTGCACATACAGGCTCTGCCAGGTTGGCAGCGCAATCGCCCAGCGTTTGGTCAGTACGCCATACAGCGCATAAGAGGTGGAGGCGGCCAGCATCATCAGTTCACCGTTGCCCAGGCGCTGATCCAGCAGCTGCGCCGGATTGCCCGCGCTCACCAGCCACACCAGGCCGGCAAAGGAGAGCACGCCGCCAATCAGGATGCCGCGCGTAGGGGCGAGACGCAGCACAAACAGACTCAGCAGGATGGTCAGTAGCGGAATGGTGGCGCCAAGAATCCCCATCATCACCGCCGATACGCTGTGCGCCGCATAGTAAGCCAGGCTCTGATAGAGCACCATGCCCAGCAGGCCGAGCACCAGCAGCCGCCACAGGTTGGCTTTAAGGGTATGACGATGGCGCCACACGCCGGGCAGACAAAAAGGCGTCAGCACCAGCAGGGCCAGCAGCCAGCGGTAAAAGGAGATCGCTGCAGGATCGATGCTGCCGGCAGACAGCTTGCTAACGATGGTGTTGACTGACCAGATCAGAACGGCAATCAACGGAAACAATAAATTCATGATACGGCTCCGCAAAATAAACGCGGGTAGCTTACGTTTGACCGGTTTAAACCAGATAGTTAAAATCGGACAAAATTCGTTAATGACCGGACAGAATGAGTCTGCAAATAGAGTATCAGCCCCCGGTGGACGCTTCGCAGCTGCGCTACTTTATGCGCTACGAGCAAACCAATGCGAAAACCGAATACCTGCCGCATCAGCATGAGTGGGGCCAGGCGATCTTTGTCTCCGGCCATGTGCTGGAGATGGAAGTGGAGGGCGAACGGCTGCTGACGCCTGCAGGCATGCCGATCTGGATTCCGCCCGGCCAGCGCCACAGCAGTTACAACCACTGCCTGGCACAGTTTCGTACCTTCAATCTTGCCGCCGATCTCTGTAGCGGCATGCCGCAAAAGGCCTGCCTGCTGACCGTAGACGCCATCGCGCACGCCATCATGGATGAGTTTACCCGGCGGGAGCTGGAGCAGCCGCACAGCGACGCCGACTGGCGGCTCTGCGACGTTTTAATCGATCGCCTGCGCCTCGCGCCGGTGCACACCAGCTACTTACCGCTGTCCGATGACAAATTCCTTGCGCCAATACTGCGCGCGCTGGAGGAGAACCCCGGCGATAACACCACGCTGGCACAGTGGGCGAAGCGCGTGTTCACCACTGAACGTACGCTGGCGCGGCGCTGTCAGCAGCAGCTGAAGATGTCCTTCAGCGAGTGGCGGCAGCGCTTACGCTTTTTGCGCGCCATCACGCTGCTGGAGCAGGGCTGTAGCGTGCAGGGCATCGCCCACGAACTCGGTTACAGCTCCGCCTCGGCGCTGATTGTGATGTTTCAGCAACAGGCCGGCACCACGCCGGATCGCTATCGTAGCCGGTTAGGCTAATTCCCGGCTTTATGCCATCATATGCCCCGTTTATTTCAAGCAGACAGGACCGCCGCCGTGAAAATTCTCGTCGATGAAAATATGCCGTACGCTCGTGAACTGTTTAGCCGCACCGGTGATGTGGTCGCCGTGCCGGGTCGCCCGCTGCCGGAAGCGGAACTACAGGATGCCAGCGGCCTGATGGTGCGCTCGGTGACTAAGGTCAACGCGGCGCTGCTGGCGGGTACGTCAGTAAAGTTTGTCGGTACCGCGACGGCCGGAACCGACCACATTGATGACGCCTCGCTGGCGGCGGCCGGTATCGGCTTCTCGGCGGCGCCCGGCTGCAACGCCATTGCGGTGGTGGAGTACGTTTTCTCTGCGCTGCTGCTGCTGGCCGAACGAGACGGCTTTGCCCTGCGCGATCGCACCGTGGGCATTGTCGGCGTCGGCAATGTCGGCAGCCGTCTGCAACAGCGCCTGGAAGCCTGGGGCGTTAAAACCCTGCTGTGCGATCCGCCGCGCGCCGATCGCGGTGACCCCGGCGATTTCCGGCCGCTGGAGGAGCTGGTCGCGCAGGCGGATATCCTCACTTTCCACACGCCGCTGTTTAAAGACGGGCCGTACAAAAGCTGGCACCTGGTCGATACCGCGCTGCTGCTGGCGCTGAAGCCGGGTTCCATCCTGATTAACGCCTGCCGCGGCCCCGTGGTGGATAACGCGGCGCTGCTGGAGATCCTCAAGCTGCGCCGCGATCTCAGCGTGGTGCTGGATGTGTGGGAGCCCGAGCCGGAGCTCAACCTCGATCTGCTGGACAGAGTTGACATCGCCACCGCACACATTGCCGGCTATACGCTGGAGGGCAAGGCACGCGGCACGACGCAGGTATTCGAAGCCTGGTGCGACTTCATCGGTCAGCCACAGTCGGTCACGCTGGAGAGCCTGCTACCGGCACCGGAGTTTGGCAGCCTCACGCTGCACGGCAAGCTGGATCAACCTACGCTGAAACGGCTGGTGCATCTGGTGTATGATGTGCGCCGCGATGACGCGCCGCTGCGTAAAGTGGCCGCGCAGCCGGGCGAGTTTGATCGCCTGCGTAAGCAGTATGAAGAGCGCCGTGAATGGTCATCGCTGCGCGTGCAGTGCGATGATGCTGAGACGGCAGCGATGCTGGAGAAACTCGGCTTCCGCGCCACGCTGCAACAGTAGCGTCAACCCCCGGTAATGATTCATGCATCAGCATGACGGGGATTTATCTTAATTCTCAGGAGGCGAGATCACCGCCTCTCTTTTTTATGCCATTGTCTGGAGTAAACCAACATGTCTGACGGCTGGAATATTGCGCTACTGGGCGCGACAGGCGCAGTAGGGAACGCTTTACTGGAACTGCTGGCGGAACGCCAGTTCCCGGTTGGTGAATTGTATCTGCTGGCGAGCGAAAACGGCGCGGGCGAGAGCATCCGTTTTGAGGGCCGTTCGCTACGCGTGCAGGATGCGGCGGAATTTGACTGGACGCAGGCGCAGCTGGCGTTCTTTGTGGCCGGCCGTGAGGCGTCAGCGCGCTATGCCGAAGAGGCAGCCAGCCAGGGCTGCATCGTCATTGACAGCAGCGACCTGTTCGCGCTGGAGCCGGATGTGCCGCTGGTGGTGCCTGATGTCAATCCGCAGGTGATGGCCGACTATCGCAACCGCAACATTATTACCGTTGCTGATGCGCTGGTGAGCCAGCTGTTAAGCGCCATCAAACCGCTGGTGGATACCGCCGGGCTGGGGCGCCTGCAGGTGACGAATCTGGTTTCGGCCTCCAGCCATGGCAAAGCCGCTGTGGATGGGCTGGCCGGTGAGAGCGCGCGTTTGCTGAACGGCGTACCAGCCGATGAGCACTATTTTGGCCGCCAGCTGGCGTTTAACCTGCTGCCGCAGCAGGTGGATAGCCAGGGCAGCGTGGAGAGCGAGCGTCGTCTGGTTGATCAGGTGCGCAAAGTGCTGCAGGACGAAGGGCTGCCGATTGCGGTCAGCAGCGTGCAGGCGCCGGTGTTCTACGGCAACGCGCAGATTGTCTATATCGAGAACCTGCGCCCGTTGTCTGCGGAAGAGGCGCGTGACGAACTGGCGCGTGCGGAGGATATCAATCTGAGTGAAGAGGGCGAATACCCGACTCAGGTCAGCGATGCTTCCGGTAACGAAACGCTGAGCATTGGCAGTGTGCGTAACGACTACGGCATCCCGGAGCTGCTGCAGTTCTGGTCGGTTGCCGACAACATCCGCTTCGGCGGCGCGCTGATGGCGGTGAAAACGGCGGAGAAGCTGGTGCAGGAGTATCTCTGGTAATGTTGGCGGAAGGGACCACGTTTAAGCTGGCGTTAGGCATTGAGTATGACGGCAGCCGTTACTATGGCTGGCAGCGCCAGAATGAAGTGCGCAGCGTGCAGGAGAAGCTGGAGAAGGCGCTGTCAAAGGTGGCGAACCACGCTGTCAGCGTGTTTTGTGCCGGACGCACCGACGCCGGCGTGCACGGCACCGGGCAGGTGGTGCATTTCGAAACCACCTCACAGCGCGCCGACAGCGCCTGGACGCTGGGCGTGAACGCCAACCTGCCTGATGATATTGCCGTGCGCTGGGTGAAAGCGGTGCCGGAGACATTTCATGCGCGCTTCAGCGCCACGGCGCGACGCTATCGCTACGTGATTTACAACCAGCGGCTGCGCCCGGCCATTCTCGGCAAGGGCATCACCCATTTTTATCATCCGCTGGATGCTGAAAAGATGCAGCGCGCCGGGCAGTGTCTGATTGGCGAGAATGACTTTACCTCGTTTCGCGCCGTGCAGTGCCAGTCGCGCACACCGTGGCGCAACGTGATGCACCTGAACGTGACGCGTCAGGGGCCCTACGTGATTGTGGATATCAAAGCCAACGCCTTTGTGCA
>Ga0157361_1000060_pt1 | contig 62477 bp, 51 predicted proteins | sample AttlaeALBM2_FD_111481 | JGI IMG/M metagenome (GOLD analysis project Ga0157361, IMG submission 111481) | Fungus gardens microbial communities from leaf cutter ant in Ribeirão Preto, State of São Paulo, Brazil - Atta laevigata ALBM2 | ecosystem: Host-associated > Fungi > Mycelium > Unclassified ...
GGTGATCAGGAGATAAAGTTTTTGCCCTGCTTCAGCACCACGTCACAGGCTTTGGTTTTCAGCTTCTCACCCATCGGTGAGTTGCTCAGGCTTTGCAGATTCAACTGCTGGCCGTTACCGGTATTCAGCAGACCGGCCACGCCCTGGGTGTAATCGGTTTTCTGTTCCTGCGCGGTGGTGGTGTTCAGACCGAGCTTGCTCAGCACCTGATCTTTTACCGACTGCACATTGTTTTTCACCACGTTATGTTCGACACAGTACTGCATCACACCGGCGGCGTTGGTCATGCTGTTGGCGCTGACCGCTTTATCGCCGCCGCCCAGCATGCTGGTAATGGTAGAAAGCGACATGCCGCCATTCTGCTGCGTGGTGCCGGTGGTGCTGCCGTTGTTCTGCTGGCTGAGCTGCGATGCTGCACTGCTCAGCTGATCCTGCCAGCTTGCCGCTGATGCACTGCCTGCGACCAGAAGTGCCGCCAGTCCCCATCCCCACGCACTGCGTTGTGCTTGCTTCATTTCAACCTCGGTATGTGCTTATTCAGTTTTCCTAAGAAAGGCTGACGGGCAGAAAGTTCCTGACTTCCTTTTATAAAAAGCGTCTTAAATAGCACTTTGGGAATCTTCTGTAATAAGAGCGATAAAATATTCAGATGCTTGTGGGTGTTATTATTCTGTGAAGTGATTAACTGAAGGCAGTAATAAGCATATTCCGCGGAAACATTATTTAATATCCTCACGATGTTTATCAGGAATCGTCCTGGTTTAAATTAAAGTTACCGCTTTGCTTATAGCGTGTTTTCTAAACGCTTGTGTCTGGTCTGGTAATATTTACCTGCGAAATCATCTTAATATAACTTCATGTATTTTGGTTATTTTTTATTTTTAGCGTAGCGGTGATTTAAGCCAGACTGCTGTTTTTTGATGCGATTTTCTGTGCCGTAATTAAATTGAGTTGGCAGGGTTTTTTATTATTCCGGCTTGCGAAATCAGCCAGAGTGTTCATGCTTAATCACTGTGTCAGGCAGTTGTGGCAGATATTTAATTTAACGGGAGCGATATTATGGCTGGACAGCCAGAGCACAATAATAATGCAGAGGTCACGCTTAAACTCGCTGAAGAGCAAATAGCCCTGACGAAGCAAAAGATTGTGGATGGACATGTCCGTGTTACCCGTTCCACAACTGAGCATGACGAGGTCATCAGTACACTGCTTAACCGGGAGAAGGTTGAGGTTGAGCATGTAGCGAAAGCGCAACCTGTTGAAACGATGCCCGAAATCAGGGAAGAGAACGGTGTACTGATTGTCCCGGTAGTAGAGGAAGAAATCCAAATCGTCAGAAAGCTGGTGCTTAAAGAGGAGATCCACATCCGAAAAGTGCAGGAGAATGTTCCTTTTCAGGAAGTGGTGACCCGACGTGAGCAGCAGGTGAACGTTGAAAGAGATGACGATCAAATTAGCTAACAGAGAGGAACCTATCATGGCACATGAAAAAATCGTAACACTGTTCGATTCTGCAATTCAGGCAGAGGCCGCGAAAAGAAATCTCGTGAAAGCAGGCTTTTCTGATCGGGACATCAGTCTTATCAGTGGAGAACGTTTGCAGGAGGAAGGACACTCTATCCGCCATCCGAGCATCTGGCAGCGTCTGTTTGGTCACTCCGTTGATAAAGAGCAGGCCGATGTTTACACCAGAGCGATGGACAAGGGCGGTGTAGTGCTGACCATCCGCACCGAGGAGGAGAAGCTGGCTCGCGCCATGACCATTCTCCATTCTCATGACTCGGTGGACGTTCCGTCACGTATGCAAAGCTCGGTTGAGAATGGCACCACCGCGCCGGGTATCAACCCGACAACGGCAGGCAAGCAGTTTGCTGGCGAGACCAACGACCGCCAGGTTGAACCGCGACGCACCTCACTGACCGGTGATGAGAGCGAAGCTGATATTCTGCGTCTGGCTGAAGAGCAGGTAGAAGTGGGTAAACGTCTGGTGAGTGAAGGTTCGACCCGCGTACGCCGCTATACCGTGACCGATACCGTATCTGAAGACATCTCGCTGCATGAGCAACACGCTGACATCTTCCGCCGTTCGGTGAATGAACCCGCGCTGGCTGGTGAAGTGGACTGGTCAGAGAAAACCGTCGAGGTTGCTGAGACCCATGAACAGCCGGTGATCAACAAAACGACCCACGTGAAAGAAGAAGTGGTGGTGCGTACCGACGGCAGCGATCGTACCGAGACGATTAACGACACGGTGCGTCGTCAGGAAGTAGATATCGACCATGCACGAGGTGGTCTGGAGCGCGAACTGCCGGGTACGACCGCAGGGGTAAAACCTGCGACCGCAGCAGCAGGCGCGCAGTCACCAGGTGCACATAACCGTGACCACAAAGAGAGCCTGACTGAGAAGGTGAGTGAGAAAGCCAGCGAAGTGAAGGATAAGGTCGGGAACAAACTGCACGACCACTCGCATTGAGGCGCTTATCCTGACAACAACAGGCGCTAATGGGCACTGATAATGCCTGATGCTGAGCAAGCAAGATGCAAGAAGGGGCCAACCGAGAGGTTGGCTCTTTTGCGTTGTGTGGGGGGCAGGTGAGCGGTTAAGGTTGCGGCTTGTTGTCCGGGCTTTAGTCAGCACAGGGTTAACGGCGGTCTGGCTTTTCAGCAATCAGCCAAGTCAGGCCGTAAACAACCAGGCCCACAACAAGAACGAGCAGCGGAGCAATTATGCGCATGGCACCCTCATTCAGCGTGGCTGCCAAAAAAATGCCCACCACCATAGCCATTAATACCAGACCGCCAGACACTTCGGCGATGAGCTTACGAAGAAGTCTAATAAGTTTCGATAGCATTAATAAATTCTCTGGAGGCTGAGGGGTTTTTACGTAACATTTCACCCATTTTGATGAAGTTTTGCAGGGGTTCTTCGAACATGAAATAGAGCATGTCGTAGTCGTTAATCCGCAGTTTTCGCACAGTCCAGGGTTTTGTATCTGAAGTCGTCTGGAGGCTTCACAGGCGCGGGAAATCACGCCCTGAGCGATGACGCCGCCAGTCAGGCCACCGGTCAGTCCCCGGAGTGGCACGCGGGAAATGAATGACAGCATGACACCACTGATGACCTTTGATCCCAGGTAAGAAGACAATGTAAGTTGCGTAGCCGTCCGGCTGGTCATTGACGTTGCGTTGCCTATCAGCTTGTCATAAACCTTACGCAGTGCAGGTTCGGGAAGGTACTGCAGCGAATCATCAATGATGATATTAACGATTTTCGCTATCTTATTTCTGTCCCTGAAGGCCTGATAGACAGCCCGGCCAACGCGGACGTCGTCATGCATATTGCGTGACTGGATGCCTCTGCCGCCATCAGAAAGGTTTAAATCCTGAAAGGTTCGCTCCAGTCCCAGATAAAAATCCATCGGTACTGAAACTACGCCCGATAAGACTGAACTGGCGAGCATTGTTGCGTCCATTGCTTTTCCTCGGAAACCGTGTCCATTGATGAATTAACATTAAAATATTGTAACTGTCATGGCAATCTTTTGAGGGGCCTGACCGTGCCAAAATGACAGCTGTTTAAGATTATATGTAAAAAAACTTTCCTTGAAGTTTCAACGTGCACCCGGCGCGTATAACCGCGACCACAAAGAGAGCCTGACTGAGAAGGTGAAAGATAAAGCCGGCGAAGTGAAGGATTAGGTCGAAAACAAGCTGCATCATGACCATACGCATTGAGGCGCTCATCCTGACAACAACAGGCGCTGATGGGCACTGATAATGCCTGATGCTGAGCATGTGATATGCAAGAAAGAGCCAACCGCGAGGTTGGCTCTTTTGCGTTTGTGGGGGAGGAGCCAGGGCCTTTTACAGGCCAGCTAGAAGATTAAACTTTTCCTGATAATCGCATTCAGCCAGACTTCGTCGCCGCGTCCGATACGAACATCACCGGTCTGCCAGATTTTATCTATTTCAAGAGCAAATCTCTTTACCGCTGTGTCCTCAGAGCCAGCCTCACTTTTTATCTCCATCGTATTTTTAGTCAGGAGGCTGCCGCCGGGAGTATTAATCCTCTCGATCAGTTTCTGTAACCCAGCCCTATCCATATCCGTAAATCTGCGCCCATCCTTTTCCCGTTCGCCGTGGCCATGTTTAAAAGAGAGATACCCTACGCCGCCAGGCTTCAGCGCCATGGCCAGTTTTGTCATGACGCCGGGTAGTTCAGCTTTGGAAACATGCAGCAGCGAGGCGCAGCACCAGATACCGTCATATCTTTCAACCGCATCCACATCCTGAAAGCGCATCTGTTCTACAGGCTTCCCGGATAACTGGCGGGCCAGCGCAACCAGCTCCGCCGATGCATCAAAGGCTTCGACGATAAAACCCATTTCGCTGAAGGCTTTAACGTCACGGCCTGAACCGCAGCCTGCATCGAGAATGCGAGCACCCGGCGGCAGGCAGTCAATAAAAGGCGGGTAAAGCGCAGACATATCCACGCTTGCCGTATCGGTAAAAAACCGCTGAGCGTTCTGCCGGTAATAATCTTCGTTGTTCAAAACAGGCTGTCTCCCTGTGCCGCTGGCTGCCACTCGTGGAGCAGAGAAAATTTTGCCGTATCCCAGCTGTTTTGCAGGAAGCTGTGCCGCAGCAGCGGCGTTGCGCCGGTCTGGCGGATTAACGTCTCCCGCAGTGGCAGATGACTGTTAATAAAGTATTCGTTTCGATCATGCAGTCGCTGCAAAAGTGTTATTGAGGGAATGCGTGCAAATTTACCCTGGGCGCCGCGATTACAGGTCTGGCAGGCCAGCACCAGATTCCAGACACCGTTAAGGTTGCCGATTTGCTCGCTGAGCATCAGTGGCAGAAAGTGATCGACATCCGCCAGGTTCTCTTCGCCACCCGTCACGCCAATGGCGCGAAAGCAGTAAAAGCACCGGCCTTTCTGGTAGCCGTTCAGGCTGCTGCGGCAGCTGGTAATGGTGACGCGGCGACCGCTCTGGCGGCTGAAAAGCATCTTGTCATTATCGTCATAATCAACCGCAATCAGGTTACGTGAAACGTTCATCGCCCAGGCTTCTTCTACCAGCCGCCATCTGGCATCCGTTTCCGCTTTCAGACTGGCAAACTGTTCGTTTTCCGTCAGCTGATAAAAGTTCTCCGTAAGCCGGATGCCTTTATGGCTTCGCCGTTCATCCAGGAAAAAGCGTTTGTCGATCTCGGCGTGATTCACATTATGAAAAGCATCGATGACGTTTGCGAACCCGCGCTTAACGGTAATGGCAATTAACTGTTCTTCGCTGATTTCGCCTGCGTTGAATTGTCTGCATGCCTCCAGAAACTCGCTGCTTTTACTGGTGATCTGCTTTGGCGCATGACGCAGGTGGGCACATAAATGCCGCACAAAAGGCACGGCCAGCGCTTCCAGCGTAATCAAATCGTTGTCCGGCTGCTTCAGGTCGTACAGCGCATGGGCGAGGGCAAATTTATAAGAGGCGACGTTTTTGCCAAAAAGGATAACGCCGCGCCAGTAGTTTTCAAGACGGGGATCGGCCTGGTAAAAGCGCATGCAGGATCCTGTTTTGCGAGACAGCTCGAGGAATTCATGTAACAGGATCACATAACAAATGCAGGTAAATGTAAACCGTAAAGGTGGGGAGGCAGCGGAGCGTTCTTTATGGTGGATTAGGGCAGAAAAGCGTTTGTGATGGATGATGGCATAACTAAAAGGTAGGAAAATAAAGTGTCATCCACCGGCTATGGTGCATCAGCATTTAGCGCTGGATAGGGATATTAACGCTAAGCTGCTTAAAGGAGCCGCTTAATTGCCGTGCGTCATGATCAGCGGTTAGCCCAGCCCCCGCTATCGATGAATATACTTTTACCGTACAGGCTGTACTGCTGTTGGAAGCCGTTGGAATATTGACAGAGGGCAAAAGCAGGGCGCCGGAATAGGTGGTTAAGAAGAGGCAAGAGCAGTTGCTCGGGCAGGAAGTGTTAATAAGACGCGCTCTGCTTGCCGAGCGCGTTTTTAAATCGCGGAAACAATTTATGTTGGTTCGGGCCGGGCCGTATGGCCCTACCTATCAGAGCGCTGATTAAATAAGCGTTTTGTCAGGAAGCGCCTGTGCCACAACATCAAACCCTGCCTTATCAGCCCATACGTTCCTGTCACCAATCACAAAAATATTGTTTTTTGCTCTGGTGAGTGCAACGTTCAACAGGTTAGGTTTGCTTGCCGCCCAATCTGCTCCACCCTGATGAGCCACGTCGCAGCCCAGTACAAGAATGACAATGTCATTTTCCTTGCCCTGAAAAGTATGCACGGTTCCCACATTTTTTCCGCGCCACGCCTTCAGGTCGGTTCGTGATAATGCTGTTTTACTGGCAAGTTTATCTGAGACATCCGGTCGCTGCAGGGCATCTAAAAGTCCTGCCCGCACCGCTTTAAATGGCGTAATAACATAGATATCGGCAAGCTTATAGCCAGCGTCAGAAAGCCTCAGGAGAAGGTCTTCAGTGTCGCGAGCCAGTTCTGATTTGTATTGCTTACGAATACATTCTCCTTCCGACGAGTACCAGCAGTTGCTCAGGCCATTTTTAAGCGGCTGGCTGACTATGGCCTGATCATTCAGTCCATGGATCATACGGTTATCGTAGGCTATCTGGTTCGCGATGCTGAACATAGGTTCGATGCAGCGACGATGAACCCATAAAGGAATGCCAACCCACACTGGCTTGTTCATCACCGTCAATGTACAGCCATACGGATTAGCGCGATCGGCAATCTGCTGTACCGACCATTTTGCGGGAGTCCACTCTTCAGCATCATTAACGAGTGTCGCCTCGGTCAGATATTTTGTCAGACGTGGTGGAGTGACAAACACCGGCTCAATCTGTAAAGGATCGCCTACCACCAGTACACGTCTGGCACGCCATAGTGCGCCGACCGCCGCCTGTGGCAGCGCCTGACCCGCTTCATCTATCATCAGCCAACCCAATTGCGCTTCCGATACACCATTGAACATACGCCCCAGCGAAGCAAAGGTGGTTGAAACAACGGGCACTATCATAAACAGAAGCTGCCACATGCCCAAAGTATTGGCTTCAGAGCCGGGAGCACTCAAAAAGGCGCCCATTTTAAAAAGTTTTTTGCGGAAGTTACCGTGTCTGGAGACTTCTGCCAGCCAGGCCTGATGTAGTTCCATTGCCGCAATAAATAACAAAGACCGCTGACGGTTGATGGTTTCGTTCTGCCAGAAAGCGTAGCGCTGTGTATCTGCATCCTCAATGCTGTGTTCCGGTCCGGGGATAATGACGCCGGGGAGTTCTTCTCTAAGTTTCGCCTGATGCAGAGTAGCGTCATGCAATGCTGTTTTGGCGTCTGTCCAGGTTTGCTTCGCGGCTTTTTCATTCTCAATACATTGCGACAAATGGTTTTCTGCCACACTCAGTTGCTCGCGTGCAGCCAGTCTTTTTTTGCGTTCATTAATTAGCTCAAGATTTTTCGCTTCCAACTGCTGAAGAAAGCTCTGATAGTGCTTTCGATTGAATAAACGCTGCAGCCAGCCAGGATTACGCTTCTGTAATGCCTGGTATTCTTCATGCAGAATGCTGACCTTCTCTTCCAAAATATTGGCGGATTGCTGAAGCAGCCTCTGCTTACTTTCTGCCTGGTTCCGGTGTGAAACCGTCTCTTGATGTTTTATTTCCAGAGCATTAATTATTTTGCGATCGCTGTATTTAGCCAGCCAGGTGGTCAACTCATCCAGTTGCAGTAGTTTCTGCTGCGACTGATCCACTTCTGCAAGCGCTGCGTTAAATTTTTCTTTAGCCTGTGAGAAGGAAAGTGGCGTGGCAGTTTTACACCAGCGCCAGTAATTAAGAAAATTAAACTCATCCGGGCGATGGGCTTCTTCAGTACTGTCTTTATCAAAGTGCGAAGTAAAAAAGAATCGATTGACGAATTTAGTCCGGTTCTTTTTATTGCCCATAATCGCTGCAATTAATCCCCAGCACTGCTCCTTTTCAGCAAGAGGCAGGAGCTGACCTTTTTTTTCGCGTGCGCTTAACTGATTGGCAACTGCACTCAAATAGTCCGTTTTGTAGAACTCTTCTGCCAGAGATTTACGCTGGGGCAGTTCACGAGAGATATTTTCTACTGCTGCATTATTAGAAGACGCTACCACCATTTCAAAACCAGTCAGGCTTTTGATCAAAAATCCGTCTTCGTTAAAGGCATCGGTTGCCTGTTTTAAAGAAGTCAGGACTTTGGCGCGCTCAACCACATTGTGCGCCATCAGGTCACGCAGCATGGTGGTTTTCCCTGTTCCCGGAGGGCCGTTTACCGAGAGCAGGCCGCCTTCATCCAACTCCTGAAGGACTGTATTGATGGAAAACTGCTGCATCAGCGACAGGCTGAAGCGGGGATCGGAAGGCCAGCGACCATGCGGTGTATGCTGCGGTGCCAGATGGCGAATAATCGTTTCCAGCCCTTTAGGGGAATAAAGATCGCTGTGACGATTCTGGCGAATTGAAAGATATTGATGCAACGCCTTGCCGCCTTTATCCTGAGCCACGGCTAGCATAGCTCGTTCTAAATCTTCCAGAAAGAAACTGTTGAGTATAGGCAGGACTTCAGCGCTACTTTCCTGCTCTTCTTCTGCCTCACCGACGACTGTCAGGTCGCTTTGCTCGCTTCGATTCTGTTCGGTGTTTTCCAGTGTCAGGCGCGGTGAATTTTTCTCTGTTGAGCGAGAAGCTTTTAAGGGATACCAATCAAGCTGCAAAGCAAAAGGCGACGAGGGAGAATATTGCGCCCACTGACATAAAATCTCCAAAAGCCCTTTCAGGGCGGCGGCATTCAGATAAGATTTACCAGACTGTGGATGAACCGGTAACAAATGAGTGAGCCGGTTCAACTGCTCAGTTAATAACGTATTCCTGTTGCGGAAAGCCTCAAGGGAGAGTTTAGCCGCAGACCCCTGCGAAAGCTTGCCAAGCGCCCAGGGCAAGGTGCTGACTGAAAGGCCTTTAAAATCAGGCGTTCCTTCTTTATCAACGGTCAGTTTAGCGAAGCAGGTCATACCTTCCGTATCCAGTCGCTGTTCCTGCTCGTAGCTGGCAAGAGGAGAGTCCTCTTCACCAAAAAGCTTTTCGCTTAATAACTCGGCCTCATTTTTAGGAAACAGTCCCAGATGGAGAACATAACGCACTTCCGCATTTTTTATTCCGGCCCTTTCGCGCTGTGCTTCATTCAGCCACGGCAATAAAGCGTCGCTGCAGCTTTCCAGCTCTGATGCAGGGATCTGAATGCTGTTTTCTTCTTCCTCAACGTTATAGGTTTGAAAGAATTCAATAAGATGCCAGCTGCTAAGAATGCGTAATGCTTGTTGCTTATCCACTCTAACCGTCCCTGAGGCAGTGTATAGGTCCATCAGCGATATGTGCGCTTAATGACAAGGAAAACTTATATATCACAGTGTAAAGGATCTATTCATGAGGATCGAGAGAAAACAGGGGCATGGGCTTTGATTTTAATAGAATTATAAACCTATCATTAATTGGTTATGCGCCTGTCAATCGGAAGCCCTGTCAATAGAATGGGGTTATAACAACGCAGCTTGTTAATAACTATGAGCATCCTCTTTATAAATTTTTACTGTACAGGCTATTTCTACCGCTCCAGCTTTCGCCCAGGAAAGCGACTTATCCTTTTATCACAAGACATGATCATTGGTCTGCGATAATACCTTCACCTACTGTATCGGCGGCCAGAGCACATAAGAGAATATTGGCGGCGTGTTGCTTAGGCATGCCGCTGACGCAGAGAGAGGTAGCCCTGGCAAAATTATCCTGCCGCAGGACAGTGAAATCGAAAAGCCGGTAAAAAAACTTACGCTGTGGCTTAATGGCGAGCCTGCAGGCTAAGCGATGCGATGCGATGCAAAAGGCTAATCACTGGTTGTTGTCAGAAGCGCAGATACTGGCGTTGATCAATGTCATCAAATAACGCTAGCTTTTGATTTCCTCGCATCCGTGGTGGCAGAGTGATACCTGTGCTGATATCAGAAGTAAAACATAAGGGAATAAAGTGAACTGTAAACCGATGCTTTTCGTGCTGGCGGCGTTCTCCCTGTCGGCTCAGGCCGCCCAGAGCGGAAAAACGCTTGAGCACAAAGACTGGGAAGTTGTCTGTGATAACACCCTGACCTGTCGCATTGCGGGGTATGCCAAAGAAGAGGATCCGTCCGGCTCCATCCTGCTCACCCGTGCCGCTGGACCTGGAACGGAGATAGTGGGAGAAGTAACGCTGGGTGACACCGAAGATGACAGCGCGCCGGCGCAAAAGCTGACGCTGTGGATCGATGGGAAATCAGCAGGCGATCTGGTGGCGGCTGACGATAACTGGCGGCTTTCGGCCAGCCAGACCTCTGCGGTAATCAGTGCCGTCAAAGGCAGCGGTAAAGTCGAATTTAAAGGCGGCACAAAGCCTTTCCTGCTTTCTGGCGAGGGCGCTTATGCCGTGCTGCTGAAAACGGACGACGTACAGGGCCGTATCGGCACACCAGGTGCGCTCACCAAAAAGGGCAATAAACCGGAGAGCAGCGTGGCTAAGGCCGTGCCCGCACCGGTTATTCAGGCGGCAAAAACCCTCAGCGGCGAACCCCGTTTGCTGACCGCACCAGAAATCGTCGCGCTGAAAACCCGACTGCTTTCTACGGTCAATCACAATGACGATGACACGTGCGACAGCCTGTATTCACCTGCAGAAAACAGCGATCCGGAAACTGACGGACTCACGCTTACGCCACTGGATGACACACACGCTTTGCTTTCAGCACTCTGCTGGCGTGCCGCTTATAACGAAGGATATGGCTACTGGGTCATCGATAACCAACTCAAAGGCACGCCAGTGCTGGTGACCATCTCCGGGTCGGATTACGACAAAGGCGAGATTACCAATGTGCAGAAAGGCCGGGGGATCGGTGACTGTATGAGCCAGGAAAGCTGGGTATGGGACGGCCAGTCTTTCCGCAAAAGCTATGACGGCGGGACCGGTATGTGTCGTTATATCCATGCGGGCGGCACCTGGGATCTGCCTACGCTGGTAACTGACGTGAAGCCTGTTTCGGGTTAAGCAAGTGAACCTGAGAACCCAAGAGACGGTTTTTTCAGCAGTTGCACTTTCGCCTGCCGATAAGGGTTGCGGAAACAGGGGGTAACGGTATAATCCTCAACGTTTTCCGCATACCCTTCAGTGCCGAAGTGGCGAAATCGGTAGACGCAGTTGATTCAAAATCAACCGCCGCGAGGCGTGCCGGTTCGATTCCGGCCTTCGGCACCAAGTATGCAAATAGACCTCAACTGAGGTCTTTTTTTATGCCTAAAATTCAGTCTCCGCAAGGCTTTTCTCACTTTTTCACTGAACCTAAGTCAACCTGATTCTATCTACATCAACTTATTGATACGGGTACAACTGCGGGTATATTCCGGTTCGATAATGTTTGTACCCACACAGCACCCTTGAAAGGATACTCATCGTGGCTCTGAGTGATGTGAAGGTTCGTTCGGCTAAGCCTGAAGCAAAAACCTATAAACTTACTGACGGCGACGGTATGGTTTTGCTGGTTCACCCTAACGGCTCCAAATATTGGCGGCTACGGTTATCGCTTCGGTGGTAAAGAGAAGATGCTGGCGCTGGGGAAATATCCTGATGTGTCGTTGGCGGATGCCAGGACACGGCGTGATGAAGCTCGTAAGCTCCTAGCTAGCGGCGTTGATCCCAATGAAAATAAGAAAGTTATTAAGGTAGAGCAGGAGCAAGAGGCGATAACGTTTGAAGTGGTTGCCAGAGACTGGCACGCCAGCAATCAGAAGTGGTCGGCATTGCATAATGCTCGTGTATTGAAAAGCCTGGAAGATAATCTCTTTGCCGCTATCGGAAAGCGGAACATTGCGGAGCTTAAGACTCGGGATCTTCTTATACCCATTAAAGCTGTCGAATCATCCGGGCGACTTGAAGTCGCCGCCCGTTTACAGCAGCGTACTACCGCGATTATGCGCTTTGCCGTTCAGAGCGGCTTAATTGACTACAACCCCGCGCAAGAGATTGCCGGTGCGGTTGCTACGGCTAAAAGACAGCATCGTGCTGCTCTTGAACTGAACCGCATTCCTGAATTACTTCATCGCATAGATCACTATTCTGGCAGACCCTTAACTCGATTGGCTGTTGAACTCACTTTGTTGGTCTTCATCCGTTCAAGTGAGCTGCGTTTTGCCCGCTGGTCAGAAGTAGATTCTGATACTGCCATGTGGACAATTCCAGGTGAGCGTGAACCGCTGAAAGGCGTTAAACATTCTCAGCGTGGTTCAAAGATGCGGACTCCCCACCTTGTTCCCTTATCGCGTCATGCCTTAGCTATTCTGGAAAAGATCAAATGCATGAACGGGAACCGAGAGCTGATTTTTGTTGGTGATCACGATCCGCGTAAACCTCTAAGTGAGAATACGGTGAACAAGGCTTTGCGAGTGATGGGCTATGACACGAAAACGGAAGTGTGTGGGCATGGTTTCAGGACGATGGCGTGTAGCTCATTGATTGAGTCGGGTCTATGGTCGAGGGATGCCGTAGAGCGGCAGATGAGTCATCAGGAACGTAACTCTGTGCGTGCAGCTTTCGTTCATAAGGCGGAACATCTTGGGGAGCATAGGTTAATGTTGCAGTAGTGGGCTGATTTTTTGGATGCCAATCGAGAAAGCAGAGAAGAACCGTTTAATTTTCGAAAAAAGTAAAAAAATTATTCAATTAAAACAGTGACTTTACGCGGATTTCGGTATGTAACTGGAATAATTACTCTCGTAGTAGGCTATGTACTCCTTGCAAAATTTAGTGCACATACGTATATTTACCCTATCGCTAGGTAGTACGCTACCTACGACGATAGGGGAGTGTTCATGTAGTGGGGCTACAGTTCACTCTCATTACTCTCATAGAAATCGCTAATCGAAGAGGAATGAAAAATATGAATACGAAAAAGTACCAGCCGACTCTGTTAAATGCAACTGCAAAAAGACTCCGTATGGCACCTTTAGCAATTCTTTTATACGTTGTGCCTGCCTTATCATTTCAAATGGACTTGGAAGTTCACTCGGGTGATACAAACATCAAGCAATCAATCACTTTAAAAACAAACTAATGGAGAGGGGAGAGGCTTCTCCGCTAAAAACCTATGAGCGTTATCGTTAGATTGGAAGAAATTGCAGACATCCGTTTAGGCATGCCGTTTAAAACGGCTATAAAAGACCTTGGTGATAATGGTAAGTGTTATTTAATACAGACGAAAGATATTGATACAGAAGGGCTTTTACGTATGGATGAACTTGCCAGAGTATCTCCTCCGGTTGACCCTAAAAAACACTATCTCCAGGCCGGGGACATTCTTCTACGCTTGAGGGGGCCACTTTTTTCAGCAGGAATGTTTACGGGTTCAAAAATATTACCTAGTGTTACAAGTAATCAAAACGCAATAATTAAATGCAAAGAGAATGATGTTTTACCTGATTATTTACAATGGTATATTAATTCACCTTTAGGTCAAGATTATTTTAACAGGATGAGTGAGGGGACTAACATCACTAAAGTTAGCTTGAAAACTCTTTCTGACATGGAGATTAAATTGCCACCTATAGAGGTTCAAAATAATGTTGTTAGAATAAAAAATAACTGGGAGAAGCAAAGGGATATTCATAGAAAGATTATCAATAATGGTAATTTACTCTACCTCAATATTTGCTTCAACCTGCTGAAGGAAGGTGCTTGATCATGTCAATAGTTGATGATAAAGAAATTAAAAATGTTGTCTGGGACATATTTAGTGTTTACAGAGGAAGTTTGGATGCTATACAGTTTTTAGATTACATACTTTCCTTGCTATTTCTAAAGTATGTATCTGATCTCATGTGTGATATCCATGAAGATAGAGTGATTGATCATGACTTTAAATTAAAACATCTGTTGTCTAATGCTCCCGAAAATATGAGTTTCAATTCTATATACTCAGATATTAATGATAGAGGGATAGGTGAAAGGATTAATGCAGCACTGTGCTATTATGATGAGGCTATTTTTCAGAAATTATACAAGTGTGATAGAGATGTCTTTAGTGATATAGACTTTACATCTGACAAGCTTGGCCCTCGTAAAGAGAGAGAGGCTTTTTTAAGTGAGTTAATGCATGTCCTCAATTCTAGAGTCTTTCAATTTAATAGTAACAATAATGGTCATGATAGAATAAAGTCAATATGTGGTGTTTTATTTGAGAAAGTAGCATCTGATGCAGGTCTAAGAGGTGGTGGGTTTTATACACCATATGGTGTCTCGGTATTGTTATCTAAGTTGATCACACCCGTTTCAGGCGATTCGATTTATGATCCAGCATGCGGTACTGGCTCACTTTTATTAAGAGCTATGCAAGAAATATCTTATGCTAATCAATCTCAGCACTATAAATTATATGGCCAAGAGATATTAAAATCATCATGGAATGTTGCTTATATTAATATGTTTTTACATGGTGTTTACTCCTGTAGCATAAAGTGGGGCGACGTCCTACTGGATCCTCAATTTCATGACGCTAAAGGCGAACTAGAAAAGTTTGATGTTGTACTTTCAAACCCACCATTTTCCTTATCCAATTGGGGATATGACGAGGCATTAAGAGACAAATTTGGTCGGTTTGCTCTAGGAATTCCTCCACAATCCAAAGCAGATTATGCATTTATTTTGCATATGATTGCATCTATGAAAGATAAGACAGGGCGAATGGCACTAGTTGCCCCGCATGGTGTTTTATTTCGAGGTGCAAGTGAAGCTTTGATTAGAGAGAATTTAATTAAAGAGAATCTGCTGGATGCTGTTATTGGTCTTCCTGAACGTTTATTTTTATCAACTAATATACCAACGGTGATTTTGATTTTCAAAAAAAATAGAAATGATTCAAATGTATTGTTTATTGACTCAACTATGTTTTTCTTAAAATCAAAGGGACGGAATTATTTAACCGTCGAAAATATTGAGCAAATATCTGGTATTTATCATAAAAGACATGATGTGGAAAATATTTCACGCGTTGTCAGTTTTAGTGAAGTCAAGGGTAATGACTATAACCTCAATATTACCAGATATGTAAAGCGTAAAGAGAAAACTCAAGATATTGATCTATACTCTTTAATCTATGAACAAGAAAAATTACAAGAAGAACTTCGTTCTTTAGAAAAAGAAATGAAATTGTATATCCATTTTTAAGTGTTCGGCTAGTACCTATCGGTACTAGCTTTTTAATATTATTAATTGAATATATTGGCTTTAATATGACCAATGATTATAAGCCAAGGGCATCTTATTCAACTTAGCTCTGTGTTCGCGCCAGTTCGGTAGGTACATGTTCATCAGGCCGATAAAACGCTCGTTATGTTTGCGTTCGTGTAGATGAACGAGTTCGTGAACCACAATGAATTCAAGGCATTCAGGAGGCTTTTTAACCAGTTCGAGATTGATCCAGACACGCGCAGACTGAGGGTTACAGCTACCCCACTTAGTCTTCATACGCTTGATACCAACAAAGCTCGCTTCAACCTTCATCTCGGGCTGCCATTTTGCCATTAACTTTGGCAGTCTTTGTTTTAAAATACTGCGATACCATTGGTTGAGAAGGGCTTCCCGCTGGGCCGTATCATAATGTTGAGGTACTTTCATGCGTATCCAACCACCCTGGAGTTTCACTTCAGCGGACTTATCCACTAAAACTACATCCAGCCGATATCCTCTTCCCCAAAGGTAGTGTGTTTCGCCACTACACATATCTCGTTCACTCTGGCGCGGCTGAGCCTGAAATTGTGCTTGCTGCTGTCGAATCCAAACCAGCCTTCTGACTACAGCCATTCTGATCGCTGTGTCTGACAGTGAGACAGGGGCTGATACTCTAACTCGACCGTCCGGAGGCAGTACGCTGATATGCAAGTTTTTGATTGGCTTACGCTGCAAATCGAGAGTGAGCTCACCAAAGGTAACCAATGGCATCAGCGATACTCCTTCTGTGCCTTCACCAGGGCCATTACATCTGCGACCGTCACTGAATAACCTTTGATCTCTTCCGCAATAGCGAAACTAATCTCGCGTTCTTTAAAACGATCCCCATACCAGTCGGCCTTTTTGGTCTGACGGACTGCGGTATCTATCTTTATCACCAAGACTTCATCCTGCCTCAGGTTGTCATACAATGCTTTCTTAGCGAGAGTATCAATGCTCACTGGATAAGAATTTTTACTACCTGATTGCGGATGTTTTACCTGCTTTGCAAGTTCGCGTACCTGTTCCAGGTACTCCTGATAGGAGATTGCCTGTTGACGACGAAGTGAGATCAGTTCATCAAGCAACACCGACATTTTTTCGTAGTATTTCGGATTCGCTGGGTTTTCATCAACAATGGTTCTACGAACGTTATTTTCAATCGCTTCAGCCATCGCCTCCTGGTTGCCACGCATGTCGGCTGGAAGTCCATCCAGTGCTTCTTCTCCGCGTTCAATAATCAACTCAAGCAGTCCTAGTTCCTCAAAATCCATGAGGGTTTCACTTGGATCGGCATCCACCCAAAGATCCAGCATCTGCCTCATACCTGGCTCGAACTGCTTCATGTCCACGAAATCGCCACTGGCAATTTTTATCTCATCGCGTACCTTCGAGTAAAACTCAACATCGATACGGATTTGAGCTGCCTGCTGCTCGCTATAACCAGCATCTATTAGTTCTCCCGCGAGATTGGTAAAAGCACGGATAAGCTTCGCCACGGATTGATACAATGTCAGCCGTAGAGTTTCTTTCTCGGATATCTGCTCTATCGATGTTCCTGATTCACCACAGAAATAATGCTGATAATCAAGCTGATTGCGTGGCATTTTTACTGGTTCGCAAAGGGTGCGAACGGCATCAAGCGCGCCATCCAAATCAATTTTGGCCTGTTGCAAACGATCTTTCAGTAACCCTGCTACATCTTCTTTGTCGTAGCCATCAAAAGCTTCTGCGGTGTAGTCCTGAACTGTTTTTTCTAGTGAGCGGAAAAGATCTTTATAGTCGATAATATAACCGTATTCTTTGTCCTCCCCATCCAGTCGATTAACCCGGCAGATTGCCTGGAAGAGGTTATGGTCAGCCATTTTTTTGTCGATATAAAGGTAAGTAGCAGAGGGGGCATCAAACCCAGTCAATAACTTATCAACGACGATCAATAGTCGCATCTGGCCAGGTTCTTTGATAAAACGTTGTTTGACCTCTTTTTCAAAATCACTCACGCGTTTGGCTGCTTCAGCCTCAGGCTGCTCAAAATACTCTGCAAGCATTTTGCGATAGATGTTGTACTTGGCCAGTTTCTCAGTCAATCCTTCACCGCTTTCCTCGCCTTTAATCTCACTGGCATTCGGTTGATAGCTAGTGACGATGGCACATCTACCGGCGAAACCTGCCTCACTAAACATCTCATAGCATTTGCAGGCCTGATAGACGCTGGAACAAACCAGCATGGCGTTACCTCGGCCGTCGGCTAGTAGTGGTTTTTGTTCAAAATCGAGAAGGATGTCAGCCACAATCTGTTCCAGCCGCGAGCGGCTCGACAACAATTTCTGCATCGAAGCCCATTTCTGCTTGAGTTGCTGTTGGCCAAGGCGAGACAGTTTCGATGTCTTAGCATCAAACCACTGGTCGACTTTTTTCTGAGATTTGACCCGCTGATCGATGTCACGAGCTTCGTAGCGCAAATCCAGAACAACCCCATCATTGACTGCTTCATCGAATTTATAAGTGTGGATATAAGGCCCGAAAACCTCCACTGACTTCTTCTTATCTTTCTTCATCAGTGGGGTACCGGTGAAACCGGTAAATTGTGCATCTGGCAGAATGCTTGTCATTGCCGAATGCAATTTTCCGGATTGGGTTCGGTGGCACTCATCCACAAATACGAACAATTTTCCCTTCGGGCTAAAATCGGCAGGAATATTTCGTTTCATTTGTTCGATGAAATCGTCAGTGTCGGCCTCTATGTCATCCTCTTCGTGACGGCCAAATTTATGTACTAGCGAACATATAAGCCAGGGTTTGGTTTGATTAAGACGAGTTACCAAATCTGCTCCGCTTCGGGTGCGAAGGATTTCCTCTTCCACGCCGTTGAAGACTTTTTCGATTTGTTCATCTAGCTCTGTGCGGTCGGTTATGATCAGCACTCTACTATCAGTGATATTTTCTCTGATCCATTTTGCCAGCCAAACCATAGTCAGACTTTTACCGCTGCCCTGTGTATGCCAGATGATCCCGCCTTCATTGCGCTGAATAAAAGGTTTCGTTGCAGCGACACCAAAATATTGATTATGGCGGCAGGTTTTTTTCACCCCAGCATCAAAAACGATAAAGTCGTGGATCAATTCCAGCAGGCGCTGTTTATTACATATCTGGGCCAGATGACGATCTAGCATGTTGGAATGGGGGGACTCAGCGGCTTCTTTCCATTGGAGATAATATTTCTCCGGCGTTTCGATTACGCCATAGCGAAGCCCTTCTAAATCATTACCGGCCATCACCAATTGGATAGTGGTGAAGAAGTTACGGATAAATGCTTTTTGCTGGTTATCGAGGTTTTGGCGTATACCTTCTGAAACTGAAACTGTAGAACGTTTCAGCTCAATCACACCAAGTGCAATGCCGTTAACATACAGAACCAGATCCGGGCGTTTCTTATTCTCGCCTTTGTGTGTCACTTCTTCAGCAATAGCAAAATCATTCGCTTCTGGATTTTTCCAGTCCACCAGCCAGATGGTCTGGTTCTGCTCGCCTGCACCTTCCTTATCCTTCACACCGTAGCGCAACAGGCGATAGACCTCCTTGTTGGCATCATAGAGGATACGGCCTTCACCGAGACTTGCGGCTCGGTCAAGTTGTCGCAATACACGGTCTATGAGCACTTCTGAAACGCCACATTTTGTTAGCCAGGCAAAGACTAAGCTAGGTTCGATGTTGCGGTTGTCTTCGCGTTTATGCCAGTTTCCCAGATAGCGATAACCTAAGTGCTCAGTGAATAGTTGGATAACACGGTTTTGTGTTATGCGTTCACGCTGGCCGACATTATTCATAACACCTCCTTAAATACGCTATCCATACCACCGGCACCGGTTAACACTGCCAGCATTTCCGCTTCGTGAGTGACGATTTCCTCCTCGCCCCACTGATTGTTCTTCTTCATCAGCTCGATCATTGCGAGCAATTTCAGGCTATCAATTTCATTACGTTCAAGGCTCACTTCGAAATGCTCTTGCTTTTGTTTTGGCTGGAAGTTGCTAAGTCGTGAATTTTTGCTGTGGCTAATCAGGCTGAGGTTGCCGAAGGTATGCAACGATGTATCTGGTAATGTCCTGTAGCCATCCATAGGGTTCTGAGGATAGAAATGCTCTACCGAACTTCGGAAGGTAAATTCAAAACGTTTGACTATCTCAGCTTTATTTCTGTCACGACACCAGAGTAAGTAGTCCAGGTAGTTGAATACCAAGTTGTTTGCTATCGTACCAAAGCGCATCTTCTTCTGAATCTGATCTGGCAGTACAACAGGTTGGATATGTGACTCATTACCGTAGATAATCTCAAAATATGATTTTGGCGTTTCTTCTGCCATGAAGTTCTGAAAGACAAATGCGGAGGCAAGATGCTCCAGATATTCGAGATACTCCCTTGCTTCGATCTGGCTTATAGCAGAATGGGCATTAAATAGATAGTACAAAGCCCCATTCAACCAGTGTTTGTAAACCAGAGTAGGGGTTGAAACGTGGAATGCGGAAAGTAGCATCAAAATCTGCCGGTTGATGCCGGTATTGTTACCCTCATCTTCATTAAACGTGTTGGTATAACTGGTACTCTTCTCCGAATACCAACGCAGTCGCTTCAAACTCCAGCCATCGCTTCCTTTGACGAACTCTCGTTTTATCACGAACTGATCAAAAAGGTATTTGCATTTGAGAAGTGCAAAGACGAAATGCTGTACCGCTTTAACCGGGTCATTCTGCTTTAATAACCGAAGTTCGAACTGTTCTATTAATTGTTTGTCATCAAGCGGAACATCTACTCTGTTCTTAGCTGTGTTGCTGCAGACACGCAACACATGGAGCAGGAAGTTGGAGAAGTTGATAACACTATTAAAACGCTCTGAGCTACTTTCATCTTCTTCACTTCTATCACCACTTACGATTGAAGATGACTTGATAATGTCAGCCAGTGAGCGGGTCGTTTCAGATTCCGAGGCAGTTGGAATAAGCATGTCAGTTAGCGAGTTGAAATCAGAGGGTACAAAAAGCCCCCAATTTTTCTTACCAAATAAACAATGGCGTTCATCTGGTGTGAAACCATATTGGACATAACGTTCCATGTTTGCGCAGGCATCCCAGACTCGCGAAAGGGTGTTAAAGTTGCTTTGTCTTTCCTGCGGATTTGTTATTTGGTTGAGTACCGCCATGAGCCGTGCTTTCACCACCTCATGCTTTTCGAGTTGCTCGCCTCGATTGTTCATCACCTCAAAAAAATGATTGAGATCGGTATCGGCAGGTACTTCTATTCGGGCAATTTGTACATGGTCAAACAGATAGGTACAAAAATGGTTTAACGACTCACCAACTAGTTTCAAGTCGCGTAGTACTTTGCCAATAAGTTCATAGCCATTGATCAGCCCTTCATTAAATTCGTTGCTTCGAAGTTTATGTGGTTCGACGCCTTGCCAGAGGCGTGCAAAGGTCTCACTGGATTTTGGTCTACTCTCGAACCCTAGATTAATGCCCTGGTACCAGTTCATATCCAACGAGGATCCCGCATGTTTTTTTAACCAGTTAGCAAGAAGGGATAGGGTAGTGAAGCGCTGCTGTCCGTCTATTATCTCTGACTGCCCATCAGGGCGAGTGAATACGACCAAAGTACCGATGTAGTAAGTTTGAGGGAGTAGGCTATGCTGGCTTTTTTGCTGGTAGTCGAGTATGTCCTGCACAAGTTGAGTGATTTCACCCTCTCCCCAGGCATAGTTACGTTGGTACATGGGGATAAGATAACTAGATGCATCGCCCAGCAATGATCTGACCGTAAAGGAAGTTACCTGTGCATCACTCATAGTAGTTCATCTCCTTGAACAGCCTCACCAACTCATCTTGCTCATAGTTGCCGGTACGGCGGTTATTGTTATTTTCTGAAGCCCGAATTATGAGTAGCGGCATAGATAGCACATCACTAGGTACTCTGGCTTCTTTGATTACCCGGAACAGATTGTTATCCAGCACATACTTATCCATGGTTGCAAGTTGTACCACTTGCTGGCGGATACGGCATCTGTATGCCCAGATAAAACTTTTCTCGATGGCCGCAGATAGCGACTGCCCACCAAATTTGTCGATATAAAAGATCAGCGCGCAATCGAACATAGTGCGTATATATTGATCCCCTGTTCGATAGCGATTGCGATAGCTATTTAAAGTTTTGAGTATATGAGTTGCCATTTCACCCACTTCAACGCCCTGAATCATTAATGGCTTTTGAGTGTGGCTGCAAGCATGCTCACTGTCGATAATTGCGGATACTTGTTGCTGGTAATGTTCAGCCATTTCGAAAAAGCGTCTTCCATTGATAATCATTTGATCGAGATGGAAAGGGAAACGCATTTTCTGGCCATCAATCTTGCGCTGGTACTGATTGTTATAGTCATCCACAAAATGGTGAGCCATGCGCAAAGATTCCACATAAGGGAACTGACCAATCTGGTCAATATTGATCCCTTTAAATAGGCCGACTTCATCCTTACCAAAGAAACGAGCAGAATTCCCCTGCGACCACTGACGTACCCTGTAGAGATAGGATGCGAAAAGATTAGCCAGGTCATCACTGGGCAATCCTTCCCAATGGGCAACGGATACAGCTTTTAATTCTACCTCATGGCTAGCGAATTCACGTAAATGGAATGCTTTAAGCAGATCGTGAGGATCCAGATCCCGCCCACGGACATTTTGTGAGTCGAAGAACTGAAAGGCTTCAGACAGATCCGTCAGCACAAAAACCACTACCTGGCAGTGGTTGAGAAGAAAATCGATATGTTGCTCGCTGAATTCACGGTGGCTAATCCTGCGTTTTAGCTCCTGATAATTCTGGTACAGATTGTATTCCGACAATTGGCTAGCAAAGCGTTGTCGGCCCATAAAACCTTTAACGGATGGCCTAAGCTGGATTAGCGTTTCCTGCAAATCCTGACGTTCCAATTCAGCAAGTCGAGTTTCGATAATAGCCCATACGGCCAATATCAAAGTCAGTGTTCGCTGTTGGCCATCGACGATATCCAGCCTGTTGTCTTCATTGCTCTCAGTCTGATGAAACACAACTGAGCCCAACCTGTAGGCTGATTTATCAAGGTGACTATCGATATCTGCAAACAGTTCGCCGATGTTTTTCACCGTCCATTTATAAGGACGCTGATAGGTTGGAATTGCTATTTCGGTCAGCTTAAGCAGACCCTTGACCGACAGAACCGTCTGATCAAGGGGATGTTTCATGGCTGGTGATCCAACGGTAAACGGATACGCCCGGTTAGCAGCTGTTGCATCATTCCTTGTTTTATATCGCGGACTTTGGCTAGTTTTTGCTGCAGTGTCGCGAGCTCAGCGTCTATATCTGAGAGGATGGCTGCAATCGCGCTTTGTTCGACCTTGGTTTGAGGGCATGGGATTAAGTAATTCTTAATGGCTGATAAAGGTACCCTTCTGTGGCCTGCGCTACCAACCATCTCAGATTCTAATACCTTCCTCAGATTGTTATTTGTTGTCCAGTAATATATGAATTTTGAATGAGAGGAGTTTTTGGCCCTGAGTACATGGAATTCCGTGCTTCCGAAGCCAACATCAGTCATTAATGATTCAGTGTGGCAGCCTTTACCATTTTCAAAGCATGGCGTTATCTTGGCAACCAAGACATCTCCTTTTTCAAAATAAGTAAATCCACCTTTTACTTCACTAAAAGATAGTAGCGATTGTTTAATTAGTTGTGCATTTTCGCTGACACCCTGCATTCCGACAAAAGAAACAATCTCTTCTTCTCGCATAGTTCGGCGATGAAGCGATGATTCAAACAACTCACCAAATGGTTTTGCTTCCCAATCCTCAGGAATCATTCCCAGTTCACTAGTCTTATAGCCCTTGAGAGTCTCATTAGGTTTCTTCGCAAACTGCGCGAGGCGAGAGCGGCCAGTCAGAAGTTGCTGTATGGTTGCAGTTTTGATTGCCTTCTTTTTGGCTATTAGCTGCTCTAATGACGCAATAAGAGCATCAGTATCCGAAAGAACACGTGCTATGGCTATTTGTTCCGCAATAATAGGTAGCGGTATCTTTAGTGACTTAAAGGCGTCATTTGTTATATGTACCTGAGTGCTTCCAACCATAAATTCATTGACAGCTCTCCTATAGTTAAAAGTATTTGAATAATGAATTAAGTAATTTGCAATGAGTCCTTTTGAGGTGATAAATCCATATACGCCTTGTGCTAGAATATAGAAAGCAGGTTCAGGAATATTAACCATTAAACCTATACTTGGCCCTGATGGCACCAAGTCTCTAAGCACAACTATAGTAAATACCTCAGTAACTGAGTTTTTTGAAAATTTTGCAGCAAATTCTGGTGTACAAAATTGTTGATCGGATTCAGATAATTTTAATACCCCCCCCCGCACTACGGCCCCTTTTGGGAGAACCATTATCCCTTCTTTAGTGAAATCAGAAGGCTTGAAAGGTGCTCCACCTCTCATGTCAGATATCAGAGTTCCAATTTCAGAAATCTTCCAATCCTCCGGGATTACACCAACTTCTGTGGTCTTATATCCTGCCGGAATCTCAATTTCATATTGTATGTTTAATGCATTATTCATTATACCCACTCCAAACCCATCATCTTCAAATGAGTTGAAACTTTGTCCTGTAATCCAGTCACCCTTTGGGTAAGGTCAAACAGAGTAGTGCTATAGCGCTCCTCCAACTCCTTCACTCGATTTGCCAGCCGCTGCGTGACTCGCTCAATCTCCGCTTCCAGAGCACTAGTCAGACTTGCTTTCCATTTATCCTGTACCACCAGAATTTTTATTTCGTTATCAGTGAGCTTTGGATAATAAGCGAATACAGCAAGATCCAGTTTTTCCTCTGCTTCTTTATGCGCTTTTTTAGCTTTGGTTTCAGAATCAAACAATTCCTGAGCAGATTTCAGTACTGCCTTTTCTTCTTTATCTGTGGCAACTTTAAGTCGTGCCTTAACGCTGGCAGCAGTCACTTTCTCTTTGTCGTTCATTGCATCAGCAAGTAACCCATCCTCACCGCTGTTTTCTTCAAGGAAACTTTCAAGTGCTTGAGCAGCTTCATCATAAACGACCTGAAATTGATCAAGTTCCAGCTTCTCGTTAGCAAAATAGCGAGCTACTAAAAGTGCTGGCGGCAAAATTTCAGCCTTATATTTTTTCTTGCCTATTACCAGATCAGGCGTTTCTTTGAGTTTTTCGCCTTTTTCCACAACCAACTCACGTAGTACTTTGCCGGCTTGCCAGCCATCCTGGCTCAGGACATAAACGTCGTCCTGCATGACATCCATCCAGTAGTCCATTAGTAATTGATAGATAGCGTAGTTCTCGAGCAACGGAGCGTCAGCTGTGGCTTCAGAAACATAGGCAGCGAGAAGTCGCTCACCAATCTCTTCAATAAGCTGTTTCGGCGAATCACCACGAGCAATTTCTTCAAGCTGGCAATCAGCAAACCACTTCTCAAAGGGTATCAGGGCACCTGTCCTGAAAGCGGAAAATTCCGGGTGTGCCAAGATAGTGGTTTTCACTTTACTTGCTTCGACTCGAGCATTGCTGTAGCCAAGCCGGGCAGGTTCGAACAGATCCTGACGTAAAGTCGGGAAAATTTTCCAGTAAGCACTGAGAGCATCAATATCGCGATCGGGAATGCCACCAGCCAAATGGCCAGAAAGGTCGTGCAGGTCTTCAGGATCGCTGCTGTCGATATAGCGAGGGATATTGAGGTTGAAGTCGTTGGCTGCAATTTCTGACAGTGGTACCATGCGACTGAAGCGAGAGATTTCCTGTTCACGATTAAATGCATCGACAATTTTATGGATGTCTTGGGCGCGTAGGCGATTTTTATTGCCGTCTTTAATAAAGCCCTTACTGGCATCGATCATAAAGATGCCTTGCTGACTCTCGCCATTAGCATTGAATGCTCGGAGTCGAGCATCATCTTTATCGATGGCGATGATGCAGGCTGGGATACCTGTGCCATAGAACAAGTTAGCTGGTAGGCCAATAATACCTTTAATATAACCTTGTTTGAGCAGATTTTTACGAATACGCGCTTCGGCATTGCTCCGGAACAGTACGCCGTGAGGCAGAATCACTGCGCCTTTACCTGTGCTCTTGAGACTTTTAATGATGTGCAGCAAGAAAGCATAATCACCATTCTTTTCTGGTGGTGTACCCCAGATAAAACGGTCAAAAGGATCGTTCGCAGCATCCAGCCCGCTGGTCCAGTTTTTGTTGGAGAATGGGGGGTTAGCTACAGCAAAGTCGAAGGTTTTCAGCTTATCGTTACCATCTTTCCAGTGTGGATCGGCCAGAGTGTTACCTTTCCAGATTTTAGCGGTGGCGTTGTCATGCAGGATCATGTTCATGCGCGCCAGTGCGCTGGTCGCATAATCCATCTCTTGTCCGTAGATGGTTAATCCCTTGGGACCTGCTTCGTCACTGGCTTTTAACAACAGCGAGCCTGAACCACAGGTAGGGTCATAAACGGTAGCATCCTGTGGTGTCTGTTTGCTGATGCCAATCACTTTCGCCAAAATGCGTGACACCTCTGCCGGGGTGTAAAACTGCCCCTTGGATTTACCTGATTCTGTAGCAAAGTGACGCATCAAATATTCATAGGCATCACCCAGCAGATCGTCTCCGTCAACGCGGTTGGCTGAGAGATCCAACCCTTCGAAGATTGCCACCAGCTTGGAAAGGCGGTCGATCATCTCCTTGCCTTTACCCAGTTTGTCTTCATCATTGAAGTCGGCAATGTCGATAACACCCTTCAGGTCATTAGCTTCAGCCAGTAATCTGATGGTTTTATTAATTTTTTCGCCAATTTCTTTGTTACCCTTGAGAGCAACCATATCGTCGAAACTTGCACCTTCCGGCACTTCAATCATCGCGTAAGGGTTGCCCTTAGCTTTGTCAGAGACGTACTTCATAAACAGTAGGGTCAACACATAGTCTTTGTACTGTGAAGCATCCATTCCGCCACGTAACTCGTCGCAGCTCGCCCAAAGGGAGGAGTAAAGTTCGTTCTTCTTGATAGCCATATGGTGTCCGGTGAAAACAATGCATGTAACACGGCAAAGAGGTGACGACACAATCGTCCAAATAGTTTCTGCCCCGTAGAATTTACGAGAGAGTTTATCAAGTTGGTGGGGCTTCGACCATGTTGACCTGCTCCCCGTTGATTAATACACAGCGATGTTAGTAATGTCTTCATCAGTCACATGAGGACATCCTCATGAAGACGCGTTTTTCCGACGAACAGATCATCAGTATTCTCCGCGAAGCCGGGGTTTTGGCCCGGGAACTCTTCCGCAAGCATGCTATGTCAGAGGCTACCTTCTTATACCTGGCGCAAGAAGTTCGGCGGCATGGAAATCCCCGAAGTAAAGCGGCTTAAGTCACCTGAAGAGGAGAATGCCCGCCTTAAGAAGCTGGTCGCCGAAGCCATGCTGGATAAGGAGGCGCTTCAGGTGGTCCTAGGCCGAAAGTTCTGACGACAGACCAGAAGCGGGAAGCTGCCGCTTTGGTTACCGGCGCATCTGGCAGTTATTGCGCCGGGAGGGCCTCAAAACTAAATGGTTCAGCAAGGCAGCGAAATCTCACGCCATTAAAGATAGTGAGTTATGTCGGGCTATAGAGGCAGTAGTGCAGGGGGAAGGCTGACGATCCTGGTGGTGGTGTTTACAAGAAGCGCCTGAACCAGAATCGCGATCGCGCCATTATCCTGGCGAAAGGTGGGGAGCACTGGTTTTACACGTTCCTTTATGACAAACAGGATATGGCAAATATTGATAATCGCGAGCTGGCCGGATTTCGCGAGTTAGCAAAGCACTATGCTGCTCTTAGCGATGAAAAGATCACGGCACTGATTAAGAGGAATGAACTGGTGGAGATTTGCCATGACTGCAAAAAGTAAATTTAAGAGTCCTGCATTTGAGGCCATCCACAGCGCGGCTTCTGGATTATTAAGCGTCGATGCTATCCCGCAGGAAAAGATGCGCAACTTTGATAAAGCGTGCCTCAACAATGTGGATGAGCTGCAACCCATCGAGATTAAGGCGTTGCGTGAGAAGCTGAACGTCAGCCAGCCCGTTTTTGCCAGCTATCTGAACACCAGTGTGTCAACGGTGCAGAAATGGGAAAGTGGGGTAAAGCGTCCAGGTGGATTATCGCTGAAATTGCTTACCGTAGTGCAGAAGCATGGGTTGAAGGTATTGGTTTGAGTGAGTTGTACTGGCTGCAGCATTAAATGGAAACCTGACTGAATCACGGCAACAATTTTAACCTCGATAATTGGGATAAATCGGCTTTAAGCCATACACTGAAAAATTGAGGCCGGGAAAATTCTTAAATGTATTGAAACACCATCTCATGAGCAACAATATGAGATTGTAAGGAGTAGTGCAGTAACCTGGGTAGAATACAATGAGGAAGAAAGTTAAACTCTCCCTGATAACTCTCTATTTATTGAGTCAGGAAAAATAGCTGTTGGTGATTTTATGATATCCAGGGCTAATGCTCTTGAGCAATTTTTCTGGCGTGTTTCTTATTATTTCCTGCCAGATAAACCTTACGATTTATAATAAAATGATTTTATAACTTACTTATTTCACTCTGTTTTTAGCTGGACTTTTCTTCTCTTTCCTGATGATATATACAGGTATTTAGCGCGGCGCGGATGTGCGCCAACACACCCGCGCCGCTAATCACAATCACTATTTAGAAGGAATAGTAATCATGACTGACGCCCATTCTATTGCACAACCGACTGAACCAGAAGTCTCTCCTGCAGATAACCGGCAATTAACCGTTAGCTATGCAAGCCGCTATCCGGATTACAGCCGTATACCCGCTATCACTATGAAAGGACAATGGCTGGAAGCAGCCGGTTTTCCCACTGGCACAAAAGTCGATGTAAAGGTAATGGAAGGCTGTATTGTGCTCACCGCCCGGCAGGAGAGCGAACTGATGCAGTCTCTGCGCCAGGTATGCAAATTGTCGGCGCGGAAACAAAAGCAGGTGCAGGAGTTTATTCAGGTTATTGCCGGTAAACAGAAAGTCGTCTGAATGGAAAGCCGCTCCCGACATCGCATCGGGAGCGGTTAACTATCAGGACGCGTAAAATAGAGCGAGGGAATTTCAGACTACATCCTTGCGAGCCTCTTTAACCTACGGAACGCTGAACATCAAAGACGTCGGTCGGCTACTCGCTGCTGGCGGTATCTGTAACGATAATGGTGAGGGGTTTCGTATAACGGCTGAACAGTTTGGCGGCGATGTCTTCAGCAACTGATTAGTGTCAGGCGGGGAAACCCCCGGTTAAACTGTATCACAGATTAGATAACAGTTGTTTTAGTCAATGCAACAGGAAAGCTTGCCCCTTAAAATTATAAAGGGCAATAATTAAACTATAGTTAATTGATGTTTTTCGTATTTTAATATAATTATCGTTTGAGCGCTTATTGCACTCTGTACCCGGTACCTGAAATATCAGATAATCGCGGGTGGGTTTTCCCTGGTGTTGATTTGGTCTTTGACCTCCTGACCACTAAGCATGGTGAGTGCCCGGTGGTCAGGTACTTTTTTAAGTATAGGGTCTGCGCAGATGTAATAAAAGCTGTCTTAAAAGACAGGGGTAATGGTTCCCATGTGTGATTATCAGGAATGAATGAATGAATTCTGCTATTGAGTTTTTTTTGCGTGATTACAATGAATTTCCGCCAGAATTATCAACCGAACTCTACCGGCTCAGAAGAAAAACATTTCGTGAGAGGCTCGACTGGAAAGTCGAATGCATTGACGGCATGGAAAAGGATCAATTTGACAACGAAAATACGACTTACCTGCTGGGCATGTATAACGGGAAGTTGCTATGTGGTGCACGGTTTATAGATTCAACGCAGCCGACGATGATGAGCGAAATTTTTCATGAATATTTCGAGGGTATAAGTGGTCTCCCCACAGATATCCCCTGTTGTGAGATTAGCCGGCTGTTTTTAGATAAAGAAAGACGTGACTCTGCAGGCCTGCATGGCTTGCCCGCCAGTAAAGTGTTATTCCTTGCAATGATTTTTTATTGCATGAAGAGAAACTATCGGGGGATGTACGCTGTGGCAAGTCGCGGCATGTATGCAATATTTCGCCATGCGAACTGGAAAATAGAAGTTATTCAGAAAGGCCTTTCTGAAAAAGGGGAAGTTATCTACTACATTTTCATGCCTGCCAGCATGAGCATCGTGGAAGATATTATCACCAGGGACAAAGCCAGTGGCTGGCTTAGTGAGATGTCCCGGCACTTACGCCATCTTTAACCAGTAACGCTGGCTCAGTTGTCCAGCAGTCGGAGCTCCGTTCCAAGTTTTACCGCATGTGTGGCATTATTCACTCCGAGCTTTTTCATGACGTTGCCCATATGAAATTTTACGGTGCGTTCCGCAATAGATAAAATGACCGCAACTTCGGCGTATGTTTTCCCGGCGCCGACCCACTTAAGTATTTGGCGCTCACGCGGTGACAAAAAAACGTTCTTTTTCTGATGGTGTTGACTGTATAAGTTAAGCGTTGTCTGATGCAATTTAACAAGGAAGCTAACTATTTTCGAACGATTTTTTTCCATGTCAATACCAGAATCTTTCTGACTGATAATGGATAGCAAAGCCAGGTTGTTCAGGTAGTCATGCAGAGGGAATGTCTGCCCCTGGAAAATATTATATTGAAAACTTTCATTGAAAATTCGCGTGAGATTGTAGCCGCCTGACAGAATGACGTTGTTTTCCCAAAAAAAATCTTCAACACAACGTAAACTCTGAATGATTACAGGATCAATAAACTGATATTTTCTTTCAAGGTATATATCGAACCACTCAGGGTTGTTATTAATAATACGCATCTGTGAAGGGTCTTTCTTGTTCATAATGGCGTAGGCATAGATAACACCCTTGTAATCCTCAAAGAATGCATTCAGTTCATTCTGGATTAACAAATTGATTCTTGTATCGTTGTAGTATGTATCCTTCACGTCAGTATCTACCTCCGGGATGAGTGGATAAACCAGTATAATCCGCTTCGTTAGCTGTTGCTAATCGTATTTTAATCCAGCTAACGGACAGTGCAAACGACATCTGCCAGAAATATCCTGAATATTTTTGCTTTACAAAACGGATGGAAAGAGCAGTTTACAAGATTACAGATGAATTATCGGGATTCACAAAAATCTGCGGGGGCAGCAGGAACATTAGAATAATGATTCGCGATTTTAAGTTATTGCTGACTGGAGTGAACCGACATCAGCATTTTTCATAACAAAACTCATGCTGGCAGGCGTAATTAAACAGACACCGAGTCAGTATCTGACTGCAGATGGTTTTTAAATCCTGATGCTCATGCTCCCCTTCGGCTACCCGGCGTTACCGGGTCGTCAGTTCTGCTGCGCTAACCCCTGTGGGTTTCGGACATAGGGCCTGATGGCAAACGTTCAGGTCAACCCTGCAGCCGGCTTAACGCCTGCGCTTTCACTGGCCATATAGATGATGACAAGCGAGTGTTAATCAGCAGGAGGCACATCAGGTCGTGTAAGTAGGCCAGTAATCTGATTACTCTCCTGAACAGCAAGCCTCTATTTTAGCTCACTATTGGTTACTACTGGTTTATGGGATTGATAAGTGGTTTTTCTATCAGAGGCCAGGGCGCATGGGGATGTACAGGGGCAATGATATGTTGCAGGATGTCCCCACGCTTTCTCAGAAAATCGTAACAGGGAAGGGGCGTTAATCATGAAAAACATGATGATGCTGGGTGTCGTATTTCTCTTAACGGGATGCCCTGGGCCTGGCGACCGAATGGTGGAGCGCGAATCTACAACGGCATTTATCAAAGACAAGCAAGTTTGTGTGGTGTCGCCACTGTAGCCACAAGAAAGGATTACTGCCATTCAAATCAACAGCGATAAAAGCAACTCTCTTCACAAGGTTTTTGATGACAAACCTGTTTATATTCCAAAAGGTGAGTGCCTTCCTGTGTTTGGATTTAAGTTCACAGCCGGAGAACGTTATTATTTCGCCTATGATGTTCAATCTGATAAATCAGCGTCGCATTTAGTCACGGCTGATTTTTCTTATTCCAAAGAATAAGGAGGCAGAACATTCACTCAGTTGCCCTAACCACCCTGCAACACCAGCGCTATACTAACCAACCCGAAGCTGGTTACCACTGGCTCCGTGCTAAACTGGATAAACGCTCCCCCAATATGAACCCTTGTTGATGAGGTTGTACCTGCATTGAGTCGCCTGACCGGACGCCATCCGCTGAACGGAAAATTGTTACGGCGATGCCGTTCTCTGCCGCTGGTCATCGTGCTGCTGCTGACAGGATGCGCCCGCTCTGACGCGCTGTGGACGGTCACGCATGACCTCTGCATGAATAACTATCACTACCGTCGCGATCCGGCTCCCTGCCAGCAAATCTATCTGCCGCAGGACAGCACACAGGGCTACAGCATCATCCAGAATCCTCGCCACAGGCTGCACTTTATTCTGGTGCCCACGGTGGCGATGTCCGGCATTGAGAGCATTGCGCTGACGCGCCCCGGCCGTCCCGACTATTTCGGCTACGCCTGGTTAATGCGCTATCGTCTGATGGCGGCCTATGGCGCTAAAGTGCCTGAGGATCGGCTCGGCATGGCGCTGAATTCCGCTTATGGCCGCAGCCAGAATCAACTACATATTCATCTGACCTGCCTGCGGGAAGATGTCTATCGCCAGCTTCAGGCCGAGCGCCCCTTTATTCATAATGACTGGCGACCCTTGCCCGACCGCTTGCTGAATCACACCTACTATGCCCGTCGCGTTATGCAGCCGACGGCGATGGGGATTTATCCTGTCTCCTCCGTGGCACGCCATTTCCGGCTGTCCCCGCCGCAGCTGGCAGAGTCTGGTGTGGCGCTCATCCCGGCGACGTTTTCGGGAGAGAAAGGGTTTATCCTGCTAACTACCCGGCGCGGCTGGGATAAGGGCAATCGGGCGTCCGTTGAGTCGCTGCTGGATAAACGCTGCGCAATTCTTTCAGCGCCGCCAGCTGATGTTTCAGACGGGAAGTAACTAAACCTTATCACCCTTAATCCTCCACCGACACAGCCACTCTGCTGTAATCAAATGCTCTGCCAGCAAGAACCCGACTGACGAGGACGATCGCCCGTGCATCGGTTTCTTAAACATTGAATCAGGTTCGTGTCCGCCCAATATAGTGAGATCGCATAGTCATTTATCAGACCAGTCCATAGGTGACAATAAGTGCGAAACAAACCTCAGGATACTGCCCGCAAAATAAGCTCTGATGTTTTTATAGACAAACCCAAGTTAGACTTAATAAAAGTTATTAACTGTTATTAAAAGAGGTGATCACTATGGGTTCTCTTACAAAACAGACCATTAGCGCACAGATACCCACCGATTTGGCCAATGCTGTAGAAAATCTGGCTGTGGAGCTGGATCGTTCTAAAAGCTGGATCATCAAGGAGGCGTTGACCACCATGTTGGCTGAAAGGGAACGGCGTCATCAGAACATTCAGGCTGGTCTTGCCGATGTAGATGCCGGGCGTGTAGTAAGTCACTCGGACCTTGTTGAATTTGGTAATCGTTTAAAGAAAAGCTGATAAATGGAAATTTACTGGACGGCTTAAAGCTCAGGATGACCTGGAACGCATCTACCGTTTTGCTCTTCAGTACAGCCGACAGCATGCTGATGATGTCCTGGACCTCCTTATAACCGGCTGTGCTGGCCTTAAGGCGCACCCAGCAATCGGCATACAGCAGGTTCGATATGAACCACGTGAAGTTCGAAAGCTAATACTGGATGACTACGAGATTCATTACGAACTTCGTGATAATACCATCTACATCGTGGATCTTTGGCATACGAAAAAAGAGCGATGAGCAGATCTCTTTTCATTGATGGCTGTTGCTTACTGACCTGATACTTATTTAAAGCTCACTTCTCAAAACCCAAAAAAGACACCGATCCATCAGTGCCTTTCCCATACTCAACTCGCAACCAATCCCTCACCAACCCCTTACCGATACAACGCCGCTTTCCCCACCGAACTAAACAGCGCCATCTTCGCCGCGACCACTTCACTCGCCGCCTGCATCGGTTTAACAAACAGAGCATTAGGTTCGTGCCCGCCCTGTTTCAGTTCCTGTTCCAGCGCCACGAAGAACGCCTTCTTCATATCGCTGGAGATATTGATTTTACCGACGCCATAACGGATCGATTCCGCGACCTCGCTGTCTTTGTTGCCCGAACCACCATGCAGCACCAGCGGAATATCAACCACCTTACGGATCTGCTGCAGGCGCTCGATATCCAGCTTCGGCTGCTTCCCTTTGGGGTAGAGGCCATGCGAGGTACCGATGGCGACCGCCAGCGTGTCGGTGCCGGTCTCGCGCACAAAGGTCTCTGCCTGCTGCGGATCGGTATAGAGAATCTCGTTACTGCCACCTTCGCCGCTGCCTTCTGCTACACCGATGGTGCCCAGCTCCGCCTCCACAGAGACATTAATCGTGTGCGCTATCTCGACAATCTTCTTCGTCAGCGCAATGTTCTGCTCAAAAGGGTGAGACGAGGCGTCAATCATCACCGAGGTAAAACCGGCGTAGATCGCCTTCATCACCTCTTCCAGCGAGCGGCCATGGTCCAGATGGATCACCACCGGCACGCGCGCCTGAATCGCCAGCGTCCGCAGATAGCCTATAAATTCCGGGCCGGTGAAGGCCATCTCTTCAGGATGGATCTCCAGAATCAGCGGTGAATCCAGTCTCTCGGCAGTCTCAACCGCCACACGTCCAAACTCCGCGCTGGCGATGTTAAACGCACCAACGCCAAACTGATGCTGTCGGGCAACGCTAAGCAGATCTTTCATGTTGTAAAGCATAGGTTTTATCCTTGTTTTGCAGGAACGGAGATATCTTTTTTCAGGAACAGCAGGATCAGCGCTGTCAGCAAACTACCTGCGGCAATCGCAAACAGATAACCCATGACATTGCTGATCACGTTAGGAATGAAGATGACGAAAATGCCGCCGTGAGGAGCGCGGGAAGCACATCCCAGCATCATTGAGAGGGCGCCCGCTAACCCGGAGCCCGCCACGATGGCCGGGATGACACGCAGTGGATCGGCGACCGCGTAAGGGATGGCGCCTTCGGTAATAAATGACAGACCTAGGATGTAGGTGACCTTGCCGGTTTCCCGCTCCTGCTCGGTAAACTTGCGGCGGAAGAGGGTGGTTGCCAGCGCGATGCCCAGTGGTGGCACCATGCCTGCCGCCATACAGGCGGCAATCGGTCCGTAAACCCCGCTCGACATCAGGCCAATCGCAAACATACAGACGGTTTTATTCAGCGGGCCGCCCATATCAAAGGCCACCATCATGCCGAACAGCAGGCCGAGAATGGCCGCATTGGTGTTACCCAGCGAACTAAGGAAGCCGGTCAGCCAGCCGAGCAGCATTTTGATCGGCTCACCAATCAGCAGCGCCATCAGTGCGCCGGTCAGCAGCACGCTTAACAGAGGCACGATTAAAATAGGTTTCAGTCCGGCGACCGCTTTGGGCAGATGGATATGGTTATTGATCAGCAGCGTGATGTATCCGGCCAGGAAGCCGGCAATCAGCGCGCCGAGAAAGCCGGAGCCGGTGTGGATCGCCATCATCCCGCCTACTGCGCCCGCCACGATGCCCGCTTTACCGCTGACAGACTGGCTGATCCCCAGCGCCAGAATCGGCAGCATCAGGGCAAACGCGGAACCGCCACCGATGTCAGAGAGCATCTTCGCTATCGGGCTGAAATTAGCGTCCCCTGGTGTGGCCGCCGTAATCCCGAATGAAAAACTCAGCGCGATCAGAATGCCGCCCGCCACCACAAACGGGATCATCAGGTTCACGCCGGTGATGAGGTGCACATAAATCTCTGAAATCCAGGAACGGGAACCGGACGCCTCACGGGCACTGTTAGCCGGTTCAGATGCACTGGCCTGCGGCGCAGCGTCTACCAGCCTCGGAGCCAGTTCGCCGTTAACAATGGCATTTAACAGGCCTTCAGCGTCCTTCGCGGCACGGGTAACGGGCACCTCAATCACGTTTTTATGCTGGAAGCGCGCCATCTCAACTTTTTTATCTGCGGCGATTAACACTATGTCGGCCTGATGAATATCGTCGTCGCTGAAAATATATTCGCTTTCAATCGCGCCCTGGGTTTCAACTAATACATTCAGGCCCAGTTTTTTAGCCGCTTTTTTTAAATTACTTTCGGCAAGGTAGGTGTGGGCGACACCTGTAGGACAGGCGGTAATGGCAATAATGTTCATAAATGTTCTCCAGTGAAAATTTTATATTTATGTTTTTCGGTCTGAAGGGATGGCTACAACCTGGAATACCTCCTTTATTTTTTAATTCATGCTGCTCTCCGGTTTATTCAGGCTCCCGATCGGGATAACAGTAAATGAAACATCTCTTCGCGATGCGGGACATTAAGCAATTGCTCGACGACATCCTCATCGCCTAACGCAATGGATATTTTGGCGAGCATTTTGATATGGCCCACATCTTTATCGGACTCTTTTACCGCGAACAGAATCACCAGCCGGACTTTAGTGCCGTCGATGGTCTCCCACGGAATATCCTGGCGTAAACGACCCACGGCAATGCGGGTTTTGGCGACGGCGGCAGATTTGCCGTGCGGAATAGCAATATGATTTTCAAATCCAGTAGAGCCTAATTCCTCACGCAGATAAACATCTTTCAGGAAAGCGACTTTATCGGTGACGGCCCCGGTCTGGCAGAGCAGGTCGGTCAGTTGAGAAATAATCTGCTCTTTGGTCTGGCAATCGACATCGAGAATAATGCACTCTTCTTTTAATACTTCGTTAATAGCCACGGCTGTCGTCATTTTGCTTCTCCATTATCATTAATTAATTGAATTCGATACCAGACACTCCGTTACCCGAGCGATATCTTTCGCCGAGAACAGGGCAGAGACATACACCACCGGTTTTTCCAGCGGCTCCAGCCGGATAGTGGAAATCACCACGTCACACTCATGTCGTTTCAGGGAGTCAGCAATATTTTTCCCTGGCACGATGTCGATAATCTTCCAGTCGGGAAAGGCACGGATAATGCGTCCGTAAAGCAGCTGCGAGGTACCCAGACCGCTGGAGCAGACCAGCAAGACCCGTTTTACCTTGATGCTGTTTTCGATGGCTGCCTGAATGTGCACCGTCAGATAAGCAACTTCGTCATCACTGATCTCATCCAGGCTGTACTCCTGCGTCAGCTGGCTGATCACCGCTTTAACGGCGGCAAACACCGTGCCCAGTTCGGTCTGAATATCATGCAGCAGCGGATTTTTAATCCGGATGTGATATCTGAGGCGGTTCAGCATCGGCTTGATATGCGAGGACAATGACGCCTGCAGGTTCTGGTCGGTGGTGATTTCAATGTTGATGCGCTGCGCCACCCGGGCGATCAGCGCCTCAGCAAAGCGAGTTTCACGCTCTGAAATCAGGGAGTCATCGTGCTGTGGTGACTCACCACCCGCCTTACCGGAAGAGACCAGATACTGATAGATGGAGTGAGACTCCTCGGCCACCAGTACCGTGTTGTAGGCGGTCTCAATGCGGTCTATCACCGCCAGTGATACCTGCCAGGCGTGATGGTCGCTGACCCGGTTCATCGACACCGCGCGGGCGTCGGTCCTGTGCATCGGCGAGTGACTGCGGTGGATCAGCACCAGAATATGCGTAAATAAATTGATGTAGTAAGGATCGCTTATCGTATATTGCAGTTGCTGTTCAATAAAATTAATTAATTGCAGGGTAAAATGGACAGCCTGCTGACCAAACTTCTCTGAAAGCTCCTGCAGCGTGCTTTCATCCAGACGGCTTTCCATCATGTCCTGACGGTTATAAATCGATTTTAACACCAGCGCTTTCATCGCCATGCGAATATTATGGTCGCTGCCTTTTATGCTGGTTCCGGCGCGGCTTTTTAACAAGGTTAAATCAAACTGATGTAACCATGCTTCTAATGTTTTTAAATCATTCACTATCGAAGCACGGCTGATAAAATATTTATCCGCCAGTTCGCTGATGGATGAACTTTTTGGTGACAGCATTAATAAATCCGATGCTATTTTCAGCATCCTGAAGTTGCTGCTGAAATCATCCACCTCGGTTGAGAAAATCCGGCGCGCGGCTATTTCCGACTGCGCATCAGCGAATTTAATTGTGATCCCTCTCCCACTTTTTCCGCTGAGATTGATTCCCTGGTCAGAAAGTTTTTCGTTAATATCGGCGATGTCGCGGCGCAAGGTTCGGGTGGTGATTGCTGTTTTTTCTGAAATAGCGTGCAGGCTCACATAACTGTTATGAGAAATAAGCTGTCGCATAATCGTCAGTTGCCGTTCAGTCAGCGCCTTCATCATCATCAGGTTCCGCTTAATCCGTTATTCGCCTTGTCAGTTATCATCTAAACAAAGGCACTATGCCATGTAAATATTAAAACATGGCCACAACCTGGAGGTCAGGCTGACCACCTGACAGTGAATTTCTTAAATAATCGGGTACGAGATGAAAGAATAAGTGAAAGGGAATGGGAGGGTTTGGCGGGCTGACTGGCAGTGATCCGATTGGTGGGACTACATCAATGGCTTAGAGCGGAACCTGGCGGGAAAGCCCGGCTTACGCCGGGCCCGGTTTTATCTTTACGCCATCTTTAAACGCTGTAGCCGTTTCTCGCGGCGAATCTTACGCTCTTCCATCACCGCAACCAGCGCCATCAGGCAGATACAGGCGATAGCAGCGGCATCCAGTGCGGCAAAGGTGCCTGCCCAGCCGGTCAGGCCAAATATCGGCGTGCCGTCGGCAATCATGCCCAGGCCCAGTTTGGCGAAGCTGTCACCAATCAGATAGGCGAAAGTGCCTTTGATGCCATCCGCTGCGCCAATTGCCTTTTTCGGTACAAAGCCGACCGCGGCGACGCCGATTAACAGTTGCGGGCCAAACACCAGGAAGCCCAGTGCGAACAGCGACGCCAGATAGACATACTGGTTGCTGGCATGCTGATAGATCCCGAGCGTGGCAATAATCAGCGCTAACGCGACGCAGGCCACCAGCGCACGGCGGCCATTGGCCAGATCGGATAACCAGCCCCACATCAGCGTGCCCACCAGTGCGCCCACTTCAAACAGGGTAAAGCCCTGAATCGCCACCTCTTTAGAGAGTTTCAGCTCCTGGAAGGCGTAAACCGTTGACCACTGATCGATCCCGATGCGCACCACATAGAGGAAGATGTTGGCGAAGCAGAGCAGCCAGATCACCTTGTTCTTCAGTACGTACTCAACAAAGATCTGCCATTTGGTCATCGACTCATCTTCAGCTTCTTTGTCCTCATCGCTCAGCTCTTCGTCAAACAGCTCTTCGGCCTTGCCCAGGCCATAAGATTCCGGGGAGTCGCTGCCGTAGCGCAGGCCGATAAAACCAACAATCAGCGCGATAATAGACGGGAAGATAAACATCCCAATTACGTGGCCGTTGAACAGCACATTGGCGCCAAACAGCGCAACGCCTGCCGCACCGGCACCGCCGAGGTTGTGCGAGATATTCCACATCCCCAGATAAGTACCCCGTTTGCGGCGCGGCGTCCATTTGGTAATGGTGGAGTAGCTACAGGAGCCGCCGGTACTCTGGAAGAATCCGCTTAAGGCATAGAAGGCGATCATCAGGAACAGGCTGACGGATCCGGTGCCCATGCTGGCGCTGAAACCCAGCATACAGATGGCCGAGAGGATCAGCATAAACGGCAGGAACTGCTTGGTGTTTTTGCCATCAGCATAATAGGAGACCAGGGTTTTCCCGACGCCATAGGTGATGGAGAAGCCCAGACCGATCATCCCCAGCTGCGTCATGCTCAGTCCGTAGGTGGTGATCATATCGTTCTGCGCGATATTGAAGTTTTTGCGGATCAGATACATGGTCAGGTAGCCGATAAAGACCACCAGATAGGACTGCATAAACGGCTTGAACCACATCTTGCGCCGCAGTTCGATGGGCAGATCCAGCGTCGGTCTGCGCACCTGTTTGAGGAATGCCAGCATGGAAGGGGATTCTCCTGGTTGGAATAGCTGCAATGGGCAGCGAATGGCTGGCATTGTAAAAACCTGCCGCCAGACTGGCCTGAGACAGCATCCAGGCGAAACCAGGAAAATTTCTTAGTTTTGCCCCACTCGGGGCAAAAAGGAGAGGCGTATCACGCTTCAGGCAGGGGACGCGGTGCCTGAGCATTTAAAAACGGCAGCAGCAGCAGGGCGGATATCCCCGCCGCCGTGGCAATCACAGCAAAGAAGCCGCTCCAGTGCCAGACGTCGATAACCCACGCCAGCGGCCAGCCGGAGAGTGACGCGCCAAGATAGGCGAAAAGGCCGACGAAGCCGGTTGCCGCGCCTGCCGCATCTTTATGGGAACACTCGGCTGCCGCCATACCAATCAGCATCTGCGGGCCAAAGACAAAGAAACCGGTAGTAAAAAAGCAGGCTGCCTGCATCACGTAACTGGTAAAGGGCATCAGCCACAGTGAGCCGACGGAAAGTAAAATCCCGGCTGCAAAAATCAGGTTCATCGGGCCACGGTTGCCGTTAAACAGCTTGTCCGAGCCCCAGCCCGCGACCAGTGCGCCTATCACACCGCCCAGCTCAAACAGGGTGACTACCGAGTTGGCCGTCACCAGATCCACCCCCAGCGTGTCGGAGATGTAGAGATTTCCCCAGTCATTGAGCGCCGCGCGAACCACATAGACCAGCACGTAACACAACGACAGCAGCCAGATATAGGGGTTGAATAGCACGTAGCGGGTCAGGATCGCTTTGCGACTCAGACCTGCGCCTTCCTGCTGCTGCGCCATCTCCATCTCATCCTGTCGCCAGTCGCCTACCGCGGGCAGGCCGACAGTCTGAGGCCGGTCGCGCAGACGCCAGCAGAGAAACAGTCCGGCGAGAATCGCTAAACCGCCCGCAATCATCATTCCGATTCGCCAGCCATAGTGCAGCGCCACTGCGCCGATAACGATCGGGATAACCGCACCGCCAACGTTGTGCGCGGTGTTCCATAATGCCCACCAGCCGCCGCGCTCGTTACGTGAATACCAACTGGTCAGCAGGCGCGCGCAGACCGGCGCGCCCCAGCCCTGGAAAAAGGCGTTGATGGTCCACAGCAGCGCAAAGGCCCACAGTGAGGTCGAGAAGCCAAACAGGATATTGACCACGCCGGTAGCGATCAGCCCCAGCCCCATAAAGTAACGGGCGTTGGAGCGGTCACTGACGATGCCGGAGAAGAACTTCGACAGGCCGTAGGTGATGTAAAATAGCGTCGCCAGCAGGCCAATATCGGTGCGCATCATCACGCCGCTGGCGATCACTTCCGGCGCTGCCGCATTGAAGCTTTTGCGGGTAAAGTAGAACAGGGCATAGCCGATCCAGATGGTCGACATGATGTGCCGTCGCCAGTAGCGATAGCGGCTGTCAATCTCACTTTTGTCATGCAGCGGAGCGGCGTTAGCGGGCGTTTTCAGAAAGTTAAACACGGTGGTTCCTCAGGCCGTACGCAGCGGCAGATGCACGCTGACGCGGGTTCCATGGGTGCAGGAGATAGTCAGCGATCCACCCAGCGCACTCACGCGTTCGCGCATCCCGACCAGACCAAAGCTCTGCTGACCGGAACCTGGCGGCAGACCGCAGCCATCATCTTCAATCACCAGCAAAACGCGACCATTCTGTTGCCAGCCTTTGAGCGTCACGGCGCTGGCGCTGGCGTGTTTCACAATGTTGTTCAGCCCCTCCTGACAGACGCGAAACAGTGTGACGCGCTGCGCTTCGCTCAGCAGCGTCTCATCAATACGCCACTCAAGGTGACTGACGATGCCGCAATCCTCCAGCTCCATCTCACGCATCAGGGAGCGAACTGCCTGTTCAAGTGACAGGTCATCTAGCTGGCGGGGTCGCAGACGTCCCAGCAGTCGCCGCACTGAATCGTAGACGCCCAGTGAGAGCTGCTCAATATGGACGCCGCTCTGGATCACCCGGCCATTTTCCGGCGCAAGGCGCTGCACAATGCCCGCCTGGGTGCGGATTGCCGTAATCGTCTGACCGATATCATCGTGCAGTTCGCGCGCCACCTCCTGGCGCACGTTCTCTTCTGTCTCGACCAGCCGTTCCGCCAGGCGTCGGTTGCGTGCCAGCTCACTCTGCAGCGACTGATTCAGCTCGCGCAGCCGCTGAATACCGGCACCCAGCAGCAGGCCGGTCAGGCTTTGTGCCAGTAGCGAAAGCAGAAGATCGACCGGATGATCGTGCCAGGTCTGGCTGGCGATCAGCGCGATTGCGTTCATCAGCGTCGCGATCAGCGCACCCTGCCAGCCGTAGTGCCAGGCCAGCGCAATAATCGGCAGCGCCAGACAGAATGGCGTAAAGCGTGACAGTTCAGCGGGCAGGCCAAGCTGCAACCAGAGACTGATGACAAACAGCAGCAGATACCAGATAAGATGCCGGGCGCGCCAGTTGACCGGGTGTGAGACCAGCGCCGGCCCCAGCGGTTGCCAGCGGGTGCTGGTGAGATAGTGCCAGATGACCAGGCAGGTCGGGGCCAGCGTCAGACCACCGGTGAGCGTCAGCAGCAGGGCGTTCAGCATCTCCTGCTGTCCCGCCCACGCCAGGGATTGCAGCAGCGCCGCGGCGATCAGAGCCGCGCCCTGGCTCAGCAGCGTGCGCCAGTCACGCTGATGGCGGTAATGGGAGATCAGCGCCACCGGCAGCAGCGTCAGTACACTGCCCGCCATTAACAGCGGCAGATGCGCCAGCGCGACCACCTTCGCCAGCCAGATCAGCATGATCCACTCAGCTGCCAGCAACACCGGCCAGTAAGCGCGTGGACATTGCAGCATCAGCCCCAGACGCAGGCCAAACGGGAATAGCAGCACCGCCAGCTCCGGGCGTTCCACCAGGTGCAGGCTGATACTCCACAGGCAGAACCAGGCCGCCGAGAAGATGAAAAAGCTGGCGACAATGGAGATCAGCCGCGAAACACAGGGGCTCATTGCCAGCCATCAAACATGCGGCGCGCCAGCTCCACATCATTGCTGACGCCGAGCTTCTCCATCAGATTCGCGCGATGGACATGTACGGTTTTCGGTGAAAGCGCCAGCTCAACGGCAATTTCCTTTACCGCCATGCCCTGTGACAGTTTTTCCGCCACCTGACGTTCGCGTCGGGTCAGCGGGTCCTGCCGACCAGCGGCCAGCTTGATCGCAATCTCTGGCGTCAGATAACAGCCGCCTGTGGAGACCGTGCGCACCGCCGCGATCAGTTCATCGGGACGACAGCGTTTAGAGAGGAATCCACGCGCACCGGCATTAAGCGCCTGCTCCACCAGGGCCGGACTGTCATGGACTGACAGCATGATGGTGGCCAGGCCCGTCGGCAGCTTGCTCAGCAACTCCAGACCGGAGAGATCTGGCATCGAAATATCGCAGATACAGACCTGAACGCCCCGGCCCGGTAAACCTGCCAGCGCCTCACGGCCAGAACCAAATTCCGCTACGACCTGGAAATCCGATTCCAGGCCCAGCAACTGGGCAAAGCCGGAGCGGACGATAAGGTGATCGTCAATAAGCGCGATGGTGATCATGTTTATTCCTGGCGGGTAAAATCGCGCTTACCTTAGCGATAAGCACGAAGCTGTTCAAGTCGTGAGCAGTCTATTCAGGTAAGGGAATGGGCAGAGTGATACAGGTCAAACTGTCGTGGATCGTGAGAAAAGCATGCCGGGCTGAATCGCCGCCCGGCAGATCGTGAGGCTAAGGAGCCGATCAGTGCAGACAGCACTGCTTATATTTTTTGCCGCTGCCGCACGGGCAGGGATCGTTGCGGCCGGGCAGCTTCTCTGCCGCGACAGGTTTCTGGGGAACGGGAATCGCTTCTGGCTGGGAGATCCAGTGATCGTGCAGCGACAGCGCAGCAGGACGTATAGCTTCAATGCTGGCTTCCATCTCGTCCGGCGTCATGGCATCGATCTTTTCAAGGTTCTCTTCCACGCCGTGCAGAGCGATGGCGTCCAGCGCGGGTTGCAGATCCTGCGGCAGGGCAGACCAGTCGGTCAGCGCGACACCGCGCATGTAACCGAAGCACCACTCTTCCACCACGGTAAATTCCAGACCTTCCATTTCACGGATGCCAAACAGCGGTTCGAACTGCTCAGGGAATTCAGATAAGCGGTCAGCCACATCATTCATATGCTGGAAGCAAAGCGACATAAAGCGCGTCATTTCACGCTCGTTGCTCCATTTTGGGATCTGCTTCTCGCCACCCCACAGTGCCACCAGCCACTGGCTTGGCTCGACGGTGACGGGACCGGAGAGAACGGCAGTCAGCAGGCCGTCGAGCTCGGAGACATCAATAATCGATGCTTCGCTGCCATATTTTTCCAGCATATCTTCCAGCCATTGCAGCTCTTTTTCGGACAGTGGGCCTTCTTTCATGCGGTTGCCTCCCGGGCATTTCAAAAATTTCAGCGGCGTTGAGCCTTAAAACCGCAGCAGTGTACACCCTTGTGGACTGCAACACAGCTAACCCTGTTCGGGCATGCTGCGGTGATTAAACTGCGTTTAGCACCACTTTCACCCCGTTGTGCAGGCGATAGCCCACAGCACTTTATGGTACATTTTTGCGCTCCAGCCAGACAGTTGCGTGTTAAATAATAATAAGTTAATGATTAATATATGAAAAATGGATTTACTGGCAGGCCGGCTGTTGCAGTCTCCCTTGCACGGCTGACCCCTGGCGGCCAGTGGATCAGCAGATTAATGACGCGATTCATGCCAGCCTTTATCTTCCTGCTGGCGGGATGTGGAACCCTGTCGCAAACCTCCGCCCCGGTGGGCGACCGCGTTTATCTGACACACGCCACCTTTCATGAAAATGTCGACGACATCGTGCAGCATTACATGCAACAGAAGCAGGTTCCCGGCATCAGCATTGCGGTCATTCATCGCGGTGGCCCGACCCGCTATTACGCTTTTGGCGTCACCGATCGTGTGCATCGCTATCCGATCACGCCCGATACCCTGTTTGCGCTGGGATCGCTGAGTAAAGGCGTGACGGCAGAAGTGATTATCCAACTGGTTGATCAGGGTAAGCTGCGCTGGAGCGATACACTGGCGGATCTTCTGCCGGAAGGCGTTCGCCTCAGCGCTGGCGCGCAGCGCATCACGCTGCTGCAGCTGGTGACGCACACCTCGGGTCTGCCGCGACAGGATATGGATCTGACGATGCTGCAGCAGTTCGTTCGTTATCTGGATACCGGCGAGAACTTCTATGACAATCTTGATAGCGACAAGCTGCTGAGTTATCTGGCGGACTTCTCTGCACCCGCGGTACGCATGCCACACTACTCTAACCTCGGCTATGCGCTGCTCGGTTATATCCTGCGCACGCGTTTTCATCAGGATATTCAGACGCTGGCGTCACAGCTTATCTTCACACCGTTAAAGATGAATCAAAGCAGTTTTGTACCGGAAACGCTGACGGGCTATCCGCTGCGTGCGCTGGGCCATGCAGGCGATCAGCCGAAATTTATTCGCCGCGGCACGCTGACGCCTGACTGGCATTTTCACGGCAACATGGTGGCCGCGGCCAGTCTCTACAGTAACGCGCGCGATCTGAGTGCTTATTTGCGCGCACATCTCAGCGCTACCGGTGATGCTGCGCGGGACCGGGCTTTCGCGGCGGTAGATCAGGCGTGGTATCAGCAGGGCGCACAGGCGCAGAATATCGCCTGGGTGACCGACACTTTCGAAGAGCAGCAGATCACCTATCAGGTGGGCTATATCGGCGGCTATGCCAGTTTTATCGGCTACGATAAACGTAACGGCAATGCGATTGTGGTGCTGCAGAACGGCTTTAACTGGAGTAACTATTTAGGCATTGCGTTGTTGGTCGATCTGGCAACTCAGGATAAAGTGGTCGGACAGTGATCCGCTACCTGGCCTGTGTGCAGTAAAGTGAATAGCGCTGTTTTTCCTTACACATAGCGTCAGTGCGCCGGAACTGAAGTGCGATAAACATTGTCTTTAGCCTGACTGTCAAAATTCAACGTGGAAATCATTATGCGCAGGACTCAACGTGTACTTTTATCAATGGGATTACTGGTTGGCTCGCTGAGCCTGATCCCCGCTGTACAAGCCGCTGGCGAAGCAACGGATACCGTTCCGCCACCGCCGCAGATTCAGCCTGCTAATCCGGATGCGCAGCCCGCTACGCCTGATACGGGCAGCGTTCAGCCGGATGCCGGTGCCGCGCAAAGCCAGGCACCGACCAGCTCACAATCTAATGATGGTATTACGCCGACCACGCCGGCACCTTCCAACGGCGCGCACCCTAATTACGACCTCAGCACCATCATCATCGACTACAAACAGTACCAAATCGGTGACACAGTGCCAGAGAAGTACACCGATAAAACGTACACCATCAATGAGTGGCAAAAGCGTAATCTGCCTGCTCCGCAGGAAAATACCCACTGGGCCTATATCAACGCCAACTACATTCTTATTACCAATGACACCGGCAAAATCGTCATGGGTAAATCGGGCGATATCTTCTTCCGCGGTTAAAATAAGCGGTAAAAATCAGCCGGTCGTGATGACCGGCTTTTTTTTAGCTCCCAGCAGAAATTTCACCTGCCCGCCGCGATTGTTCCTGCTCTGCCTCTCCTACGACTCCTCATGTGATGCTTCAACAGCCGCCATCGGCCTGCGCCGGAATAACCCTTTTCTAATAATCCAGGTGCATAATCCGCCAGCATCGTGGCAATCTACTGACCTCTATCTGCAGCCAGGAGACAACATGCCACAACATACCAATCAGTTCGGACAGCCGGTCGGTGAGCCAATGCCAGACTGGCAGCCCCGACCTCTGCCCCAGCATCAGGTTTTTACTGGCGAAGTTTGTCGGCTGGAGCCGTTCAGTGTGGCGCGTCATGCTGAGGCACTGGTTGAGGCATGGGCGCTGGCTGAAGATGGGCGTGACTGGACTTACCTGCCTGCCGGTCCCTTTACCGAACGTCCGGCATGGCAGGCGTATGCCGCACAGCTTGAAATGAGTCGTGATCCGCTGCATTTTGCCGTGATCGAGCTCGCCACCGACCAGGCAGTAGGCAGCCTGTCGTTAATGCGCATCCAGCCGGAACATGGCGTGATGGAAGTCGGGCATGTCATGTTTTCGGCCCGGCTGAAACAGACCCGCATGGCAACGGAGGCGCATTTCCTGCTGATGCGTTACGCCTTTGAGACGCTGGGTTATCGCCGCTATGAATGGAAATGCGATAGCTGTAATGCCCCTTCCCGTAAGGCAGCGGCACGTCTCGGTTTTCGTTATGAAGGCGATTTCCGTCAGGCAATCATCTACAAAGGGCGTTCACGTGACACCAGCTGGTTCTCGCTTATCGATAGCGAATGGCCGCAGGTGAAAAAGGGCCTGAAGCGCTGGCTGGCGGAGGAGAACTTTACCGCCGACGGTCAGCAGCGCGAAAAGCTGGAGGCGCTGCGCGACAGACCCTGACCAGGTGATAACGCGATCAAATTAAAATATCTTTCAGGACCGCCGCCAGCAGGGTGGTGGTCATGAGAATTGATAATCGTTTGATCCAGCGCATATCGGTGGTCAGGGTAACAACGTCATTTCTGAGGCTGTCCACAGCTGAAGTTAATCGGAAATTCATTTCACTGAGAGCGACATCCAGCTTATCCACCTTGGCTTCTAACTGATTAAAACGGATGGCCAGTTTGTCCGTTTTTCTTTCAACATGGCCAAGCCGCTCGTCTATCTGATGTACTTTTGTTGTGAGCTGACCAAGCTGCCCATCTATCTGATCGACTTTGGTTGTAAGCTGACCAAGCCGAATATCTATATGGTTGGCTTTGGTCTGAATCTGACCGAGTTGCTTTCCAACCTGTCCGCCGGGCTGCCTCTGCTGCATATCAGTAAACACCTCCACCATCGCCTCCGCTTGCTGATCGTCGATCCCTGCCTGTTGCAGCGCTTTAAAGGCTTTGTGGGTACTCATCATTGTGCTTGTCATCACGACACCTCCCTGTGCACTTCAGCGATAACGGCATCATGACAGGCAAAAGACGTATCGCCACTAAGCCGGTTATATTTTGCGCGCCTCGCCGAAAAATATCAATTAGTACAACAAGTAACGTGCAACAGAGTGCGGGCTGTCTCGCAACATTTAGCTGATGGCAGGATGAGGCGACTCTGCGGAAATCCGCAGAGTCGGAAAGAAAAAAGCGGGCGTCAGGGCTGTGGCACGATTTTAATTTCAACCATGCCGATGCCCAGTTTGCGCGGATCCTGACCGGTGATATTGCCGGTGTTACTCAGCTGCGGTTCAGGTGGTGCAATCACCAGACGATGGCTGGCGCCTGGGTTATCAAAATGCAGGGTATGTGTCGATATCTCTTCACTCAGTGACAGCAGTTGCTGCTGATCGCCGACCCGCACCGGAATCGCCCGGTGCGCGTTGGGGCCATACGCACGCGCGGTGATCACCAGATCGAACTTCGCGGGCAGCGCATCGATATAGTCGATATGAACCTCGGGCGCGAGATTAGCGTTAGACCAGCGTCCCCAGCTCTCTGGCCGTGAGATGCCGCTGAAGCTTTTAACACTCTCCGGTGCGCCAGGCACGTCAAGCCTGAAGCTATCGGCGCTGTAGCGAATGTTGTTATCTTCAATACGGATCTGCGCGAGGTTCTGCTGGTAACGCGCATCGCTGATAGCGCCCTCCGGGAAACGGACTTTGCCTTTCCACTGCGGTTTGTCGACATGCGTCACCGACGGCGTGCCGCCGAGCTGTCCCATCGCCACACAGAGATCGCCGGAGAGTGCCAGCGAAGGCTGCCAGAGTCGCGCCATTTTAAAACAGCGATCCACCCAGAGAAATTTATCGGCTGAGGCGAAATCCGCCAGCTGATAGCGCAGCGGTGCCGAATATTCCCCCTCCGGCATCGGCTCAACGTGCTTATCACTGATGCGGAACAGAATCGGCAATTTGAAGGTGGTCCCCGAGAAGCTGAAGATATTCTTCGCCTGATCCACCGTGAAGTTGTCTATCTTCTTCGGGAAGTTCCACAGCTGGATAATGTCGGGCTTCCAGCTCGCCACCTTACTCTTCATATCGTCGAACTGGGTGGAGAGTGAAAGCGATGAGAGGCTGCTGCGGCCCAGGCCAATCGCGTTATCGCCGCCGAGAATATCGAGCAGCGTGGCGCCGTTATCCAGCGTGCTGCGCTTCGCCTCCATCAATTCCGCCTGCGGCTTGTCACCACGGATCACCATGAAAAGATTGCGACGGGGCTGTTTGACCAGCCACGGATGCGCAGTGTTGTTCATCGCCAGATGATCCGAGCTCACCACAATCACGGTGTTTTTGAACCACGGCGACGCTTTAATGCGCGCAATCAGGCGCGCCACATGCTCCTGCGAGCAGGCGACCGCACTGAATGACTGATTCGGTTTGCCCTCAATGCTGTAGCTCCTGCGATCGCAGCTGCGTGAGATAAATCCGTCAGGATGATGGGTGTCGACGGTCAGCGTAAACAGCGCAAAAGGTTTACCGGCCTGAGAGAGTTCCTGATACTTCTCAAACACCTCATCCATTACCGTATCGTCGTAATAACCCCAGTTATTACGGTAGGTGGGATCGGCGACGCGGCTTTTCAGCTCCTGCGAACCATAAAGGTTAGCGGGATCAAAACCGTGTGATTTCAGGAAGACATCTTTCCCGGCGAAACGCAGATCGGCACCCTGAATAAACCAGTTCTCGTAGCCGGAGTTCTTCAGGATGTCGCCCAGACAGACGTTCTGAGGATAGAAGCTGGAGAGCGATGCTGACGCATTGCCATCAAACGGGGCAAACAGCGGAATGCCACACTGTGAGGCGACCATGCCCGCAATGGTGTAATCGGTACCTGGCAGCTGTTCGGTTTCGCTGAAGTCGATGCTCTGCTCTTTCTGCCGGCTCAGCTCCGGCGCTAAGCCGGGAAAGGCGATAGGGTCAAAATAGGTGCGCTCTAGGCTTTCACCATAGATGTAAACCACGTTGAGGTGCGGCTGTTCAATGCGATTACGCGGCACTTTATAGAAGTTGTCGAAGTCAGAATCTGCCAGTTGGGTATGCGACACAATCAGGGTCGCGACCTGGCGAAAGGCCGGGGTAGTCTGCACCGAGCCGAGTGCACAGGCGGCGGCCAGCAGCGACCAGCCCATGTGATGCGGACGCTTACGCCGCCGCAGAATCCACGACAGCAGGCAGAACAGCAGAAACAGCACGATGATCAGCCCAATCGCCGGCACCACATATTTACTGACACCCGCGCCGGTCAGACTGTTGGTCAGGGTATAGAGCACCGCATCGTTGATGCCGTCACCGGTAAAATAGTTGCTGGCATAGAGGGTGGCGTTCAGCACAACGAAAAGCACCAGCAGAATAAGAACGACAATAAACCAGAATTTGTTACGCCCGGCTTTACAGGAATAGATTGCAATAGCGGCCAGAAACAACGCGACGGACACCAATTCGGACAACGGCAAATCCTCTCTTCAGGGCTACGCGAGGCTTCACGCAACCGGCCACCTTCGGGGGATGGTTTTTCGACAATCTATATTGGCTGTAATCCGGCTGCAACATATCCGGCCCGATTTGTGCGGTGAAGAGCAGATTGGTTTATTGTCATTTCAGAAGTGAGGTTATCAGGCGTGACGGTGGCTGGCGCGCACCGTCAGCAGAGCAGAAGTCAGGGCGATTTTCAGAGTTTGCCGGTGAGATATTGTGCTTCGCCGTCGGCAAAACTCCAGTCACCTTTGTCATTGGTGATAAAGCTGATCATTAAATCGTTGCCCTGCACACCACAATGCTCACGCAGCTCACGCGCCAGCTCGGCCATAAACAGCTGTTTCTGTTCACTGCTGCGTGGGCTGGTATAGACCCGCACCATCACCAGATTATCGCTCCGGCTGAATCCCAGTCCGGTATCCTGAAACACCATCTGATAGCGCTTGTTTTCCTGAACAATCTGGTAGCGATCGCGTTCCGGCACCTTAAAGGCCGTGAGCACGGCGCGGTGTGCCGCATCCAGCAGTGTACGAAGCTCTGATTCTGAACGACCCTGGATAACATCAAATTGCAGCAGTGGCATAGCGGATTCCTCCCGGTGATTAAGAACCCTATGGTGACCCCTTTATCCGGCGGGAAAAAGCGCGTAGCCTGAAATGATTATTCACTATAGTGAACAATCAAGATGAAAGAGATGAAAACGGATACGCTGTGGGATCATCTGCACTGGCTGACCGTACTGGCAGAGCAGGGCAGTTTTACCCGCGCGGCAGAGCGGCTCGACGTCAGCAAGGCGGCGATGAGTCAGAAAATCAAAGAGCTTGAGGAGATGGCCGGTGTGTTGCTGGTACAACGCACTACGCGCAGCGTGCGGCTGACCTCTGCCGGTGAGAAGCTGGTGGAGGAGCTACGCGAGCCTTTTGCCCGCATTGAACAGAGTTTTTTCAGCGTGCGGGACATCGCCGGACCGGTGCGTGGCCTGGTGCGCATTACCGCACCGGTGGCGTTTGCCCGTCAGCAACTGGTGCCGATTATCGGTGAATTTCTGCGTGATTATCCGCAGGTGCGTCTGCAGCTGGATGTGACTGACCGCATTGTGTCGCTGAGCAGCGAGGGATTTGATCTGGCCATTCGACACAGCGACACCCTGCCGGAAACCCACGTGGCACTGCCACTGTGTGACACGCGGACATTACTGGTGGCATCACCCGCCTATCTCAACGAACAGGGGATACCGCAGTCGCCGCAGGATCTGGCGCAGCATAACTGCCTTTACTATCCACGCGGCGTCGAATCACCGCGCTGGCGGTTTACCACCACCGCGGATAACGAGCAGGTCCAGATACGGATCCAGGGCAGCTTTGCCACTAACAACAGCGAGTCGATACGCGATGCGGCCCTGCAGGGATTAGGGATCGCTATGCTGCCCGATTTCAGCGCCCGGGAGGCGCTGGCAGCGGGATCATTGCAGCAGGTGCTGCCTGCGTGGCAGCCGGTTGAGGCCTTTGCCGCCCGCCTGTGGATCGTACGACCCTGGGCGGCGCAGGTGCCCCGCGCGGTCACCACGTTTACGCACTGGCTACGCGCGCGCTTTGACCGTTGAAGGCAATGCCAGCGCAGGTGGCGTGGTGTGCATCATCTCGCCAATCAGGCTGCTGCGGTTATATAAACCAAGCCGCAGATTGAAGTCGAGATGCAGCCGCTCGTTGCCGGTTAATTTTATAATGGGTGGCGGCGTCTGTGGCCGCTGCTGAAACATCACTGACTGCGCAAAGGCGCTGCTGCTGTCGGCATGCAGGCGCTGATAGAACCAGGCGCTGGCTTCACTTTTACGCAGATAGAGATTCGCCCGCCGGTATTCCCGCATTGCAACCTGCTGCGCCAGCGACAGGAGCTGACGAGACGGATTCTCCATATTCTGCACAATCAGCGGAAAATCATCACGCTTCTTCAGCTCATGGAAATAGTTGCGGATACCGACGTTTTTAACCGGTGCCAGCTGTTTCAGCCATTCGCGGATAAACGGATTTTGCGGGGCGGCAGCAAGAAACCAGCTCTCGGTGATCGGCGCAAGCAGGTTCAGCGTTGATTGCTCGCCATAGTAACCAATGAGATCCATTGACCGCGCTTCGTGAACGCGATGCACCCAGGCGAGATTCTCAAACAGCAATGTGCTGCAATCAATGCCGATGCCGCCATAACGGTGAATCAGCTCAAGCCGGATGATTTCACTTTTATGTGCCAGCGTCAGATCGGAAGAGATAAAGTTAAGATCGGGCAGCCACTGCGACAGGGTGCGCTGCGTAATCAGATAAACCTGGTGGTCGGGGTTGTCCCGCCGGATTTTACTGATATTCAGCGCCATCGAGGCAGGCAGGTGATCGTTATGCCAGACCATCCAGACGATTTTTGGAATCTCCGGCAGATCTTTCTGCTGTGCGATCAATACGACATTATCTTCCTGACCCGGATCATATTCCGGTGCCCGACAGAGTTTCTGCTGTTTTCTATTCCATAACATCTGGCTACTGAACGATATTCTTTTCCAGTTACGCCAGATTTTATGCGCTGGACGTTGGCGATGTGAAGTCATGGTACACCTGTTATTTTTATTTTCCCGTCATAGTGCAGGCTCTGCCCGTTCCGCCAGCGGCGGGAACGGCCGGAATTACATACTGACTGCAATCCCGATGAGTGCGGGAATTAATGAATAGTTTTCCCTGGTGGCGACGCAGTGCTGGAGCGCGCGATAGTTTCCTCACGGCTGTTTAATTGCACTGCACCTTTTTAATAAAACATTATTTACACATTAGCTATGTCTTTTTTTGACTTTAGGATAATACGGAAATAATCCGGTCACGTTATGAAAATAATAATGTCGTTACTGTTAATCATTTATTTAAATGCGGGAATAAACGCAGTTAAGGAATATCTGAATATTATTCTTAACCTGCGCGTTATCCTGCGGCCCGGGCCACAGTAACAGTGGCTATTGTACTTAACTGGTGGTGTAAGCCCGGCTCATCAATCCGCGGAATCAGACAGCCTGAAGAGGATTGTCTACGCTTAAGAAGAACTTACTGAGAAAGGAGCGCGCATGCAGAGTGAATCTTACGGGTTACTGGCGGTTGATAAGCAGGGTAATCGCGTCCTGTTTCTTAATCCGGAAACCTTCGCGGTCGAGCGGGAACTGAACGCTTTTCCACCGCGGCCGCATGAACTCCTGATGCTGGCCCCCTGGGGTAAAGCCTATGTACCCATTTTTGGCGACGGCGTTCATGGTAATAACCCGCATCCGGGTCACAAAGTGGCGATTATCGATTTACAGCGTCGGGAGATCAGCGGCTTTATCGATCTGTCGCCGCTGCGGGCACCCCACAGCGGGCAGTTGGGCCGCGATGGCAAAGTCTATCTCTGCTGTGAGCAGAGTGCCGCAGTGGCGGTGATCGATCCGCAGACCGACAAAGTGGAAAAAATCATTCCAGTTCCTTCTCACAACGCGCATCGCCTGACGCTGTCACCCAGCGGCCGCAAGCTGTTCACCGATAACGAAGAGGATGCGACCATCACTGTGGTGGATCTCTGTGAAGCAGAGGGGCGGGTCATCGACACCATCCTGCTGCCCGGGCCGATTGCGGGCATCGCTGCCTCTCCGAAGCACCCCTATCTGGTCGCCAGCGCCGCTGATGCACCGTTGCTCTATGTGATTGATCGGCAAAGCCACCGCATTCGCCAGCGCCTGACGCTGCCGGGTCATGAACGACCCTGTCAGGTGGTACGCTTCAGCGCCGATGGCGAGCAGCTGGTGGCGATAGGGGATCAGGAACCGCTGGTGACGCTGTTTGACGATCTGCTGAATCCGCTGGGCGACATCCGGGTAGGTAACATGCCGATGGATGGCTGTTTTACGCCAGACAGGCAACAGCTGCTGATTGCCAATCAGGATGATGGCACGCTGAGCGTCATCGATCTGGCGCAGCGTAAAGTGATTGCCACGCCGCGTGTTGGAACGGGCTGTGAGGTGCTGGGTTATTTTCCGATCGGTCAGATAAACGGACGATGATAGATCGCGGAACTCCAGTGGCGGCTGCTGGCGTGCTTCTCCGCCTGCCAGCCGCGTTTACGTAATTCGCGCGCAATCATCTTATTCATGATGCCGTGGCCCAGCAGCAGCACCGTGCCATGCCGTGAGTGATCGATCAGCTTCTCTGCCGCCGCGGAGGCGCGGCTGCGCGCATGTTGCAGCGACTCCGCTTCACCCGCATACCCGCAGAACCACAATAACCGCAACAGGGCCAGCCAGCACAGGGTAGGCAACTGCACCGCGCCGGTTCGCAGCAGTGGCACGGCGACTTCGCTGAACACGGCATCAACCTCATGGGGCTGCAGACCGAGCTGGCTCAGGGAGGATTGTGCGCGGGGCAGGGGACTACAGACAATCACCGCGGCCTGACGTGCAATCTCAATACTGCGCGGCGGCGGCCCGTCACTGACCTGTGACTGATCGTAGGCTTCGCACCAGTCTGCCAGCGCCTGCACGCTCTGGCGACCCGCAGCCTGGTGGTCAGGTTTACCGTGTCGCATCAGGATAATTTTCATAGCATCTCTGTCCGCCCTTTTTGTCAGGGTAACGTATTGTCTGCGCTTACAGCGATTTTTCAGAATAAATACACGTGTCATCTCATGGTCACAGGCGTGTGCGACAACAGAGCCCGATGAAAGGATTTTAGTCAGTCTTATAACGCTTAATCATAAGAGAAAATGGTAACTTATAGTCGATGGTGATTTTTTTCAGGCGATGTGTTGCGGGTAACTGGCTGAATTTGCGCTAAAAATGCGTGATGACGGGATGTGATAGTGAAGTTTTACTAATAATTTTCATCAGGATCTATTGATTTATCTACGCGCGTAGATACACTAGGTCCCCAGTGATTGCTCACGGTGCCCGATGCACAGTAGACCCATCGATTGTTAAGTTACATTCGCTCAGTTTAAGCGACCGGTGAAAAATACACCGGCGAAATGGGGCGAAGAACAAGATTCCAACACCAGGGAATCCTTTAACCTTTCATCATGGTTAGTCAACTGAACGTCGTCACCGGGGAATTTCCGCTTTTATCAGGGAATCGACCCATGGACGGGCGTTTATCGATCTGCATACTCATTCAGGGATAGGGTTATGACGGCACACAACTCCGTTAATCAGCAGGCATCACTGTCATCCACTTCAGCCGCCGATGAGCGGTTTAATACCCCTTCAGGCCGCAAAGATTTCTGGCGCGCCACTTTCTCATGCTGGCTCGGAACGGCAATGGAGTACGCGGATTTCGCGCTCTATGGCCTGGCGGCCGGTATTATCTTCGGCGACGTCTTCTTTCCGGAATCAACCCCTGCCATGGCACTGCTCTCCAGCTTTGCTACCTGGTCAGTCGGCTTTGTTGCCCGGCCTATCGGCGCACTCTTTTTCGGCTGGCTCGGTGACCGCAAAGGCCGAAAGGTGGTGATGATCTCCACCATCATTCTGATGGGCGCTTCCACGACGTTGATCGGCTTAATCCCGAGCTATGCCTCTATTGGCGTCTGGGCGCCTGCCTGTCTGGTTCTGCTGCGCTTTACGCAGGGTTTCGGCGCTGGCGCGGAGTTATCGGGCGGCACGGTGATGCTGGGCGAATATGCGCCGACAGAGCGTCGCGGACTGATCTCTTCCGTGATCGCGCTGGGTTCTAACAGCGGCACACTGCTGGCTTCGCTGGTCTGGTTGCTGGTGGTACAAATGGATCAGCAAAGCCTGCTGGAGTGGGGCTGGCGTATTCCGTTCCTCAGCAGTGCGCTGATTGCGCTGGTTGCCTTGTGGATTCGACGTCATCTGCGCGAAACGCCGGTGTTTGAGCGCAGAAAAGCGGAGATGGAAGCGGAACGCGCAGGCGTACTGGCCGCTCCGGTGGTGGATCAGCGGCCTTTCTTCCAGCGTACCCGTGCCTTCTGGACCATGGTTGGCCTGCGTATCGGCGAAAATGGCCCCTCCTATCTGGCGCAGGGCTTCATCGTCGGTTACGTCGCGAAGGTGCTGATGGTCGACAAGTCCGTACCAACCACTGCGGTGTTCCTCGCGTCGTTGCTGGGTTTCCTGATCATTCCTTTAGCGGGCTGGCTCTCTGACCGCTTTGGTCGCCGGGTGGTTTATCGCGTGTTCTGTCTGTTACTGATGTTCTACGCCTGGCCCGCCTTTACGCTGCTCGACACGCGTGAACCGATGCTGGTGATCCCGGTTATCGTGGTCGGTATGGCGCTGGCGTCGCTGGGTATTTTTGGTGTGCAGGCGGCATGGGGCGTGGAGATGTTCGGCGTTCATCATCGCTACACCAAAATGGCAGTGGCTAAAGAACTGGGTTCCATTTTGTCCGGCGGAACCGCACCACTTATTGCCGCTGCTATGCTTTCTTATACCGGTCACTGGTGGCCGATTGCGGTTTATTTCTCGGCGATGGCCGCAATTGGGTTCTTTACCACCTTTGTCGCGCCTGAAACGCGAGGGCGGGATCTCAATCTGCCTGAAGATGCCATCTAGCTTTGCCTGAGGATGCCATCTGCCAGGATAGCGCGAAAAGCAGCAGGCCGTGTAAAGCGGCCTGTTTTTTTATGGAGGAACGTGATGTGCCTAAGTCGTTAACGGGAAAAGTGACCCGAAGTGAAGTTGCGAAAGCGGCAGGCACCTCAGTGGCAGTTGTCAGTTATGTCATCAATAACGGGCCTCGCCCGGTTGCCGAGGCGACCCGTCAGCGGGTACTGGAGGCGATTAAAGCCACCGGTTACCGGCCAAATGCGGCAGCACGCGCACTGGCATCCGGTAACACCAAAACCTTCGGATTGGTGGTGCCCAACATCGGCAATCCTTTTGTGGCCTCAATGGCGCACGTGTTGTTGCAGGAGTCGATGAATCACGGCCACGTTATGCTGCTGGGTGATGCAGGTGATGACCGGAAGCGCGAACTGGAGTTAATTCAGGGACTGCTGAATCGGCAGGTCGATGGACTCTTTTACAACAGCGTCGATCGCCATCCTTACATTGACCTGATTAAAGCCAGCGGTACGCCACTGGTCATGCTGGAGCGGGTTGAGCCTCAGCCGGGCGTTAACATGCTGCGGGTCAATGAGCGTCAGGCCGCCTGGCAGGTGACGGCACATCTGTTGAGTCATGGTTATCAGCAGGTCGGCATAATCAGCGGCCCGGTCGATATGCTTAACGCGCAGGATCGTATTCAGGGCTGGCGTGATGCCATGCAGGATCGCGGGCTGCCGATTGATGAATCGCTGATGTTTCCCGCCAGCTACACCCCACAGGGCGGATACGCTGCGGCACAAACCATGATCGCCCGGGGTCGTGTGCCTCGTGCGCTGTTTACCAGCAACGAAGGTCAGGCGATTGGCGCGCTTCGCGCCTTTTCCGAACATCAGATTCGTGTGCCGCAGGATGTGGCGCTGGTCTGTTTTAACGGTACCAATCACTCGTCGTTTCACGTCCCGACATTAACGACCGTGCGCCAGCCACTGCGTGAGATGGCTCGCTCTGCGATTCATATGCTGAAAGAGGGACAGAGCGAAGCGCAATTAAAGGAGTTTCCACACTACCTTGAAATCGGTGAATCCTGCGGCTGTGAGCCGCAAAGCCAGAGTTAGCCTATAAAAATATGAAAAGAATTATTATTGACTGCGATCCCGGCAACGGTATCGCGGGTGCCAACACCGATGATGGGCTGGCGATTGCGCTGGCCTTAGCTTCACCTGCACTGTCGCTGGAATTGATCACCACCGTGGCCGGTAACACGCCATGTGAAGTTGGCGCGCGCGTCGCCAAAGATCTGATCGTCCGGCTGGGATTATCTATCCCGGTAATCCAGGGTGCTACGCAGGCGCTACAGGAAGATCCTGCGCCGTGGCGCGAGACGCTGGATAACCGGGTCAATCAGCTTGCGCTGGGTAAGATGTGGCAGGGCGTGCGTCAGCCAGCGGATATCGCGGCGGATGCGTTTGATGCTGCTGACGCTATCGGCAAACTGATTTGCGACAATCCGGGCGAGATTACCCTGGTGGCGATTGGCCCGCTGACGAATGTGGCGCTGGCAATGCAGCGCTATCCCGCCATGGCCGACGCTGTGGCGGAAATTGTCATCATGGGCGGCGTTTTTACGCTGGATGATTATATCAAAGACACCAATTTTGGCCTGGATCCGGAAGCGGCCCATCAGGTGTTGCACAGTGGTGCAGCAGTAACGCTGGTTCCGATGGATGTCACCACGCAGACGCTGCTGACCCAGCAGGATTTGACCCGCCTGACCGCCGTCGATCATCCACTGACCGAATTTGTGCGCGATACGCTGCGTCCGTGGATCGACTATTCGATGGCGACCCGGCAGCTGGCGGGATGCTGGATCCACGATGCGCTGGTGGTCGCCTGGTTGCTGAATCAGCGGGTCGCTTCAGGCATCGATTACCGGGTGGATATCGAACTGCGTCCCGGTGCGACGCGCGGCAAAAGCTGGCGTTATCGTCAGCCCCTTCGGCTCACTGTCGGCGTGCCTGAGCAGTGCGGCGCATCGGTACATGTGCTGCATCGTGTCGATAACACGCTGCTGTTGTCGATTATTGAGCAGGCATTTAAGCGCCTGAAATCCTGATATCGTGGGCGATTAACTCGCCCGCGTGCTGGCGGCGGCGGATCGGTTTCCAGAAGGGCGCTGTGGCCATCAAACGCTGACGGTATCTGTCAGTTTGTCAGCGGCATCAGGATGCGGGCAGAAGGTGCAGGGCTTGTGTGAGCTGATACCCGGCATTACATTGCTTCGCACACGTCGATCCAGCGGGCGTTAGTCAGTTCAGCCATCAGCTGTGGGGTAATGCGGACGGCGCTGTGGATAGCGCCGGCGGCGGGCAGGACTTCCTCGAAACTGCGCAGTGAAACATCACAGTAAACGGTCAGCGGATTCTCAAGACCGAAAGGACAGACGCCGCCTACCGGATGGCCGGTCCAGTTAATCACCTCGTCCACGCTCAGCATTCGCGCTTTCGCCCCCAGCGCCGCTTTCAGCTTGCGATTATCCAGCCGGGCATCACCTCGTGTCACAATCAGCACCACGTCGTTTTTCACTTTCAGTGACAGGGTTTTGGCAATCTCTCCTGGCGTCACGCCATGGGCGCGGGCAGCCATCCCGACCGTCGCAGTGCTTTCGGCCAGTTCAATAATTTCAATTTCAGGGGCGTGTTCGGCGAAGAACTGGCGCACGGACTCCAGGCTCATCTTTCTCTCCAGGCTGATCGAAGGCGTAAAAATTGCCACAAGCCTCAGTGCCTGTAAACGAGATAAACGGAGAATTCAGCGTAATTAAGTCTGTTTAGCTGCCGCTCAGGGTGCAGTTGCCGCATTGTTCGACATCGGGAATGCGATAACGCTGGCAGCAGCTGCGACGGACCAGTTCACCATTACGTGGGATCATGGTGCGGTAGAGCGGGTTTTCGCTGCCATCCAGCAGCCGCTGGTTGAAGAACAGCGCCTGCTCCAGTTGCAGCACCAGCGACTCATCGATCTGGCTTTTCAGTTCACCCAGGAACCACTGGAATGAGTAGCCCATATTGTTCCAGATGAGTCGGGCGTTGATATCACCATGCTGCGTAATACCATTGACCACCGGGATCAGATGCTGCTGAATCAGCCGATCGATACGCTGCTGAGGGTTGAGGTAGCGCGCTTCTTCATCTTCCTGGACATCGATCCAGAAAGTGGCCGGATGACCATTCTCATGAAAACCGACGCGGATATGCTCTGGCGAGCAGTCCAGCGCACGCGACTCCTGCAACAGCGCCATGATCAGTGTGGGCAGCAGCAGACCAAAATACCATTGCGCCCAGAGTGACAGCACCGGTTTCGCTTCACGAACCGCATCAGGATGATCGCGATAGAGATAATCGCTGTAGCGCTGAATAATTGGGGTAAAGGCTTCTGATTGTGACCAGGCGGCGAGTGTCAGCGTGTCGCGCGGAGCAGGCTGGCTGAGCTTCGTCGATTCAAGCAGATAGCTGCGCTGTTGTTGCAGCCGCTCATGCAGACTTTCCGCCAGTGGACGGTCATTCTGCCGGAAGATCATCGACTGAGCGTTAAAACGCTGTTCCTGAGCTGAAACGGTTGCCATGACGACTCGCGAAAAGTGTAGATAAGAAAGCAAATGATAATCGTTATTGATTAACTCTACAAGTCGTGTAAAAAATCGTCGTTGCGGGTGGGAAAACGGCGGGTTTGAGGTCAGTTATCCGATCGGACAGAGCAGCAGAGAGCCGGGCATATCGCGCCGAAGCCTCCGTTATTACCGATGGCGTTACGCTTAATTATGCATGTTCACTGGCGGTCTGATGCTGTTTTCGGGGTAAATCCTCCCAGGCGAGAATGGTATTCCGGCCCTGATTTTTAGCCACATATAATGCGCTGTCAGCATTGGCGACCGCCAGGTCAAATTCATTATCGTAAATAGGCGCGATGCCGGCACTGATGGTGACGTGGGTTGAAACGGTTTCATTGAAAAGATGAGGAATTTCTAAATCCAGCACGTACTGACGGATTCGCTCTGCCAGTTTCATGGCGATGGAACTGTTCACATTGGTCATCAATACCAGAAACTCTTCGCCGCCATAGCGGGTGACAACATCGCGTGAACGCACCGCATCACGAATTGCGACAGAGACCCGCGCCAGCGCCTGATCGCCCATCGCATGCCCGTAATTGTCGTTATAGGACTTAAAGTGATCGATATCCAGCAGCAGCACATAGTGGCTGCCAGCATGGTTTTCCAGAATATTATCCAGCCGGTTCTTAAGACCACGACGGTTATAAAGCCCGGTCAGCGGGTCGAGCATGCTGAGGTCGCTGAATGTCTCTTTCTCTTCGTAGAGCTGATGCATCAGGCGCAGAGTAAAGTTGTCGGCACGGCGGCGCATCAGATGCTGTAGTGAAAAACCAATCAGCGGCAGCGTAATGGTTAGCAGGATCAGTGGCAGGTGCTGTGCATTGTCGAGCAGCAATACGGTGAGCACCGGTGGCGTGACATGCAGACAAAAAGCCCCCAGATAATCGCTCAGGGCGATGGCACTGATAAATAACACACTGATCAAACTGATAATAAGAAAGCCACCATCAAAATAGAACACCTGATGAAAGCGATAATTAATATGCCAGGCCCAGAGCATTCCCAGCAGCAGCGCCACAGGATTTAACAGGGGAAGTTTTACTTTAGGCCATATTAAAAGGGAAATTAACATAATGCCGCTAAAGGCCGCGACACTCATTACCGGCAGGGTCGTCTCACTTTTCTCACTGCTCATTATTGGCAGCAGATGAAATAGCGAAACGGCGATATTCAGAAACAGGAAAAGCATCACTGAAAGCCGGTATTTACTCTGCTTCAGCTCTTCATAAGATTGTAATTTCATTATAAGTACTCGTGACGACCCTGAAATACCAAAGCGCACGCCGGCAAAACCAGGTTCTGCCAGACAATGAGCAAATTATTGCTGTTGCTGTTATTAAAGGTGTTATCGGCCGCAATCTAGCATTTTCCAACTGGTCTGTCATCTTCGTTGCCGGGCGTGACAAAAACAGGCTGCAGAGCAGGCAAAACTGTCATATGATAATGGGAATGCTTATCATTTGAGGTTGGTGTCATGGGGATAGCGATTATCGCGGCCTGCGGCCTGTGGGGAGTCAGTTGGGCACTGGGTAAAAAGCTGGATAGTGCGTGGGGCGTGTTGCTGCCGTGCATTGCGCTGCCGCTGTTCGCCTTATGGGAACCGAGCTTCAGCCAGTGGCGGATGGTGATGACGGTTGCGCTGCTGCTGACAGTTGTGATGCTGTTTAACCAGCGGCTGCGTCACTATCTGCTGCTGCCATCCTGTCTGGCGTTAGCGGGCGGACTGGCGGCTGTCTCTGTGAATTTTCATCTGAATTAACATAAGCAGAGTGGTTAAAACCGGCGAACGGGGTAAAGCGGCTGGAAAAGGTAAAGCGACCGGAAAACAGAACAACTGGAAAAGGTAAAACGAGCAGGGGGTAAAACGAAACTACAGGGGAACAGAAGAGATGAGCGGGAAAGGCCTGAAGATGACAACGTTGGTGCGAAGAGAGGGACTTGAACCCTCACGTCCGTTAAGACACTAACACCTGAAGCTAGCGCGTCTACCAATTCCGCCACCTTCGCATCGAGTTGTCTGTTCATATCACCGCAATGGTGCGAAGAGAGGGACTTGAACCCTCACGTCCGTTAAGACACTAACACCTGAAGCTAGCGCGTCTACCAATTCCGCCACCTTCGCGCAGTGCTCGCGATATGAAAC
>Ga0157361_1000062_pt1 | contig 62351 bp, 64 predicted proteins | sample AttlaeALBM2_FD_111481 | JGI IMG/M metagenome (GOLD analysis project Ga0157361, IMG submission 111481) | Fungus gardens microbial communities from leaf cutter ant in Ribeirão Preto, State of São Paulo, Brazil - Atta laevigata ALBM2 | ecosystem: Host-associated > Fungi > Mycelium > Unclassified ...
CGCTCCCGGCGTTTTTAGTACGCACCTCATCCCTGAGGTGCGCCCATAGCTGGGCCAACGCTTCGCGTTGTTCAAAAACGCTCCCGGCGTTTTTAGTACGCACCTCATCCCTGAGGTGCGCCCGTAGCCGGGCCAACGCTTCGCGTTGTTCAAAAACGCTCCCGGCGTTTTTGTCCGGGCGGTGGGACGCTTTCCTCTTCTGCCCGGGTTCCCTGCGTGTTGAGTTTATTCGTTGCGGTAAAATTCAACCTGATTTTGATAGATCAGTAGGCTGCCAGGTTTTGCTTAACACGAATCAGCGCACGACATCGCAGGGCTGTAAATCTTCGCCCTGGGTCATCTCATCCTGCAGTATTTGCAGCATACTGCTGGCGATCTCACGTTCACCCATCACCACACGGGTGGCACCCCGTTCCATGATGTACTCGACTTCATCGTCATAGTGGGCGCGGGCGATAATCTCAATATTCTGATGTTTTTCACGCGCGGCGGTGACCACTTCACCCGCTTCATAGCCATTCGGAATAGTCAGTAACAGCCAGCGGGCGCAGTCGAGTCGGGCCAGTTCCATGGTGTCAGCGCGGGCTGCATTACCCAGCACCGCCTTAATACCGCGCTCGCGCAGCGCTTCGACACGAGCGCGGGAGTTTTCAACCACCACCAGCGGAACATTGGCTTCAAGCAGCTTCTGACCAATCAGACTGCCCACCCGGCCGTAACCCACAATCACCGCGTGATTGCAGAAATCCACCGGGATCTGCTTCTCTTCTTCAATCGCCTCTTCCAGCGTCTGCTCTTCCATCGTCTCCGTTTTCGCCAGGAAACGCTCCAGCAGGGTAAACAGGATCGGATTAAGCATAATCGACAGGATGGCGGCGGCCAGCACCAGGTTGCGGCCCTCGTCAGTCAGCAGGCCCAGCGAGATACCCAGACCGGCCAGAATAAAGGCGAATTCACCAATCTGCGCCAGACTGACCGAAATGGTCAACGCCGTACGACGTGAATGGCCGAGCAGCGACACCAGCAGCCAGGCGGCGACCGATTTACCCACCACAATAATCACCAGCGCGCCCAGCACTGCCAGCGGCTGCGTCACCAGAATCGACGGGTCAAACAGCATGCCGACCGAGACAAAGAACAGCACGGCAAAGGCATCACGCAGCGGCAGAGTATCGCGTGCGGCGCGGTGGCTCAGTTCCGACTCGTTCAGCACCATACCGGCAAAGAAAGCGCCCAGCGCAAACGAAACATCAAAGAATTCAACGGCACCAAAGGCGATGCCCAGCGCCAGCGCTAATACCGCCAGAGTAAACAGTTCACGCGAGCCAGTGGCGGCGCTGCGGGCGAGGATCCAGGGGACGGCACGCCGTCCCACCACCATCATCAGCACCATAAAGGCGGCGACTTTGCCGATGGTCCACAGCAGGTCCCAGGCCAGCAGTCCGGCGCTGGCATTGCCCTGTTCCATCATGCCGGCAATCGCAGGCAGCAGCACCAGTGTCAGCACCATCACCAGATCTTCAACAATCAGCCAGCCAATCGCAATCTGCCCGCGCTGGCTATCGATAAGTTGCCGCTCTTCAAGCGCGCGCAGTAACACCACGGTACTGGCGGTAGAGAGGCAGAGACCAAACACCAGGCCGGTCATCCACGACCATCCCAGCGTCCACGATAAGCCCATTCCCAGTAACGTCGCGACCGCGATCTGTGCGATGGCACCGGGAATGGCTATCGACTTTACCGACATGAGATCTTTCATTGAGAAGTGCAGGCCGACACCAAACATCAGCAGAATCACGCCGAGTTCTGCCAGTTCAGGAGCCAGATTGGTATCGGCAACAAAGCCGGGGGTAAAAGGGCCAGCCAGCACGCCTGCCATCAGGTAGCCAACCAGGGGCGAAATACGCAGGCGGTTTGCCAGCATCCCAAGGAGAAATGCCAGAACCAGTGCTCCGACAATGGTAGTGATCAACGGTGTGGTGTGATGCATGCCTGTCTCCTTGTATACAAATGTATCCGCTTGTAACAAATGAGTTTAAAACAAAATCTATTCTTTCGCTGAGCAATTTGCGGGAATACCCTAAAAAAGCAGGAAAAAAAGTCAAATGCACAATCGAAAGGGTGTTTTTGTTCATTATCCATAATATTGGCTGATTTGACGGTTTAAAGCGGTCCGGGTAAATAAAAATTAGCATCCCTAAATGCCGTGGGTATGACACAAATAAGGGTTAAATGCGCGCACAGACAGGGTAAAGCCCGTCAGCGGCACTTTTGCAGGGGTAAACAACTGGTTAACATCAGGCCTGGCTACCCGTTCTGGCTTATCCGGAACAAACCAGTCTGACGCGGGCACGGCCTTACGGCTATTGTCATGCTCAGCAAAAGCGGTCCGGAGATAAAAAGAGTGGCATACAGAGACAGGCGAATGTGCGTTGGCCTTGAGTTCGCCGGGGGAATGTGCGACACAGTGGGGCAAACCGGCAGAAAATCGGGCCAGACGGCAAATTAAGGAGAATCACAGTGTTGTTATCTAAATGGACAGGGGCGGGCGTGGCACTACTGGTGGCCCTGATGCCGCTGTTTTCACAGGCCGCCCAGGCCGATCGCACCTATCGTTTCAGCCTGCTGCACACCAACGATGAGCATGGTCATTTCTGGTTTACTGAGCAGGGTGAATATGGTCTGGCGGCGCAGAAAACCTTAATGGATACGATGCGCTACGATGTGCAGTCCAGAGGCGGCGGCGCATTGATTCTCTCTGCCGGTGATGTGAACACGGGCGTACCGGAGTCCGATGAGCTGGACGCTGAACCCGATTTTCGCGCGATGAACCTGATTGGCTATGATGCCATGGCGCTGGGCAACCATGAGTTCGACAAGCCCATCGCGGTCCTGCGCAAGCAGGAGAAGTGGGCACGATTCCCGCTGCTCGCCGCTAACGTTTATCAGAAAAGTACCGGTCAGCGCCTGTTTAAGCCCTGGGCGGTATTCAACCGTCTCGGGCTGAAAATTGCGGTGGTCGGGCTGATCACCCCGGACACGGCGAAACTGGCTAATCCGGCGGGTCTGACAGATACCGAATTCCGCGATCCGATTTCGGAGGCGGAGAAGGCGGTTACCGAACTGCGCGCCACAGAGAAGCCGGACGTGATTGTCGCGCTGACCCACCTTGGTCACTATGACGACGGTAAGCATGGCAGCAATGGCATTGATGACGTCACCCTGGCGCGCAGCCTGCCTGCCGGCACCATCGATCTGATTGTGGGTGGTCATTCGCATGATGCGGTCTGCATGGAAAAAGAGAACGTCAGCCTTAAAAATTATCAGCCGGGCCAGCCCTGCAAACCCGATCAGCAGAACGGGATCTGGATTATGCAGGCGGATAAATGGGGCAAATATGTCGGACGTGGTGACTTCACCTTCCGTAACGGGCAGGTGACGCTGGAGGCTTATCAGCTGGTGCCGGTCAACCTTAAACATCAGATAAAGAACGCGGATGGCAGCGAAACCTGGCTCACCTGGCAGGAAGAGATCCCGAAAAACACCGCCATGATGAAACTGCTGATGCCATTCCAGAAACGGGCTGAGGCGAAGTTAACCGTGAATGTCGGCAGCGCCGACGGCAACTTCAGCGGTGAAAAAGAGCAGGTTCGCTTTGAGCAGACGAATCTCGGCCAGCTGATTCTGCGCGCCCAGATGGCGCACACCAAAGCCGATTTTGCGGTGATGAGCGGTGGCGGTATTCGCACCTCGCTGAAATCGGGCAAGCTGAGCTGGCGTGACCTGCTGCAGGTCCAGCCGTTTGGCAATCAGGTGGTCTCGGTCAGCCTGACCGGGGCGGAGATCAAAAAATATCTGGATGTGGTCGCTAATATTCAGCCTGACTCAGGCGGCTACGCCCAGTTTGCCGGTATCAGCCTGACCGCAGACGGTAAACATGTCAGCGACGTCAGCATTAACGGTAAACCGCTGCAGGATGCGCTGCATTATCGCATGGCAACCAACAGCTTCAATGCGGCTGGCGGCGACGGTTATCCGCGTCTGGATAATCATGCGGGTTATCTCAACAGCGGGGCAGTCGATGCGCAGGTGTTGCGTGACTGGATTAAGACGCACTCGCCGGTCAAAGCCAGCGACTATCAGCCGAAAGGGCAGATTGTGCATCTGACCGATGAGCAGATCCGGGCGCGGGATGAAGCTGCGGAAAAAGCGCGCAAGCGTAACTATCCAAAAATGATCCTGGCGTGGATCTGGCCGTGGGGGAATGAAACAGCCGCCGCGCATTGAACTGACCGGGAGGCGCTTGCGCCTCCCGTTTTTCTTACGCCCGGCAGGCGTGACGTCTGATCCAGCGCTCGCGCAGTTTGTCCCACACCCAGTTGTAGGACATGGTGTAGGGCAGGAAGAAGAGGAAAAAAGCCACTTCGACCAGGAAAGCCTGACCCAGAGAGATATCCAGCATCCAGGCGGCAATGGGCAGACCAATCAGGATAAATCCGCCTTCAAATCCCAGCGCATGTAATACACGCACGCCCGGGCCACGTTTCTGGCCTGGCGCATAGAGGCGATCAAATCCGCTGTTGTAAATCATGTTCCATAGCATCGCGACCGTAGAGAGCATAATCGCCAGCGATCCCATCTGAAACAGCGGTTTATTCATTGCCCATGCCGCCAGCGGCGAAACGGTCAGAATCGCCAGCGTTTCAAAGCAGACAGCATGAAGAATACGTTCTTTAAGTGAGCGGGTACGCATTGTGAGTTCTCCTTCAATAATGCGGCGCATTTTCACACGTCGGAATGCTAAGATAAAATGAACACCTATCGAAAAAAGCGATGGTTCAGATGCGTTACTCCCCGGAATCCCTTGAGGCTTTTATGCAGACTGTGGCGAGCGGTTCTTTCTCTGCCGCTGCGCGCGCGCTGGGTAAAAGTCAGTCCACCATCAGCGCGGCGGTAGCCAGTCTTGAAGACGACCTTGGCTTTGCGCTGTTTGAACGGGCAGGTCGGCAGCCGGTTCTCACCGAGCAGGGACGCCGCGTTATTCCTCAGGTTCAGCAGATCCTGGCGGCCAGCGAGCGGCTGGATGCGCTGGCAATACGGCTTTCGCAGGGCGTTGAACCCCGGCTCAGTTTTGCCATGTCAGACTTCTGGCAAACCGATCATCACGAGCATCTGCTCAGGCAATTTGATGCCCGTTATCCGGAGATTGAACTGGAGGTCATGATTGCCGAGGATGGTGATGTGCTGGATCTGCTGCAGGCCGGACGGGTGCATCTGGGCGTGGTGCGGGCACAACCCAATCTGCCGGTGGATATTGCCGTGGCGCGACTGCAGGTGGAAGCGCAGATGGCGGTCTTTTTACATCGCGATCATGCGCTGGCCCAGCTTAAGACCCTGAGCGAGAGCGAGCTGGAAGGGGTTCGTCACCTGCGATTAAATACCTGGGTTGAGGCATCTGAACCCGCGCCAATGGGGCGCATCTGGTCGGCACCGACCTATCTGTTACTGCTGGAGATGGCGGAGCAGGGATTTGGCTGGACGATTCTGCCGCGCTGGCTGGTGAAACAGTTTGGTCATGGCGTTCTGAAAGAGTTGTCGATGCCGGGCTGGCCGCAGCATATCGCCATTGAGGTGGTCTGGTCACGCCGTACGCCGCCCGGTCCGGCGGGTCGCTGGATGATCGATCAGCTCTGCGCCCAGCCACGGGTTTAGTCGTGGCGGGCGATATCCGCAAAAGGAGCGTCCAGCAGTCGTGAAAGATCCCGGGGAGCCAGTTCGATATCCAGTCCACGCTTGCCGCCTGAGATAAACATGGCGTCAAACGCGCTGGCTGAGTGGTCGATCACCGTAGGCAGCCGTTTTTTCTGGCCCAGCGGACTGATGCCGCCCACCAGATAGCCAGTGACCCGCTGCGCCAGTTGTGGGTCGGCCATATCCGCTTTCTTCGCGCCCAGCGCTTTTGCCACTTTCTTCAGATCCAGTTGCGTCGATACCGGCGTAATCGCCACTGCCAGCTGTTTCGCCTCGCCATTCAGCGCCACCAGCAGCGTCTTATAGACCTGGCGCGCATCCAGATTGAGTTTACGTACCGCTTCGTCGCCAAAATGGGTTTCGCTGCTGTCATGCTCATAGGGATGCAGGGTGAAGCTGACTTTTTGTTTTTCCAGCAATTTTACGGCGGGCGTCATACAGGTTCCTTACTAAGAATAATCTTATTACGCAGAATCGTGGAAAAAGGTGGCGAAACTTTGTTCTTTGAGTGAAAATTAGCCGCGCGCCAGCAATCTGATTGCTGAGCGATAACCAAAATCATAAACAAATTCCTCTTTGACGGGCCGATAATATTATCGGCTCTCTTTTTTTCAGGGCTTCTTCAGCATCTCAGGCAGGTTATCTTCGCCGTAGAGATGCAGAGCACCGACCGCTACCACATAGTTTCCCGCCGATAACCCCTGAAGCCGGTCACACCACTGCGCATTTCGCTGACCGATCAACGTATCATTCAGCGCCTGGCTGAAGGTGGCGGGCAGGGTGATTTCCGGCTGGCGTGGTGGCGTATCGAGCCACCAGCTCACCATCATCTGCAGCAGGCGCGCATTGGTGTGCCAGTGCAGCAGCGTATCCTGCAACAACGCCATGCCGTCATCCGGCAGCGCAGTCAGCAGGGCGATCTGCGCCTCTGCGCCTTCCAGTTCAATCACCGGTTTGTTCAGACCTTTCGCGGCCTGCAACAGCTGATAATCGATGCCGTAGTCAGGTCGCAATCCCAGCCTTTGTGCCTGCTGCGCCTGTAACATCAGCGCCACCTGCCAGGCGGGCAGATTATCAAACAGGCTCAGATTGAGGCTCATCTCCTGACAGAGTGCGGTGAGCGTTTGCATCGCGTGGCTATCCAGCCGGGTGGAAAGCGCGGGACGATCGCCGTGGTGATCAAAGGGTGAACCACCCTGCGTAATATCCGCTTCCACAATCAGTGCATCCGCCTGCTGCAACTGACGCAGCAGACGGGCGGGCAACGGCTGCATGTCGCGCGTCCCCATGTGGATGCTGCCGACCAGATGCAGCTGACGATCGCCAAGCCGGACATCCATCGCAGGCCAGCGGTAACTGGCGGGAAAAAGTTGGCTGATAAAGCCGCGCAGTGAGCGCCAGATGTTGCCTGTCATTCCCGGTCCTTTGCGATTCAAAACCCCATGCTAGCGACTTCAGCGCGCGAAAAACAGCGCTGAAACGGCGATTACTCGCGCGGTGGCCGGTAACGCAGCAGGCGGTTAGCATTGCTGACCACGGTAATGGAGGAGAGCGCCATCGCTGCACCCGCCACAATCGGGCTGAGCAGGGTACCGGTCAGCGGATAGAGCACACCCGCTGCCACCGGAATGCCGATGCTGTTATAGATAAATGCCCCAAACAGATTCTGCCGGATATTGCGCAGCGTCGCGGAAGAGAGCGCTAACGCGTCCGCCACGCTGTTCAGGTCGGCACGCATCAACGTGATGCCCGCGGTTTCCACCGCCACATCGCTGCCGCCACCCATGGCAATGCCCACATCGGCCTGCGCCAGTGCGGGCGCGTCATTGATGCCATCGCCTACCATCGCGACGCGACGACCCTGCTGCTGTAAGTGTTCAATTGCAGCCGCTTTGCCTTCCGGCATCACGCCCGCAATCACTTCATCAATACCGACCTCGGCAGCAATGGCACGCGCGGTATTTTCATGATCGCCGGTCAGCATAATCAGGCGATAACCCTGCTGATGCAGTCGCTTCAGGGCTGCGCTGCTTTCTGGCCGAAGCTGATCGCGCAGCGCGATAAGCCCGGTTAGCTGGCCCTGCTCAGCCAGTAACACCGGCGTTGCACCCTGTTGCGTCAGCCGCGCAATCTCTGCTTCCGCCGCCTGGTAATCGACGCCGTTATCCTGCATCAGCGCGGCATTACCCAGCAGCAGCGTTCTGCCATCCAGACTACCGCTGACCCCTTTGCCGCGTATTGTACGAAATTGCGCTAACAGAGGCGGCTGGGTCAGTTTCGCTTCGGCGACAATCGCTTTCGCCAGTGGATGATCCGAGGCGAACTCCAGCGCAGCCGCCGTCGCTAATACTGATTCACGGGTGGCATCGCCCCAGACCTGCACGTCACTGACCTGCGGCTTGCCGGCAGTAAGTGTGCCGGTTTTATCAAACACCAGGGTGTCGATTTGGCTGGCGCGCTGCAAGGCATCGGCGTCGCGCACCAGCACCCCCAGCTCGGCGGCGCGGCCAACACCAGCAATAATCGACATCGGCGTCGCCAGGCCCAGCGCACAAGGACAGGCGATAATCAGCACGGTTGTCGCGATCACCAGCATGTAGGCAATTTGTGGCTGCGGTCCGAACAGATACCACACTGCGCCGCTGAGCAGTGCGATCAACACCACCACCGGGACAAAAACGGCGGAGATGCGATCCGCCAGACGGCCCACATCCGGTTTACTGCTCTGCGCCTGACGCACCAGCCGGATAATGCGCGACAGGGTGGTGTGATTACCCGTCGCCCGGGCGATAAATTCTACCGAGCCATCCTGCACCAGGGTGCCGGCAAAGATGGCTGCGCCCGGGGTCTTGCTTTGCGGCACCGCCTCACCGGTCAGCATCGCTTCATCAAACCAGGCTTCACCCGTGGCGATTTCGCCATCGACCGGCACCCGATCGCCGGTGACCAGGCGCAGCGTCATGCCGGGCTGCACATCGCTGACCGGAATCAGCCTGTCGCCCTGTTGATCAACCTGCCGCGCCTGGGCTGGCGTCAGATCCAGCAATCTTTCCAGCGCTTTAGAAGATCGCTGACGCGCCCGCTGTTCCAGGGCATGCCCCAGATTGATCAGGCCCAGGATCATGACGCTGGCTTCGAAATAGAGATGGCGCGCCTGTGGCGGGAAAAAGTCGGGCCACAGCACCACGCTAAAGGAGTAAATCCAGGCGGCGCCTGTGCCGAGTGCCACCAGCGTATCCATGGTGGCGCTGCCATTGCGTAAACTGCGCCAGGCACTGCGATAAAAATGGCTGCCGGTGACGATCATGATCAGCAGAGTCACGATGCCCAGCGTCAGCCAGACGCCGTGGTTGTGGTCGGTGAGCATCATGTTGTCGCCCACCATGCCCCAGATCATCAGCGGCAGGCCAAACGCCAGGGCAACAGCAGCCTGCCAGCTGAAACGCCGCATCGCGCTGCGGGCGCTGAGCTGCTGCTTCTCTCGTCGCTCCTGCTCGTCATCCACCACCTGTGCGCCGTAACCCGCGGCATCGACGGCCGCTACCAGCTGCTGCGGATCAGCGTCGCCCAGCACCAGCGCACTGCGTTCGCCGAGATTAACGCGCGCCTGGCTGACGCCTGCGACCTGCTGCAGCGCTTTTTCCACCCGGCTCACGCAGCTGGCGCAGGTCATGCCCTCAATCAGCAGCATATGGGTGGGGAGGGTTGTTCCTGCCGGACGGGAAGCAGTCTCCGTTGTCAGCGCCTCCGGCGGCGGCTCTGATGCTGTCAACGGTTCAGACTTTGGGGAAGCGTCCGCGGTTTTCAGCGTCGCGTGATAACCCGCCTGCTCCACGGTGGCGATCAGCGCGGCCGCATCTGCGTGACCGGAAACCTGCGCTTCCTGTTGGGTCACTTCGGCCTGGTCAACATCATCGCGTTGTTCCAGTGCCTCTTTGACACGTTTGACACAGTGGCCGCAGGACAAGCCGTCCAGTGCCAGAGAAATAGTGTGTGACATAATCAACTCCTTCTGTAATCCCATTTGACCGATTGGTCATTTTCGATTCATGCTTAAGCATAAACCTTCCATCAAGGGGAAGGTCAAGGGGACGAAAATGAACATCAGCGATGTGGCAAAAAAGACCGGGCTGACAAGCAAGGCGATACGTTTTTACGAAGAGAAGGGGGTGGTGACGCCGCCGTTGCGCAGTGAAAATGGCTACCGCAGCTACAATGGACACCATCTTGAGGAGCTCAACCTGTTACGTCAGGCGCGACAGGTTGGCTTCACGCTGGATGAGTGTCGTGAGCTGGTGGCGCTGTTTAACAATCCGTCGCGCCACAGTGCCGATGTAAAAGCCCGTACCCTGCAGAAAGCGGATGAAATTGCGGCGCATATTGAAGAGCTGCATGTCATGCGCGCTCGCCTGCTGGCGCTGGCAGAGGCCTGTCCCGGCGATGACGGCGCCGAATGTCCTATTATCAACAATCTGGCTGGATGCTGCGGTCAGCGTGGCTGAATACGCAGCGTAATCCCCTCAATGCCGGTTACGACCACTGCTGTGCCCGCAGGCAGATCCTGCTCCGCCTCGACCCGCCAGCTGCTGTCCCCGATCCGCACATGGCCGGTGCGGTTATGCAGTGCGGTATCCAGCGTCAGCTGCAACCCGATCATCTGACTGCCGCGCTGGTTCAGGGCATTGGGTTTCTGACGCGCTTCACGGTGGCGCATCCAGCGATACCACAAAAAGACGCAGACCAGCGTCATCGCAGCAAACAGAGAGCCCTGCGCCGTCCAGCTTACCGGCACAAACCACTCAATGAGGCCGACGATGACCGCCGCCAGCCCGCTCCAGAGCAGGTAACCGCTGGTGCCCAGCATCTCAGCCGCCAGCAGTAACCCACCCAGCGTCAGCCAGAACCAGTGCGGATGCGCGATAATATCGACCAGCATCAGCGTTTCGACTCAGTGCGTGATTCCTTCAGCAGTTCACCGATGCCTGCAATCGAACCCAGCAGACTGCTCGCCTCCAGCGGCATCATCACCACTTTGCTGTTATTAGCTTCACCGATTTTTTGCAGCGCATCGGTATATTTCTGCGCCACAAAGTAGTTAATGGCCTGAATATCACCTGATGCGATCGCTTCCGAGACCATCTTAGTGGCGTTAGCTTCCGCTTCAGCCTGACGTTCGCGCGCTTCTGCCTGCAGGAACGCCGAGGTCCGTTCACCTTCTGCTTTGAGGATTTGCGACTGCTTATCCCCTTCAGCGCGCAGGATCGCCGCCTGTCGCACCCCTTCGGCTGTCAGAATATCGGCGCGTTTAGTTCGCTCCGCTTTCATCTGCGCATTCATCGCGCCAATCAGCTCCTGCGGCGGACGTACATCGCGGATCTCGATGCGGGTGATCTTGACGCCCCACGGATTGGTCGCTTCATCCACGATATGCAGCAGGCGGGTGTTGATGCTGTCGCGCTGTGACAGCATTTCGTCCAGCTCCATGCTGCCAAGCACGGTACGCATATTGGTCATGGTGAGGTTAAGAATCGCCTGCTCAAGATTGCTGACTTCATACGCGGCACGCGCGGGATCAACGACCTGAATAAAGCAGACCGCATCGATGGTGACGTTGGCATTGTCTTTAGAGATGATCTCCTGCGAGGGAATATCCAGTACCTGTTCCATCATGTTGATCTTACGACCCACACGATCCATGAACGGCACCACCAGGCTTAATCCTGGCTGCAGGGTGCGGGTATAACGGCCAAAGCGCTCAACCGTCCATTGAAAACCTTGTGGCACGATCTTGACGGTGGCCCAGACCGCCACCAGCGCCAGAATAATCAGGGCAGGAATTACAGTGATCATACAACCTCCGCGTTGTCAGATTAACGGGCCGAGTCGCTTCGGCCCGGGGTGCTGCCGCTTAGTAGAGCAGGGAATAGAGCTGACGACGATAACGCGCGGCAAGTGCATCGCCGGTACCCAGCGCCGCCAGAATCTCCTGCAGCATTTTACGCGCCTGGCCATCAGCGGCATTAAGATCGGATTTCAGGAAGCTGAACAGCAGTTCCAGTGCTTCTTCATTACGGCCCACTTGATGCAGCTGTAACGAGAGTTTAGCAGCCAGCCCGGCGTTAGTCGGGTCAGCCTCCAGCTGGGATTGCAGCTGCTGAATCTCCGGCGTATCCGCTGCCTGTTTCAGCAGATCGATCTGCGCCATCAGGCTCTGATAGCGGGTATCCTGATCCTGCAATGGCACCACTTTCAGCACCGCTTCCGCTTCATCGCTGCGGTTCAGGGTAATCAGTACGTCAGCCAGCAGGAAACCGATCTCGCTGGACTGATTGCTCAGCTGCCACGCATCTTTTAACAACGGCAGCGCCTCCAGCGGTTTACCTTCCTGCATCAGCGCCATCGCCTGCTGCGCTTTCAGCTCTTCTTCGCGCGGCAGGACTTTTTCCAGCAGGGCGCGGATCGCTTCTTCCGGCTGCGGTCCCTGGAAGCCATCAACCGGCTGACCATCCTGGAACAGATAGACGGTCGGGATTGAACGCAGACCAAACTGCGACGCCACCCTTTGCTCTTTGTCGCAATCCAGTTTTGCGAGAATAAACTGACCCGCGTACTCCTGCGCCAGGCGCTCCAGCACAGGCGTCAGATCCTGACAGTGCTGGCTGCGCTCAGACCAGAAGTAGAACAGCACCGGCAGCTGCATCGACTGCTCAAGGGTCTGCTGCAGGTTAGATTCGTTGATGTCGATGATCGAAGCTTGTGGTGACATGGATAAGTCTCTTTGCAAAAAGTGTTCTAAGAATATGGGGCCAACTGGCCCGGCTTCAAGCGCTATTGCGCATGGCTGATTAATGGCTGCGCAAAATGCGATCCAGCATCCAGCCGGGGAGTAACCGTTTCAGCAGGCTCATTATGTGTGCGACCAGTGTCACCGGATAGCGTAAACGCGGATGTTTACTCTCGAGTGCATGACGAAGTTTAGGCAGAATGGCTTCCGGTGGCAGGGTAAAACGTGCCGCGATGCCAGGATTGCGCACCGGGTTATGCTGTTCGCCCTGCGTCACATTGTCGGTAAAACGGGTCTGAATCGGACCCGGTTCAATCAGGCTGACCCGGATGCCGCGGCTGCGCACTTCAAGCCGCAATGCATCGCTCCAGGCTTCCAGCGCATATTTACTGGCGGCATAGGCACCCCGGCCTGGTGTGGAGATCAGCCCCAGCACCGAGCTGGTATTAATAATGCGGCCATCGCCGCTGGCCTGCAACGCGGGCAACAGACGCAGTGTCAGCTGATGGACGCCGAAAAAGTTGCTGGAAAACTGCTGTTCCAGCTGCTGGCGGGAGAGGGTATGCAGCGGGCCATAGAGGCCAAATCCGGCATTGTTAAACAGCGCCGTCAGACGGTTATCGCAGAGCGCGAGCACAGTATCGGCAGCCCGATCCACACTTTGCGGATCGTCGAGATCCAGCTGCAGCCCGGTAAAGCCCAGTGTTTCCATGCGGGCGACATCCTCTGCTTTACGGCAGGCGGCGATCACCCGGTAACCCCGCGCCAGTAAATCGTGAGCGGCAACCAGGCCAATACCGCTCGAACAACCTGTAATCAGAATGGTTTTTTGCACAAATTCACGCCCTTGAATAAGATTTAATAATCAATAAGTTAAGTTGAGTTATGTTCTTTAATGATTTTATGTTGTGGATTGACAGTTTGTCGCCCGCACCGGCTGACAGAACGGGCGGTAAACGGGGCTATACAGCCCCGCAAAAAATGCCCGATTTCAGATTTTACGTCTGAGCAGTGAGACCAGTGTGCTTAATTGACGGGTGGCAGTCCCATTTGTGTGATTTCAGCAGAATGGTTTTTGTTCAGATTAATTTGGCACTGGTCGATATATGACTGGTAGTCGTATGCGACCTCGTTAAGCTCTGTAGCTACAGACAGGCAAAGTTGAGTCCGGTAATCCTTCCATTTTTTTTGCGCATCCAGAAAGCGCCGAGAGTAAACGTCTCCGGACGTTTCTTTGCTGGACTCTTTTCCATTAAAAGGGCCGACATTGTTGGCTTTGATTCTCTTAACTGTATCCGCTATTAGCGCATCCAGCGCTTTATTGCTGTTGTCTCTTTTGGCAGACAGACAGTTATATGCAGTTGGTATGTCTTCATTCTGTTTGAAGCAGGCGTCACGTTCTGGCCCTGATGATAATTCAGCCTGCGCCATAGCAGGTGCAATAAGAGCAACCATTAGAATTAAGACTTTTTTCACTGTAGATACCTTATTCTGTTTCTGTGGTTTTCGTAGGTCATGTATGTAGGACTACTTTTAATATGGGCTATTAATGCGGGCTTACCTTCAATTGCGGCCTGAAACAGTGCTCTGGCATTGTGAACACCCTGATAGAAAATATCGGTTACGACATCTCGAATTTTGGGGTCTAACTGTTCCCATGCTGGGGCGGAATTATCTTTTCGCATTGATATTGTTTAGAGAGGAAGCCTGGACACTCAGGAATGGCAAAGCGGTCGAAAATCTCAGTCGCCACCTTGCCGTTATTTAGTGCTTTTGCATTTCTTTACCCTTTTTGCGCATCCCGGCGCGCTACGGCTGCTTAACTAAGGGGGCCAGGTCTTTTGCCATTAACTGGGCGATAAAAGGCTGGGCATCAGGATTAGGATGAATGCCATCCTGCTGCATCCACTCGGGTTTCAGATAAACCTGCTCCATGAAAAAGGGCACCAGAGGAATGTTATGCTGCTGCGCTAATCCGGGATAGATGCCGCTGAACGCTTCGGTGTAGCGGCGGCCATAGTTGGCAGGCAGACGAATCTGCATCAGCAGCGGCTTCGCATTGGCGGCTTTAACATCGTCGATAACTTTACTCAGATTCTGCGCGATAGCGTCGGGCGGGAAACCGCGCAAACCATCGTTACCGCCCAATTCGATTAACACCCATTGCGGCTGATGCTGTTTTAATAGTGTGGGAAGGCGCGCCAGCCCCTGTGCAGCCGTATCACCGCTGATACTGGCGTTGATCACTTTAGGTTTTTGCTGCCACTGCTTATCAAGCAGGCTGGGCCAGGCCGCAGTGGCAGACATGCGATAGCCCGCACTCAGGCTGTCGCCCAGCACCATCAGCGTATCTGCAGCAGCAAGACGCGACACCAGCAGAAGAATCAATAACAGGAAGGGATAATGCCAGCGGAAAACATTGTTGAAGTTCATCATCTTACTAAGTCCGTCGGTCAGGGAGAGCATCAGTTAACCATCCTTACCGGAGTTGAGTTGGTTGTCAAACCAGCTGAGACCATTGCGCTGATTGGCGAGTCCGGTTCCGGCAAGTCAACCCTGCTCGGAATTCTGGCCGGGCTGGACGATGGCAGCAGTGGCGAAGTCCATCTGCTGGGGCAGCCGCTGCACCAGATGAACGAAGAGCAGCGTGCGGCCCTGCGTGCCCGGCAGGTCGGCTTTGTATTCCAGTCATTTATGCTGGTGCCAACCCTGAATGCCCAGGAGAATGTGCAGCTGCCATCGCTGCTGCGCGGCGACAGCGATCGCCAGAGCCGTGAACAGGCGAGAGAGCTTCTGACGCTGCTCGGACTGGGTGAACGTCTGCATCATCTGCCCGCCCAGCTTTCAGGCGGCGAGCAGCAGCGGGTGGCGCTGGCCCGCGCCTTCAGTGGCCGTCCTGGTCTGCTGTTTGCCGATGAACCGACCGGCAATCTCGATCGTAAAACCGGTGACCGCATCGCCGATCTGCTGTTTTCCCTTAACCGCGATTTCGCCACCACGCTGATTCTGGTGACGCATGACGAGCAACTGGCGGCGCGCTGCGATCGTCGCCTGCGGCTGCGCGACGGTAAATTGTGGGAGGAGCAATGATCTGGCGCTGGTTCTGGCGCGAGTGGCGTTCGCCCTCGCTGCTGATTGTCTGGCTTGCGCTGACGCTGGCGGTGGCCTGCGTGCTGGCGCTGGGGTCGATCAGCGATCGCATGGAAAAAGGGCTGAATCAGCAGAGCCGTGATTTTATGGCCGGTGACCGTACGCTGCGCAGCAGTGATGCAGCGCCAGAAGCCTGGCTGGCAAAAGCAGCTGAAAGCGGTCTGACGGTGAGCCGTCAGCTGACCTTTATGACCATGACCTTTGCCGATCAGTCACCGCAGCTTGCCTCAGTAAAAGCGGTGGATGATCGCTACCCGATGTTTGGCACGCTGCAGACGCAGCCGCCAGGGCTGAGGCCGCAGGCGGGTACCGCGCTGGCGGCACCGCGCCTGATGGCGCTGCTGAACCTGAAAGTGGGCGACACGCTGGAAGTGGGTGACACCCAGCTGCGCATCAGCGGCGAGGTGATCCAGGAGCCGGATGGCGGCTTTAACCCGTTTGAGATGGCGCCGCGTCTGCTGATCAATCTGGCGGATGCCGCCAAAACCGGTGCGATTCAGCCAGGCAGTCGCATCACCTGGCGCTATAAGTTTACCGGTAATCCCGATCAGCTGGCCAGCTATGACCGCTGGATTGAACCGCAGCTGAAGGCGGACCAGCGCTGGATCAGCGTAGAGAACTCGGAAGATGCACTAGGCCGTTCGATGCAGCGCGCGCAGCAGTTCCTGCTGCTCTCGGCCTTGCTGACGCTGATGCTGGCGATTGCGGCCGTGGCGGTCGCCATGAGCCACTATTGCCGCAGCCGCTACGATCTGGTGGCGGTGCTGAAAACCCTGGGTGCGACGCACGGCGCGTTGCAGCGGCTGATCATCGGTCAGTGGCTGGCGGTACTGCTGCTGGCGGCGATTGCCGGTGGCCTGGTGGGGCAGGGCGTTGAAGCGATCCTGATGGCGATGCTGAAACCCGTGCTGCCTGCCAGCTTACCGGCGGCCAGCGTCTGGCCGTGGATCTGGGCGGTGGGATCGCTGTTTGTGATTTCGCTGCTGGTGGGTCTGCGTCCCTATCGTCTGCTGCTGGCGACGCAGCCGCTGCGGGTGTTGCGGCGCGATGCGGTGGCGAACCTCTGGCCGCTGAAGATCTATATTCCGGTGATGATTGCTGTTGTGGTGACGCTGTTAGCGCTGCTGGTTGGCGGTAGTAAAATGCTCTGGGCGCTGCTGGCGGGTGTGGTGGTGCTGGCGGGATTGCTGGCACTACTCGGCTGGGGAACCCTGCTGCTGCTGCGTCGGCTGGTAGTGCGCAACCTGGCGTTACGACTGGCGATCAACCGACTGCTGCGTCAGCCCGGTATGACGCTGAGCCAGCTTGCGGCCTTTTCGCTGTCGTTCATGTTGCTGGCGCTGCTGCTGGTAATGCGTGGCGATCTGCTGGATCGCTGGCAGCAGCAGTTACCGGCGGATAGCCCGAACTTCTTCCTGCTGAATATGACGGCAGATCAGGTGCCGCAGGTGCGTGATTTCCTGCAGTCGCATCAGATCACGCCCGGGACCTTTTACCCGATTGCGCGGGTGCGGCTCAGTGAACTCAACGGCAAAACGGCCGATCCGAAGCTGGATAACGCCCTGAACCGTGAACTCAACCTGACGGAACTGGCCGATCGTCCGGATCATAATCCGCTGGTGGCAGGCAACTGGCCACCTAAAGCGGGTGAAGTGTCGATGGAAGTGGAGCTGGCCGATCGGCTGGGGCTGAAGCTCGGCGATACCCTGACGTTCGATGGCGATACGCAGACCTTCAGCGCGCGCATTACCAGTTTGCGTAAAGTGGACTGGGAAAGCCTGAAGCCAAACTTCTTCTTTATCTTCCCGCCGGGCGCGCTCGACAGCCAGCCGCAGACCTGGCTCACCAGCTTCCGCATGGAGGCGAATCCTGTTCTGCTGGCGCAGCTTAACCGTGCTTTTCCGGCGCTGAGTCTGCTGGATATCGGCAGCATAATGCGGCAGATCGGCCAGGTGCTGGCGCAGGTCAGCCAGGCGCTGGAGATCATGGTGGTGCTGGTGACCGCCTGTGGTGTGTTACTACTATTGGCGCAGATTCAGGTCGGTATGCGCCAGCGGCGTCAGGAGCTGGTGGTCTATCGCACGCTGGGTGCCGGTAAACGCCTGCTGCGCACGACGCTGTGGTGTGAGTTTGCGCTGCTTGGCGTGGTCTCCGGCGTGGCGGCCGCGATGGGGGCAGAAGCGGCGTTATGGGGATTACAGACAAAGATTTTCGATTTCCCGTGGCAGCCTGACTGGACCCTGTGGCTAGCGCTGCCGTTGTGTGGCGCGCTGCTGTTATCGCTGTGCGGTGGCTGGCTGGGGATCCGATTACTGAAAGGGAAGGCGCTGTTCAGGAAGTTTGATGCGGCGTAAGGGAGTGTAGGCATAAGGCTGCACTAAGCCCGCCTTTGACCTTCATCCAGATCGCACCCATCACCAGCAAGCGGGTAACGGGAAACGAAGAGCAAAGCGTCACGCGCCAGGGATGGCGCGTGCCGAGCTGGCAGGGATGCCGTTTTTGCGTCTTTGCGATCGTTTCCCGTTACCGGCGTCTCCCTCTGACTTAAAGGCGACTGCTCAATCGCTCTAAGCTGCCTGGTAAAGCCATCATCAGACTCAGGTGCGGGAAACTACAGCTTTTCAACCGCCCAGGCGATGCCGCTGGCGTACGCTTCCGGTAGCTGCGGCACCAGCGCATTAAGGGCAGCCCTGAGCCGTTCTGTATCGCTGTCGGTAAGATTCAGATGGCCCACTTTACGACCCGGACGCACCTCTTTGTCATACCAGTGCAGATGCACCAGCGGCTGCTGCAGCCAGCTCAGATTCACGTCGGTGCCAATCAGATTGACCATCGCCGACGGCGCAAACACCACCGGCTGCGGTAATGCCAGGCCAAGAATGGCGCGCAGATGCAGCTCAAACTGGCTGATCGACGCACCGCTCTGCGTCCAGTGCCCACTGTTATGGACGCGCGGCGCCAGCTCATTGATCAGCAATCCCTCTGGCGTAATGAAACACTCCATCGCCATTACGCCGACGTAATTCAGTTCCTGCATGATCGCACTCAGCATCGCTTCGGCCTGCTGCTGCTGTGCCTGATCCGCCTGCGGCAGCGCAACGCTGGTGCGCAGAATGCCATCCTGATGCAGGTTATGCGTCAGCGGATAGAACACCACCTGGCCATCGTGACCGCGCGCCCCCACCAGTGAGACTTCACCGGAAAAGTTGATGCCCTGCTCAACGATGCATTCGCCGTAGCACGCCTCCGGCAGGGTGTGAGTCTCATCAGCACGCAGACGCCACTGACCCCGGCCGTCGTAACCGCCGGTGCGGCTTTTCACAATCGCTAACTCGCCCAGCGAGTCGAACACCGCTGGCCATTCGCTTTTATCCGCCAGCAACTGCCACGGCGCGGTGGCCAGTCCCAGCTGATCCAGCAGCTGTTTCTGCGTCAGACGATCCGCCAGACGCGGAAAGATATCGCGGTTAACAAAGGCTGGATGGCTGGCCAGTTCACGCGTCAGCGCCGTCTCCGGCCAGCGTTCGATTTCGGCGGTGATCACGCTGTCGGCGATAGGGAGCGCGGTGGGATCGGCATCCAGGCCCACCGGATACACCGCGATGCCCAGGGGTTCACCCGCCTGACGCAGCATACGACCTAACTGGCCGTTGCCCAGTACGCAAACCGGCTTCATGCATCCACCCGCGGATCGGGATGGTTCAGCACCTCATCGGTCTGGCTCTGACGCCAGGTGGTCAGGCGTAACGCCAGCGCACTGTCATGCAGCGCCAGAATCTGCGCCGCCAGCAGCGCGGCATTGGCTGCGCCCGCCTTGCCAATCGCCAGCGTACCGACCGGAATACCGCGCGGCATCTGCACAATTGAATAGAGGCTATCGACGCCGCTCAGTGCTGCGCTCTGCACCGGCACACCCAGCACCGGCACCAGCGTTTTTGCCGCCAGCATACCCGGCAGATGTGCCGCGCCACCTGCGCCAGCAATAATCACCTGAAGACCCTTGTCGGCTGCCGTTTCGGCGAAGCTGAACAGTTTATCCGGGGTGCGGTGCGCAGAGACCACTTCAACATCAAAAGGGACGTCCAGGCTGGAGAGGATTTCAGCGGCGAACTGCATGGTGGCCCAGTCACTTCTGGAACCCATAACAATGGCGATGCGGGCCGGGGCGTTGGATGACATGGGGTCAACTCCTGTGAATGAACAAACAGACCTGGCCGGGCGGACAGGTTTTGAAGGGCACCGAGAATAGCATGAGAAGCACGCAAGGAAAACGGTTGCGTCGGGCTTAAGGTCGTGGATTTAACCGCAGATTAAAAGTCGAAATGGATAAGCTGAATGCCACTGGCGTCGAGCTGGATCATGGAACCCCGGCAGTGCCAGGCACCCAGCACCGCGCGTTGCGCCGGTTCACCCTGCAGGCTCAGCGTATGAATCGCCGGGCGATGAGTGTGACCGTGGATTAACAGCGGCACCTGCTGGCGCAGCATAGTGGCGACGACTGCTTCCTGATTCACATCCATGATGGTCTGGGATTTATGCTGGTTGGCCTGTTTACTGTCGGCGCGCATCCGGGCAGCAATGCGTTTACGGATCCACAACGGCAACGCGAGAAACAGCCGCTGGATCCAGGGATTATGCACTTTGGCCCGAAAACGCAGGTAACCCGCATCGTCGGTACAGAGCGTATCGCCGTGCATGATCAGCAACCGATGGCCGTAGAGCGTCAGCACCTGCTCTTCCGGCAGCAGCGTCATGCCGCAGGCCTGCGCGAAGCGTCGGCCAATCAGGAAGTCGCGATTGCCATGGATAAAGTAAACCGGAACCGGCAGGGCGCGCAGGGCGCGGGCCACCTGCTGATGCAGCGCATTGGGATCGTCGTCGCCAATCCAGGCTTCAAACAGATCGCCGAGAATATAGAGCGCGTCGCAGTGGGGCGCTTCGCGCTGTAAAAAATGCAGAAAACCGGCGGTAATCGCCGGTTCTTCCTGACACAGATGGAGATCTGCGATAAACAGCGTGCGCGACATTACTCGCTGACGGTCACTTTCTGGATAACGACGTCGTCTTTTGGCACATCCTGGTGCATGCCGCTGCGGCCGGTAGAGACCGCTTTGATCTTCTCGACCACATCCATACCTTCAACCACTTCAGCGAATACGCAGTAGCCCCAGCCCTGAACGCTTTCGTCACGGAAGTTCAGGAAGTCGTTGTCAGCTACGTTGATGAAAAACTGTGCGGTCGCAGAGTGCGGCGCAGAGGTACGTGCCATGGCCAGCGTACCTTTGGTGTTTTTCAGGCCATTGCTGGCTTCGTTCTGAATTTCGGCTTTGGTTTCTTTCTGCTTCATGCCCGGCTCGAAGCCGCCGCCCTGAATCATAAAGCCGTTGATTACGCGGTGGAAAATGGTGTTGTCGTAAAAACCTTCACGGCAGTAATCCAGGAAGTTCTGTACGGTTGCCGGCGCTTTATCATCGAAAGTTTTGATTACGATATCGCCATGGTTCGTCTGGAAAGTTACCATTTTTGTCGTCCTGTAAAGGTTGTCATCAGTTGCTGAGGTCGCTCTGTCGATGGGCGTCCCCCTTTTTGTCGACCGTTCTTATATCATAATTTCCAATGACGCGTCAGCAGCGCGGCGCAGTTGGCTTGCTTTGCGTCGCGCGAGCGATAAAAATACGGCACAATGTCTGGATACTTAAAAGTGCCAACCACACGCGAAAACGGAACCGTTCAATGCTTAAGATTTATAACACCCTGAGTCGACAGAAAGAGGAATTCAAACCCATTCATGCCGGTAAAATCGGGATGTATGTTTGCGGCATCACGGTGTATGACCTCTGTCACATTGGTCATGGGCGGACGTTCGTGGCGTTTGACGTGGTGGCGCGCTACCTGCGTTACCTCGGTTATCAGCTTAATTATGTACGTAACATCACCGACATTGATGACAAAATCATCAGGCGCGCCAACGAAAACGGCGAGAGCATCGAAACCCTGACTAACCGCATGATTGGCGAGATGCACAATGACTTCGCCGCGCTGGGGATTCTGCCGCCCGATGAGGAGCCGCGCGCTACCCGTCACATCGCTGAGATTATCGAGCTGGTGGAAACACTTATCGCTCGCGGTCACGCTTATGTGGCGGACAATGGCGATGTGATGTTCGATGTGCTTAGCGACACCGATTACGGCGCGCTGTCGCGTCAGGATCTGGAGCAGTTGCAGGCGGGCGCGCGTGTTGAAGTCGCCGACGTGAAACGCAATCCGATGGACTTCGTGCTGTGGAAAATGTCCAAAGCGGATGAGCCAGCCTGGTCATCGCCGTGGGGCAACGGTCGTCCCGGCTGGCACATCGAGTGCTCGGCAATGAACTGCAAACAGCTGGGCACCCATTTCGATATCCACGGCGGCGGTTCAGACCTGATGTTCCCGCACCATGAAAACGAAATCGCCCAGTCGAGCTGCGCCCATGACGGTCCTTACGTCAACTACTGGATGCACTCCGGCATGGTGATGGTTGACCGCGAGAAGATGTCCAAATCGCTCGGTAACTTCTTCACCGTGCGTGACGTGCTGCAACATTATGATGCGGAGACGGTGCGTTACTTCCTGATGTCCGGTCACTATCGCAGCCAGCTTAACTACGGCGAAGATAACCTGAATCAGGCGCGTGCGGCGCTGGAGCGTCTCTATACGGCACTGCGTCACACCGACAGCAGCGTGCCTGCCCACGGCGGCGAAGCGTTTGAAGCGCGGTTCCGCAGCGCGATGGATGATGATTTCAACACCCCTGAAGCCTATTCGGTGCTGTTCGACATGGCGCGTGAAGTGAACCGCCTGAAAAGTGAAGATGGCGCTTCAGCGCACGGGCTGGCGTCGAAGCTGCGCGAGATGGCCAACGTGCTGGGCATTCTGCAGCAGGACCCTGAGTTGTTCCTGCAAAGCGGCGCGCAGGTCAATGACGAAGAGGTTGCCGAGATTGAGCACTGGGTGAAAGCCCGTGCCGATGCGCGCGCCGCCAAAGCCTGGGCGGAAGCGGACATCGCGCGCGACAAGCTTAACGCGCTGGGTGTCATCGTCGAGGATGGGCCACAGGGCTCCAGCTGGCGTCGAAAATAAACCGGAGAGGGCGAGCAATCGCCCTTTTTTATTATGGCGATTGAACAGATTCAGATCCGCGGCTTCCGCTCGATACGTAACCTGACGCTGTCACTGCAGCAGCTGAATGTGGTGAGCGGTCCTAACGGCTGCGGTAAATCCAACCTCTACAAAGCGGTGCGGCTGCTGCATGAGGCGGCCAGCGGTCGCCTGGCACTGGCGCTGGCTGAAGAAGGCGGTATTCAGAAAGCGATGTGGGCGGGCGGCTTACGCCGGGGCGATCGCCGACACGATCCAAAGCGCCTGGAGCTGGCCGTGGTGATGGATGACATGGATTACCAGCTGGAGATTGGCTTTCCCGAGCCGCTGGTGACCAGCCTGTTCAATCTCGATCCGCTGGTGAAGCAGGAGCGACTCTGGCTGAGCGGTCAGCAGCGCCGTCCTTCCGCCTGTATTATGCAGCGCGAAAATCAGACCGCCTTTCTGCACAACGTTGAGGGCGAGCGCGTCGCCTATCCGGCGGTGCTGCATCCCGAAGAGTCGCTGTTTGGTCAGCTTGGCGAACCGCATCGCTATCCGGAGCTTTCGCAGTTGCGCGAACGTCTGCAGCAGTGGCGCTTTTACCATGAGTTTGCGGTCTGGCCTGGCTCACCGATACGGGCACCGCAGATTGGCGTGCGTGCGCCGGTGCTGAGCCATGATGGCAGCAATCTGGCGGCGGCCTGGGCGACCATTGTTGAGCGCGGTCATTCCGAACTCCTGTCTGAGGTGATGGAACAGGCGTTTCCCGACAGCCAGTTTGATGTCGATGTGCAGAATGGCCGTTTCCAGATGCTGATGACGCGCCAGGGCATTCTGCGTCCGCTGGAGAGCGCGGAGTTTTCTGATGGCACGCTGCGGTTTCTCTGTCTGGTTGTCGCACTGCTCAGCCCGCGTCCACCCGCCTTTATGGCACTGAATGAGCCGGAAAACAGCCTGCATGAAGATCTGTTGCCTGCGCTGGCGCGCTTAATCGCCGAAGCCAGCGAGTTCAGTCAGCTCTGGATCACCAGCCATTCACCCCGGCTCGCGACGTTGATAGCGCAGCATACGGCGGTGAATCATATTGTACTGGAACAGCGGGAAGGGGAGACGTGCGTAAAGGGGGATGAGCGGGTGTAACAGCGTCCCCGCAGGGACGCCCGGAAATTACTCGACCACAGTAATGCGGAAACCCGCGAATTCTACGGTCTGACCGGCTACGATTTTGCAGCGCTTGCGGGTTTCTACCGCACCGTTGACCTTCACTTCACCCTCGGCAATCACGACTTTCGCCTGTGCGCCGCTCTGAACCCAGCCTTCCAGTTTCAGCAGGTCACACAGATCGACGTGCGGGAATTTACCCAGTGAAAAACTTGTCATTTAAACCACCTCTTTATCATGAAACTCTTCGCACGCCTGCAGCGTGTTTTGAATCAGTGTTGCTACTGTCATTGGGCCCACACCGCCCGGCACCGGGGTAATGTAGGAGGCGCGCTCGGATGCACTGTCAAAATCAACATCGCCCACCACTTTGCCGCTCTCCAGCCGGTTAATGCCCACGTCGATGACGATGGCGCCCGGTTTGATCCAGTCACCCGGAATAAACCCGGGCTTACCCACTGCAACGACCAGCAGATCGGCATGCTCAACGTGATGGCGCAGATCTTTGGTAAAGCGATGAGTGACGGTCGTGGTGCAGCCCGCCAGCAGCAGTTCCATACTCATCGGACGACCAACGATGTTGGATGCGCCAACCACCACGGCATTCAGGCCGTAGGTGTCAATGTTGTAGCGCTCCAGCAGCGTCACGATACCGCGTGGCGTGCAGGGACGCAGGGTTGGCGCACGCTGACAGAGGCGACCGACGTTATAAGGGTGGAATCCATCGACATCTTTATCAGGCGTGATGCGCTCCAGCACTTTGACATTATCAATGCCGGCTGGCAGTGGCAGCTGCACCAGGATGCCATCGATTTCGTCGTCCTGATTGAGCGCATCAATCAGATCCAGCAGCTCAGCTTCGCGGGTCGTGGCAGGCAGATCGTAGGAGCGGGAGTGGAAACCGACTTCTTCACAGGCGCGGCGTTTGCTGGCCACGTAGATCTGTGATGCCGGGTTTTCACCCACCAGAACCACTGCCAGACCCGGCGCGCGTTTTCCGGCGGCCAGACGCTGCTTCACTTTTTCCGCAACCTCAACGCGCACCTGCTGCGCAATCGTTTTACCGTCAATAATTTTTGCTGCCATCAGAGAGGAAATCCACTGTGTTGTGTTGAATCGGGGAAGGGGGGTATTTTGTCAGAAGCGCGGCGCGCTGTCAGTTACAGTTTCAGCCGCGTATGTGCTTTCCGGCTTTTTCGTCGCGACGAGTGCCAGCCTGCATGCGTATGATATCTGCAGGACAATCCGGGGACGATGTAATGATTTGGATAATACTTGCTACTCTGGCGGTGGTGTTTGTCGCTGGATTTCAGCTGCTCACCGCTGGCTCACGCCACGCCGCTCAGCGGCTCAGCAAACGGCTGCAGCTGCCACCGGTACAGGTGGAATCAATGATCTCTATGATGGGGAAAGAGGCGGCGAAAGAATTTACCGACTATCTCAGCAAGGATAATGAAACGCACCTGCATAATGGCGCAGCGGTACTGCTGATCTGGCAGGTGTTCATTGTTGACGGCAGTGAGGAGAATAGCCAGCGCTGGCATGCGATTCTCAGTCGTGCCGGTTTTCCACCGCTTATTAGCCGCCAGCAGCTGCTGCTCGCGCTGGGCTTTCTGCGCCAGCTGGAACCGGACATCCAGGCGCTGCATGCACTTCGTGAGCAATACAATGCGCGTTTCACAACACAAGGGATTGAGCTGGAAGGAGAATTTACCGACAACAGTAAACTCGTGTCGCTCAGCGAATGGCGCAGGCGTCACTGACGCCAATTGGTCATTACCGCAGCACTTCGCTGCGGAGAAACGGCAAAAACGTTGACGTACCCGCTTCCCGACGTATAATCCGTGCCATCTCCATGCGCCCTTAGCTCAGTTGGATAGAGCACCGGCCTTCTAAGCCGTAGGTCACAGGTTCGAATCCTGTAGGGCGTACCATATTTTCTTCTGTTAACATCCTTTCTGGTCTGCTTTTTCCCTTAAAATCAGAATATAACAATTCTCTGTGGTCCAGTTTGGTCCAGGGTCACCTATTGCGTTCTTGTTTCGATTGAGGGCAGGATAGGGGGCATTGCCAGGTTCAATCAACTGGATGCCCCCAAATGAAGCTGACAGCCCGACAAATTGACTCTGCTAAGCCAAAAGAAAAGTCATACAAACTTGCCGATAGTGGTGGTATGTATCTTGAAATATTTCCAAACGGAGCCAAAAGCTGGAGACTCAAATACCGTATAGCTGGTAAAGAGAAGCGGGTGTAGTGGCATAGTAAGCTCCGGCTCGTTCTTAGCAGATCATGAACGGTAAAATATTCAATATCACCCATAACATTGGGCGGTTGCTTCTTCCTGCCAGGCCCAATACCGCAAAGCTTCGCTATGGCCCTGTTAAGAGTGTCTTTTCCCATGTGCTGGGACTTGCTTACACGGCGATTAGTGAAGACATAATTCACTCTGACAATTAGTTCTTCCAAAAATCTCCATTAGGTTTTATGTGAATTATATTGATAAAAATAAATCTGCGTTAAAGGAATTATAAATAAGAATGGAGGGTTTTATGAGTAAAAATAAAATGAAAGATGAACAAATATCATTTACTGAGGCAAAAGAGTTTGTTAACAAAGTGCATGATGATTTGGTGGATTTATTAGAAAAAAATAAAATTACTGAAAGCTATAGAATGTATCCTGCTGAATATATTGTTTATATTATGTTTAGAGAGTATTACGCCTCTCAGGATTGCTTAAAAATCGTGAGCATAGTTGAATATTTTTAATTAACCGAAATTGTTGAATGCAATAGTGTTGACTGGTGGTTTTTTCAGTCTTAGCATCTGATGTTGATACTAATAAGATTACAAGCTTAATTCAAACAAAAATGGTTGAAGAAGAGAAAAGCAAAGTAAATTCTATTCTTGTTAAAGAATATGATGTGGTTATTAAAAAAGAATTTAGTCAAAAATATTTTGAAATAGCCTGATTTACCTGGTCAGACTATTTAAATTTTGAAGCGATTTAGTAAAAAATATCTTTTTTATTTTAATGTTACCCTACCATCAGAACTCTGTATATATGTTTTATCGCCTATATTTATAAATGCTTTTCTATCAAGGCTCCCTCTTATAACTAATGCTATGCTGTTGTATACACATTTCTTATGCCCGCCATTAGTATCATCAAAGCAGGTATAGTCATCAATTGAACCATCTCTGGTTCCTGTTGGTAACTTTTCATAACCATCGAAGTTCATGATGATAACAGTGAAGTTATCTGGGGTATTGATAATATGATATTTATTCTGAAGCGAATCTTTGTTTTCTAACCACCATTTTAGTTTTCCTTCTGTAGTCATCGGTAAATGTTCTACAAAAACTGCACCATTATCAACTCTGACTATTTTTGCTGGTCTTACAGCAATCCATATGCAATATACTGATATTAACAAAATCAGAACTGCTCCAATCCTTTTGTATTTAAACATTGGTTTCTCCTGTCAATGTTATAGTTGCTCCGAAATTTGTGAAAAATGGCTTTTGAGCTAAATGCTTAGCCCTCTGTAGAACGAACCATATTCTAAAGAAACTAATTGAGTTGAATTTAGCTTTTAAGATATCTTCTTTATCTAAGCCAAAATGGTCTTGTGCTCTGTATTTGATAGTCGCAGTATATTTATTGCCCAGGAAGGTCAGGCTTTCTATAGAAATTTCTGTGCTGTTTATGTCATGGACGGTAATGCCCATGCCATTGACAAAATCTTTCCATCTTGTGTATTTTGGTAAACGACTTTTAGATAATACATTTGAAAAATGTTCTTTCGTCAATTGTGACTTATTAAAATCAAATTGCTCGATAGTGTTTTTAATTATGGATAATGTGCTATCGATAGAGTTGTCACTCAAAATGAGATTTCTGTAGGCATTATCCATAAACGGATGCTGAAAATCATTTCCATTACTACGTTGCATGTGATTGAAAAGATTTATGATCAAGCCCTGGTATGGTCCTCGGAAAGAAAAGGCATAGGACTGAGAGCGTAGCTCATCATATAACAACGCAATGGCTTTTTCTCTACTAACTGGCTGTATAGAATTAGTAGCAGGATGCTGATAGGAGGGACCAAAAGTAGTCCAGTCGATGAAAGTTGATACTTGCCCGAGATGATAATGCTTTTTCAGTATATCAGCATCCATGTCGCCACTTTGCATGTCATCAGCATTTCTGTAATTGAATCTTTTTTTGTAGTGAAGATGATAAGTTTTTTGTCGATTCCTTTCATTCAAAATCAATCTCTTTCAGTCAAATGATTAAGTATTATACATTTTCTGTTTGTGAGGTAAATTAAGAATTTTATTAATATTTACTATGTTCAGAGTCATTTACGCCCACATAATCATGCAGTGATGAACCTTGAATATCAAGGCGTTCAGCCAGGTTGATTTATTCGGATGTCTATTAGCATCTATTGAAAGTCACACTCATCTGGTGTGCAATCCCGTTCTGATCTGCTTCCCTCTAACCGGCACCATAGGCCACCGCGGGTTCAGCCCCTTGAGGTACTTGTGGATACCGTCGATGAACAGCTTCTTGAATGTCGCTTCGTTATCGTTGGTTAGCTTTGCGATATAGCCAGCCACCGATAAAGGCCAGCAGAGCAGAAAGCACCGCCTTAAGTGTAATCACTGTGAATTCGAAACTATCCATAGCGCCTTCACCATCACCGCTAATGTGGCCTTCTACCAGGAATCTGATTATGCCTTCAGGTATGAGAAACCAGGTTGCGGAGAAGATTATAATAAATATCAGTATTTTCATCGCACTAAACACTTTGTGAAATCAGGAACATCAATGCGGCCGTATGCTGGTAATCCTCCTTTCATAAAGCCACGTCCCATTCTTACGGCTCCTTGGTAGCTGCCCTGATATCCCTTCCGACCAACGAGTCTATTGGTTATCCCTTCTGTACAGCGCCCACTCCTCGATGCGCTCCCCGCCTGGCAGATTACAGTAACCTGAATCACCATCCGTGCCCTTAACTATGTCCAGCTTGCCGCCCATCTTTTCACAATGCACAGAGGCTGGGTTAGCCATGCCCACAGCGTGTTGTCTGTCATTATGGGGTACACAGGCTGTGAGTAATAAAGTGGTCGCTGCGATTGTAATTGTTTTCATTTTTAACCTTATCTGAAGAGATTGATGAGGGTTAATCGTTATATCCACGCTGCTTCATCTCGCGCTGGTTTTTCTGTTTAATTAAACGCTTAATGTGATCCGGAGTAGTTATTGTAATCAGATCATAACCTGGACTCAATCCATTATGTAAGTGTGGATTTATATATGCATCGTTTCCACTTAGGATGATTGCAGAAGCCGGACCAGCCACCCTGTACACATCATTTATAAGCCAGACATCTGCTTCTTCGAACCACTTTTAAATTATGGCTAAAACATAACTTAATCATTCATGCTGATGTCGGTGTTAATGTTGAACACCCCTGTTCAGATTTGCAGAGCCCCTTAAAATCGACCTGCAAAACCACACCGCTTCGTCCTAATGTGTGCGAACACTTAGCGTGAATTTTTTCGTATCTGCCTCTTAAGCTCTTTTCACTCTGTATCATTCAGATCGACGCTAATAACCTTGCCCGTATTAGCGTTCCCGGCTTAAAATAGTAACCCCAGTTATGCGGTTAAATGAAAGGTAGGCCTATGTGTAATTGCAGACAGTTGCCAGCTTGTGTGGCTGAAATTGAATCCCTGGAGCGGGGCTTTGAGTTCTCAAGGGGCTTTATTCACAATTACTATTTCGAAACACCGGAAAGTGAACATTTCGAACCGCGGCTTGATTACTCTCAATCCATGTATCGCTGCATGGAATGCGGTCAGGAATGGTACATCGAATGTTCCCCGGAACAGACACCTTATCCAGAGTTTGCCTTAAAGCTAAATGGATTAGTGCGGCCACCTTCAGAGAACGAGCTTCAGGCGGCCAAACAGTATCTTTGCATACTTGCACATGGTGGATTTGGTTCAGAAAAATGCAGGATGGCAGGGTGCCAGAATCATAAGGTTTTGGGGCGCGAGTTATGCCATTTGCATATTCCATTTCCATAGGCAGTCGTAATGGGTTTAAATCCGTTTCATTGACAAGAAGATCAAAACGCCTTGCATATCGAATGGGGTGTTTTCAGAAATTTCGGTGAGGCAGATTTATTTGGTCTGGGGGTGTTTGAAAGTTATAATCCCAGTAAGTACGTTTGGGAGTTTATCATAGGCTTCTGCTTTTTATAGGGTGATGGTACTTCATAATATTTATTTTAATAAGTTTAGGTGCGCCCTGTTAATAATCTGGTTAATCCCTAAAACACTCTTTTCTAAAAGCTGGTATTCACCTGAAAATATATATTAACTGTAAGATGTGTTGATACTGGATTAAATCCAGGATATTTTCCGGGAAAATTGTTTTGATAATGGATTATTAACCTGCAGGCATCATCATTCGTTAAACCACCCAACTTAAGTCTGCCGCTTCCCAACCAGAAGCGGCATCCTTTTACCTCAACGCCACTAACCCGCAACCACACCCGACAAAGCCAGAACCTGCTTCTGTTTCCTGGCGGGCAGCTTATTCAGCTGCGCTAGCGCGTTAACCAGCTGCTCATCGACCGGCTCTGGTGGTTTCACGGTCAGCACAATACGGCCCGCCGTGACTTTTACTTCTACTTCGGTGCCAGTGGTAAATCCGGCGGCAGCCAGCCACTGGCCTTTCATGATAATCGACGGAATACGCGCGTAACTGGGATACCGGCTGGCGTAACTCACCGTTAATCTGCGTTGGGAAACGGAAGGGGCTTCTGAATTTAAACCAACTGCATTACACTCTGAATCAGTCATGATCTCTATTCCTTTTCAATAGTGATTGTGATTAGCGATACAGGAGTGCTCCAACACCTCTGTATCGCGCTAAATACCTGTACATATAATCAACTATTGCAGGAAAAGTCCAGCTGAAAATCGATGTAAATCAGTGACTTTAATCATCTGATAAACAGCGCGTTTTACGATAACGATCTCAAAAAAATGCAATTAACTGAAAGCAATCGCCGTTCGGAATATACGAAAGAAAACAGGCGAGATCTCGTCATAAATATCTGCCATTAGCCGCATCCATTAAGCCCGCTATTAGTAACAGGTGCTTAACCCGCAGTGTGCTTAAGCAGAAAGTCGATTAACGTTTTTACTCTTTTCGTTTTACCCGCGCTTTTAGGATAATAGAGATAAACCGGCGGATAAGTTTTCCAGTAACGCTCCATCACCGGAATAAATGCCTCTTTATCCGGCTGTAAATTATGAACCGGTTCAAACAGTCGCCCGATACCCAGCCCGTTGCGAATGCCATCAGCCATCACCTCAATATCATTACTCATCAACTGACCCGGCATCTCAACGGTCAGCTGTTCGCCATGATGATCCAGAATCAGCGGCAGAATACGATTATTGGTGATAAACCGGTAACCGATAAGCCGGTGCTGATGCAGGTCAGACGGAGACTCTGGAATACCGAACGCTGCCAGATAGGCAGAAGAGGCATACAAACCTTCGCGAAACGGCTTCATCAGCGGTCGCGCCACCACGCCACCTTCCAGAATGTCGCCAAACCGGATCCCCAAATCAAAGCGTTCATCAATGATGTTCACGGTGCCATCGTATACCGAAATTTCCAGCTGAATACCGGGATATTGCTGGCAGAAAGCGGCCATCGCAGGTTTCAGCACCAGCAGATAAGCAAAGCGCGAAAGGGTGATTCTGACCAGTCCCGACGGTTCCTGATTCTGGTCACGGATGCTTTCCAGCGATTTTTCCAGCGAGGCTACCGCTGCTGAGGTTTGTTCCAGCAGCTGCTGTCCGGCATCGGTCAGCTCAATCCGGCGCGTGGTTCGCACAAATAGCGGATGACCGATGTGCGCTTCAAGCAGCTTCAGCGCCTTACTGACAGAGGGGGGAGTAATCTCCAGTTTGCGAGCAGCCGATGAAATATTTCCTTCGCGGGCAATGCTCTGGAAGATGCGTATCTGATTATAGATGGCGTTGTTCACGGGATAATCCTGACACAATCGGGCTGCTTATTATTAGCCGCAGGCTAAATATCTTTGAGTCAATAGTGGCCTAATCTTCACTAAATCGCGAGCATATACTCCTTATCAGTTCCCCCTGGCCGTGAATCTCAGGAGATTGATATGCGAATTTTGTGTCTGGATAAACCCGCGCCCGAAGCCACGCTGGAAAAGTATCACCCTCATCTGACTGCCGAAGCTTTCCATGCCTGGAGTCTGTATAAATCCGGTGCGCTACGCGATATTTACTACCGACAGGATCGACCCGGCGTCGCGATTTTCCTTGAATGCGACTCGGTGGAACAGGCCCAAAGCCTGCTGGCTGACTTTCCGCTGGCAAAAGCCGGTCTGCTGAGTTTTGACTGCATCCCGTTAGGTGCATTCACCAACTGGGAAAGCCTGTTCGCTGCGGAGTATAAGCCTCAGCAAGAGGGCGTGACCCAATGATCAGTCGCAAACCGCTACCGTGTGTTGTCACCAGTCATCCGACAGGTGTCAGGCAGGCGGCGCAGTAAAAACGCCGCGTGAAGCGCTAACGGCAGGAAAGGCGGATGCCGTAGCGAGTGGATTTGATTAAACGGTGCCGGACGGCAAAAAGTACCCAGCGCGTGATGGCATCGCCAACGCCTTGCCATCTGTTAAAAAAAGATGATTAAAAACTGAAAATGAAAAATATATTAATTATTTCCGGTCATCCTGACCTGAGCCATTCGGTCGGTAATGCTACCATTCTTAATGAAGTCGCTTCTGCGCTGCCTGATGCTGAAATCCGTCGTCTGGATGCACTTTATCCGGACAACAACATCAATGTCAGCGCCGAACAGGATGCACTGCTGAAGGCAGATATTATCGTCTGGCAATTTCCCTTCTCATGGTATTCGCTGCCAGGGCTCATGAAGTTATGGCTGGATGACGTATTTGTTCATGGGTTTGCGCACGGATCGACGGCCAGACTCGGCGGTAAAAAACTGATCCTCTCCTTCACCACTGGCGCACCGCAGGCGTTATACGCGGCAGATGGTGTCTTTGGTCATCAGCTGGAGGATTATCTGATTCAGTTTGAAACCACCGCCCGACTCTGCAATCTGGAGATGCAGAAACCGGTTTATACCTGCGGGATAAGCTATGCCAGTCGTAATGAAACTATTATCACGCAGCAAATTGCTGCAGCAAAGCAACACGCGTCGCGACTCATTGCTCAGCTCAATGCGGAACTCACAACGGCTTAATAGCCAGATGAAACAGAAATCACGCCGGTTAATACACCGAATGAATCGCAAATCACCTCATCCGATAATTAAGGCAGACCGTGAACAATATTACCGCTCTGACTCTGACTCTGCTGATGGCCGGCCCGGCATCGGCAGCCGCTTTAACAGACCCCACAAACCGTGTCATTAATCTGCATGAAATGGAAATTAAGGCCGGGAAAAACGGACAGTACGATGAAGTTGCCAGAGATAATATTACCCGTTCGCTGGCAGAGCAACCAGGTACGCTGGCGATGTATTCACTGAAACATAAAGAAAATGCTCATCAGGCTTATATGATTGAAATTTATGCGAGTGAAGAGGCATACCAGCAACATCTCAGTTCTGAGCCATACCGGTCTTTTATTACGCGCGCACCTGATCTTATCGGCCAGAAAAAGAGCACTGTGCTGGAGCCGCAGTTTCTGGGTGATAAACCCTTCGTACAGAATAAAGAAACCATCAATAACCTGGTGATTGTTGACGTGAAACCGGCCGATCAGCAGGCATTCCGCGATATTGTGCTGCCTGAAATGGCAGAGTCACTGAAGGTGGAACCGGGCGTACTGGCGATGTATGCCGCGACCGATGCAAAAAACAGATATCGCTGGTTCTTCTATGAAATCTACGCCAGTGACGCCGCCTATCAGCAACACCGCGAAACGCCCCATTTTCGCGACTATATCCGGCTGACAGCTGAGATGACCGACCGCAAAGAGGCGATCCCCGTGGTGCCAGCTCTGCTGAAAAACCGTGGCGCTCTTAACTCTTTTGTTAACTGACCTTTACCAGGGAGCTGATCAGAGGATGAAAAAAGTGATTGCCGCCGCCGCGATCTCCATGATGCTGGCCGACCTGGCCGCTGCTGAACCCAAAAGAGGTGAAACTATGTTGAACGTCAATCCATCCAGCCTTTCGGTTGCCGACATTGAGTCCGTCTCTCCCGCACTGGCTCGTTTCGGACGTGAAGCGATAACCGATGATCTCTGGAAACGCGACGCACTTTCGATCCGTGACCGCAGTATCGTCACGCTTGCCATTCTCATCGCCCGCAACCAGCCTGCTGAGTTACAACATTACGCCGGTGTGGCGCTCGATAGTGGAGTGACGCCTGCTGAAGTCTCCGAAATAATCACTCACCTGGCGTTCTATTCCGGCTGGCCCAATGCGATGTCCGCAATTGCGGTGACCAAAAATGTGTTTCAGGCGCGAGGTATTGGTGCCGATCAACTGGCCGAAGCCTCTCCGGCACTGCTGCCACTAAATCAGGCAGCCGAACAGCAGCGTTCTGCAACGGTAGAGAAAAATGTGGGGCCGATCTCGCCCGGGCTGGTCAGATTCACCGCCGATCCGCTGTTTCTCAATCTGTGGCAGCGGCCAGCGCTACAACCTCGTGACAGAAGTCTGGTGACGGTCAGCGCACTGATTGCTTCGGGACAAAGTGCGCAAATTAGCTACCATCTCAACCGGGCGATGGACAACGGATTGACGGCTGAAGAAGCGGGCGAGATTATCACTCAGGCCGCGTTCTATGCTGGCTGGCCAAATGCCTTTTCAGCGGTTCCGGTGGTGGGGGAAGTGCTGCGGGATCGCGCAGCAAAACAGGAATAACCCGCAGCGGGTGAGGATCTCAGGTTTTACTTCACCCGCCGTTTCTTATGACCGCCGGATACCGACAGAGATCCGGCAAAGTGCTGCGCCATTCTGGTGGTTTTTCCCCTCCCGCCGCAATGCCATGATGACCGCTCCAAACCCTCCACTTACGACAACCCGCCACCGGACATAAAAACAGGGAGCACCGTGTCATGGAAAGTAAAAATCTGACAGATATTGCTGAAGACGTTTCAGGCGGTGTGAAATATTAAGCAGTAATAGATGAAGGATGGGCAGGGAAGGACGCAGGAGTTATTTAACAGAATAAATGAAATAAGCCGTGGCGGGCGCCACGGCTAATGTTTTATGCAGACTGCCACTCACTTTCAACATCCGCTTTGGCTTTAGAAAGGATGACTTTATTATCATCAACTTCTTTCACCCAGCTGAATGGAATAATGTGGTGTTTGCCACCCGCTTCAGGATCGCTTTTCGCCAGCTTAATTTTGTCGTCGCCTTCGAAGTGGTCGACAATCCCGACATGTTCGCCATTCACATCAACAACCTGCGCGTGATCTAAAATTTCTGATTTATCTACCATGGTGGCTTAATCCTTATATTTAATGAGTTCAGTTGCCCTCAGACAAAACAAGCCTGGTTGTTAAATGCTGTTTTCGCCAGGGGATTAACAAAATGAAATAGTTCAGTGAACTGGACCTGGTCGCAGTTATTTATTTCCGGCAGGAGAATAAAGGGCATATAAGCGAAACCGCAAACAGAGCCGGAGTGTCTGCAGCCACGGGTCTGCTGACCTCACTGCCTGCCACATCGACATCCTCAGATTTGCCGCAATCGTCTGCCGCCCGTTCACCAATCAACGCTATGATAATCAGGTCAGTCGCCACGCCGCAGATCGACCAGCACGCGGGTGGTTTAACTTACCCAAAGGAGTGCCTATGACAGCAGTCAGTTCCATTACCACTGAAGGTGGCGTCTGGATTAATCAGCCGCCGGTACACAGTCTGGATGGTGATACGCTGAGGTTCGAAACCGCGCTGAGCAGCGATTTCTGGCAGCGCACCTGGTATGGCTTCGAACGGCACAGCGGCCACGCTTTCGGCTTCTGGGTGGAACACGACTTTACCGTTCAGGTGCAGGTAAGGGCGGATTTCAGTCAGCTCTACGATCAGGCCGGGCTGTTTATTCTGGATAACGAAACGCACTGGGTTAAGGCGGGCATTGAGTTTAACGATGACCAGCCCGCCATTGGCAGCGTGGTGACGCGCGAGTTTTCCGACTGGTCTACCGGTGTGTTTCCCGGCGATGCGCGCCAGTTCTGGCTGCGCGCCACGCTGGAAAACGCGGCCTTAAGAATTCAGTACTCTACCGACGGCGTGAGCTGGCCGCTGTTACGGCTCTGCCCGTGGCCCGGTCAGGCGCGGCGGTTTGTCGGAGTGATGGGCTGCTCGCCTGAACGTGAAGGGCTGGCGATGAGTTTTACGGACTTCGCTATTACTCCACCGCTCGGCAAAGCACTGCACGATCTCTCCTGAGCCAGGCGGCGCATTGCATATCGTCGCAGAATCGGCTTAATTGTCAGGTCAGAATTTGCGGTGACGCGTCGCCCGTGCAAGACGACGCCTTTACAGGGAAAGCTATGCGTTGCGCCACCTCGTTTATCCCGCTGCTGGTCATCAGTTGCTGCGCCGGATGGGCACAGCAGGCCACTGCCGATACCGTCTGGCTGAATAATGGCGATCGGCTGACCGGCACGATTCGTTATCTCAGCGACGGCAAGCTGGGGATAGAGACACACTACGCCGGTACCGTCACGCTGGACTGGAGTGCGGTCAGTACTCTTGCCAGCGAGAATCCGGTGAATGTCGAAAACAAAAAGACCGGCGAACATTATCAGGTGCGGCTCTCCTCATCCGATCCCGGCTATGTCTGGGTGGAACGCAACGAGCAGGAGCAGCAGGTTTCACTGCGGCGCATTGATGAGTTTATGAAAGCCAAAGTCCGCAGCGATCAGCTCGCCTGGACCGGCAACATCGATGCGGGCGTGAAGGTCAAAAAAGCCTCGACCAAAACTGACGACTACAGCTTCGCGCTCAACACGAAACTGAACCAGGGAAAATGGCGTCACGATATCGGTGCGACCTACAATCGCGAGCAGGAAAACGAGAACATCAATACCGATAACTACAGCCTGCGCTACGCCTTTGACTATCTGGTCAGAGAGCAGTTCTTCTGGCAGACCCGCGCCACCTACAAGCGCGACTGGGTGGAGAATCTGTCACGTCAGGCGCTGATCGGCACCGGGCCTGGTTATCAGTTATGGGACACCGAACTCAGCGCGTTCTCACTCTCGGTGCTGGGTGGTGCCTTTGAGTATGGCTACAGCGATGACCGGGAAGAGCGGCACTTTGGCGGCTCGCTGCGCTGGAACTATCAGCGCTATCTGCTGGGCAAGTCGGTCACGCTTTACAGCAATGGCGATGTTGGCCATTCGCTGGATGATGACGGCGTATTTATGCTGGATGCCGAAGTCGGGCTGCGCTACAGCCTGACTTCGTGGTCAACGCTGCACGTTGGCTATCACCGTAATCTGGTCAGCGGCATACCCGATACCCTGAACGAAGGCATTTTCTCCACCGGATTAGGGCTGAAGTGGTAAGCCGCTGATCGAACAGCGTCGCAGCAAATCCTTACGGTTTTTATCCGGTTACAGGCGCGGGATTGGCTAAGCTGCATGTATTGTCACAACGGGAAAGCAGAAGATGATCGTAAGCAGCAGGGTGTATCGTCCGGGATGTGCGGGCGAAGAGGTCGAAGTCGATGATATCAGTGAAGTGATCAAAGAGCCGGAAGCATTTATCTGGCTCGGGCTGTGGCAGCCAGACGCTGAGTTTATGGCGAAGATTAAAGAGGAGTTCGGCCTTCATGAACTGGCGGTTGAGGATGCACTTAATGCCCATCAGCGACCTAAAATCGAACATTATGGCGAATCGCTGTTTATCGTGGTGAAAACGGTGTGCGCTAAGGATGACAGCTGCGAACTGGGCGAAACGCATCTTTTTGTCGGAAAAAACTTCCTGATCAGCATCCGTCACGGCGCCTCTGAAAGCTACACCCCAGTGCGGCAGCGGGCGGCTGAAAACCCGGCGCTGCTGAAGTTTGGTCCCGCTTATCCGCTCTACTGCCTGCTCGATTTTATTGTTGATCGCTATGCCGAATTGTCCACTTCACTGAATGAACGGGTCGGGCAGATGGAGAACGATCTCTTCACCAGTGAATTTGATCGCAAGTCGGTGCAGTCGGTCTACACCGTGCGGCGTCATCTGCTGAAACTGCGCAATGCGGCGCTGCCCGTGGAGGAGATCTGTAATCAGCTGATCCACCTGCATGAAGATCTGATCCCGCGTCCGCTGCGCGCCTATATCCGCGACGTGCAGGATCACGCCCGGCATGTCGTCACCGACGCGGAAGATATGCGCGAGATGCTGACCAGCGCCATGCAGGTCAATCTGGCGCTGGTGACGGTGCAGCAGAATGAGGTGGTGAAAAAGCTGGCAGGCTGGGGTGCGATCCTGGTGATCCCGACCGTGGTCTTCAGTATGTATGGCATGAACTTCGAGCATATGCCGGAGCTGAAGTCGCTGTATGGCTATCCGCTGGCGGTGGGGCTGACCCTGCTGGCCTGCGGCGGGCTGTGGGCCAAACTGCGTCGCTCCGGCTGGCTGTAAACGGCAGGATGCGGTGCCAGATTGTCCCGCTGAAAAGGTCACGACCCGCCAGATAGTGAACCGATACTGTCTGGCTATGCTTAACGCAGCGTGCAGTTTTTGTTCCTGAGCCAACAGTGTGTGAGGTCACGGTGAAAAAAGAGGATAGCAGCGGTCAGGCAGTACCGATTCAGGAAAACCTCCGCTGGGTACGCCGTGAATGGCTGATTCAGCGTATCGGTGAATACGTCCTGATTGCGCTGGTGATTCTGGGTGCGTGCGGACTCTTTTCCAAAGGCGTGCTGAGTAACGGCAGCGCCCGCTCGCCGGACGGGACCATCCAGGTGGAGTATGAACGGTTTGGCCGGGTTGAGAGCAATATGGATATGCGCATTCGCTACAACGCACCGGTAACCGATCGCTTTACCGTTACGATTGGCGGTGGCGCCCTGGATAACCTGCAAATCCAGACGCTGCAGCCTCAACCGCTGGAGGCGGTGACGATTGGCAGTGATCTGCGGCTGACCTTTTCGGCCCGCAACACCGGACCGGATCACGCGATCTGGCTTGGCCTGCAGCCGCGCAATGCGGGCCGCATTCACGTCACTATTCATGGTGACGGCCATGCTCCCGCCCGTTTTACCCAATGGATCTATCCCTGACAGAGGCGCTTTATGGAAACGGTATTACGTGCCGCAGCGATCTACCTGGTGCTGATGGTCGTGTTCAAAATTGCCGGCAGACGCACTCTGTTGCAGATGACCTCTTTCGATCTGATTCTGCTATTGATCATCAGTGAAGCAACTCAGCAGGCGCTGCTGGGCGACGATTTTTCTGTTACCGGCGCGGCGCTGACTATTATCACGCTGGTCACGATTGATATCGTGCTGGGCAAACTGAAAAGTCGCTTTCCGGTGGTGGAGCAGGTGATCGATGGCGGCCCGGTGATCCTGGTCGAGAATGGTAATCTGCTGACTGACCGCATGAAGATGACCGGCATCAGTCCTGATGATGTGCTGGAAGCGGCGCGCTCCGGGCAGGGGCTGGAGCGATTTGATCAGATTAAATATGCGGTGCTGGAGGTTAACGGCCATATCTCGATTATTCCCCGAGCCGATAAAGAGTCCTGAGGGGCGTTCGCCCTGACAGGAGAGCGCCCGTGCCGGAGCCGCGCAGGTTACACACGCCTGAGATATCCTCATCCCCTTGCTGCAGCAGGCCCTGGATGCATTACAGATCCTCATTGCGTCACGCTGCGCTTGTTATGCCGCTTCCCTTGTAATCCTGTCGATTTCGTTCAGACTGAGTATTCCACTCATGCTTTATCATCAGAGCTGGCCTGACTATCAATCAGCGTTATGCTTTTACAGTCAGGATTAAATGAATGAATTTACGCGATTTACCTTCTACCCGGTTACCGGCTGGCATATTGGTCCCCTGAATACCCATCAGGCACTGGTAGTGAAATTCGGTTATATCGATCCCAATGCCCCGCGTGAAAAGGGCCCGCAGGAGACCCTGTTTCTGGGTCTGACCCTCGAAATGGCGAAAAAGCTGGTCGCCAATCTTTCCGAACACATCGACTACGCTGAAAAAAAGAGCACCCAGCACTAGTTTCTCACCGCGATCGGTTACCACGCCCACCGTCGGGCTATTTTGCTGCGCTGTCGCCCGGTGCATAAACCCGCAGTGCACTGGCGATCAGGCGAAAATGCGCGGGTGTCTGACCGATAATCTCACCATCTGCATTGATGTAATGGGGACGGCGCGTCTCAATCGTCAGCTCCGTGGCGCTGAATGCCCGCACGTTACGCCAGCGACCGTGAGTGCCGCGCCGCAGAAAGGGCAGCAGCGCAATGAGCTGCCAGCTATGCTGCAGCTCCAGACTGTAGACATCCAGTAACCCATCGTCCGGTGCGGCACGCTGTTCCACCGTCATGCCGCCCCCATAAAACCGTCCATTGCCCACCGACACCTGAACCGTTTTGATCGGCGTCCGATGGCCCTGATGCACCAGCGTAGCGCTGAAGGGACGGCTCTGCCGCAGCACCCGCAAAGCCGCCAGGGCATAACCGCCCACTCCCCAGCGTTTTTTCGATTCCGCCGTGAGGTTGCGCGCCAGTTCCACCGAAAAGCCGATGCTGGAGACGTTCAGAAACAGGTGCTGATTCACCTCACCCAGGTCCACTGCGCGCAGCTGCCCGTCAGCGATAATCTTTATCGCGGACTCCAGGCTGGCAGGAATGCCCAGCGTGCGGGCAAAATCGTTGGCGGTGCCCAGCGGTAAAATGCCCAGCGGCAGGCCGGTCTGCATCAGTCCTGGCGCGGCCGCATTAAGCGTGCCGTCGCCACCGCCGACGATCACCGCATCAACGCGATGGGCATACGCCGCGATTAATTCGCTGTAGCTGCGGGTATCATCTCCGGCCGGTTGCAGCAGGGTGAACCCGGCCTGAGCCAGCAGCGACTGTGCGCGGCTGGCCTCGGCGCGTCCTTTGCGCGAGCGCTGATTAATCAGCAGCAGGGCAGTTTTCTCCTGTTGAGACATACTTTTGCGTTATCCCGATGTCAAAATGGCTGTAACGAGACGGCAAGTACAGCACTGGCCTGACCGGTGAACAACCCTGCTTGCGCTACTTTACGTAACCTGTTGAGTGCCATAAGCGGCGATAAAGATCGTCTACACTGCTAAGGGTCAGATCCACACTGAGGAGTTGCGATGACAGAACACGAATTCAGAAAATTGTTAGCCGAACAGGGTTTTGACGAGCCTCTGTTGATTGAGCGTGCAGCCGCCGCCCAGCTTGATAATCATGTACATCCCTTTGAAGCACTGGCACTGATTCTGAGTGGTGACATCACCATCAGTACCGAACAAGGCGATACCACCTATCATCCCGGTGAGACATTTCATCTGCAGCCAAATGAACTCCATCGTGAGGCGTTCGGGTCGCAGGGCGTACGCTATCTGGCGGGACGTAAATATGAGTGACTGGCAATCAGCATGAAGGTTTCTGACGATCTTTTTACCCGGCTGTCACGCTCGCCGTTCCGTCAGCGCTTTCGTCTGGGACGCGCGGAATATGATTATGCGAGTAGCAAAGGCGAGCCGGTATTGCGCCAGCACGCCGCTGAGTTTGTGGCACAGCGGCTGGCGCCTGCGCAGCCTGAAAATGATGGCAAGCAGACGCCGATGCGCGGCCACCCGGTGTTTATCGCTCAGCACGCCACCGCAACCTGCTGTCGTGGCTGTCTGAGTAAGTGGCACAACATCGGACAGCACCAGCCGCTGAGCGCGGAGCAGCAGGCCTATATAGTGGCGGTGTTACTGCAGTGGATAACCCAGCAGATGCAGCAGCCTGCACCGCCTGCTCGCGTCAGCCGAAGCCAGCCGAAACCGGATGACGATCCGCAACTCGCACTTTGGTAATGGACGAAAAAGCTACAGCCGGCGGCTTTTTCTGGTGAAAACTGGCCCTTTTTCATTCCTGGTTTATTCTTAAATCTTTCCTGGGAACACTATGCCAGGATTAAAACCTACACGGCAACGATTCATACAGAGGGAATTATGAAGAAATCAATTATTGCACTGTCTGCTATTTTGCTGGCCTCGCCGGTGTTTGCTGCTACCACTACAGATAACACCGTTGCGGAAGCGCATAAAGGCGCCGATACCGCGAAGGAAAAACTGCATCAGACCCAGAACGAAGGCAAAGAGCTGAAGCTGAAGTCTGAGCACGCCGCTGAAGGCAAAAGCGATACCACCGGCAGTAAAATCACCGAAGGTACGCAGAAAGGCTGGCACAAAACCAAAGAAGGCACTGAGAAAGGCTGGGATAAAACCAAGCAGGGTGCTGAAGATCTGAAAAACAAAGCGACTAACTAATTCGCGGCTGTTCTCAGGTTAAAAAAAGAACCCACCGAAAGGTGGGTTTTTTTATGGTTGGGAAATTCTGGCTTTGGATTGCTGCTGGATCGAGCCTGCTCAGGGTACTGGGTCAGATCGGAAAGACGCAAAGGCCGTCGTCCATGACATGCTCGGCCCGCGCCGTCCTGGCGCGGGACGCTTTCCTCTTCTGACCCAGAACCCTGCGCGTTGTGAGCTTATTCATTGCTGTCAGAGTAAAACTGATTCAACCAGGTAAGCTGTCTGTAACCCACTGAAAAGTAGGTTTTTTATGGTTGACTCAGATTACGCTTTCTTTTCCGCTGTTTCTTTCTCTGAGGCGGCTAACGCCGCGACTTTCCTTTCCGTCTCTGCAGCCGCATCGGCGGAGGCCGCCGCCGCTTCAGCCGCAGCCTCTGCCGCGGTATCAGACTGTTTCTTGCCCTCTTCGATAAACTCTTCGTCGATGGCTTCGATGTTTTCGCGGTTATCGCGTCCGGAGAGCAGGTTCCAGCAGGCGATAAACAGGGCGGCAATCACCGGACCGATTACAAAACCGTTGATGCCGTAAATCTCCATGCCGCCCAGCGTGGCGATCAGGATCAGATAGTCAGGCATTTTGGTGTCTTTGCCGACCAGCAGCGGACGCAGGATGTTATCCACCAGTCCGACGATCACTACGAAGAAGCCCACCAGGAACAGCCCTTTCCACAGTGCACCAGTGGCGAAGAAGAAGATCGCCGCAGGCACCCAGATAATGGCGGAACCGACTGCCGGAATAAGAGAGAGGAAGGCCATCAGTGCGCCCCACAGCAGGCTGCCGTCGATGCCGGTAAACCAGAATGCCAGCCCACCGAGAATACCCTGAACAATACCGACCACCACCGTGCCTTTCACCGTCGCGCGCGCCACGGCCGCAAACTTCACCATCAGGTGATGCTTCACGTAGGTTGAGAGCGGCAGCGCTTCCAGGATCAGATGTACCAGATAGGAGCCATCTTTCAGCAGGAAGAACAGCAGATAAAGCATCACGCCAAAGCCGACGGTGAAGCTGAACGTCCCTTTACCGATGATAAAGGCGCTGCCTGCCACATACTGACCGCCCTTGAGGGCAAACGAGGAGAGCTTCTGCTGAATCTGTTCGGCGTTATCCAGGTTATTTTCAGCCAGATAATGTTTTGCCCAGCGCGGCAGATGCTGCAACAGATCGGCGAAGACCGCCGGGAACTGCGCCGAGTTGGTCTGAAGTTTGTGATAGACCGCGTTGGTTTCGACCACCAGCGATGAGGCGATAATGGCCAGCGGCGTGAACACAATCAGACAGATACAGAGCAGGGTAATCAACGCGGCCAGGCCATTGCGTTCGCCCATTCGGATCCGCAGATACGTTTTCAGCGGATGGAAAATCACCGCCAGAATCGCCGCCCATAAAATCGGCGAGAAATAGGGCGAAAGCACCTCGAAAAAACCGAGGGTGGCAATAGCCAGAATCAAAATGAAAAACCCGATGTTCAATCCTTTAAAACGCATGGAAAAACCTCATCTCGAACAACTCTGATAAACCCGACGCGCGAATTTTCTGTGTCTGGCTTTGCTTATGCGGCTGCCTCGATCACTGATTATCGGTCAGGCTTTGCTTTTTAAACGCTGCTGATGACAGCATCATGCTGGCTAACTCTTTGAAAGGTCTGGCAGAAGTGATGAACGGGCAATGTGCGTTCGCTGCGTGACTTCCTATAGGTAACACGCTGCAACTGACAGCAGCGCGCTGAATCCTACATTAGCGTAGCGGTTTCGACCATTATTGGTAGGTCAGAGACTCATGATCCCGGGGGATGCTGCCGATAACAGTGTTAACTGGATAAAAAACAGGCAATGAAAAATGAGTAAACAGAGCGTTTTAATCGTGCTGCTGACGCTGGTATTAAGCGGCTGCGCCACCAAGCAGTATCCGCAGGCATCCGCGGTCACCCCGGAAGAGACGGCGATGCTGAATTGCAGCGCGCTGGATCAGGAGCTGGTGAAAGCGCACAGCGTGCAGAGTGATATTGAGCAGACCGGCCAGTTCGATGCACTGACCGTGCTGGGCTTTGTCGGGGATTTCGGGCTGGGCAATGGCATTGCGAAATACAATGCCAGCCAGAAGGCGGAGCGGCGACTGACGCAGTTGCAGTCGCTGAAAGCCGCGAAGTGCAGCCAGCGGCTTTCGTAGCGACTGCGCCGGGTCAGCCGAGCGTCCGTTCGCTGACATGCTGCAGCCGGACATTTTCGGCGGCGCGTTTACCGGCAAGGAAGGCGTGATCCGAGTTGTAATATTCCCACTCGCTGTAGCGGCCTGACAGATGAATGTCCTGGGTCAGCAGCCACTGGCGGATCAGCGCCACGTTAGCGCTGCGCGCATGGTCATAGACCACGTAGGCGTAAGGCATATCGACCTCTGAGGCGCAGAGCAGCGGATCGTCCGCGGTGATCATGCCAACTCTGATGCAATCCTGACGGCAGCGCTCAATCAGCGCATCCCCCGCCAGCGGCAGCGGGTTGGCCGCGTTATAGGTGATTTCGCAGGTTAAGCCGAAACCGCCCGGCGGGTTGCAGTGCGGACTCGCATTGCCCTGCACAAAGATGCGATGAAACAGCGTATCGCCAGGATAGTAAATCCAGTGCTTTTCGGTCAGGTCAGCGCGGCCAATCCCCAGATTAACGCAGCGCACCGAGACAAACTGCAACTGCTGCGCCGCCCATTGCACACTCTCCGGCACCTCATCGCCCATCAGTTTAATCAGCTCCGGCAGCGGCATGGTGCTGATTAATTGCTCATAACGGTAGTGGCGACCATCCGCCAGCAGCGCGACGTGCGCCTGCGGGTAGAGGCGGGTCAGGGTGGCGTCAGTTTCCAGCGTACATTTCAGGTGCGGCAAAAAGCCGGACATCAGCGCCTGGAAGCCACCGCGCAGCGGATAGCCGAAACGGGCATTGGGGCCAACCGGTTTCGCCAGCGGTTGCAGTGCGCCATCAATGATCTGCGCCAGATCGGGCAGCGGTACGCGTCCGCCCAGCCATGAAGTTTCCATATCGGTCAGCGGCACCTTCCACAGTTTCTGGTTGTAGGGCAGGGCAAAGTGACGCGCGATGCCTTTGCCCCAGGTGCGCATAATGAAGTGCTGGAAATCCTCTTCGCCTTCCACCACGCCTGTGCTGCTGCCCTCATCGGGGATCGCGCCATCTGCGCAGCAGTCCCGCCGTGCCCGCGCCCGATCCAGTGGCACCGCGGCGGCGGCCGTTTCGCCATAACGCGCCTCGATAGCGCCCAGCACGCACTCTTTTACCACCTCGACCGGCAAGCCGTGCAGCGCGGACTGGAAGGGATAGCGGGTATAAACGCCGTCGCTGTAGACCCAGGCTTCACGCGCCTGCCAGTGCAGGTTGTCGCCCAGCAACATCTCATACAGCTGCAAGACGTAGGGATCCTGCGAGAACATAATGTGACCGGCATAGTCGAAGGTAAAACCCTGATCGTCAATCGAGCGGCACCAGCCGCCAGGCGTGGCATTTTTCTCCAGCAACACTGCGCCTTCGCCATAGTGATAACCGGCGCTCAGCCCGGTTGGCCCGGCTCCGATAATCAGGCAGGGCACGGCTTCACTCTCCAGCATCAATGGGGTTAACGGCGTGATATTCGCCTGCGCGCTGCCCTGGCTAGCCGACCTTATTGCGGGCTGACGCTGCGTCAGCGCCTGCTGGATCAGTCCATGAATCTGTTCAGCGGTGCGATCCCATGAGGTGGCATCGACCTTTGCCTGCATCCGTCCCGCCAGCGCCAGCCGTTCTGCGGCACCAATCGCCATTGCCTGTTCACAGGCGGCAATAAATTCCGCGTGGCTCTCTGCCACCGCCACTTCCTCTGCGTAATGCCGCGCTACGTCAATAATCGCGGTACTGACAATCGGCAGCTGCGCCGCCATATACTCCAGCACCTTGGTCGGTGAGATGTAGCGCGTCGAGGCATTGATGGCAAACGACATCAGACAGACATCCCAGCCCGCCAGAAACTGTGGCAGCGCCTGATAGGGCTGCTGGCCGAGCCAGTGAATATTGTCGCGCTGCGGCAGGCTGGCGGGATCAATTTTTACCACCGGGCCAACCATAATGATCTGCCATTCGGGGTGGCTGTCCGCCAGCGCCGCAATCAGCGGCAGGTCTATGCGCTCATCCAGCACGCCGTAATAGCCAAGACGCTGTGCCGGAATCGCATCCTGCATCGGATGACGATTGCTGCGATCGCGCGCCTGCTCAAAATGAATAGCATCAACGCTGCTGGGAAAGCAGTAAACCTGAGGATGTTTGTCACGCTTCGCTTCATAGAGGCTGGTGCCGCCGGTAAAGACCAGATCGGCGCGGGTCATCAGCGCGGATTCGCGCTGCTGTAGCTGGCGCGGTGCATTCTGAAAAGCGGAAAGCTCATCCATGCAGTCGTAAATCACCAGTGACGGATCAAAAGGGGTCAGCAACGGCAGCGCCATCGGCGTATAGAACCAGATCAGCGGCTGTTCATCTTCCTCCAGCAGCGGCGTCAGCAGCAGCAGCAGCGAGGCGATCTGGCTGTCGTGGAAACCAGGCGCGTCGCTGTCGGTATGCGGCTGGATCACCGTGATGTTAGCGGCCGGCGAGCTCTGATGCAGGCCCTGTGGCCCCGCCTGCCAGACCGGCTCTTCGACAAACAGCACGCGATAGTGCTGTGCCAGTCGTGTCAGTAGCTGCTGCGGACGCTGAAAAACAAATCCCCAGCGTAAATGGCTGAAAACAATGAGAACAGGTGGTTTCATAGGGTGCTCCTGACAGGGGTGTTTTGAGGAGTGGATGTGCTGCAAAAAGCGCTGCGCCTGACGTAATGCGTCGGCATAAGGCTGCTGTAGCTGGCGGGCATAGGGATCGGCCCCCAGCAGATCGAGATCCCACAAACCGCTGCGGGTCCAGAAAGTCGTCTCCTCCCATAAGGGACGATCGAGGATCGGATAGAGGCAGATGCCGTGCAGTTCAACGCCTGCCAGTTGCGCCTGCGCAACCTGCGCGGCGATCTCAAGGATCCAGCTTCCGCGTCCGCTGCCGACGTGGCTGGTTTCCGCCAGCAGCAGTGGCCGCTGATAACGCTGCCAGACCTGCTGCAGCATCCGATGCAGCGGCAGGCGTCGGCTGTCGCCCAGATGCCAGTAAAGCCGCCGGTTTGATCCCTGCTCCCACTGATTGTCGTGGTAGTAATTCACGCCAATCAGATCGAGATAGCGTGGGGCGCCGCCCAGTTCCGGGTTGCGCCTGCCGCTCAGCATGTCCCATGCCTGATACTGGGTGTCACACATCTCACGTGCCAGCACGTCGCTGGCTGGGTCGGCGGGATCGGGCACGATATGGATCAGTGGATCACAGTGCAGCAGACGGGCTCGCGGATCGGCCAGCCAGATGGCATCACAGGCTGCCAGCGTAGCGCGCACCAGCTGCTGCTTGGCGGCATCCGCCCGATCCGCCTCAGGGATCGCCTCACAGGTGAACAGCCCTACCGAGATACCCCAGCTGACAAAGGAGATCTCATTCATCGGAGAGTAGACCGGCGCCTGCTGATACCAGGGGGCCAGGAAGCGGGCCAGTGCGCCACAGAAGGCGGCGAAACGGCTGACAAAGTCGTGGTCAAACAGGCTGACGCCAGCGGGCCAGCCGTAGTGGCAGATTGTCCAGCTCAGCTGAATGCCCTGCTGCTCTGCGGCCTGCATCCGGGCCGCGACCGTCGAGAAGTCATAGCGGCCATCGTGCTCACATAACCGCCAGCCGACGCTTTCGCGCACTGTGCGAATGGAAAAGGGGGCCAGCGCGGCATAATCTTCTGCTGCACGCGCCTGATGCTGGTTAAGATCGTTCATCGACAGCGCAAGACCGGCAGGATTGATATGATCGGCACCTTCGTAGCCGGCCTGCCAGAAACTGGAAAAGGGCGTCATGGCATCTCCCGAAAAAAAGCAACACGCTTCCCGCTGACGAGCCGTCGTGAAACGGGTCAGGGCGTCAGGGTATGCATTGCAGACTGATCGATCTGACCACTCTGAACGGACGGGCGATCCATGCCATAAGCTACAGACACTGAGTTGCAGGCATCAGGGCCTGTCGCGGTGTGGACGAGTGAGATAGCAGGTATAGGCCAGTGACGCTATCGGCAGAAAAAGGCTGGCTTCTCTGGATGTTGAAAGGATTTGCGGAAGCCTTACTGGAAAGTATAGGCAGTAAGGTTTGGTTCGCAATTTATTGAAGTAAAAGAAAAAAGCGCAGCGGTAAAAATTATCCAGTCAGAAACAGGAAGTTTTAGCATGCGGTTTTGCGAACGGCCCGATAAGCGCAGCGTGAATAGTGTCAGCGCCATTTTCAGCTTTGTTAACCTTTTCCTCAACATGCAGAGAGGTCAGACTCGCCCACTTTCGCGTTACAGCTTCGCTTGCCTTTTGGCGGGCTGGCGACAAGATTTACTTATCACTGGCCTGAATCAGCGGGTCATCAACGGGTGATGCGACGATGCGCGCCCCCTAAAACAGGATGTTTTACAGACTATGTTCTCATTCGACTGGCACCGTTTCTTACTTAACGATCAACCGGCCACCTTTTTGTTTGAGGTGGTGGTACGGGTCATGATCGCTTATCTGGTGGTGTTCACCTTTCTGAAAGTCTCAGGACGACGCGGCGTGCGCCAGCTGTCGCTGTTCGAACTGGTGGTGATCCTGACGCTGGGTTCCGCGTCCGGTGATGTGACATTTTACGATGATGTGCCGGTGCTGCCGGTCATTATGGTGTTTGTAGTCCTGCTGGCGCTCTACCGCTTCACGACCTGGCTGACGGCGCACAGCCCGCGCTTTTCACGGCTTATTCAGGGCGACGTGATTACCCTGATTAAAGAGGGATTGTATGTGCTGGAGAGTCTGGATCGTCTGAATATTTCTGAAGATGAGTTTTATATGGAGTTACGGCAGAGTGGTGTGGAGCATCTGGGGCAGATCCGGCTGGCGCTGGTGGAGGTCGATGGTCAGCTCAGCCTCTATTTCTACGATGACGATGAGATGCGCGCCGGGTTAAGCGTACTGCCCCCTGAGCACCGGCAGGATTACAGCACTGTGCCGGTCAGCGCGCTCTATGCCTGCACCCATTGCGGGCAGACGCAGATCATTGAGGCTGAGCAGCAGGCTGTCTGCCCGCGCTGTCAGCGACAGCGCTGGTCCGCGGCACTGACCGTGCGTCGGCTGCATTAATCGCCAGCATCCGCTCCGCGTTCAGGACTTGTCGCGTTTGCATCAGCCGGGTTAACGTCGGCGAAGCAGGCGCTGAGCGGGCGCTTTTGCTGTCCCCCGGCAGCGAAATTATCCGCACTTAGCCAGGCACTCAGGGCGCGCTGAACATCCGGCCATTCACGGTCAATAATTGATAGCCAGTCGGTATCGCGATTACGCTGTTTACGCGTCATAACCTGACGAAAACGGCCCTCAAAGCGGAACCCCAGCCGTTCTGCTGCGCGTCGTGATGCGATATTGGTTGAATCACAGCGCCACGCCACTCGCCGATAGCCGAGCGAGAAAGCCTGTTGCAGCAGCAGATAAATCGCCTCGCTGCCGATGACACTGCGCTGCATCAGCGGCGACCAGGTGACGTGACCGATTTCAACAGTGCCGTGTCCCGGCTCAATGCTGGCGAAGCAGACCACGCCGCAGGGCTGCTGATTTGGCGAGCAGACCGTGAAGGACACCAGGGCCGCATCCGCCACTTTATCCGCAATCCAGTGCTGCATCTGCGGCAGAGAGGCGAGCCGCTCTGCGCTCAGCCAGGTCCAGTCGCGATCATCCGGTGCCAGCATAAATGCCTGCAATAGCGGTTCTGCATGATCGATGCTTAGCGGCAGGAGAAGGCAGTGCTGACCCGTGAGTGGCATACAGGGTGGTCTGGTGACCGGTTGCCAGTCGGGCAGAGCCTCACCGACCGGCTGATCAAACTGATTGAGGTTCAATAGCATTCTCCTGAAAGAAAACGGACGGTTAGCCGGGAAACTTATGATGCCGGGCTGACGGACTATCCTGAACCGCGGTTAAACCCGTCGCAGCTTGTTCCCGCTTACCACATAACTTTGCCTGTTACTGACAGAAAATGAAAACCCTTCGGGCAGCATAGCGGCACCATTACCAAAGAGGTGTGCGTATGAAAGTGAGGCTGGCCAGTGCATTACTGTTTTTGCTGTTATCGTTTGGCGCGTTTTCACAACAGGTGATCAGCGAAAGTCATCCCCATTCACGCAGTGCGCGATGGCTGGAGCAGGGCAGTCAGGTTGATACGGCGGATTCGCCGGATGAACATCTGCTGGAGAGGCGTGAGTGGCGAAGCAGCCTGCAACGCAAGCCGTTCTGAGATGAGATCCCCGGCGGAAAACAGCCGGGGAGCCAGGGGTTAAGCGTTTCAGACCCGTTGTGAAATTATATTGTGGCCTGTGTCGCTGCCATGCCAGGCACCAGAATCACCTTGCGGCACTCCTCTTCGCGTTTGGCGAAAATATCGTAGCCACGCGCAGCATCTTCCAGCGGCAGATGGTGGGTCACAATCTCTTCCGGCGTCAGATGACCCTGTTCGATCAGCTTCAGCAGGTCGGGCAGATAAGCGTGTACGTGGGTCTGTCCCATCTTAAAGGTCAGCCCTTTGTCAAAGGCGTCACCAAACAGGAAGCCGTGAATGAATCCGGCATAGACGCCCGGCACGCTGACGATACCGCCACGCCTTACTGCGGCAATACACTGACGCAACGCTTTACCGCTGCTACCTTCCAGTTTGAGATTGGTGAGCACGGTTTCGGTCATGCTGCCTTTTGCCTCGAATCCTACTGCATCAATTACCGCATCCACACCGCGATTGCCGGTGCTGTGTTCGATAATCCAGCCGGCCGGGTCATCGATCTCATCGAAGTTAATCGGGATAACACCGTAGCGCTCGCGGGCAAAGTTTAAGCGGTAGTTGTTGTGGTCGATCATGTAGATCTGTTCGGCACCCTGCTGTCGGGCGCAGGCGGCACTGAGCAGGCCAACCGGTCCGGCACCGAAAATCGCCAGGCTGGAGCCGGGTTTCACCTCGGCGTTTTTCACCGCCTGCCACGCGGTGGGCAGAATGTCTGACAGGAACAGCACTTTCTCATCCGACAGTACCGACGGCACTTTAAACGGGCCGGTATTGGCTTTCGGCACCCGGACATATTCCGCCTGTCCACCAGGCACACCGCCATAGAGTTTGCTGAAACCAAACAGGGCTGCGGGCGGCGTGATATTTTTCCGGTTCAGGATGGCACCCCGTCCGCTGTTGGTATTTTCACAGGCAGCATACTGGCTCATCAGGCAGAAAAAACAGTCGCCACAGGCGATAACAAACGGGATCACCACCCGATCGCCTTTGGCCACGGCGGTCACTGCGCTGCCTGCTTCAACCACTTCGCCCATAAACTCATGACCAAAGATATCTCCGTGCCCGGTACCGGGGATTTTGCCGCGGTAAAGGTGCAGGTCTGAACCGCAAATAGCGGTGGCGGTCACACGCAGAATAATGTCATCTGCGGCTTCCAGACCGGGATCGGGAACGTTATCGACGCTGACTTTATGGGGGCCGTGATAAGTTAATGCTTTCATCTGTTCATCTCCTGATGATTAGGGGACGGCGGCCAGACCAGAAGGCGTGGCCACGCACGGGAAAGACTCAGGAAACCTGAAATCGAAACCTGCCTGAAGTGTAGTAATCCTTTAAGGAGTAAGCAGAGCGGTGCAGCAGGCTGGTCAGTTTCAGCCGGGCTGACAGGGCGGCTGAACCTGCGTTGTGGCGACCGTTACGGCTCGGGTGTCGGGTTGCCAGAGAGCGAGGTCGGCAAACGCACGACGATAAACCGTGTCGATTTGTGCCGGAACCTGTTCGATGTAGTGCCAGGCATGCTCACGCGTTTCACCGGTGAGCTGCTGCAGATAGTGCCGCGCGTCGTCCAGCGTCGGGATCTGGCCTTCAACACCCGCCATGCGGGCAGGCAGACCGGTCCAGATCAGACCTTCTATGCCTTTGGTCTTAGCCCACTCTGCCAGTGGTCCCGCTGAGGTCGCTGTCACCGTCATCATCCCGATGCCATTGATACGGCTGTCCGGAATGGCCTCACGGAGGCGCAATGCGCGGCAGGCGCTCTCAAGTGAGGCGGTATTCAGCCAGGCCCAGTACACCGCCACCGGGCTGGCGTTAAGGCAGATCGCGGTCGACAGCTCGCCGCCGTCAGCGATGCGCACAAACTCAATCGGTAGCTCAGGACCATCATGATGCCACTGACTGGCCACCGGCAGTGCGCCAGCTTTCCAGATTAACGATCCCCATCCGAGGCAGGCAATTTTCATTCTCTTCTCCTGTGCACCTGTCGGCGTGATCGCGACAGAATCTGTTTAAGCGTAGCCCGTTGCGCTGAACCGTTACAGGGATCACCTTTTTAGGGGCGGTAAAACCGCCACAAAGATGGCATGATCGCCGCGCAGTCACTTTGCACAACCTGACGATTTTTTCAGCAATCCATGCATGTTTATCTGCACGGCTTGAACTTTTATCGTCAGGTAGTGTAAAAAGTGGCGCACGCAATCGATTACCTATGCACGGGCGGGTCAGCATCACGTTGACTGATCCGGTTGCAGCTGAGGCGCAGAGTGGGGCGGACATTTGCCTGCCTGACGGCTCAGGTTACTGGCGGCTTTTAAAACGGAAGATCTGATGAAAACCACGCAAACTGGCACGCTGGGCGCGCTTGAGAGTGACGTCGATACGGGATGGCGTAAAACCGACACCATGTGGATGCTGGGTTTATACGGCACGGCGATTGGGGCGGGTGTGCTGTTCCTGCCTATCAATGCTGGCGTCGGCGGGCTGATCCCGCTGATCATCATGGCGATACTGGCGTTTCCGCTGACCTTTTTTGCGCACCGCGCCCTGACCCGATTCGTTCTCTCCGGTAAAAATCCGACCGGGGATATCACCGAGGTGGTCGAGGAGCATTTTGGTGTTGGTGCGGGCAAGCTGATTACGCTGCTCTATTTCTTCGCTATCTACCCGATTCTGCTGATGTACAGCGTAGCGATCACCAACACGGTTGAGAGCCTGATGGTGAATCAGCTCGGCCTGGTGCCGCCACCGCGTGTGCTGCTGTCGCTGCTGCTGATTGTCGGACTGATGACCATTGTGCGTTTCGGCGAGAAGATGATTGTCAAAGCGATGAGCGTGCTGGTTTATCCCTTTGTGGCGGTGCTGATGCTGATGGCCTGCTATCTGATCCCGCACTGGCACGGCGCTGTGCTTTCGACCCTGAACGTTCAGCCCGCGGGCAGCAGCCTGTGGATGACGCTGTGGCTGGCGATTCCGGTGATGGTCTTCTCGTTTAATCACTCGCCGATCATCTCTTCATTCGCGCTGGCAAAGCGGGAAGAGTATGGCGATGCCGCAGAGAAAAAGTGTTCGCGCATTCTGGCCTGCTCGCACCTGATGATGGTGGTGACGGTGATGTTCTTTGTCTTCAGCTGCGTGCTGAGCCTGTCACCTGAAGATTTACACGCCGCCAAGGCGCAGAACATCACCATTCTTTCCTATCTGGCGAACCATTTTAAGGTGCCGATGATCGCCTGGCTTGGACCGCTGATTGCCATTGTGGCGATCACGAAATCGTTTCTCGGTCACTATCTTGGCGCGCGCGAAGGATTTAACGGCATGGTTAATAAGGCGCTGCGCAGTCGCGGCAAAACCATCGCGCCCGCCAGACTGAATCGCCTGACCGGACTCTTTATGCTGCTGACGACCTGGCTGGTGGCAACGCTGGATCCCAATATTCTCGGCATGATTGAGACGCTTGGCGGGCCGGTCATTGCGATGATTCTGTTCCTGATGCCGATGTACGCTATCCAGAAGGTCCCCGCGATGCGGAAGTACAGCGGTCACATCAGCAACCTGTTTGTGGTGCTGATCGGACTGATTGCCATCTCCGCAATCTTCTATTCGCTGGTGAAGTAACACTTAGCGCAACAGGCGCATCTCAATCCCCCTGGGATGCGCCTGCCATTATGCCCGCCCTTCGCCATTCTCTCCGTGCACCTCCACGCATTCAGCGATATCGCCCCCTGATTTAAGCCCGCTGTCGCGTTGTTAATGCCGCCTTTCAGACGCATCTGGTTAGCAATAGTTACATTTGGTACTTATCAGCATGGTAGAGTTAACGCGAATAATTATTATTCCCTAAAAGGACAGGAGAAAAATGAAAATCGGGATAATTGCTGCCACCACACTTTTACTGTCAACCGCCTGTGCGGCTACCACCTATCCGGTCACGGTGACCGATATGGATGGTCAGAAAATTACGCTGCAAAAAGAGCCGCAGCATGTGATTTTACAGGATGGGCGTGACGTGATGGCGCTGGCATTACTGGATCGCCAGAACCCGTTTCAGCGTGTCGTTGCCTGGAACAACCTGCCGAAAAAGCAGGATACCCAGACCTGGGACCTGCTGAAGCAGCGCTGGCCGCAGGCGGCATCGGTTGTTGATATGGGCTTTAACGATCAGGGGCAGGTCAATCTGGAGAGCGTGCTGGCGAAGCAGCCCGATCTGATGATTGCGCAGCTGCGTGCCAAACCGGCCCTGACGCAGTCAGGCGTGCTCGCCACCCTGAAAAATCTCCATATCCCGGTGCTGTTCCTCGATGATGAACTCCATCCGAAAGAGAACACCCTGAAGAGCGTGAAAGTGCTGGGCACCGTTCTGAATCGCGAAGCCGAGGCGAAAGATTACGCCGATTTTTACCAGCAGCGCTGGCAGATGCTTCAGCAGAAGATTGCGCAGGTGCCGCACAAGCCAACCGTGTTTATTGAACCGATTGCCGGTAACAGCGACAACTGCTGCTTTACCCACGGTCATAACGGCTGGGGCGCGCTGGTGGAAGCGGTCGGTGGCAAGAATATCGGTTCTGCACTGCTGCCCGGCAGCTCAGGATTTGTGTCGCTGGAGAAGATTATCGCCATGAAGCCGGACGTCTATATCATGACCGGCTCCAAACGCCCGAACAGTAACGTGCTGCCGTTTGGTTACGGTGCCAGTCAGACCGACGTGACCGCCACCTTTAACCGCCTGCAGAGCCGCACCGGTCTGGAGCAGATCGAACCGGTGAAACAGAAACGGGTCTATGGCGTTTATCACCATTTTTATAATCACCCTTACAACATTATCGGCATGGAAATTCTGGCAAAAGATCTCTATCCGGAAGTGTTCCGCGATCTGGACCCGACGGCTGATTACCACCACATCGTGACGCACTTTACCGGATTACCGGATGCGCCAGTGATCCTCAGCACGCCATAACCGCAAAAATGTCAGGGTGCGTTTCAGCATCCTGACTTTTCATCGGCCATCATCCGTCAACCAGAGCGTGATTATCAGACAGCGCAGGTTGCCCGGTTAACCTCTGGATTGCGTCAGCAACGTTGTCATCGCATGTCCTGTGTTAAGAAAGCGATAAGCAAGCGTAATAGTGTGTAAGTTACCGGATTTTAAGACTTTTACAGATGTCTCCCGCCACAATTATTGCCATGATGCCGATCAACGGTGCCTGAACAGCCGTTATTTTCGGAGGCAGTATCATGAAAAAAACAACATTAATGCTTATCGCTTCACTTTTGACATGCAGCACACTCTTTTCTCAGGCCTCACGGGCAGACGATCGTGATGACGCGCACCGCAAGCCTGTGCCGCATCAGAACGGTGACCATCGTGCTGACAATCGCGGTTCTGACCAGAATCAGGAGCGTGGCAACAACCGTCATGACAGCGTCAATCATCGCCCGGATCAGGACAACAACGGTCGGGGCAGAGAGGCACGTAATGATCGCGACCATTTCGCCTGGCAGGGGCACGACTTCCGTCGCGGGCATCCTGTCCCGCAGGCGTACCGCGGCGACCATTACCGCGTAGCCGACTGGCATGAACGCGGTCTGCGTGAACCGCCGCGCGGTTATCACTGGGCAAACATCGACGGCAACTATGTGCTGATTGCTGCCGCAACCGGAGTAATTACCGCGCTGGTGCTGAACAGCGCCCTGAACTGATCCCCAGGGGATGGCTGCGGCCATCCCTCTTTCTTTCCGTTTTGCTGCGCCAGCGGCTATCCTGACACTCCACGCTGAATATTCCCTGTGTAAGGAGTCATGATGACGACGGTTAAGATGGTTGCGGTAGATATGGATGGCACCTTTCTGGACGATAACAAGCAGTACAATCGATCCCGCTTTCTCGACTGCTATCAGCAACTCACCGCCCGTGACATCAAATTTGTGGTGGCCAGCGGCAATCAGTATTACCAGCTCAAATCATTCTTCCCGGAGATCGCCAGCGATATCGCCTTTGTAGCCGAAAACGGCGCATGGATTATCGATCGTGATGAGGAACTGTTTTGCGGTGCCTTTGAACGCCGCGATGTTGACGCGGTGATCGATACCCTGCAAAACGGCGACTATCCGGGTCTGCGTTACCTGCTGTGTGGTCGGGAGAGCGCCTGGTACTTCGACGGCATGGAAGAGAACTGGCTGAAGAAGATGCGCCATTACTGTCACCGGCTGAAGCCGATTCATCATCTGGATGAGGTGCAGCATGACCGGCTGTTTAAGTTCGCGCTGAATCTCTCTGATGACTATATCGAGCCACTGATGGCGGATATTGAACGTCTGCATCAGGGGCGTGTGGCAGCGACCTCAAGCGGTCACGGCTCGGTGGATTTGATCGTGCAGGGGAATCATAAAGCGCACGGTCTGGATCTGCTGGCACAACGCTGGGGGATCGCGCACGACCAGGTGCTGGCCTTTGGTGATGGCGGTAACGATCTGGAGATGCTCAGACAGTCTGGCTTCAGTTTTGCCATGGACAACGCGCCACAGCGGGTGAAACAGGCGGCACGCTATGCCGCGCCTTCTAACAACGAGCAGGGCGTGCTGCAGGTGATTGAGCAGATGCTGGCAGGTGAGGGGCCTTTTAGCGCCATGCAGGCTTAGCCGTCTGGCGCTGCGATTAAGCCAGGGCGGTTAGCGCCGTGATTCAGCCAGCCGCCTGGCTCAGAGAGCGGGTGCAACAGGATAGCGCTGAGGAGCAGCAAAGCCGGGCGAGGCTGGCAGGCCCGGTTGTGCCTGGTCAGTGAAGGCGGACAGCGCGGCTCCAGATCACGCCGTGATTGGCCAGGCCTGCGCGATCATCATCTGCATCTGTTCGCGGCTGTAATTCACCAGCGAATTTTTGCTGTTGGCGCGCGCCAGAATCCACTCCACCTCGGCGCGGCTCAGTGAAGGGCCATCCTGCCAGAATGGGGTGATCGCCTGCTGCTGCAGCCACTGTTTCAGAAACTGCGCCGGTGAGTCCGTAGTTTCGCTGAACAGCTGCGGGTGCAGTTCCGCCATCAGCTTACGCTGTAGTGGCTGTTCGCTGTCGGACAACAGATCCAGGAACGGAAACAGCAGACGTCCGCACACTTCACCGTGATGGAACGGCTTTATCGCGCCCAGTTCCCCTGCAATACCGTGGATCACCCCCAGACCCGCACTGCTGAGACTGACACCGCCCAGCCACGACGCCATCATCATCGCTTCCCGTGCCGCGTCGCCAGCATCATCCTCACGATTAAGTGCAGGCCAGGCCTGAACAAACTGACGCAGGCCGGTCAGCGCCAGCTGTCGGGTAAAGAGGTTGCCTTTGCCGGAGAGATACGCTTCGAACAGGTGGGTAAACGCATCAATACCGCAGGTTGCCAGCACCCGGTCCGGCGCACCTTTCAGCAGATCGGCATCGAGAATCGCCACCTCCGGCACAAAGACCGGGTGGCGCAGTGACGCTTTTATCTGAATGTCACGCTGGTCAGTCACCACCGCATTTTGCGTCACTTCACTGCCGGTACCGGCGGTAGTCGGGATAGCAATCAGCGGCAACGTGATGGGCTGAACCGCGGTGTCGCCCACCTTTTCCAGATAGCGGGCGGTTGGCAATGGGTGTTGCACCATCGCGCTAAACGCTTTCGCCGCATCCAGTACGCTCCCGCCGCCAATCGCGACGACCCGATCCACATGACCGCGCCAGCGCGCAACCCAGCCATCAATCTCGGCGGGTGAGGCTTCATGGCTGACAATTTCATAGCCAATAATATGATCGTTGAGTCCGGCTTTTAGCCGGGCATATGCGGGGCCTTGCAGAAAAGATTGTCCACAAAACAGCAGGGTAGGCTGTGACCGGGCGGCCAGCAGCGGTACCAGTTTATCCAGGCTGCCCCGGCCAAAGAGGGTTCGTTGATTACTGTACAGCTCACTCAGGTTCTCACTCACCAGCGCATCCTTTTTACATTTCGCTAAAATCTGAGTGTAACGAAAAGCAAGGCGCCGGGACTGGCAAACTTTCTGATAACGCATTGGCAAAAAGTTGATCACCTTCGCAAAACAGAAATTCACCCCCGGCGGGGTGGTGCTTTCCTGCTGATGTTACCCTTAACATGTTATCGGTAACAGCGTTTGTCGGGATGTGTAAACATCTTACAGCGCACTGTTTTGTAGCCCTCAGGGGATCATGATAATAAACCGACACTGAATGATGTTCAGTGCACAAGGTGGAGAAAAGCTATGCCATTACTCTATGTGGCGATTGGCGTCGCGTTACTGCTGCTGCTGATGATTCGCTTTAAGCTTAATGGATTTATCGCGCTGATCCTGGTGGCGCTGGCGGTCGGTGTGATGCAGGGCATGCCGGTTAATAAAGTGATTACCTCAATCAAAGCGGGCGTGGGTGGCACACTGGGCAGCCTGGCGCTGATCATGGGCTTTGGTGCCATGCTCGGTAAATTGCTGGCCGACTGCGGCGGTGCGCAGCGTATTGCCACCACCCTGATTGAAAAATTCGGCACTAAGCATATTCAGTGGGCGCTGGTGCTGACCGGTTTTATCGTCGGATTTGCGCTGTTCTATGAAGTCGGCTTTGTACTGATGCTGCCGCTGGTGTTCAGCGTGGCGGCGTCGGCACGTGTGCCGCTGCTCTATGTCGGGGTGCCGATGGCGGCTGCCCTGTCAGTGACGCACGGCTTTCTTCCGCCGCATCCTGGCCCGACCGCAATCGCGACGCTGTTTAACGCTGACATGGGTAAAACGCTGCTGTTTGGTACGCTGCTGGGTATTCCCACGGTGATTCTGGCGGGTCCGGTCTATGCCCGCTTCCTGAAAGGCATCGACAAACCGATTCCTGAGGGGCTCTATAACCCGAAAACCTTTACCGAGGCGGAAATGCCGGGGTTTGGCGTCAGCGTCTGGACGGCACTGGTACCTGTGGTGCTGATGGCGCTGCGTGCGGTGGCAGAGATGCTGCTGCCTAAAGGCCATGTGCTGCTGCCCTATGCGGAGTTCTTTGGCGACCCGGTGATGGCGACACTGATTGCGGTGCTGATTGCAATCTTCACCTTTGGACTGAATCGCGGTCGCACGATGGAACAGGTCATGGATACCCTGACCGACTCGATCAAAATCATCGCCATGATGTTGTTGATCATCGGCGGTGGCGGTGCCTTCAAACAGGTGCTGGTGGACAGCGGCGTGGATAAATATATTGCCAGCATGATGCATTCTACTCAGCTGTCGCCAATCTTTATGGCCTGGTCGATTGCCGCGGTGCTGCGTATTGCTCTGGGTTCTGCCACGGTAGCGGCCATTACCGCCGGGGGAATTGTGGCACCGCTGATTGTTACCAGCGGCGCCAGCCCGGAACTGATGGTCATTGCCGTAGGGTCCGGCAGCGTGATCTTCTCGCACGTTAATGACCCGGGCTTCTGGCTGTTCAAAGAGTATTTCAACCTGACGATTGGCGAAACCATCCGCTCCTGGTCGGCGCTGGAAACCATTATTTCGGTCTGTGGTCTGGTGGGTTGCCTGCTGCTCTCCTGGGCGATTTAACCTCTGGCCGCTGGCAAGCCTGCCCGCGGCTCTTTGCTTTCGCGTCTCTCCCGCTGCCTCTTTGAGCTTTGAACATCCCGTCGCGCTTGCTGCCCCTGTTGCCGGTTAATCCGGGATGTGCGGGACAGACAGCATAAAAAAGGCCGCAAGGTGCGGCCTGACAGAGAAGATTCAGTCTGAATCTGCCACGTTAATGAGGCGGTTCAAAACCGGCTTTCACCATCTGTTCCCGCAGCGCATGTGCAATGTCACGGTTGCCACCGGTAACGGGGTAGATAACGTTATTCACCACATCATCAAGGTAGTGCTCGTCAAACTCCTGCAGAGAGAGCTGCGTGCCGCCTTCATCGTTGATGGCGAAAGTCCCTTTGATGTGGTTACCGCTGTTTTTTGCCTTGAGGCTGTAGCGGCCCATGCTGGTATTAATCGTGCTCATAAGATCTCCTCGCGACTCATTTTCAATCTCATCACTCTTGAGGCCTGCCTTGCCGCCTAAATTTTAGCCAGGAGTGTTCTGTAAAACGAAGAAAGAGAGCCGTTAAAAAGTGGTGTTGCGATCGTTATCTCAGAATTTAAATAAAGCTCAGGGTTGATGAACTTATGACCAGTTGAGTCGTAAGTGAAGCGGCAGGGCGCATTTTCCTGTCTATAATGCTTACAGGAAAGTGTTTAATTGGTGAGGGGAAAGGAAATGAAAATTATTCTGTGGATTATTGCGATCATTTTTATCGTTGGCTTACTGACCCTGACAGGGGTGTTCAAACTGATTTTCTGATATCTGTTAACGCTTTAGTAACAGCGGGCACCTAATCAGGTGCCCGCAATGTTTTCTGGCTGGCCAACAGAGCGTCTGTAATGGGATCCATCGGCGTATTGGGCAGCAGATCCTGTGAGCCCAGAGGCTTCTTACAGTATGCGCAGCAGGCACCATGAAAGTTTCGCTGGCCCTCGCGGTAATCAGTAAAAACGAATCGGGCGCTTCCACATTGACCGCAACGTATCTTCATCACCATCCTGTGTCTCACCCTCCTTTTACTCAGCATTAACGGATGCCTGTGCCTGACAGGTTAAGCGGACTTTATCTATTGCGCGGCAATATTATTTCGCACTGCGATAAGAAAAGTAGTTTCTTATGCTTTTGATTGTTTGTTGCCAAATGCGCATTCGGCCACTAAAAAGCATTTCATTGATCCAGATCAGTGTTTATTAGTTGTTGGCTAAAATATCCGCGAATAGCCTGCCATGACTGATGATAATGGCACAGCCGACTCATTTTTTTTGGCGAGGGAGCGGGATCTGCGCCAGTGAATTTAAGATTTATCGTACAATAAATAGCCACTGGCAGGACGCAGGCCTGAAAAAGCAGAAAAACGGGTTTAAGGTCATGGGACTTACCGTCCGGATGATAGAAAAAAATTGACCTTTTACCGGCGTAAACGTCATTAAGAACAGGAATATATCTTAATCAGATTTTTCTTTTTAACGTCAGTAACGTAACCGCTTAAAATTAAAAAGGGTTTCGTTTCCAGCAGGTTAGCGACCGATACCCGCTCTGCGCCTGATACGCGTTGAGCGATGTTTCGCAAGTCGAAAAGCAGGAAAGTGTGATGGATGTACAGAATGTCGATATTTATCACTTTTTCATCAAATCATGCTGGACAAATCCCTCAGCAATTGCTGTACTAGACCCCGACACAGTTTAGTGTCCATTTTTCATGTAAAGGTAATATAGATGTCTAAGATCAAAGGTAACGTTAAGTGGTTTAATGAATCTAAAGGATTCGGTTTCATTACTCCTGAAGATGGCAGCAA
>Ga0157361_1000064_pt1 | contig 61956 bp, 80 predicted proteins | sample AttlaeALBM2_FD_111481 | JGI IMG/M metagenome (GOLD analysis project Ga0157361, IMG submission 111481) | Fungus gardens microbial communities from leaf cutter ant in Ribeirão Preto, State of São Paulo, Brazil - Atta laevigata ALBM2 | ecosystem: Host-associated > Fungi > Mycelium > Unclassified ...
GCAGTACCAATCCAGCGTACCTTCATCAGTCCGGCTTTATTTTTTTCTTTAGTCAGCACATCCCCCCCTTTCGTGTGCTTAAATCAAACCCGTTTATCTTAAAGGATTATTCGGTTTTCCGACAGCTTATGCGCAACATTGTTCCCGCATTTCGTCAGGCTTAACCCTGCTTTTAGGACAATTAGACACTACGGATTCCACTGATAGTATACCTGGTTTATCCCAGGTAGAATTTTCACAGAGCATAATCCGGTTTCAGGGTGAAACCGGTTAAACGTACTAACGAACTGGAACTTTATGAGTACTGTAAAACCTGAACGTGAATACTTCCTCGACTCCATCCGCGCGTATCTGATGTTACTGGGGGTGCCGTTTCACGTTTCCCTCATCTACTCCGCGCAGAAATGGGCAGTAAATAGTCATGAAGCGTCGTTATGGCTGACGCTGCTGAATGATTTTATTCATGCGTTTCGTATGCAGGTGTTTTTCGTCATTTCGGGCTATTTCTCCTACATGCTGTATCTGCGCTATCAGCCACGTCGCTTCCTGAAGGTGCGTCTGGAACGGGTAGGTATCCCAATGCTGACCGCCATTCCGCTGCTGACGCTGCCGCAATTTTTTATGCTGAAAGAGTGGACGGATAAGCTGGCTGACTGGCCCCGTTTCACCCCCTATCAGAAATTTAATAACCTGATGTGGGAGCTGATTTCACACCTGTGGTTCCTGGTGGTGCTGGTGATGCTGACCACGCTGGGGATGGTGACCTTCCGCTGGCTGCGCGATCAGCATCGCACCATTGATTATTCGCGGGTTGGCTGGGGATCGCTGACGGCGGGCGTACTGGCGTGGGCACTGCTCTGGTGCGTGTTCCGGCGTCTGGTGTTTATTTTCCAGCCTGCGTGGCTGATGGATGGTTTGTTTAGCATCATAGTGATGCAGACACTCTTCTATCTGCCGTTCTTTATGCTGGGAGCGCTGGCGTGGAAACATCCCCCGCTGAAGCAGCTGTTTGTCCGCTTCAATCTGGTGATGTGGGTCGGTGCGCTGCTGATGTTTGCGGCCTATTGCGCCAACCAGCGACTGAGCAGCGGTGAGGGTTGGTTGTATGAGCTGGATGCGATTATCTCGACGCTGATGGGCATTTGCATGCTGAACGTCTGCTTCTGCTTTGGTCATAAGCTGCTGAATTCACATTCGCCGCGCATTATGTATCTGGTCAATGCGTCACTGTTTATCTATCTGGTGCACCATCCGCTGACGCTGCTGTATGGCATTTACGTGACGCCACGGATTGAAAACAACACGCTGGGCTTCTTCGTTGGCCTGCTGATGGTGTTTGGCATCGCGTTTCTGCTGTATGAGATTCACCTGCGCATCCCGCTGCTGCGGTTCCTGTTCTCGGGGAAATTTGAGCGTAAACAAGCACAATGACAGGCGATCAGTGACCTCGGGCCATAAGTGAGGTCAGGCTATAAATGATGTGTCTCACAGACAGCTTAAGAGTTTAAAGCGATGGGCGCATACGCCAGTAGCAAAGAATAGCGGGCCAGGGACAAAAACGCCGGGAGCGTTTTTGAACAACGCAACGCGTTGGCCCGGCAACGGGCGCACCTCAGAGATGAGGTGCGTAATCGCCCGCGCTGAGCCCGCCAGGGATGGCGGGTTTTGCGTCTTTACGGAGGGCGCATGCTTCCTGAGCCAGCGCCTGTACCCAGGCAAGGTCCAGCTTACAGCAGCCACTCAATCGGCAGTCGCCACACCAGGCGTACCTGCAGGCGCTGCCACCAGGAGCAGCCTGGCTCGTGTTTATGCACAATCTGCTCCGGCTCACCCGGATACTCCAGCCAGTTTACCCTGCCCCACTTATCCAGCCGCAGCGTCCATGCCCGATCGCGCATTGACTGGCTGAAACGCTGATGCGTCTCTCCGGCGAGCGCCGCACTCTCAATCACCAGTCCCATTTCCGTATTCAGCACCGCTGAACGGGGATCGAAGTTAAACGAGCCGATAAACAGCGTCTGTTGATCCACTGAGAAGGTTTTGGCATGCAGGCTGGAGCCGGAGTTACCGGTTAATCCCCGGTCGTGCGGGGCATCAGGCACGCCCGCCTGCGGTTTCAGCTCATAGAGCGCAATACCATGACGCAGCAATTTTTTGCGCCACTTAGCGTAGCCGGCATGGACAATCGACACATCGTTAGCCGCCAGCGAATTGGTCAGAATGGCAATTTTTACCCCTTTGCGCTTCAGCGACAGCAGCTGAGCGACCCCTGCGCGGGTCGGCACGAAATAGGCCGAGATGATGTCGAACTGCTTTTGCGGCGTGCCTATCACCTCCAGCATTCGCTGCGGCAGCAGGCTTCTGGCACGCGCTTTGCCCAGCCCTTTACGCGGATCATCGCTCAGCAGGCGCGCTTTTGCCCAGGTCAGAGCCAGCGTGCCCTCTTCCAGCTCCTGTAGCAGCGAAGAATTTTCCAGCCGCTGAAGATAGCGCTGCACCGGTTCACTGTGACGCCACTCTGCTGGCAGACTCACACTGTCCTCTTCCGGCTCCTCTTCATCCAGCACCTGCTGCAGCGGCGAGACCGGCTTGCTGCGCCAGTAGCGCTCAAAATCCTCTGCGACTTCTTTAACCACCGGGCCTATTGCCATAACGTCGAGATCGGCAAACAGCGGTTCATTGCCAGTGCCGAAATATTCGTCGCCGATATTGCGCCCACCGACCACGGTCGTGACGCCATCCACCGTAAAGCTTTTGTTGTGCATGCGGCGGTTCAGACGGGCAAAGTCGGTGAGATAACCCAGCGCGCGCAGGGTGCGAAACGAGAACGGATTAAACAGCCGCACCTCAATGTTGGGATGGCGGTTGAGCTGGGCCAGCGTGTCGTCCAGGCCCGGCGTATTATTGTCATCCAGCAGCAGCCGCACTTTCACCCCGCGTCGGGCAGCTTCCAGCACGGCACTGAACAGCAACCGGCCAGAGAGATCGTTTTGCCAGATGTAATACTGGATATCGAGTGAACGCTCCGCTTTTTGCATCAGCAGATAGCGGGCAGCAAAGGCATCCAGCCCGTCGCTCAGCTGATGGACGCCGCTCAGCCCCGGATGGCGCAGACACTCTGGCTCCAGCTGTGTTTCCAGCCAGCTGGACCGTTCCAATGGCTGGGAGAGCTCAAACGCTTCGGTCATGACATTTCCCTGTAAAAGGCAGTTATTTTTATTATTCCCCGGTCCGACCTCTGATGCTATTCCTCTGTTCTGAGTTAGTGAGGGGTCACGGGCGTTTTTAGTCTAGACTTAACCGGACGATCTGTGACCGGCATTATCCCGGCAGGAGAGGAATATGTCTCATCAATCCCTTACAGATGCCCGCCAGCGCTATCATCCCAGCCTGTTTCGCAGCTTTTTCCAGGGCAGTTTCCCCTGTTCCACTGCCTGCCGTACGCCCGGTAAACGGCTGGATATGGTAATCAGCAGCGGACACGATATGCTGCTGGAAAAAGATTATGCCGCCCTGGCTGAGCAGCATCTGCTCACCGCCCGCGACGGTGCGCGCTGGCATCTGATCGAAAAGATCCCTGGCCAGTATGACTGGCAGAGCTTTCTGCCGATGGTCGACGCCGCGCGACGTCAGCAGATGGAGATCATCTGGGAGCTGGCTCATTTCGGTTATCCCGATCATCTTAATATCTGGAAAGCCGAATTTGTTGACCATTTTAGTCGTTTCGCTCGCGCGATGGCACAACTGATGCGCGATCAGGGCATCGAACGCCCCTTCTTTACACCGGTTAATCAAATCTCATTCTGGTCATGGGCCGGGGCGGATGTGGCCTGGTTTAATCCTCATGCGGCGCAGCGTGGTAAAGAGCTGAAGCGCCAGCTGGTCCGCGCCTCGCTGGCGGCGATACATGCCATTCGCGAGGTCTATCCGGAGGCGCGCTTTGTGCTGACTGACCCGCTGGTGCAGATCGCTCATCATCCTGATAATCCGGACAGCAAACCCTATGCCGATGCGCAGCATCAGGCGCAGTTCGAAGCCTGGGACATGCTGGCCGGTCGCGTCGATAAGGAGCTAGGCGGCAGTGAAGATTGCCTGGATATCCTCGGCCTGAACTACTATCCCGATAACCACTGGTTTTTCCCCGACCAGCCGATGTCGCTGGAGGATCCGGAGCGTGTGCCGCTGCATATTCTGCTGGCGCAGTGCTGGCAGCGCTACCAGCGTCCGATGCTGATTGCCGAAACCGGCGCTGAGGGTGAAGCGCGCGCCCCCTGGCTGCAGGAGATCAGTGAAAACGTGGCGCTGGCGCTGGATCAGGGCATTGCGGTGGAGGGGATTTCGCTCTATCCGGTAGTGGAGTATCCCGCCTGGGCCGATGACCGGCGTTCCCCTGGCCCGCTGCTGGGATTAGCCGATCCCAATGGCAACCGTAATCTGCATGAGCCGCTGGCGCTGGTATTGCGCAGTCAGCAGATTAAGTTTGCGACACGAAATCAGACGTGCTGAGAAGGTGGCTTTTTAGGGTAACAGGAGCGAACGTCGAGAGAGGGATCGGCAGGATGACGTACGTCGGTCAGCCAGACCATGGTAAACAGGAAGGTCACCCCGATCAGGCAGGCCGCCAGCAAACCGATAATTGCGATTAATTTGTCATCTCCGGAGTCCATCGCCTTCTCCTTATTCAATCCGTTGAATCCCTGTGCGTGTCAGCTCATCCAGAGCGTAATCATCAGGACAAAGATTATAAGCGTTACCGAGGTCACCGCAAGCACCACTATCGCAAAGTGCGCATCGTCAAGTGACTGGCGAATTGGCTCATCGTGATCGTCGGGTGGCAAGGGTAAAGACATAACTATCCTGTGAAAAACATGGGCCGCCGGGAGTGATGCGGTGAGTGACAGTGTAGATGAAAGGCTGATTATCGTCCGGTTCTTTCGTCCGAAAAATAAACTGGCCCGTGCCAGCGCGGCACGGGCCTGAGATCAGACGCCGCGCCAGCGTTTGAAGATCAATGAAGTGTTAATGCCACCAAAGGCAAAGTTGTTGCTCTGGATATAGTCGGTTTCAATCTCACGCGGCTCACCGATGATGTAATCCAGCTGGCCGCCATCTGCTGCCGGTTGCGTCAGGTTCAGGGTTGGCGCAAACCACCCTTCCCGCATCATCTCAATGCTCATCCAGGCTTCCAGCGCCCCACAGGCACCCAGCGTATGGCCAAAATATGACTTCAGCGAAGAGATCGGCGTCGTTTCGCCAAACACCGCCGCCGTCGCCAGACTTTCGGCCATATCACCCCGTTCAGTGGCGGTGCCGTGCGCATTTACATAACCAACGTCTGCGGCCGTGATACCGGCGCTTTGCAACGCCCGCTCGATGCAGATCTGCATGGTTTCCCGCTGCGGCTGAGTAATATGGGCGGCGTCGCAGTTGGTATGAAAACCGGTGAGCTCGGCGTAGATCGTTGCACCGCGTGCCAGGGCATGTTCCAGCGACTCAAGGATCAGCGTGCCCGCCCCTTCGCCAATTACCAGACCATCGCGCTGCTGATCAAAGGGTGCGGGCGTGGTGTGCGGCGCGTCATTACGCTGGCTGGTGGCAAACAGGGTGTCAAACACCGCGGCTTCCGACGGACAGAGCTCTTCTGCGCCGCCAGCCACCATCACCGTCTGATACCCGTGACGAATCGCTTCCCAGGCATAGCCAATCGCCTGGCTGCCAGAGGTACAGGCGCTGGAGGTCGGGATCACCCGGCCGCGCAGGCCGAAAAAGAGTCCGGCATTGACGGCCGTGGTATGCGGCATCATCTGCACATAGGTGGTGCCGGTGATATTGTTGGTGTGCTTTTCGGTCAGCATGGTGGCGAACTCGCTGACCGGCCCGGTGCTGCCGGTGGAAGAACCGTAGGCGATACCCGTTTCTCCGCTGGTCAGCACCGGATGGTCAATCAGGCCCGCCTGGGTCAGCGCCAGCTCGGTCGCGCGCGTTGCCAGCAGCGAAACGCGGCCCATGGCGCGGATGCGCTTGCGGGTGTAGTGCGCCGGCAGCACAAAGTCATCCACCGGTGCGCCGAGCAGCGTATGCAGCCCGTCGTAGATCTGCCACTCCGGCATAAAGCGCACCGCATTGCGGCCCGCACGGATCCGTGCCGAAACTTCAGCCCAGGACTCACCAAAGGCGGTTACGCCGCCCATGCCGGTTACGACTACCCGCTGGATCACAGCATGCCTCCGTTTATAGAAATGACCTGACGCGTTACGTAGCCTGCAATATCGGACATCAGATAGCTCGCCAGTCCGGCGACCTCTTCAGCCGCGCCCATGCGCTTCATCGGCACGATCTTCATCGCTTCCTCAATCACCTGAGGTTCCAGCCCCTCCATACCGGTATCAATCAGGCCTGGCGCGATGCAGTTAACGGTGATTTTGCGTTTCGCCAGCTCAATCGCCAGCGCCTTAGTGGCACCAATAATGCCCGCTTTCGCCGCGCTGTAGTTCACCTGACCGCGATTACCCATTATCCCCGACACCGACGAAAGCGTGATAATGCGGCCGCCGCGCCGCAGACCGATCATCGGCATCACGCAGGGCTGGATCACATTGTAAAAACTGTCGAGATTGGTGTGGATGACGCTGTCCCACTCCTGATCCGTCAGGGCGGGAAACGCCGCATCGCGGGTGATACCGGCGTTGCTCACCACACCATAATAGGCGCCATGTTGCTCAATATCCGCCTCCAGCGCAGCGCGGGTTGCCGCCCGATCGGCCACATCAAATCCCAGCACACGGCCGCTGCCGCCTGCGGTTTCGATCTGCTGCAGGCACTGCTCAGCGCCTGCGCGGTCACGGTTGAAATGGACGATAACCTGATAGCCATCCTGGGCGAGACGCAACGCAATCGCGCGGCCAATCCCTTTACTGGCGCCCGTCACTAATACCGAATCTGTCATGGCTGATTTCCTTGTGACATCAATTGCTGTAATTCTGCTTCATTGGGTTGATACGTATTCAGACGACCGCTGGCAAGCCGCTGGGTGCCGTAATGAATGTCGCCCTCAAAGCTGCCCATGCGGTCATCGCGCATCAGCAGCGTCATTCTGATATCCAGTGTAACACTGGCGGGAAAGAGGGATCGCTCTGCCCGCCAGCCGCGTCCGCCCAGCAGCATGCCGGGCGGGATAAGGGTGGCGCCGCCCTGCTTTGCATGCCAGCCCGACCAGACGCCCACGGTTTGCGCCATCATCTCGACGCCAAACCAGGCGGGCAGTTCACCCTGAGGCGTCAGAAACGGTGTCAGTACGCCACCGGCGCAGGTCGACACCTGACAGTGGACCTGCTCATCATCCACGGCGATCAGCTGATCAAGCAGCAGCATCGGCGCAGCGTGCGGCAGCCAGCGTGCCGCGGGAGAATTAATAACCATGTTGGCGTCCCAGAATCAGACAGGTGTTATTGCCGCCAAAGGCAAAAGAGTTAGAGGCGATGACCGGCCGTTGCAGCGCCTGTGGCTGTAATAACAATCCGCAATCCGGCAGCGTCTCATCCGGCGCCATCTCACTGAAATCCTGCGCGGGCAGCGGCAGATCGTTTTGCAGGATCAGCGCACTGAGGGCGGCTTCACACACTCCCGCCGCGCCGAGCGTATGGCCGGTCAGATGTTTGGTCGAGCTGCACGGCACTGCATTGCCAAACAGACGCTGAATCACGGCAGCTTCCATCTGGTCGTTAAGCGGCGTCGCGGTGCCGTGCAGATTGATATAACCCACCTGCTCTGGCAACAGGTTCGCCTTTTGCAGCGCCATACGCATCGCCCGTTCAGCGCCCTCGCCCTGCGGATGGGGAGCGGACATGTGCCAGGCGTCAGACGATTCGCCAGCTCCCAGTAGCGCCAGCGGCTGCGGTTCCCGCGTCAGCAGCATCAGTGCGGCCCCTTCGCCAATCGAGATGCCGTCGCGATCGCGGCTGAAGGGGGCGCAGCGACGTTCAGAGAGCGACTCCAGGCTGTCGAATCCGTTGATCGGCATCCGGCTCAGCGAGTCCGCACCGCCCACCAGCGCCACATCCACCAGCCCCGCCGCGATCAGCCGCTCACCACTGATAATGGCGCGGGCGCTGGAGGAGCAGGCGGTTGAAATGGTATAGGCCGGGCCATCCAGGCGCAGATAGTGAGCCAGGAAACGGGAGGGATCGCCCAGCTCCTGCATCTGATAGTGATAACCGGACTGACTGCCGCCAATCTGCTGATCGCCCTCATCCACGCCCGAGGTGCTGGTTCCCAGCACAACTGCCACTCTGCTGGCACCATAGTGCGCAATCGCCGCGTCGAGCGCCGGACGGATTTGCGCCAGCGCGGCCAGCAGCAGCTGGTTATTACGGGTGTTGTGCGCGCTCAGGGCAGCAGGAATCGATGGCAAATCGCCTTCAACTCTGCCAAGCCAGCAGGCGCGGTCACCGCTCAGCCAGCCATGACGCAGCTGCATGCCGGGTGCCTCACCCTTTGTAAGGCTGGCCGCAATCTGCTGAGTGTTATTCCCCAGGGCATTCAGCATGCCGATGGCAGAGATGTAAATCATGAGCCGTCCAGATGTTGAATGCGGATCTGATAGCCAAACGCATGCTGCTGAATGCTGATGGGCTGGCGCTGATTACCGCGTTGCAGATAATCGATTTCGGTAATCAGCTTATTATCGGCATCGATCAGCCGTCGCTTTAACCCCTGATCCTGCAGCGTCCAGCCTGGCGGCAGCTGTTTTTGCCACAGATCCCGTGGCCAGTAGCTGAGCATAATATCCGCCAGCACCTGACTGGCAGGCGGCATCTGCGGCAGCGGCATCAGCTGCTGGGTGTGAATACCGCTGGCATCGTAGCGCAGGCTGAACAGGCGAATACCCACCGAGGAGAGTCCGGCCAGATCAATTTGCTGTTCATCGGCGCTGAGCAGTACCAGCAGTGACTGACTCTGGCCTTTCACCTGTCCGGTCAGCAACTGCTGCTGCTGGAAGGCGGGACGGATGCCCGGCGGTGGCAGCGTCACCTTCACTCCCGGTTTCAGCCAGGCGGTGGGACGGCTGCTGTCGGGTGCAGGTCCGGCACAGGCGCTGAGCAGCAGAGCCGTCAGCAGAATAAGAGCGGCGCGGATCATCGTTTACTCCTTGATCGGGTGGGTCGCATCGCCAGCGGCGACAGCAGGAAAGCGCTGAAGATGCCGCTGCATAACACTGTGCCAAAACTGGCAATCGCGCTGGTGCTGCTGAATACCAGCATACCCAGCGTCAGTAAGGTGGTAATCATCGCCAGCGACACCGCCAGCAACGAGGTCAGCGGCGTACCCTGCGGGTTGCTGAAAAAGAGCGTGTAATTAATGCCGATGCCCAGCACCAGAATCAGTGCCAGCAGCGCAAACAGATTCAGCGACGCGCCGATCCAGCCCAGCGTTGCCAGCGCCATCGCCAGCGACAGCACTGACGGCAGCGCGCTGCGTAAGCCCGCCTTTAACCCCAGTCGCAGGACGAAACTCAGGGTGATCAGCAGCAGCGCCAGCGCCAGTAACCCGCTCAGCAGGGTGCGCCAGAAGCTGAACAGCGAATCGTAACCTGATTTGCGGTCAATCCAGCTGACGCCCGGATGCTGTTTGGTCAGCTCCGCGAGTGCAGCGCTGTTTTTTACGCCGCTGGTGGGGATCAAAACACCGCTGCGCCCGTCTGGCAGCGTCAGCCACAGCAGTCGCCAGCCTTCACTCAGCGGACTCGACAGCCACGCCTCTGGCGTTACCGGCATCGGGGTCAGATCCGGTGCCGGCAGCGTGATACCCGCCTGCTGCAGGCGGGCCGTAATATCCGGTACTGCCTGTTTCAACAGCTGAAGATCCCGCTGTTGCTGCGCCAGCGACGTCAGCGGCAGCAGACGATAGTGCTGCAGCCAGCCCTGCTGCTGCGCCTGGTGCAGATCCGGTGCCAGTTTTTCCAGCCGCTGCAGCGTCTGCTGCGCGTCATCGCCCCAGACCACAAACCAGGTCTGATCGGCGCGCTGTCCGGTCAGGGTTGCCAGCTGGCGATCCTGCTCCAGCAGATGCGCAGGCGCACTTTGCAGATGGGCGATGTCATCATCCACCTTTAACTGGGCGATACCGGCCAGCGCGAAGATCGCCATCGCCATCGGTAATCCGACGCGCAGCCCGCGCTGGCGACGCCAGGCGGCAAGCCAGCGCGCCAGAGGCACCATCAGCGGCACCGGACGCACCGGTAATCCGCGTACCAGCCACGGATAGATCAGAATCACCGTCAGACAGGAGGCCGTTAATCCGCTGGCGGCAAACACCGCCAGCTGCCGCAGCCCCGGGAACGGTGCCAGCAGCATCAGCAGCCAGGCGATGGCGGTGGTCGCCAGCGCCAGCAGCAGCGTGCCGCGGACTTTTCGCAGGCTCTGCCACGGCGTCTGCTGATCGCCGTGCACCATGCGCTCGGTGAGATAATAGAGCGTGTAATCCGCAGAGATGCCGACAATACTCAGGCTCATCACCAGCGTCATCAGATGCAGTTCACCGAAGCAAAGCAGCGTCATCACCGTGCCCGCCATCGCGCCGATGGCCACAGACGTGACCGTCAGCAACAGCGGGCGCAGTGAGCGAAAGACCAGCAGCACCAGCAGGACGACGCCACCCAGCGTCACACTGCCCAGCGTTTTAACGTCATGCTGCGCACGCTGGCTGGCGTGGTCGCTGAACAGCACCGTGCCACGCGTCAGCAGTTTCGCCTGCGGCCAGCGGCTTTTAAGCTGTTGCTCCAGCGCGCTAAGTCGGGTAACCAGCGCATGACTTTGCTGCATACTGAAGGCGTTGTTCCCCAGTTCGCCATGCAGAAAATACCACTGCTGACCCTGTGCATCTTTTACTGTCAGCCAGCCATCATGCAGCGTCATGCGCCCGGCGTTTTGTGCCAGCGCCAGCTGCGAACCCCGCACCAGCATCAGGGGATCGCCCTGCAACTCTTTGCTGCTGACGCCAGAGAAGGCCGAAAAGAGCTGCGCCAGCAGCCAGTCAGCCTGCGCCTCGCCGCCGTTCTGCAAGCGGTCGCGCGTCACCTCATCGATCAGGCCGTTACGGTGTTGCCAGGCAAAGCGGCCCCACTGCTGCTGCTGTTGCCCGTCGAGATCACCCTGCACCTGTTTCAGGTCAGGCAGCGCGCGCAGCTGGGCCAGCCACCAGGCGGCGACCTGGGGATCGTCCTGCTCACCGGGTGAAACCAGCCACACCAGCTGGCGATCCAGCCGCTGCATAAAGCCCTGCTGCAGCGCAGGCGGTGCCGCCCCCAGATTCTGCTGCGGCAGCAGCGCCAGCACGCTGCTGTTGAGCTGACTGCGCGGCAGCAAAAAAGAGAGCGCAGCCGCCAGCATCAGACAGAGGGCCAGCCACAGGAGGGCCAGCAGCCGATCGTTACGGCCCGGCAAAACGCGCCTGCTCCTCGTCGCTTAACTGCGGCGGTTCAATTCGGGTGTTGCTGAGCTCTATTTGCGTTTTATCGCCCTGCTTATCATCCAGGTTGATGCTGTCCAGGTAGGCGCTGCCCGCCAGCGAGATACGGTTGAAGATTTTGTTGAGCGGCGCCGCTTTGGGCGTCAGCTCCAGCGTCCAGGCTCCGTTGCCGCGATCGCTGAAGGCCACGCTGAAGTTCTCGTTCAGCACTTTCTGGTCGGCCTGGAACAGCGCCCGCAAGAGATGGTTGAACTGGAACATCTGCGGGTTGCTGTCGGCGGTGATTACCTGAGGCTTCTGGCCGCTGAGGCTCTGCACCATGCGTTTATCATCCAGCAGCAGCGTCATCACAAAGGGTGTCTGCTGATGCCACCATAAGCCCTGCTCGCGAGCGATCAGCATCTGCCCGTGCGAGACCAGCGGCTGACGCATGCCGGAAATGGTGCGCGTCTGGATAAAGTCTGCCCGAATCACAGGCTGGCTGGCAAAACGCTGCTGCAGCTGATCCAGCGTGACCGCGCTGGCGGCACTGGCCCACAGCAGCAGGCTGGTAAGCACAATTTTCAGCATCCTTTCACTCCTAAACGTTCCAGTAAAATATCGGGTGAAACAAAGCACAACGCCTGACTCTCCTGCTCCACCGCCACCTGCAGAGTATGCGCTTTGGTGGTGATCTGGCCGGCAGCATTTCGCACTTCATAGTCGATGCGCAGACGGTTCTCATATTCCGTAATCCGGGCGCTGACGCGGATCGTCTCTTCGCAGCGCAGTGGCTGGCGGTATTTGACCCGGGTATCGACCACCGGCCAGACGTAGCCGCTGGCGGCCATCTCGCCATAGCTGTAGTTAATGCTGCGCAGCAGGGCTTCACGCGCCACTTCGAAAAAGCGAAAATAGTTGCCGTGCCAGACCACGCCCATGGGATCGCAGTCGTGGAATGAGACGGTCAGCACGACTTCAGCATGATGTTCAGTCATGGTCAGACTCCTTGTGGTGCGCCTGTTGATCAGGCAGCGTCCAGAAATCGAAAAAGTTAAACCAGTCGAGCGGAGCCAGCAGTGCGTAATGGGCCAGCCGCGCTGCGTAACGATCGACCGCCTGTTGCAGTGCCTGCTGACGTTGCGCACGCGGCAGCAGCAGCGGATCGGCGAAAGGCTCACAGTGAATACGCAGTTTACCCTGTTGCTGCAGGGCGAACATCAGCAGCACCGGACAGCGCAACGCGGCCGCCAGTACAAACGGCCCCTGTGGAAAGGGCGCGGCGCGGCCCAGAAAGTCGCTCCAGATCACCCGCCGCTCGCCGCCGCGCTGCGGATTGACCGCGGTGCGATCCCCGACAATCGCCACCCATTCGCCCGCATCCAGCTTCTGTTGCAGCAGGATAGCGGTCTCCGGCCCGATATCGCTCACCGGCATCAGATTCACCCCCGCCTGCGGGGCGATGGTTTCCAGCACCGCCCGAAAACGCAGGGCGTTGTCGGTAAACACCAGCGCATTAATCACCAGCCCGCTGACCTGCTGCGCCATCGCGCGACAGGCTTCAATGTCACCAAGATGGGAAGCGAGAATCAGCTTGCCCTGCGGCGTGGGTGTGCGGATCACCGCTTCTGCGCCTGGCGCAAAATCGATGTCACGTCCCCAGCGCAGATCGCCGCGCCAGCTGGCCACTTTATCCAGCATTGCCCCGGCGAACCGCAGGAAATGGCGGTAGCTGTTAAGCCGTGGCGGTAACGCAATCTGCTGCTGCTGAGCGGCGGTAGTGACCTGCGCCAGCCACTGCCGGGAAGCGCGTCGCGCGCGCTGACCGCTCAGCCAGTAGACCGCCACTACCGGCCAGAGTAGCAGCGTAAAGGGGAGCCGCCCGCCATAGCGATAGACCGCCAGCATAAAACGTAATCCCCACTGTCCGCGCCGCTCCGTTTCCGCAGACCAGTGCGTCGGCGGTTTACGCATCGCCAGCAGACGAGGAATGCGCGGCAGCATGCCGAAAAACAGCCGGGTATGCATCCAGGAGATGCGCAGGTTGTCGTAGAGCGCATCGAAGTGTGACAGCCCGCTGGCCGGATAGGTGACGCGGGTCGGGATAAAGCGACTGCGGGTTCCCTGCCAGTAGAGCCGCACCATGATCTCGGTGTCAAAATCCATGCGCTGACCGATGGCCCGGCGATCGCACAGCGCCAGCGTCGCGGCCAGGGGATAGACGCGGAAGCCGCACATGCTGTCGCGGATCGACAGCGACAGCGTTTCAATCCAGACCCAGAAGTGGGTGATGTAGCGACCGTAAAGGCGTGATTTGGGGATCGAGTCGTCATAGAGCGGCTGACCGGAGATCAGCGCGTCGGGATAACGCTCCGCTTCCGCCAGCATCAGCGGCAGATCTTCCGCCTGATGCTGGCCGTCCGCGTCGAGCTGCACCGCATGGGTGAAGCCGCGTGCCACCGCAGCCCGCAGACCGTGGATCACCGCCGCGCCTTTACCCTGATTGCTGTCGAGTCGCAGCAGGCTGAGCTGCGGGGCGTGCAGCGTCGCCAGCTGAAGCTGTGTGGCCGCATCGCTGCCATCATCCACCACGATTACCGGCAGATTAAAGGGTGCCAGCCGTGCCAGCACTGACGCCATCATCGCGCCGTGGTTGTAGCAGGGGATCACCACGCAGGGTGAAAACGGGGCGCTTAACACAGCGCGATCTTCCCGCTGCTGGCGATCTGCTCGCCGTCGTTCTTCAGCAGGCTGTAACGGAAACTCAGGCGGGATCTTTCAGCGTCCCAGTCCAGATGCAGTTGCAATAGCGAGTCGGGTAATACCGGCTGCTGAAATTTAATGTTATCAACGGCGGCAAACTGTTTACCGGGCGCAAGCAGTGATACGCCGTAGTGCATCACCCAGTCGAGCTGAGCCACACCCGGCAGAATGGGCAGATGCGGAAAGTGGCCCTGAAACCAGAAGAGTCCGGCATCTATCTGCAGGATCAGCGTGACGCTGTCAGCCCGCAGCTCCCGGCTGCGTTCAATCGGCAACATGAAAAAGTTCCTCTATTTGCGGCCAGGCGCGTTTGCTTTGGGTGGTCACCGGAATAGTGGCCACAATCCGCCAGTAGCGTGGCATCGCCAGCGGTTCCAGCCAACGCTGCAGCTGGCGTTTCCACTGCTGCCTGCGCTGATGCAGAGCCGCCTCATCCAGTGCGCTGTTCAGCGCCAGCACGACGCCAATCGCCTGACGCTCATGACGCGTGACCACCAGCGCTACGGCATCCTCTATTTCCGGCAGGTCGGTCAGACGGCGCTCTATCTCGCTTAATGAGATGCGCTTGTCACCGATTTTTACGATGCGATCGTGGCGGCCTGCAAGCTGAAATCCGCCGTCCGGCTGCATAGTCAGTCGATCGTCGAGCTGCAGCCCGCTGTCACCGGCAATCAGCGGCGACCAGACCTGCCAGCGATCGGGCGTCACCTGCTCCAGCCTGACCTGCGGGAAGCGGCGCCACGGCGCCTCCGCCCGATCGCATTGACGCCAGGCCAGAATGCCGGTTTCGGTGCTGCCGTAGATTTCACTGACCTGACAGCCAAATCGCTGCCAGACCTGCTCCGCATCAGAGTCGCGCAGTGCGCCACCGGCAGAGACAATCAGTTCACAGGCGGGCGCTTTCAGCGTGCTGTCCAGCCGCGATAAAAAGGCCGGGCTGCTGATAAAGGCATAACGAACGTCGCGCGGAAGCTGGGCCAGCTGTTCGCCGTAAAATAGCGGCTGGGCGGCAAACGGCAGCCTGAGCGTCATCGGCAGGAAAAGTCGAAACGATAAACCGTACAGATGCTGATGGCTGACCGAGGCGATGACCCGGCACCCCCGCAACGGTTCGCCCCACAGGCTGCTGAGCCAGCGACTCTCCTGCTCCATCACCGCCAGCGACTTCACTACCTGACGCGGTGCGCCGGTGGATCCCGAGGTGAAGAGCACCAGTTCTGCACTCTCCGGCAGCGGCGGCAGCGGCCCCTGCGCTTCTGCGTCGTCCCACGCCAGCAGCGGCAGGCTGACCGCCAGCGGCATGTCGCACAGCACGCCATCCAGCCGATCATGCCTCTCATCCAGCAGCGCGGCGCGGCAGTGACCCGGCATCACCGGCGTTTTGCCGGCATACCAGCATGCCAGCAGCGCCACACAAAAACGATAACTGTCATCAAAACAGAGCGCCCAGTAGCTGCCCGGTTGTGCTGCCAAGCGCTGGCGGAGCGCCACGACCTGACGATGCATCGCGCTGAGCATCAAACGTTGGTCGCCGCGCCAGGCAACCTCGCGATCGTCTCCCGTCAGCCAGTCGGCCACTCTCATGCTTTTCGCCTCACACGCTGACGTACCAGCCATTCAGCACTCATCAGCGCTGCGATTAACAGATAACTTATGCCGCCATTCCACAGCGTCCAGAGCTGCAGATCGCCCAGCAAACAGGTATAGAGCGCCATGCTGCCGTTGCCGATAAAAAACAGGCACCAGATTTGGGTGACGCGGCGGGTATAGCGCACTGCCGCAGGGGGAAGCACGGGCTCACGCAGCCGGGCGATGCGTTCCACCAGCGGCATCGCACTCCAGAGTGAGGCGCCAAACACCAGCAGCATCGCCAGATTGACCGCCACCGGATACCACAGCAGCAGATGCTGAGTGCGTAATAGCTGGCTGCTGACACAGAGCAGTGCACCGAGCAGCGCCAGCCAGCCCATGACCGCGCCCATGGCGTTTTTCTGACGACGCAGCTGCAGCCAGCGCAGGCCAAACAGCAGTGCCAGCAGCCAGAAAAGCCCCTGCCAGCGCGGCTGGGTCAGCGCCAGCCAGACCAGCAGTGGCCAGGCCAGCAGCGTAAGCAGATTCAGCAGGCGAAGCGTAGCAGCAGGCACGGCGGGATCAGGCGTCTTCGCGCATCAGTTGTTCCACGGCATCCACCACATCCTGCACGGTGCGCACGGCGCGGAAGGTTTCCGGTTTAATTTTACGGCCGGTACGTTTTTGCAGATGAACCACCATATCGACGGCATCAATGCTGTCGAGTTCGAGATCTTCATACAGACGTGCCTCGGGATGGATATCCTCAGGCGCAATTTCAAACAGGCTGGTCAGCAGCGAAGCCACTTCCTGATAGATCTGTTCTTTGTTCATCATAAGGTTGTCTCCGCTTTCAGCCGCGCTGTTGGTTGACGAACGCAGCCAGCGTCGCAACAGAGAAAAAGTTGGCGCGCAGGGTTTCACTCTCAGCGGACAGCGCCACGCCGTAGCGATTTTTCACTGCCAGGCCAAGTTCCAGTGCATCAATCGAGTCCAGCCCCAGTCCGTCGCCAAACAGTGCAGCGTCGGTCTCTATATCATCGGGACTGAGATCTTCAAGGTTCAGCGTGTCGATAATCATCTGTTTGATATCGTTAATTAATGAATCCATACCGGTTTTCGTCTTACCTGTTCTGGGGGACCAGCGCCTGCTGTAAATGGCGGGTCAGGCGACGCGCGGCCAGCGGCTGCGCGTCGGGATTGCTTTCACAAAACGACTGACTGTCGATTCGCGTTTGTACACGCACGGTAAACAGTGGTTTAACCGGCGGAATCTGATACCAGCGGCTCTGTTTATCGAGCATACGCTGGCTACAGGTGATGTGAACCACACGCAGATCGCATCCGGCGCGCACCGCAATATTGGCTGCCCCGCGCTGCAGAGTCAGTGAATGACCGTAGCGGGTGCGGGTGCCTTCCGGAAAGATCAGGATATTGTCGCCGCGCGCCAGTCGCTGCTGGCTGTCCGGCAACAGCGTCTCCGCTTCACTGTTGATCAGATAGTCCGCGGCGCGGATCACCCCACGCATAAAGGGGTTCTTTTGCAGATCGGCTTTAACCAGACAATCCATCTCTGGCAGTACCGAAGCGATCATCACGTAGTCGATCAGTGATGGATGATTGGCGACAATCAGGCATCCGCGATCCTGTTGCAGCAGCTCTGCGCCTTCAATCCGGTAGTCATAGACCCCGGTCATCCGGCAGAATCGCAGAAAGCAACGGAAGCTAAAGGCGATAGCGCGTCGGGCCAGGAGGCGGCGGCGCAGCGAATCGCGCTGTACCAGCAGCAGCAGGTTGAAGCCAATCAGCGACAGCAGCAGTCCGCCTATGCCAAACAGCGTAAAACTCACCGCCGTCATCACCAGCCGCCAGCAATAGTTCATGCGGCTGCCGGTGTAGTGCGCCGGTTGTGAACAATCAGCCATGATGTCTCTCCCAGTGCCATGTCAGGCGTTCGCCCGGCAGGCTGAAGGTGGGCGATTCCGCCAGCCACTGCTGCAGAAAGCGCAGGCTCTGCGGTAACCCTGTTTCTGCCCTCTCCTCTCTGCCAGCACGGCCAGTGCAGTGCAACTGGTCGCCCGGGCGCAGCAGCAGCGCCACCGCATAGGGAAAGTTCACACGCTGTTCCGGCAGCCACGGCAGATAGTAGTCAGGCACGATGCCGTCGAAATCGACCAGCAGTACCTGCTGATAACCCGCCTGATGCAGCGCGCTGACTTCGATCAATCCCTGCTGAAACGAGTCGACTCCGGCGGCGATTGAGGTGGAGACCAGTGGCGCTTTGGCTGCAATGGTCAGGCTGCCGACCGCCGAATTGTGAACCGACATGGCAAAATCTGTGGGTGACATTGACTGCTGATCGGCCAGGGTTGTGAGGATACGCAGATTACGTTCCAGTTCACCATGACGACTGGTGAACACGATAGCGTCAACCTGCTGACGCGCAAGCAGCGCCAGCCCACACTCTACCGCCGCACGACTGCCGCCGCTCAGACGACGTGCTGTCATCATCGGTAAAAACTGCGGCTTTTCCATCGCCTCTTTAGGGTCTATGAGGGTGCCCTGTTGCGCCCAGTGCTGCCAGCCCTCGCCCCCGTGTAATCCCGGAGCCAGAGCCTGCCAGTCGACCAGTGAGTAAGCGAGTCTCATCTCAACACTCTTTTTGTCATATGTGTGGCGTCGGCGTTCATCGGGGCGTCACCCCGGCCCTCTGCAAAAAAAGTGCGTCCGGGAAACCCTCTGCCGATTCCGCATCAGGCCTTCACGGTAGAGGGTTACTCAGTGGTTCAGCAATAGCAGCTCATCTGATTTGTCGGCCGGCTGCCGGAGATCTTTATGCTTTGATCGGCTGTCGACACATCATTGCGACAGCGCACGCATTACTGAGCGGCAAGAGCAGAGAGTCGTAACTGAATATCCTGATCGAGATTGGCAATCCAGCGGTTGTAGTTATTGTGGATCTCGCCCTGCCCCGCTTTCAGGTTCTCACTGCTGACATAATCGATGCGGTAGTTCTGGCTGGTATACGTGATGCGAATAGTCGCCACGAAATCACGCTGGGCCAGACGACCATTGATCATGCCAGGCGAAACGGGAGTCATGACCCATTTCCGGCCAATACCCGCTTCAATGATCGCCAGTTTCATCTGGTTGTCGCTGTAACGCTGAGTGAGCGTTTGATTCACGTTATGAATCGGCGCAGTGCGCGCACAGCCGGTTAATAACGCAGCGACCACGGCCAGTGCGAAAATAGTTTTGTTATTCATGATGAATCCCTTCTTTTATTTTTATATCAGTAAGTTAAACGGTTAATCCGCCTCGCGCAGGCTAAGCTTTCAGTGCGCTTTTCCGTCTGGCTGGCTTAAAACCCGCGCATGATACCACCGAATGTAAAGACAGGTAAGCAGAAGTATGCATGGGTTTTAGGGGGTTATTTGGGGGATTAAAGCGGGGGATATGCGCAGTCGTCGCGACAGCGCAGAGGCCGATCCCGGCCGCAGAAACTCTGGCTGCGGCTGGATCGGTCTGGGGATTACTGTGTGGAGGCGGGTGTCCAGCCACCGCCCAGCGCGCGGTAGAGATCGATCTGCGCCAGCAGCAGGTTATTTTTGACAGTCACCCGATTCAGCTGCGTTGAAAACAGGGTGCGCTGCGCATCCAGTTCATCCAGATAGGAGGCGTAGCCGTTCTGATAGCGATTGCGGGCAATGCGCAGCGCTTCCGTCACATAGGCTTCCTGCTTTTGCAGCTCCTGAAGTTGTGCCTCACGCTGCCTGATAGCGTCTATTGCATCGTTAACTTCCGAGAAGGCGTTGCGCACCACTTTTTCATAGCCATAAAGTGCCTGATTTCGCGTCGCCATTGAGACATCCACCTGCGCCGTCAGCGCTTCACGGTTCAGCAGCGGTGCCAGAATGCTGCCGCCCACGCTCCACAGCCGGAACGGATCATCCGCGAGCTGGTGCAGCACCGAACTCTGCAGGGTGCCGGTCGCGGTGAGGTTAAGCCCAGGCAGCAGCTTAGCGCGCGACGATGCCAGGCTGGCATCTGCGGCCAGTAACTGGCGCTGAGCCTGCACAATATCCGGACGGCGATTGAGTAGCTCTGATGGCAGCAGTGACGGCATCCGCTGCGGTGCAATCTGGTCAAACTGCTGACGACGGGCGATGCTGCGCGGGTTCATACCCACCAGAAGACTCAGCGCATTCTCCTGCTGAGTGATCTGGTGCTGCAACTGGGGCATCTGCGCTTTGGCCGACTGATATTCCGAGGCGGCCTGCATCCACTCCAGCCTGGAGGTGTAGCCGGTTTCAAACTGACGCTGTGCCAGCTTCAGCGAATTGTTGCGGGTCGCCAGCGTTGCCTCCGTGACCCGTAACTGCTCATCCAGCGCGCACAGGTTGAGATAACCTGACGCCACCGAACTGGCGATGGTCAGCTCGGCGGCAGACGCAGCGGCCTGCTGCGCCGCTAGACTCGCCTGCGATGCTGTGATGCTGCTGCTGCGTGCTCCCCAGAGATCGACCTCGTAGTTCGCCTGTAATAAGCCCTGAAAAATATCGGTTTCATAGGGCTGGCCCGTCACTGACGAGAGCGTACGCTCACGGGTCGCGGCCACACCGGCGCTCAGGGTCGGAAAGTTATCGCCCTGCGTGGCGCGCAGCTGGGCGCGATACTGGTCAACCCGGGATCGCGCCGTGAGGATATCGGGGTTATTGCGCAGCGCCTGCGTCACCAGCCGGTTGAGATTTTCATCATGAAAAGCGCGCCACCACTCCGCCTCCGGTGCAGCAGATGGCCCGACACTATTGCGCCAGGCGTCAGGGATCGGCAGAGAGGCCGGTGCCTTTTCAACCTGCGTGGCACAGCCGGTCAGAAGGAGTGCCAGTGCGCTTACCATTAAGCTGCGCCGCATCATGGCGCACCCTCACCGGCGGGTTGTGCGGCGGTGTCGATGTTGACTTCGACCGACATACCCGGGCGTAACTGATGCATATCCTGGCCATTGATGCGGATGCGAACCGGAATGCGCTGCGCAATTTTAACGAAGTTACCGGTGGCGTTGTCGGGCGAAATCGCGCTGAACTCTGAGCCTGCGGCCGGAGAGATAAATTCAACCTGACCCGTAAAGCGTTTGCCATCCAGCGCATCGACCCGAATCGTCACCGGCAGGCCAGGACGAATATTTGCCAGCTGGGTCTCTTTCAGATTCGCGATAATCCATTTGTGATTAGGCACCACCGAGGTCAGGCGCGTACCTGCCGTGACATAGGCGCCGGTGCGCACCGCCAGCTGGCCGAGCTGGCCATCATCGGGCGCGGTAATCCGGGTATTCGCCAGATCGATCTCCGCCAGCTCCAGCGCGGCGCGGGCGCTGTCGACATCGCCTTTCAGCGCGTCACGGTTAACGATGACGGTTTGCAGATTCTGCTGGGCGACGGCGATCTGCGCCGCAGCCTGACGAACCTGCGCCTGCGCCTGGGCGTCTGCGGCCCGGGCGGCGTCGCGCTCACGCACTGACAGGGATCCATCCGCCGTGAGATTTTCGACACGCTTCAGATCAAAGCCGCTTTTCAGCGCCTGTGCTTTGGCATTCTCCAGTGCCGCTTTATTGCTCTGAATGGTCGCTTCTGCGCTGCGACGCTGCTGCAGGTTATTGTTCAGCGCCGCCTGCTTCATCGCCAGCTGCGCCTGCGCCTGATGCACCCGCTGGCGATAGATACGGTCGTCAATCGTCATCAGCAACTGCCCTTTTTTCACCGGCTGCAGATCGATCACTTCGACTGAGGTGAGATAGCCATTAACCTGCGGGCTGATAAAGGTCACCTGACCGCGCACATAGGCATTCTCGGTGCTTTGTATTGCGCTGGTGAAGGGCCAGAGTTGCCAGGCGTAAAGAATAACCAGTACACCAATCACCACAATGCCGCTACCTGCGGCGATAGAAAGAATACGGCGGCGATTCGCGCGTTCGCGTTCCGCCGCCTGAAGCTCATCCTGCTGACTCATTGTTTCTCCGTTGATTCCTGTAATGCGGCCAGCTGTTGCTGCTCACGCAGGTTAAATTGCGCCTGACGCCAGTCAAGATATCGACGACGGGTCAAACGCCAGATCACCCACATCAGGGTGACCAGTGCCAGCGCAGCGGTTAACAGGTAGGTGTCGTTATAAGCGAGCACGTTGGCCTGCAGCGTGGCGATTACCTGTAACTGGCTGGTGCTCTGCGCGCCGCGCAGAACGTCGTCACCCACCAGCGAATTAAACAGCGCATTATACTGGCTGAGCCGTTCGGTGACGTTGGGATCGAGCAGTGAGAGCTGATCGCCCAGCAGGCTGGAGTGATATTTTTCCCGCCAGACCTGAAACGTGCCAAGAATAGCGGAACCGATCAGCCCGCCGAGGTTCTGACTCATGCCAAACAGCACCACAAAGCTCACCAGATTTTTCGGCTGAGTCACCACGCTGCCAATACCCATCAGCATCGCGGGCGCCATGAAAAAGGCGCTGCTGAAGCCCAGCAGAAACTGGCTGAAATACATATTGCTGGCGCGGGTCAGCGGACTGGATTGCGCATCCATCAGCGAGGCGATAATCATCACCACCAGCGAGGTGACAATCGGCCAGTTGAGATGATTGGGCTTGATAGTCAGCGCACTGGCGGCAATGCCCGCAATAACCCCGGCCATGATCGCCAGCGCCAGACCGCGCATCTGATCGTTCTGCAAGCCAATCTGCTGCAGAAAGCCGATTGCACCGGTGTTCTGTTCCGCCAGTACGATACGGATCATGATCATCACAATGCCCAGCCGCACCATCATGCCGCTGCTGAGCCAGCGGGTATTGATCAGCGGGTTGCGCCGGTTATGCTCAATGACGATCGCAGCGACAATCAGCGTCAGGGCGATCGCGGTACAGATACCGAGCCAGGGCGTGGTAAACCACCACTCAATACGGCCCAGCGTCAGTACGCCGCACAGCAGCGCCATACCGGGTGCCAGCAGGATAAAGGTGACGAAATCCATCTTTTCAAAGGTTTTGATGCGATCGCCCGGTGGCAGTTTCACCAGCAGTACCCCGCCCAGCGCAATCAGCGCCAGGCCGAGTTCAAACAGATAGAGGCCGCGCCACTCGTTGAGCTGCAGTAATTCCGAAGAGAATAAGCGGGCCAGCGGGATAGCCAGTTGCGATACCGTCAGGCCAATCACCAGCGCTTTCAGCCGATGTTTCGCAGGCCAGGCCTGTACCTGATAGTAGATGCCCAGAGAGCTGAGCGCCGCCGCCACCATACCGTGAGCGGTGCGCACAATGATTGCCGAACTGAGATCGTTGGCGAAGAGATGGAAAAACGCCACCAGTACATACAGCACCAGAAACGCCTCGGTAAAGACACGCAGGCCAAACTGCTGGCGGAATTTCACCAGCAGCAGGTTAATAGAGATGTTGCCCATCACATAGACCGCAGGCAGCCAGGCAATCTCATTCGACCAGGCACCAAAGGTACCCTGCAGGTTGACCAGATTCGCCGTGACCAGCGCGTTACTCAGCGCACCGGTCAGCGAAATAAGTAAACCGATCAGGCCAAACGCCAGGCGTTTTGGCATCGGATGCAGCGGCGTAGAGGGCGATCCCGGCAGCATCGGTTTTTCGTGCGGCAACCACTCGCGTGCAGCGTAGGGATTTCGCTTTGCCACTGCTACATACTTCCCATGCGGCTCAGGAGTTGTTGCAATACGCGCTCGGTCACGGCCAGATCCTGAGGGTCAATATCGGCCAGCATTTCAGTACGGAGTGCGTCAGCCTCGGTTTTCACTTTGGCGAACGCTTCGTTACCCTTATCAGTCAGCACCAGGTGACGCTTACGTCGATCTTCTGGCGGCTGTACCCGCATCAGCAGTGACTGTTTCACCAGCCGATCCACCAGCGGTACCATGCTGGCATCTTCCAGCCCCAGCAGCTGTGCCAGCTCGGTCTGGGTCATGCGTTGCGGCTCACTGGCAATCAGCCCGATGGCCATCCAGCTGCTCATGCTTAAGCCGCTATCTTTAAGGTGACGATCCACCGCCAGGCGCCAGGCATGTGCGGTCAGATGCAATAAGTGGGTAAAGGTACGCGTGTGCTGAGACAAATGTTAGCAGCCTAATAGTAAGAGTTCTAATTGAGTGATGGCGTTATTATACGCAAAGCGAAACGCCAATGAAAAGCGTCCGGTCTGTTAAAAATTAGTGGATCGCGGCAGAATGTCCAGAGGCCGCAACCGGGAGCCGGATAACATGAAACAGGCATCAGCAAACTGGGTCGATCTGCGCCGTGACGCCGTCAGCGGTATTGAGGCGCTACGCGCCCATTTTACCGGACACGCCTATGACCCTCACTGGCACGACAGTTATCTGATTGGCGTGACCGAGCAAGGTGTACAGCAGTTTCATTCACGGCGCAAACAGCATCAGAGCCGACCAGGCACGGTCTTTATGCTGGAGCCGGAGGAGCTGCATGACGGTGATGCCATCAACGACAGCGGTTTTACCTACCGGATGCTCTATCTTTCGCCGCAGCAGATTTCGCAGCACCTGGCTCCGATGCTGGCTGATAAACCCTCACTGCGTGAGCTACGTTTTGCCGCCACGCTGCGCGACGAGCGTCCACTGGCTTATGCCGTCTGGCATGCGTTTGATGCGCTGTGGCACAACCATCCCGCCATCATCAAAGAGGCGGCGCTGGACCGGATGTTTAGTCAGCTCATCCCGCACCGGCAGTGGTCACAGCCCGCTCAGCCCCCGGATAAAAATGCGCGGCTGGCACTGCAGGCGCGTGACTGGCTGATTGCCCATCATGCGGATAATCCCGGCCTGGAGCAGATGGCGCAGCACCTGCAGGTGGATCGCTTCCGGTTATCGCGCCTGTTCCAGACTCACTGGGGTTTACCGCCCCACGCCTGGCTGGTGCAGTGGCGGCTGAGCCAGGCGCGTCGTCAGCTGGCGCAGGGCCAGCCCGTCGCCGATGTGGCAGCCGCGCTGGGTTTCGCCGATCAGAGTCACCTGGGCCGCTGGTTCAAACGCGCCTGCCAGCTTACCCCTTCCCGTTATCAGCACGCCTGCACAAATCTTCCAGACCTGGGTTAAGCCACTTGCCACAATGCGTTTTTTTAGTCAGGAGAAACGCAATGCAAGACCCACGCTGTGTAATGATACTCAATGCCGCTCTGCCGCCTGGCAAAGCCACCAATGCTGCCGCCGTGATGGCATTAACCCTGGGACAGCGACATCCGGCGCTGGTTGGCGACACCCTGGAGGATGCTGAGAGGCGCCCTTCTCCCGGTTTGATCACCACCGGCATTCCGGTGCTGGCCGCGACTGACGAGCAGCTCAGTGCCTTGCGGGAACAGTGCGAACAGGCTGAATACGATCTGGTGCTGTTTCCGGAAGAGGGTCAGACCACCACCGATTATCAGGCGCTGAGCGCCGTCCTGCGACAGCAACCGCGTCAGCAGTGGCGCCTGCTGGGCGTCGCCATCGTCGGCGATAAAAAAGCTCTGCGAAAGCTGACGGCAAAACTGGCGCTATTCAGCTAATCTTTTTGCGGGAAGCTGGCCATGGCTTCCTGTTTTTCCCCTCCCGCCCCTTGGCCCGGCCGTTTGTACAGGTTACTTGTACAGCTTTCGTTTCGGAATAGTCCTTATAAGCTGCTGATAAGAGACAAATAGCACACTTTGTTAAAGAATCCGATTGTACAGATTGGGCTTCATTGTATAAGTTTACTGCCACGAGTTGTCATGCGACTCTGTAACGAATGATGCACTTGCGTCGCCTCTGAAGGTGTCAGTGGATTTCCACCTTCAGAGGTTATTTTTTCTGTTCAATTTGTGACACTGGTACCATCGCATCTGTCCATGCGGTGGTTTTTTTGATCGCTTTTGTCCTGACATCCGAACCGGAATCGGGCTGTTCTGAAGGGCTTACACATGCAATATATTCTTCCCCGGACCAATCAGGAAATTGCTGATTATTTTAATCCTGCCGCCAATAAACCCGCCAGCGAGATGGAGATGCTGGGTATCCTGGTTGCAGAAATTTTGCAGTCAGGCATGCCAGTGAACAATAAAGCGATTATCTCAAAGCTTATTCATCGGCTGGAGCTGGAAAGCGACAGGGAATTACTGGATATCTACCGACAGCTGCTTGAACTGGTGGTCCATAAAACCCCGGACGATTTTTCACTGTAGCATCGACTCCACGGAGGGAGTCATCCGCCTTTTTCTGGTATCTTCGCCAGTCGCCCGGTACTATCTGCCCCTCACTGTTTATCCTGATCTTCCCGCCCCTCGCGCGGGAGCAAAATAACTAAAGAGCCTGCAATCCTTTATGACTCAAACCAATGATATTGCCGCAACCGACGTTGTGGCGGGCGATATCAGTGTAGGGCGCGTTCTGCGTTCGCCTGCGCTGCTGACCCGCGAATGCCTGGCCGGGGTGATTACCGCGCTGGCGCTGATCCCTGAAGTGATCTCCTTTTCCGTTATTGCCGGTGTAGACCCTAAAGTCAGCCTCGTCGCCTCGGTGGTGCTCTGCCTGACCCTGTCGATACTGGGCGGACGTCCGGCGATGGTAACAGCGGCTGCGGGTTCAGTGGCGCTGGTTATCGGGCCGATGGTCCATCTGCACGGCGTTGAATATATTCTGCCTGCGGTGGTGATGGGCGGCGTCATTCAGATTCTGTTTGGTGTGGCCGGCCTGGCGCGCATGATGCGGTATATCCCCCGCTCGGTGATGCTGGGATTTGTGAATGCGCTCGGGGTGCTGATTTTCTTTGCTCAGGTGCCGCACGTCTGGGGACAGTCATCACTGGTGTGGATCTTCTTTGCCGTCACACTGGCTATCGTGCTGTTGTTGCCGCGTCTGATAAAAAGTGTTCCTTCACCGCTGGTTGCCATTGTGGTAGTGACTGCCGTCGCGCTGCTAATGGGCTATCGCATGCCGAACGTGGGCGATGAAGGGCCGATGAGTCCCGGTCTGCCCGGTTTTAACAGCCTGCTGGTACCACTTAACCTGCAGACCCTGCAGATTATCTGGCCCACGGCCCTGAGCATCGCCTTTGTCGGGCTGATGGAGTCACTGCTGACCGCCAAACTGGTCGATGACCTGACCGATACCCCCTCCAGTAAGCGTCGTGAATCCTGGGGCCTGGGCGTGGCGAATATTCTGGCGGGTTTTTATGGCGGTATCGCCGGGTGCGCGATGATAGGTCAGACCATCGTCAATGTTGAGCTGGGCCGGGCGCGCAGCCGGGTCTCCACCGTGGCCGCCGGTCTGGTGCTGCTGTTACTGGTGACCGGACTGAGCCGGATTATGGCGCAAATCCCGATGGTGGTACTGGCCGGGATCATGATGGTGGTGGCCGTGAAAACCGTTAACTGGCATAGCCTGCAACCCGCTACCCTGAAACGTATGCCGTGGTCAGAGACGCTGATTATGGTGCTGACGGTAGCGGTGACTGTCTGGACAGGTAATCTGGCACTGGGCGTTCTGGCTGGGGTAATCCTGGCTATGCTGCTGTTTGCCCGCCGTATTGCGCACGTTATTCATGCGGAGCGTCAGCTGAGCGAAGATGGCGAGTCGGTGCGCTATGTGGTGCGCGGCCCGCTGTTTTTCGCCAGCAGCAACGACCTGTTCGAGCATTTCGATTATGCCCACGACCCTAAAAAGATCACTATCGATTTAACGCATGCGCAAATCTGGGATGCGTCCAGCGTCGCGGCGCTGGATGGCATTGAGTATCGCTATCAGCGTTATGGTGCAGAGGTGACCATTGAGGGGCTGGACCCACGCAGCACGGACTTCCATCAGCGCCTGACCGGTAATTTCGGCTAAAAACGCCGTTCTGCTGCCTCTCCGGCAGCAGAACTCACTCAGCCTGTTGCCGCCGCGCGCGGTAGCGGCCAACCATGGTAATCAGCGCCTGGTAGATTAAACCGGCGTAGAGACTTGTCAGAATCGCCAGACCAGGCTCTTTGCCCTGCTGCTGCCATGACATAAACCACATGAATACGCCCCACAGTACAGAGAACACCAGCCACCCGCGGACGAACTTCATCATGCCATTCATAACGACTCCTCTTAAATGAAGCGCTACCTTAGCGCGCTCCGGCCTGAAACGCATTGCCAGCATGCACGAGTTGCGAGGCGTCTCAAATAATCGTCGACAATTTGCCATGCGTATTGATGATTTAGTCCTGTCCGGGCGGTTTTGTTGCAATTCTCTATACTCAACGTTCCGCTTACCTGATCGGGGAATTACGATGAAACGTACTGCTTATCTGTTATCCACACTGGCTATCCTCGCCACGCTTACGGCCTGTGCACCGCCGCCACCGGGCAGAGATGCCCCGCCACCGCCACCACCTGGCGGGCAGCAGCCGGTGGGCGCACCCGGCGGCAGCGGCCCGGCAGGACAACCGCAGGCCTGACATTATTCTGCCAGCCTGCGTTGCGGGCTGGTTAATGCCGGAAGGCGCAGCCGCAGGCTGACATCTCACCCGGCAGCACTTTGCCTGCGTGAGAGTGACGCCGCTGTAATTGCCCCTGCTCTTCAGCACTGCTGTTGCCTGCCTGCTGTCCCAGCCAGCAATCCAGCGCGCGGCCAGCGATCTGCCGGATGTCAGGTGACCAGCTGGTAAGATGCCAGGTTGAGCTGCGGGCTTCTTCACTATCGCCAAAACCTGCCACTGCCAGATGGATACCCTGACCAAAATCCCGAATCGCCTGCATTGCACCAAAGGCCATCAGATCGCTTTCACAGAAGAGTGCCTGGATACGCTCAGCAGCACGTGTCTTTTTCAGGTAAGACATCATCGCCTGATAAGCGCAGTCACGATCATCACTGCCCACAGTCAGTTCGGCGTTCAACGCCGTGCCCGCCGCCAGCAGGGCGGCGCGATAGCCCTGTTTTTGCGCCAGTTCGCCTGGCTGAGCCTGCATAAAGCCAAACCGCTGATGCCCCTGTTTAAGCAATAATTCCGCTGTCACCTCACCCGCCCGCAGTGCATCCGCCTGCAGTTCAGGCTCAGCGTCAATCTGAAGCACCGGCAAATTGCAGGCATCAGTAACGCGGTTACCGGGGAGTAACAGCAAACCACGCAGCCCGAGTGGTGTAGCCTGCCGGATGAGGGTGGTTAGTGTGACGTCGGTTTCGGCACTCAGTAGCACCGAGATAACACCGCGCGCGTTAAGCTGGCGCATCACTTCGTCCAGCATTTTTTGTTGATACGGATTGAGCAACTGGCTGGCGACAACACCGATAACCGGAGGGACCGCCGGTTCAGTTAAGTCAGGTGTGGAAAGTGTAATCATTGGCATTAATTCTCTGCGACGGCAAACAATAGCCACCACAATACGGTAAACCACAACGTTTCAACAGGTTACAGAGTTCGACACAGGCCGCAAAAATGAGTGAAATCGGATGTAATTGGAATAGATCGGCAGAAACCCAAAAGGGATAAGGCTGGCGTTAACGTAGATGCAGGAGAGGGACCGGGCAGCAGGAGTTGAACCCGCATCGTCAACCCGTTAAGAGTTGCAGTAATACCTTTATACCATGCCCGAATGGCGTGCCTGGAAAAGCCGCGCTATGTGAACAAGAAGCGTAGTACGACTTTCTGACCAGGCAAGCGCAAGCGGCAGGTATTTTTGCAACGGTCGTATGAAATCAAAAAAGAGGTGCTGCTGCCTGTAGGCATTGATTATTCAGCTAACCTTAAGTTTCAGGCAGCCTGTTCCGACCGGGACTTATGGCCAACATTTTGCAGAGGTCAAGACTATGCCGTCAGGACAATTTTACGTGGTTGATCAACCCGAACTGAATTTTACCGCCAATTATCATATTGATACGGTTAATGATAAACCCTACCCCTCGCGCATGGTACTGGAGATCCGGAAGCAGTCACAGCCGACTGAGGCCTTTGATGATATCAGCATCGGCCATGAAGTGACCTTTGTCTCTTCCAGTGGTGAGGCGCAACGGATGGTGCTGGTGAGTGACACTGATGATGAGCTGGTATTCAGCTCCCGGGGCTGATGCCGGCTTATACCGCTAAACGGAGGTTGCAGTCGCCATATCCGCCAGATAGCAGGCACAAAAAAACCGCCCTTGGGCGGTTACGACATTACTGCATATTGCTTTTATTTTATTAGATTTTCTTCGGCAGAAATATGGTGCCCGGGGCGGGACTTGAACCCGCACAGCCTTACAGCCGAGGGATTTTAAATCAGGCGCTTTTAGAATTTAAATCAACACAATAGACCAATCTTTCATAATATAGCCTCAGGGTCAGTCCTAATTTATTCAATAACTTAGTGGTGAGCATGAGGCCTTATTATGAAGTATTTTGCTTAAATTATCGGCCTGCTCGGTTCATAAACGGACACTATCTCGGACGTTACTTTCCCCAGCACGAGAATCCCATCCATGCCATCTCCGTCGATCGTTTCACCGTCCGAAGTGATAATCCCCGAACTGAATAATCTTCCCAGTTGCGGTAACTCGCCGAGCTGGAACGCGACCTTGTCGCCTGGCACTGGCTTCAGCGATTTATCCGCCAGCACGAACCCGTCAGGCGTCTCAATCAGGATCATGTTGTTGCGGTGAGGCATCAGTACATCGTTCAGGTCGATACGCCGCTCTATGTAATCTGAAGCTGGTGATGGAAACCCCATAATTACCTCACGTATCCCATGTTGCGTAACGACCAGGTCTTATTCTCGCTTTCCTCGGTAACCAGCTCGAAGAAGAAGTTCTGGTAGTAGCGTATCCACCGGTTGCACTCCTGCAGCGTCCATACGTGGTTAACTTCATCCAGTCGCTTCTGGAATGCCACAGTGGTAACAATCTGCCTGCCCCGGGTGTCCTTGGCTATCGCTCCGACGAACGCTGAATGTATGTCGCTCTCTCTTGTCATGATAAAACCCCTCCGATAATTACTGTATAAATAAACAGTAATATCTATCAGTAGATCTGATCAAGCCGAAGCTCTTGGCAAAATTGTAAAGCCTTTGATAGGCAATAAGTTTTGTAAAAAATTAACTCATTAGTCATAAAGAGACGACGCTTGCTACCCCTCCAGCAACACATGAGCTTCGACTGTGTAGCATTTATGGCCTATAAATCTCGTGTAAAGGTGAGCAAGGGACTGCCGATAATGCTCTATGTTCGGCAGAATGTATCTTTGACACAATCTCATTCATTAGGGCATCGCTTAGGGTAATCATCGTCTTATTTGTTTGGTCATTACGACGGTATTACTTGCGGATATGACGTCGACTGCATAAAATGTTAGCAGATTGGTAACTGACAGATAAGGATGCTTGGGTCTTGGATTCACGCTAAAGCAAAAGCTTTGGTCAGATTTTCTAAGATTTGGAGGTCACATGTTCAAATTTGATATGCTCTTAGAGCAAAACTACGCTTCTTTCTATGATGAAGAAAGCGGCAAAGCTGTCTTCGTTGATTCATTCGATAATGAAGAGTTTGACGTACGCGTAGGAACCCTGCGCCAGAGTAAGTACGTAACTACGGTTCATGCATGCAATGACGAAGAGTTGAACCAAAAATTAAATGAGGCGACAGCTCGCTATCTATGACTATCACAGAGCAACAAATCATAGATTTGGAGGGTGAAATCAATGACATTTTGCAGGAGGATGCTGCAAAAATTCACTTCTCTTTTCACGCCGCATACGAAAGGCTCAACGATGCCAGAAACAATCCGGCAATAGCCCTCGTTGAGCTTGAGGATGTTTTCAGAGCCTTCTTTGACAAGTACCTGAAGACAATCCTTGGTTATAAAGAAGGCACAACTTTTACCATCAAGTGCAATAAAAGCAATCTTCACTTTCCTTGTGCAATAGTACATGAACTGGATTACGGGAAAACTATTGTTATACAGAATGTTATTACCGTTATGAGGAAGCCCGGGTTCAAGTCGAAGGACCCAATTACACTTGATGTAAATTAAGCCCGCTAAAGCGGGCTTTTTTGTTTACCGCATAGCGCTGGCTTCAGTAGTAGTCTTCCCTGAAAAAATTACCCCGTAGCCTGCTCAGACAGGAGCGGATGAGTAATTGCCGGGGCCGAGCTTTTTATGCGTCAGGGCTCTTCGGCCACGTGATGTCAGAAGCCTTAGAAGTATCTACGCGGTTCAGCATTACCCTGTAGGTTTTCCACTCCTTAAGCGCCTTGGTTTCTTCCTCCGTGGCGATACCAAGATCGTCAGCATCCTGAAGAGGGCCTATTTGTACGGTAGCCTCTGCAATCATTCTTGCTTTTTGGCTCCCTGCCATGATGATCAACTCCTCTTCAGTAGGTGCAGGAAAATCTACCAGAACTGGATTACCAGCTTTGTCAGATGAAATCAGCTTGCCCTCACTTTGTCCATTCAGTAGGGCAACCCATTTTTCATCGGTGATTTCTACCGCATCTTTCGGAATGTCAGTACCGTTGATTTCGGGAGAGTAGAAACCGTTAGTTGATGCTGCAAAGTATTTAGTCATATCACCATCCAATCGCGATAAATCGGGCCGAGGTTGTGCCGGCACCATCAGTGCCCCGAGGCTGAACAATCAGCGTGGTTTTACTGGTTGAGCCTGCAGCTTCTGAATATAAAGTGATACCAGATGTTGATCCTGCAGTCTTGTCTGCTAAAACAGCGCACGCCTGAAATACACCATTAGGAAAAGCCATCGGGTATGTACCTGCCAGCTGACCAACGCCCCCAGTTAATGTTCCCCACTGAATGATTACCCCGCCTGGCATTTTCTGATATCCGGATGCGGACAACTTATTTCCAAACAGAGAGCTGACAGGGAAAATTGCTTTCAGTGCTTTCAGCAACTGACCGCGATCACCTTTGGCCAGCGCAACGCCGCCGCCCTCAATGACGCCGCATATCTCTTCCTGCAATGAGTCAAAAAAATCCTGGTCAAGTGCCGTAGGTAGCTCACCCGTTTGAGGGTTGCCGCCAGTAAAGCCATTTTTCCCCGCGCCAAATTTATCCTTTTGCGCTGTAGGCGTGTCAATACGATGCATGTTTACTCCGGGTATTTGAAAATGACATAGGTGTGGGACGGCGCAAGCTTAATCAGCACGCACTCTGCAGTGGTGTCGCCCCACGTCCTCAGGCTGTCGGTAGCGTTGCTTATTGCCGTCATGGTCGTTATCTGTGTGGCTGAAGGCATATTCACCTGCCAGTAATAACGCCAGTCGTCGCTATAAAGAGAGTCTGTGCAGTCAGAGAGACATGTGAACTGGCTTTTTTTGTAACGTGTAATAGAGACGCCGGTATAACCAAGCGCCTCAAGCTGGGCCAGATAAAACGCCTCGTTGATGCCGCCAGGCAGATTAAGCTTTGCATCAAGACGCTGGCGGCGCTGCTGGAGAGTCTGAACGCCCGCAGGGGCGCAACTGTCCGGTAGGCCACTTATCTCTTCATAACGGTCAATCAGTTCTGTTACCGAGCGGGGGTCGATTTCCAGCATAAGCGCAACGCCCCGACCGTGAACTGCAGCCAGTGAAGGTGCAAATCCCGTCAGCAGCAAATCGTCGCTGTCCCATGCAGGGCCGCGTGGCAGCAGCGCGCCAAGCATCTGCCGGTACTGCGCCGTTAAATCCATGAGATTGTCCCCACAACACCTAATTCACCCTTACCAATCGTAATATCAGCTGACGGGCTGACCAGCGTGTGACTGTACTCTCCGGTTGCGATGCTGATAGCTTCACTGATGCGGGACGGCTTCAGCACGCTTTCAGGCCCGCCATCACGAAGCATCATTGATCGCAGCTCAGCTTCAACGGCATAGCGCACCGCTGCTGTATCCGGGTTCAGGCGAATCTGGAAGTTAACCGTGTGCGGTGTTGCTGCAAACACATAGATATCGGCACCGGCCACGGGTGCCAGCGGTTCGATGTAAGCCTGCACAGCAGACACCGTAGCTGCGTCGGGGATAGGATTAATCAGGTCGCTGTTTGCCACCATAACACCCACCGTTCCCCGACCGCTCCAGTGCCGGTAAGTCCAGGCACGGGTAATGCCAGCAACCTCTTTCGCCCACACCTCATAGTCGCCGTCTGCACCGCCCTGCGGGGTCCAGTACCAGCGTTCTATAACTCGCGCGCGCCACACTTCTAAATCTTCGACGTCAGCGCCGCCCTGTATGCTGTCCGCCACACCGGCAGAAGTCAGGCCGGTAATAGGGCTGGCCAGCCGCATGGCAAGCCCGTCATCGGTGTTACCGGTTTTCCCTGCTGTATCACAGGTAACCGGCACACGGAGTACGCCACCCGCTGACTTGGCCGCAGCTGTTGTAGTGAAAGAAGTCAGATCGTCACGCTGGATTGTCACACCGGCAGGAATGGGGATATCGTTCATGGTCACGTCCCATCGCACGTAGCCCGCTGCCGCCGTGGCCGCTTTCCGCGGACAGCGCTTCATGTTGGCGTGACGCGTCAGCCATTCCTCATCCGCAAGGTCAGGCAGCAGGTTGCGGGCCAGATAGTCAATGTAGCCATAGACGGTATGCACCGCCGCCGCCTGCACTCGCCCGTACACTTCTGCGTCGGTGCGGCGCAGTGCTGCAAGTGTTGAGTCTGCAGCCAGGCGGGTAAGAATATCGTTGCGGACGATGGTGATTAACTGAGGGAGTGTCGGGCGGGTAAATCCACTGTCAGCCATTAAGTTCACTCCATAAATCGTCAAAAGAAAATGCCGTGCGGTTGCCGTCTTTCTGGCTGATAACGAACGACGCGCTGAGCGTGTTAATGCCGGTGCGCTCAGCCTTAACGTCCACCCTTACCGCCACACCGTCATCCACCAGCCACTGAAGCGCCTGGCTGATATATTCCCGCGCTTTGAGTGGCGTTTTATTGGTGAGCGTCTGGCGGCTGAGAAGGTAAAGGCGGGAACCGATGCGGTCATTCTGTACGGTCGGGAAGCTGTCGCCCCACCAGCCGTTATCCTGCTCAGGGTTGTCGTCAGGGTCAGCCTTTCGCCAGGAGAAAAGGGAGATAATGACGGCGCGCGTCAGAGGGTCGGGCGGCCACGTAACATCGCGCTGAACGCCGTTAATTACAATAATCATGACCCCCCCATTTTCTGCGTTGGCGAGTCGGTTGTGCCGCCGCCTGAGCCGTTCTCTTTGTGCGTATGACCATTGTAGGCCGTGCGCATGGCTGACATGGTCAGGCCGGAAGAATCACACTTATCTTTGATCTCGCCTGTCGATTCGATATCCATTTCGAACCGGGCCTTTGGCGCATTGGTAAACGTGATTAGCTTGCCTGCGCCATTGACGACTATCCCAGCGCGGGTCAGAGTGACTGACTGGCCCAGATCGTCATATACCGCTACTTCGCCAGTCTTCAGACCTTTGATGCGGTAACGCCGGTCAGAGACAACCAGCACTACCCCGTGTGACCTGTCACCGTCAAAGTAAGCGGCCACGGACTCAGCCCCGATGAGCGGCGCAGCCGTAAATCCGTAAGGCTCCATATGCTCAATGTCGCTTTTGCCCTCGCCACCCGCCATTTCAACCTGAAGCATCTGGCACTTTGTGGCCGTATTCAGGCCGCGAACGACCGCACGTGCCAGCAGGTTTGAAAGCGCACGCCCCATGCCTGAAATCGGGTTAGCCATCAGAAATCATCCTCTTCTTTCTTTTTCTTACGCTTACCGGGTTTCGCAGGCTCAGGGAGATAAGCATCCGGTGGCCCTACGCGGATTTCGGTCACGGTGCCGTTTTCATCCTGCTGGTAGGTCACCTCAGCGATCACCATCTGACGGTTGTTAAAACCCAGAACGGGATCAAAGACGATCACCTGCAGGTTTGGCAGCCAGAGTGAGCCGTCACCTTGCCGCCAGCCCTGAACGGTATAGGTCACCTCATCGGTGCGTGCAGCGCGCTGGCGCATCTCAAATTCTGCGCGTGCGCTGCAGGTTGCCGTGGTGGCGTTGCCGGTCTGGCGGATAATCATCGGGCGGTAACGCTTCAGTCCACCGTCAATGGTTTTTGAGCGAATTGCCGTAGTGGTGGCCTCGCCAAAGTCGTCGTCGTTACCCTTGCGCTGACCGGACACCTGATAGTCGCTGAACCGGTCCCGGATGCTTTTCTCGGTGTCGCAGGAAAGAATATTTTCACCCAGCACCAGTGCGGTGTGTGCCTGCTGACTGCCAATGCCGCCAATAACCAGATTGCCCTGCGCGTTGTCATACGCCAGCGCCTGCTGCAGCCCGAGCATTTTGTTCAGTACGTCCATGACAGTTTCGCCCTGGTCGGCCTGAATACCCTGAAGCGCACCGGACGCACCTCCCGCATCTAACACCTTGATGCTGAACGGCTTCGCCAACTCAGCGGCTACCTGCGCCAGCGAACGACCGGCATACTGTGAAGGTGTGGCAGAACAGTCGATTAGGTCAGCGGTTTTACTACGACCTGAAATCCCGGTGCTGATGCTGCGTGCGTCGTACCGGACCGGCGTTGCTTCAACGTAGCCGGTCAGCACCTTATCGGTGCCTATCAGTACCTCAACCAGATCACCGTTTTTAATGCGGGTACTGCGCACAGCCTGGTCGGTATCGCCGGGCCAGCTCCGGGTAATCTCAACGGTGAAGTCGCGGGCGATACGCTCAATACCGGCGGCAATTCTGACCGAAGTCCAGCCGCCCCACTCCTGACCGTTAACGCGAAGAATCACAGTATTGTTCATCGTACTGGCACCCTCAGTGACTGAACCGGTACGAAACCGGGATGACGTATGCCGTTACGCGCCGTAATGTCACCGGCGCGGGATGCTGAGTCGTACCAGTCGGCGGCCAGTACCAGTGCGGGCATAACCTGCGAAGGTGTGCGCTCCGTCATGCGATCGACCTGCTCCAGGCGCGCAGAGATATCGCGGTTAACGTCAGTGCGCACGGTGACCAGAGCCTGGTAAAGTCCGTCATCTGAAACGCGCTCCATCTCAAGGTCAATGGCCTCATTGAGACTGTCACGCACCTGCGCGAGATCATCCCAGGAAATGACAGTGCTGTTATCAAGAGAGGTGGTTACGCCGGAAGAAGCGGAAACGGTCGCTGTCGCTGTTGTGTCTGAATCTGAAGCCAAACTGCCTGAATCAGTCCGTATGTTGCTGACGGCAGGATGCGATACCATGACCGGCTGCTGCGGGTCCTGCTGGCGCGTGACAATCCGGTTTGCAGGCTGCGGCAGACTGGTGACAGTTGCGGCCGCCTCGCTGATGGCCGTGGTGCGCACCGCCTGCGCAACGTAATTGCGCTGCGTGGTCTGCGCCTGTGCTGTCTTGCTTTCGGTTTCCCAGACGCCGCGCGGAGCCAGACCGGAATCAAGCGTGACACCGGTCAGCCCTTTAATCATCGACATCAGATCGGAAGCGTTACCATTAAGGCGAGAACCTGCTCGCCACATGGTCTGAAGCCGGTTAACAAAATTCATACCGCTGGACGGCGGGCTTAGCAGCACCGACAAATCACCCTGCATCAGACGTGATGCGGCGCTGATACCAGAATCAACATACTGAAAGGCACTGGTTACGGTATTGAACATACCGGTTGCCTCATCCAGCACGCCGTCTTGCAGGAAGTCAGGCAAGCCATCCATACCAAAGGCACCGAACGCCGATGAAATTGCATCGTCCAGGAATGAAACTGACGATGTGAGTTTCTGTCCGGTTGCCAGTCCAGCGGTGGGAAACGATAATGCACCGGACTCAACGAAGCTGAAGCTGACGCGGCACATACGCCCTTCGCTCTGTGAATGGCTGACGCGAACGGCATCATCAACTACCACGGTCATCTCGCCGTAGTAAGGATGAACCAGCGTGCATGATCCCGGCTTTTCAATGGCTTCAATCAGCCGGTTACGCTGCTCAAAGAAATCATCGCCAATCAGATAAGCCTGAACGCTGAAGCGGCGCGTCGCGCGGCCCAAATCTTCCGCCCACGGTTTGTCGCGATTGGGGTACTCATGCACCTGCACGCGACGCCCAAAGGTTGCTTCGTCGCTGTCCACCTTAAACGCGATGCCACGCAGTGAGGCATCCTGCAGATTATCTTTCCAGGTCATGGCTTACTCCGGGCATAAAAAAACCCGCCGGAGCGGGTTGGTGTTTATTTCAGGTGTATCTGTATCGAATAGGAGTCGCCAGTTCTAACGAATAAAGAATCAGCTTTTTGATCGTAAGACTCAAACCGCTGAACACTCTTAAACTTCTCCAGCTTATTTCCGAAAATTGTAATGCTGGTTCCTGTCAGATATTCAAAAGCCTTACCAGCCAGCGTAACGTTAACCTGATTCATCGATTTGTCTTCGTTTGCGAAGAAATGAATTTTTATCCTGTTAGGGCATGGCGGCTCATAAACGGTAATGTAAAGTTGAGGTTCATACTCAGCTTTGCTGTTATCACCGAACGCCTCTTCATCCGTCTGATCTTTTCGGAATGAATACTGATGCCTTAGCGTGCCGCCATCTTTGAACACCTGCACCTTCTCAGGTTTTTTCCCGATTGCCTTAATGAAATCTTTCTCATTAAAAGCGGGGTAGCACTCACTGGCAGATACCCCACTGACAAAAAATAATGCCATTAAAAGCGGAAAAAAACGCATGAAGGCTACTCCTCAATTTGAATTAGAAAACCGATTATAACCCACATCAAGATCAAACCACGGAAGAGCGCCACCTACTGGCTCAACGCGCATTCCGGGAGGAGCGTTTTCGAAAGAAACTTTAAGCTCTCCCTTTTGTGATGTTGCATCGTCACGCATTAATGGACCGCTCATGCTTTGCGGATTTAGCGGAACGCTACCCCCCTTCAACTGCTGCTCATTGTTATACCAGCCGCCAGCCTTCCACCTCTTCTTAAGTGACTCCCAGAATGATTCCGTGCCATCTTTCTGGGTAGTCGCATCAGAGATTTCTTCCAGCTTTTTAAACATGTAAAGTGCGACCGCTATTGAAACCGTCAGAGCGCTCAACTTTCCTATTTTGGTAAGAACAGCGAGTAGCCCGCTTGCTTTAGTTGTTGCTGTGGTGAGCGATCCAATAACCTGAAGCGTGAATAACCCGGCCATCACCCCACCAATCCCGGTGATGATTCCGTTCATGCCACCCAGCGCCTCTGTCAGGCCGTCGATTTTAGTCCAGACTTTCTCTACAACAGGACCGAACTTATCCCAATCAGAAATCAAGAGACCAATTCCCAGCGCTGCAAGTCTAAGGAATATGCCCATCGGAGAAAGCTTCAGTCCCTGCCCCAGAATACCCAGCGCAAAGTTAATTCCCAGCAGCCCCAACTTCATTCCGACAAAACCGGCTGCGATGCCAAATGCACCTCGAATAACCTTCGGGTTTTTGTCAGCAAACTCAGTAAAGCGCTCTGACATGTCACCCAGCCAGCCCACCAGCCTTTTAGCATCACCAGCAAAAGCCCCGCCGATTGCCGCAAGACCATTGACCGCTGTACCGGTCAATGACTCCCAGATATTGGAAAGTGTGCTTAGCTGAGCGTTAACGCGCTTATTGAGGTCCGCCTGCTTTCCCATTTTCTCCTGAATCTGGTCATAGCCTGTTTTACCTTTATCAATTAGCGCATTTAACACCTGAAGTGTTTCAGCGTCATCACCAAATATCTGTTTAATGATTGTCGTTTTTTGTTTGGTTGTTAATGACTGAAGCTTATTCAGTTGCTTGAAAAGATTATCAAGGCCTCCGAACTCGCCCTTACCATCGGTAAAATCTAACTGGATTCCTTTACGGCTTAGAAGTTTATTGGCCGCCTTCATTTTTTTGCTATCAAAGCCCGCCTGAAATACTTTTCGAAGGGCGTTACCGGAAGCCTCCCCTTCCATCCCCATTTGATCCATCATCACTGAAATGGGGGCCAAAGCACGAGCCGCAGTGAGGCCATCTTTGCTGACCATCTTCAGAACTGAACTGGTCTTAGAAAAGAAAGAGAGCATGTTGGTATCATCGACGCCCAGGTAAAAAGCTTTTTGGATCGTGTCGAATAATCCCATCATATCTTCTGAAGCCGTGCCGGTAGCATCCTGCATTTTTGCAGCAAATTCTGCCGCCGCTTCAGGTGTTTTCTTAAGCTGAACCGCCAGATAAGCGGAAGCCTCACCAACACCACTCAGGATGTTCTGAGCCGGAATACCCTGCCTGACAAGCATCTGCATCATGTTCTGGAAATCAGCAGTAGTGCCAGGCAGTTTGTTACCCAGTCCGATGGCCAGCTTATTGATTTTTTCAAAGTCAGAGCCAACCGCGCCGCTTGCATCCATCATGGCAACTTTCAGCCCTGTCGCAGCGTCTTCCTGCTTGGCAAAAGCAACCAGCGACCCGGTCAGTCCGGCGGCCAGACCGCCTGCCATTGCCATGCCGCCCCTGCCCGCCTCCTCTGCATCTTTACGGAACCGGCGCAGGTTCTTTTGCATACGACCAAGTGCAGGCGAAAGTCTGTCAACGCCAGTAATGAGCGCCTTCAGTTCAAATTCAGCCATTGGCTTTTCGCTCCCGTTCTATCCGGTTCGCCTGTTCGATAAGCAATTGCAGACTTTTTAAGTCCTCGCTCAGGACTTCCAGAGGATTTATGCGCCAGTAACTGGCGCAGTCGAAATACAGATTAAGCAGATCTTTGGCTGTCAGGCCTGAAGGAAAAAACCGGCAACTACCCAGCCAGCAGCGTTCAGGTCTGATGGCGACATGTCATCAACTGAGCTGGGTGGAATGCCGCCCAGCTGGCTGATGTATTTAGCCACAACGTGAGCCAGCAGCTTTACTGACTCATCCTGATTCATCTGATAGGGATAGCCCAGCTCGCGGACATCCTTGCCCGTTGGATCGCGCAACTCCAGCACATGGATAGTCTCACCATGTGCCGTAATAGGTTTTGAAAGCTGAAGTTCACTCACTGATAGAATCCTTCTGAGCCGTGGAATTCGAGGTCAACCGTACCCTCTTCCGCATTGTGGTTGGCTTCACCGAACTGGAACGCTTCAGACAGCACGTAAACCATGCCGTTAGCCAGTTCGGCGGTGATGGTCATCTGATCCGAATCCATCAGCTTGGTGACCGGAAACGCCTTCGGCACCTTAAAGGTGCCTTTGACGTACGGTGCGCGGTGCGTCTCTTTGTAATCCACGTCACCGGCCAGACCGATCACGTCATCACGCACTTTGGTGTTCATCGGCACCTCAATGCCGCCGGTCAGTGACAGCTGCTGGCCGTCCACCTTGACGTATGCTGTACCCGCAATTTTTGCCATTACGCGGTCTCCTCGCTGTATTGCAGACGGAACTGATTAAGCAGCGCAAAGACGCGCAGCTGGTTGACGTAATCCGGCGGGAACAGGACATCCACACGGGTCGGGTCACTGACGTTGCGCTCTACCACCAGATGCTGCTTGAAGAGATCGAAGTTCTCCACGATCCCCGCCCGCTCCATCGTGCGATAGCTGGCGCACATCTCACCCTTCAGCACTGCAGGCGTCACGATGGCCTGACCCGGACCGAAGCGCGTGCCGTCATTCGCGAGCTTATGGCGTGGGTACTTACTGGTGATGATACTTTTCAGCTGGCGGATAACGTAGGCGCTGGTATGCAGCGTCTCGCTGTCCAGGTAGCTGTTATCCGCTACGCCGTAGGCGTTTTTCTGATAGGTAGTGATATCGCGCTGAATGCGCAGCACACCGCTTTCAGCGTAGGCAGTAGCAATACCGTGCTTCAGCAGTGACTGTTGCTCGGTCAGGGTAAAGCGGCTGCCTGCCGGTGCCGGTAATGCGCCGGTAAGCTCACCGGTTTGAGTCGGGCGGGCCGGGTCAACGCGGATAAACACGGCATTACGGGCGGTGCGCAGTGCGACCAGCTCATCGGCAGCAGTCTGAACAGCAGGCTCATAACCGGCTACGGTAATATGCTGGTTGTTCATAGTGTCGCCAAAGGCAACCAGATCGGAGAGCGTGCCGATTTTCGCCGTGTAAACGTGACCGTAAAGCTGACGTGCATAGCCCCAGCGACCGGAAGAATCGTTCATTTCCAGCGCCAGTGTTGCCAGCGAGGCGGAATCACTGAACGGCGTGCCGATGAAGTCAAAAGGCTCGTCGCCCATCGCGGCCACGGTTGCAGCCAGTGACGGTGAACCCGTACCGCCCGCCATGGCGTCAATCACAACGTTAACGCCGTCAGGTGTGGTTTCGCTGCCCACGGTGCCGTAGTAGTTCAGCGCCAGCGGAATACTGTTGCCAGAGAGCCCCTTATGTCGGGCAGTGAGCGTGACAACGCCAGCAGCTGCAGCTGCAGTCACCGGCAGGTCCGCATTAGCGTTAACGGCAGCGGCCAGCGTCGCGGCCACGGCTGCCGGTGCATCACCGGTCACTACTGCAGCCTGAACACGTACCGCACCGATATACAGGCTGAGCGAACCTGACGCCTGCGCATTGCCGGTCAGCGTCACGGTGCCTTTAGCGGTTTCGCCTTCCGGCTCGGTCACCGCGATAACCCAGAGTTCACCGAACGGATCGGCAGCACGATAACGCGCTACCATACGGGCCAGCTGGCTGCCACGCCCTGCAACCTTACCCGCCAGCGCGGCAGATGGCATGATGGTGAGTTTGTTTTTAGCGATGGTGCTGTCAGATGAGGCGAGCCCAATCAGCAGCGACGGACCACTGCTCTGCGTGGTATTCGCTTCACTGTTGTCCATCTCCGCCCAGAAAAGCGGCACGCGGAGGTCTGACGGAATAGTGGGGAACGATACTGACATTATTCACCGCCCTTTTTCTTTGCGTCAGCAGCGGGCTTTTCTTCTTCCGCGCTGACTTCTTCGACATCACCATCCGCAATGCGGCGGTGCCAGTAGCTGCTCTCTTCGACGTTCCGGCCTTCTGAAGGCAGCAGATCGCCCCGGACAGGGTCAGGAACTGACCGCCCGCGCTTGGGTCTGATTTGCATGATTTACTCGCTGAGGTTGATTTTGGTGTGGTGCTCAATGATGCCGTCAGGGCCATTACCCGGATCGATATAGTCAACGTCGATTTCGACCGTTTTCAGCTCGTCCAGAGCGTTAAGATCATCCTGCTGTCGCGTATCCTCTTCGGTGATTTCCCGCGTCAGCATGAATTCGAACTGGTAATAGAGGCGGCCCCGGTCCATATCCAGAAGCTGTCCGCCGGAATACGCCACCGGACCTGCGTCTGAATCAGGCTCCCAGCCTAGCAGCGCCTTCCAGATTTGCTGCCGCACGTCATGCACGGCGTCATACCCTGACGCCTGACCGCGCTCGTCGCGCGTATTGTCCAGCACCACGACAACCGCAAAGCCTTCAGTTACGTTTTGCCAGTAGTCAGTCAGGGACTTCTGCTCAGCGGTGACGTCTTCGGTCGGCACAACATACGCCGCCGGCAGCTTCATCTTCCCGGTTTCGGGGATAGACTTGAATTCAGCCGCCCCGGCTACGTTACCCGCGAACATCGGACATCGTGCCCGGAGAGCGGCGATCACCAGTGATAGCTTCATTTCTTTTTCCTTTCAGGACGAAGGGAGGTGCGTAGCGCACGGGTCAGCACATAACGTGTCCACGTTTTGCGCGCCTCCAGCACCTCGGTCATGTAGTTTTTGCGTGGCGCAACACGCCAGCCATTGCCACCGGACTTGCCCTTGTGGTGACTCTTTTTGCGCTTAGACCCACGCTTGATGCCGTAGAACAGAAACGCGGGGTAAAAGTCACCCTCAATAAGGCGGTTGCCCTCGCCCCGCTTCTGGTTTGGCGCTATGCGCACCATCAGGCCCGGACGGGTTTTTGATGCGCGGGGAACGTAATAGCCGATGGACCGCGCCAGCCTGCCGGTTCTGAATCCCGGATACTCGCCCGGAGCAGAACGGCCGCGACGCATGACCAGGCGCCGGGCATCACGCATATGCACCTGACCAATCTGAATAAAGGCGCGGCGCATTTTGGCCCGGTTGAAAACGAGGTCTTTTGGCTGCTGAAAATCAACGTGCAGAAGCGGCTTAGCCATACATCTCTCCTTCACGCTCCACAGCGCCCAGCTCCTCGCACTCCAGCAGCAGATAGCGACCGGCAGAGTTGAGGTCGCGCAGGCGCTTAACGCGATACACGTAGCCGCTGTAAACCACCTCAAAATCGGAAGTGATGCCCCGGCGGTAACGGATAGTCATGTAGTGGGTTATGGTGTCATCAGCCTGAACGGATTCGTGATAGGTGGTAGCACCCACCTGCCGGACCTTCGCCCACACGTCCTTTTCATTCTGATAGACCGGCTCTGTACCGTAATCAGCCGCTGCCTGGTCGATGCGCTGGCGCAGGTGAATGCGCTTATTCAGCTCACCCGGATCGGGCAGCGTGAAAACAGCACTGGTATTTGATGAGCGTCGCTGCATGCTAATACCCCGACACCGGCAGACGCCGCGAATAGAGCAGGAACTCAAACGCCTGCGGCGTCTCCGTCATTTCCAGCTCGGACACTGAACTGCGATGCTCATACCAGTGACTGACCAGCATCAGAAGGGCAAGCCGGATATCTTCGGTAATGACCATGCCGTCCGTATCAAGCGGTGCAATATCTGCCACCGTTTTATAAAGATTTCGGTTGAGGTAGGTCACCGCCTTTGCTTCAGCGGCCAGCGCAAAAAGCTCAAGCAGCCGATCTTCTTCCGTGAAGTCGCTCTCCAGTCGGCACTGCTGTTTAATTTCTTCAAGTGTCAGCAGCATGACAACGCCTTATTTTTTGGCTTTTTCCTTCGCCTCAGCTGCCGCTTTCGCGCTGGCTTCAGCATCCGCTTTTTCCTGCGCTTCAGCAGCGGCCTTTGCTTTGGCCTCTTCTTCAGCCTTAGCAAGCGCTTCGGCTTCGGCTTTTTCCTTCGTCTCAGCTGCCGCTTTCTCCGCTGCGCTGTCATCCACCTCACTGGCATAGCCCAGCTTAATCAGCTCGCGACCGTGCTGTTCGGTGGTATCAATGGTGTTGCCTTCGGACACGACCGTGCCGCCGAAGTAATTCGGTTTAATCAGAAGCAGTTTCATATGTAAATCCCGGAAAGGCGGCCCCGAGGCCGCCGTTACTGTTACGCAGCTGCTGCAGGTGCGGTGAAGGAACCGTAAACGAACGCTTCAGGACGCTTGACGGCCAGCGCCAGACGCTCCTCACAACGGATTGAGATCATGTTTTTCTCAAAGTCGTCGGCGTTTTCAGTGGAGATAACCACGTTGGCATCTTCGCGGTCGAAAATCTGCGCACCGGCATTGAATGCGCCGGTCAGGAATTTACCCTGGAACGCAGCCGCTTCGGTCGCGACAACCGGCAGCCCCCACAGGGTAGGACCAGTCAGCGCTGCCGGGTTGGCCAGAATGTAACGACCCAGCGAATCCTTAGTCAGCTCGATCTTCGCCCAATCGATGAAGTGCAGAACATGGCCGGACGCCGGGAAGCGTGCCAGCTGCGCCTGCAGCATCGCCAGTCGCAGATCATCAATACCACTTTGATTCGCCACGCTGAAGGCAGCAGCGTATGCAGATGCCTGCGGAACGATACCGTTCAGGTGCGTGCCGGTGCCGTCGCCGAACAGAATCTCCTGCTCTTCAACGTACTTCAGGCCGTAGCGCAGTTCGGCGTCAATTGTCGATTGCAGCTGCGGCATGTCATCAAGAATCTGCTTAGCGGCTTTGAAGAGGTGCGCGATGGTACGGACCGGCGTGATTTTTTCCGCAAAGGTGATGCCGCTGTACGGTTTGGTGGTGTTCTCTGCGACGGTAGCCGCATTGTTTGTGAAGCCAGTCTGCTGAACCCAGTAGATGGTATTGGACTCAGTACGGCCCGGTGCGATCAGGTCGCGGATAAACAGTCGTTGTTTTGGCTGCTGATCGATACCTGGCAGGCGGTCAGGTGCAACGATCTGGCCCGGCACGTTGACCGACAGCAACGCAGCCTTAACCGGAATGCTCAGGCGCTTATTACCTTCGATGCTGGCCGAAAAAGCTTTCAGCGCTTCGGAAGAAACAACCTGACCGCCCACGGTTTCGATAACATTTTTCGCATTCGCCAGCGGCATCTGCGCAACATGCTGCTCCAGATCACCCAGCGATGCCTTAAGTGACTTGTTTGCCTCAGTCAGCGCGTTAAATTCAGTGGCGATTTTATCTACTGCTTCTTTGGTCTGAGCGGACAGCTGGCCTGAGCTTTTCGCTTCTTTGAGCGCATCTTCAGCCTTCTGACTGAAAGTGCCGGACACTTCCTCCAGCTTTGCAGATACCTTTTTCAGTAACTCATTTACATCTGACATGATGAATCCTTATTTGCCGAACGCGGCCAGCGCGTTTTTAAGTTGTGCAATATTTTCGGGGTTGATTTCGTCGGTAGCGCCCGGCATACCTTCAGGGGTGGCAGCAGCGCCTGGCTTGCCGCCGGTTAATGCTTTAAGAAGTTTTCGACGCTCGGAGCGTGGCGCGTCGGTTTTTGCCAGCATCGCGTCCAGCTTGCGCAGCGCAGCTGCTGGGCTGTCGTCCCCATCAGCAATTTCATCTGCCGCCAGCAGGCGATCTGCAAAACCTTTTTCAACCGCATCGCTGCCGCCGATGTAGGTTTCTGCATCCATCATCGCGTCGATGGTGGCCGCATCCAGACCGGTTCGTGCGCCATAGATATCGTTCATCGCCTTATCAAAAGGCACCATGTCCGCTGCAATCTGCTGCAGGTCGTGACGGTTGCCCATCGCGTACACCCAGCAGTTATGGATCATCAGAAAGGCACCGCGACCGATCTGCACCTCATCACCGGCCATCGCGATAATCGACGCAGCTGAAGCCGCGAGGCCCAGCACCTTGACGGTGACTTTCCCTTCGTACTCACGCAGCAGGTTGTAAATTGCCAGGCCTTCAAACATGTCGCCGCCTGGCGAATTGATATTCACGGTAACGTCAGCACCGCCGATTGAGCGGAGCGCGGCAGCAATGCGGCTGGCGGTGACGCCGTCGCCATACCAGTCAGCGCCAATGACGTCGAACACGGAAATGCTGTTGTCATCACTCTTTGCGGCCTTGATGCTGCCGTTCCAGCGATCCATTGCGGAAGACGGCAGATCGCGATTTTCGCGCGCAAAAGGCCGCCCCTCCGGCGCTGCCGGAAGACTTTTTACTGTCATTGGGGATGCTCCTAAGCCGCCTGTTTAAGCGGTGATTGTTCGAAAGGAATGTCCGGGAAAACGGCGTTGTGAACTTCGCGCAACAGTGTGGCCCTTGCGGCGGTGCTGTTTTTGCGCAGGTCTTCAAGCGGTGTCAGGTTCAGCTGTACGGTGTAGATATCACCACCTTCAATCGGCGGCAGATTCTCCAGGCGGCGCACGTCATTACGGGACATCCACCCGTTCTGCAGCGCGGTGGTGTAATAAGCGGAACGTCCGGCGCTGTCGGCACGCAGCAGCCCTTCAACGGAGAACTCAGCAAACAGGTCTTCATCACCATTCAGCAGACAGCGTGAAATCTCCTGTTCAATGTTCACCAGCAGCGGGCGCAGCGTATTCGTCAGGAACAGCAGATTCATGCCTTCAACGCTCGACGCCCAGCTACTCTGCTTGTCAACGTGACCAACCATAAAGGGCGGCACGCGGAACCAGCGGCAGATTTCCTCAATGCTAAATGATCGTGACTCCAGCATCTGAGCATCTTCAGGGTTAAGGGTGATGCCCTGATAGGACATATCACCCTCAAGCACCATCACCTTGCCCGCGTTTTTTGAACCAACGAACCGGTTAAGGTTTTCGCGGTTTTTCTGTCGCTGCTCTTTTGTCAGCAGATTCTTTGACAGAAAGAAGCCTGATGTCTGAATACCGTTTTCAAAAATTTTTGCGGCTGACTCTTCGACCGCCATCGCTGCGCCAAACACGTCACGCCCGGTGCGCATCGGCATCATTCCGCATACGCCATCCAGACCAAAGCCCCGGATGTGCATCATGTTTTTAACCGGGATGATGCGCTTCACGCCTTTCTCTGTGTAGGTGTACTGCAGTTCGCCGCTGTCCAGCCGCTCCACCTTCATGCACTGAGGGAGAAGCGGCACGAGAGAGACCAGTTTCAGGCCGATCATCTTTTTCTCAACGTAGGCATTACCACGCAGGCAGATGCTGGCAACCACCATCAGCATGAAGCGCGACGGCGTCATTTCGCTGTTCGGACGGCGGCACAGTAACTGATAGGCCGGATGATTAAGCGCCAGCTTGCGGGACCCGTCAGCTGCTCTTTCATATACCTTCATCGGCAGAGTTGAAACTGACTCACTCAGCAGGCGTACACAGGCCCAGACAGAGGCCAGCGCCAGCGCTTTCTCTGCTGTCACTACCTTTCCGCTGCTGCTTGTGCCGTACCATTCCTGCCAGAACGCAGCATCATTCAGTCCGATTGACTCACCGAGCCAGTTAACAATCGCGCTCTTAATGCGACCCGGCTGTTTTTTTTCCTTCATCAGATACCTACCATGATCGGGTCATCAAAAAAGTCATCAGGATCGCCGCTGTCCACCAGCACCGCATCCTCTGCTGCACCGATTGCCATAGCAGAAGCCACCACGCCGTCGATACGGCCGGTGCTTTTCTTCTTAGCAAATATGCGGTTGTCCTTCTGGTCAGCCTCAAGCACCGCAGAGGCGGCGTTCCAGCGAAGGCAGGGATTAGGACGTATGACAAGCACCCTGTTGTTTAGGTGCTCTTCAAAAAGCTCAATGGATCGCGGCATCCACAGCCCGGACTCCTGCGCCTTATAAAAGCCCTGCCCATGCGGAACAAGGTCAACGCTCACAGACTCGCTTTCGAGTTCGGGCTCCAGATACTTGATGCGGTACTGGTCAAACGCGATGCACTTAATGTCGTATCTGGCCGCCAGTTCACCGATACGCACCGCCACAAAACCGTAATTGACCGCCTTACCAGGCGGCGCGTGAATAAAGCCATTACGCAGCCAGGCGTCATAGGGAACGTGGTCAGTTTTGGCACGCTCAAGCAGGGAATCTTTCGGCGTCCAGAACTCAACTAAAAGCTTTTTGGATTTTGGAAAGTAAAGCGCCAGCGCCGTCAGGTCACGTGAGCCTGACAGGTCAAGACCGCCATAGCACTCTTCACCCGCCAAATCCTCGGGGTCAAAGTCCTGTTCGCAGTTCATCCAGGTGTCGCTGTCAATCCACGGGTCGGACGCCTCCACCCACTGGCAGAAATTCAGGCGGCGAACGATGCTCTCTTTCGACGGCATGCCGCGCGCCTGCGTTACCTGCTCCCGCAGATATTTATCCGTGAAGGTCTGACCCAGAGACGGATTAGCTTTGCCCCAGCAGGTTTCATCCTTGAATGGGTCGTCACCCTCATCCAGCGAACAGATGAAGCTGAAAAAACTGTCATCAACCAGGTCACCGGCAGCAACCTTGCGCCCGTACTCGTGATACTCATAACAGACGCTGGTTTTATCGTGGCCGCTGTTGGTGATCAGGAACATCAGCGCCTGACGGCGGCCTTTTGTACCGGCACGCATCATCTCAACAACGGCATTTGTTTTGTGCTCATGCACTTCGTCAATCAGTGCGCCATGTGGACGCGGTCCTGACTGACCATCATCGGAGCTGATCGGCTTGAAGAAAGAACCCGTCTGCAGAAACGCAAGGTTCCACACGTTCAGGCCAGTGCCGGATTTGGTGATGCGCTGCGCCAGCGCGGGCGACTGATCGACCATCGTCACCGCATCGCGGAACAGGATCATCGCCTGGTCTTTTTTTGTGGCCGCCGCGTAAACTTCGGCGCGGGGCTCTTTGTCTGCCATCAGCAGGTAAAGACCAACTCCGCCCGCCAGTGGCGATTTACCCGAGCCCTTACCGGACTCGATATAGCTCATGCGAAAGCGGCGCGTGCCGTCTTCCGCTTTCCAGCCGAACAGGGAGCCAACAATGAAACACTGCCACGGCAGCAGGATGAAAGGTTTCCCCTCATGTTCACCGCCATTCAGCTTCAGAACCTGAGCAAAAAAGTTAACAACGCGCGTTACCGCTTCAACATCCCAGAACAGGCCGCGCTTCGGACCCTCCTCCAGATCGCGAAGGTGACGGGCGCATGCCGCGCGGATATCTGGCCCGGCAAGAACAGCCCCGCTGGTAACGTCCATTGCATACTGCGTGGCCGGATCAACCGAAGAACTGGTTGAGCGGGTCTTCTTCTTTTTCTCCACCATTCACGTTCACCTTTGACCGGGCAGCCGGTGTCAGGCCGAACTCTACCAGGTAGCTTTTAAATCGCCGGTCTGCATCAGCCAGCATTGAAACAGCCGGGTTGGCTTTAATCAGAAATCCGCCTTCGGTCTGGACCGTGTAGGTTCTGCCCTCTTCAGCAATTGTGATCCGCAGCTGAAGAATGTCGGCGTAAATATCACAGAGCCTTTCCAGCGCCAGCACATCGGCAACGGTCAGCACGCCCATCCCATCGAGCAGGACAGTCAGCTTTCCCCACGCAACCTTTCCCCAATCAGTGAGGTGTGACGGCGGGCTGGGGATTTCTCTCGCAGGTGCAGGCTCTTTGTCGTTGAGTTTTCGCTTACCCGGATTGCCGGTAACGACCTTAAGGTGGGTCGGTTTTGGTCGTCTTCCGGCCATAAAAACCTCCCAGAAAAAAACTTTTCATTTCGCGGTTGTGCATAAAAAGGGGGGCGGGCGGTCAGGAGGTCGCTATCCCCTGAACTCTGCACCCACCCTCCTCGCTGATGATGATAATCGTTCTCATCTGACCGTGACCCTCTCACCCTCGGCATTAAATGATATTCATTCTCACTTGTGCCAATGTGATGACGGGTCGAGGGGCAGCCCGTTCTCATCGCACCCTATGACGTGTCCGCGCTTCTCTTCGCGCTGCTTGGTCGAGTCGTGGTGTTGCTTGCAGAGCGGCTGCCAGTTGGCCTTGTCCCAGAAGAGCTTCTGAGCCTTCGCTATCTCATCCTGTTTGCCACCGTTGATGGCTTCTTTCAGCCTGTGCGGCTTGATGTGGTCAACCACAGCTGCTGCAACTGCCCTGCCCTGACGGTGGCACATGGCGCAGAGAGGATGTGACTTCAGGAAAGACAGCCTGGCTTTGTCCCAGCGGCTGTTATAAATGCGTGGCTCGGACATCAGAGTTTCCTGCTGGCTGGATGTGTTTAACCTTCGGCAATGGTGAGACCACCAGCCGATGATTCATTTTGTTTATGCTTAAAAGTGAACTCCAGGAATGCAGTTTTCCGCACAAAATAAAACCGCCCTAAGGCGGTTCTGCGCAATCAGCTTGGACGACCCACCGCAAATCCACTTACCTTTTCAATAGCGACTCGCAATGGTGAGCCGTTTACGATTAACGTCCCGCCATCACCTTTCAAATATGCGATATTTTTGAGATGAAGATAGTTGAGTGGTATTTCGTTTAAGTGTTCAGTTGAATAGTACTCTTCACCCATTTCTTTAAAGCCAATAGCAATTAATTCATTAACTTCTTTAGGCCCATTCGCGCTGATTAAACATTCGTACATTTACTGACAGTAGTCCTTACCGGACATCAGGTCACCATAAACAACCTGTCCTTCTACCAAGAGAGTAATGCCAATCCCAGCACCTGCATTTGCAATGTAAACCAATCGGGAAAGTGCATTGTCTTTTTGCGTTTGCGAAATCACTACTTGCGGTTCGTTACTGCTTTCCATGAATACCTCCCGTTAAAAGAGGCATTACATTATCGTTAGGATTAATCTTAGTGAAGATAAATTTATAATTCATCATCAGACGCACTCGCAAATGCGCCTTGTGATGAACTCAGCAATCTGAGTCTGGACGGGCTACAGCACGACACGCCGCCATACAGGCACGCTGCATATCCTTATGTGCTTCGCGCAACCATTCATGTGCTTCCCAGTTTTCCTGCGAGTTCTGCAGGCTTGGATCGCTCTGCATATCGTTACGATGCTCCATCAACAGCGCAATAAACTGGCGGCTCAGCTCTTTGAACTGATTCATCTTGCCGATTTCGCCATAAGATAGCGTCCGATATCCCTTAATAGTGCTGCCGTCCTGCGGTTTTGCTTCGCTCATTAGGTTTTAGCCTTCTCAGTTGGTTCGATTGGCTTAACATGCGTGAACATGAAGCCTTCATATGGCAGTGGCATGTAACAGGCCAGCAGTGTGATCAGGTCAAAGAACCATTCAGGCACACCATTAGCGGCGCACACATCAGGCTCACCTGACTCCATATTGCGTAAGTAGACCGGAACGATGTTGGCGAACAGGCCGGTATGCTCCCATTCGCTTTTGTTAACCCGGCCGAAGAATACTGCCATCTTATTTTCCTGATTCGATGCGCCGGATAGCAGCGCGGTCAATGTTGCACTGCCCCAGAGCGCCATATAACTCAGCATTAAGGCTTACGCTGTCACCGAACGTCATCGGGACTGGAGGTTGTGAAACCACAATCGGGCTGGTGAGGTCAGCCGGAAGGCTTAGCTGTGGCTGCTTTACTGTCCGGTACTCCACCAGCGGCCTTTGCTGCGTCGCGCAACCGATCAGCAGCATCAGGGGGAACAGGAGCAACAGCACACTTGTCCGCCGCAAGGTAACGCTTAATTTCATTCTGTAGTTTCCGGTTCTGCTGGGCTGTTACGGCGCGCTGCTCTGTGACCTGACTCATCACTTCATTTTGCTGCTTAACGGCTGTTACCAGCTCAGTGACACTTGATGCCAGGCCATCGTTCTTGGAGCGTAGGTCGTTAATCTGCTCGTCTTTGCTGTTTGCCAGCTTCTCAAGTCTGTCGTTCGTTGCTTTCAGCTGTGAGTTACTGGCGTTCAGTCCCCATAGCGCCACGCAGATAAGGCCGATGATGACGAGGCCTGAATTGTTTCGGATAAAGCCGATTACGTTGAACATAGAATCCCCTTAGATTTTGATAAGCGGGATTTCCGGTCGTCCAGACCATTGGTGCCACCGTTAATGATTCTGGTGATGCGGATAACATCATCAGAATCAGCCAGTTCGTTAAGGCCGTTATTCTTCCACCATGCCCCCGCAGACATCGCCGCAAAGCGATAGCCCAGCAACAAATCAGGATTAGCCACCACATCAGCGCCCAGCTGTTTCACCAGTGCTGCATAGTTGGCTTTGCCGGTAATCTGAATCAGCCCCCGACCGCGATAGCGGTATCCATCACCTGAGACAACATCACCATTCCCGTTACGGTTTGCGTAAATGATGCTGGCGATCATCTTCTGGTTAGCCACATGCATCGCATTACGACCATAGGCGCGGGCCTGCTCAGCGGTGATGCGCTTACCAAACATTGCCGTAAGCACGCTCTCGCTGTAGTTCAGCCCCTCTTCCACCTTCAGGAACCCGGTTGACTCATGTCCCGTCTGCGCCAGAAAGTGAGCCTGACGCAATGGCGTACTTATCTGGAATGCAGAGAGGCTTGCCGCTATATGAGGAAACCATGCATCACGCAGCGCATTACTCACGCCGGTCGCAAGCTGAAAACTACTGGCTGTCAGCATTACTGTCTCCCAATCGCTTATCTATCTGGCGGCGTATCCTTGTTGATATGTAATCCACACCGAGGAAGCCAAGGAACACCGCAGCAACCCGCGTAATGTCCTCACTAAAGTGCCAGTTGAACGCCGAACCAATCACCTGCAGGCTTGGTTGCAGGAAGAAGGCGAAGACGCTGCACATCGCAGCATCAAGCAGGCGGCGTGACCATGCGTCTTTACCAACGTAAGTGGCTCTTAGAATCGCCATGACTCCGGCAAGACCCGCATAGCCAGTTTCGTTTTTGTGGGCGTAAAGCCAGGCAATCAGGCTTGCCCAGAACCCAACGTCTTTGTCCGGCATGCGTTTCATCCTCACCTCCGATAATTGGCAGGTGCTGTCGGTAGTCAGAAGAAAATTGCGCAACGCCACGGCGTCAAAAGTGTGTGTGGAGACTGATTGGCGTGCGCAAAAACGAAAAAAGGCCGCTCTATGGCGACCTCTTTGAATGGGAACCCTGACGCAATAGCGGTAACTGCCTTGCCCGTCGGCAACAGGGTTAAAATTTATCCCCTATAAGGGATATTTCAAAACAAAAAACGCCTCCAGGCTGGTGAAACCCGAGGCGCTTTGACTTCTACATTTGGAACTTACTTTACAATGATAAGTAGTACTGCGTAGAAACCACTCTTATCACAATACATAGTTTTTTGCGTACGCGTTAACTTTTTTGTATATTCCTTTATCATCCTATCTTCTGAATGGCACACAGCATTAAGTCATTCCATTTCACATGGAAGCGTTAAATGTCCGAAGTCTTTGAGCTCTCGTTTAGGGAGAATTTTTACTATTCAACAGAACGTCCAGTCAGCGTTAAAGAGATCATAAAATCTCTTCAGGGCTGGGAAGCCGTTATTAAGCAATCACGAGAAGTTTTCGCTAAGCTTGCTGACTGTCAGGTAGATGGCGTTGAAGTTGAAGTTGAGATGCTTCGCACAGGGAGCCTATACGAAGATCTCTGTATTAAGCTACTATTCGGTTCACAGGAAGAGATGGACAAGTTTGTGGCGAAATGCCACGCAAAATTGGGGGATGGAGTGTTGAGAAACACGCTGGTATTCGCAGTAGTTGCAGGAATGGTGGGGTACGGCTTGTATCTGGCCAGCGCGGCTATGAGTCCAGATACTACTCCTCATTTTGAAGCAAACAACAATGTCATAATCAATATTGGTGCTGGTGAAGCTAACCTGACCCCAGAAGGCCTCAAATCCGTAATCGAGTCCTCAGTTAAGAACAAAAAAGCTTTGGCTGAAGGTGCCGTCAGGACTCTTGCTCCAGCAAGAGAAGACGACAATGCGTCCCTAACTATCGGCAATGGTAAGCAAGTAGTTGTAATCCCTCAGGATACAATCAGGCAAGCGCCTACTTCAGTAAGTATGGACCCTATGACACGTACAACTGATTTTCCTGATGTGGATATTCAGATTCGTGCTTTAGACCTCGACAATCCTTCTAAGGGCTGGGCTGCAGTAGTTCCGGGTTTAGTGGATCGCCGCGTTAAACTGGTTCTGGACCCTTCTCTGTCTCCTGATGCACTTTCAGGAAAAATGAGGTTTAGAGGCGATATTACTCTTACGTCAAAGTTAGATAAGCGCGACAATGAGTATTACCCAAGTGAAATTATGTTGCGTTCGATCATTCCATAAAAAAAGGCCCCTAAGGGCCTTTTTTATTGCATCTTAAGTTTTACATCCATCATTGATAAGCACCCATCTACAAATCCTTCTGCGGTTTGTAATTCTTTCCTGATTGTTCCATCTGAACATTTTCTTTTTCTGGCGATGCCGCGTAGAGATATGCCTATCACATAATGAGCGATTAATAATTCGTATTCTTCAGGTTTGTACTTTTTTAAGCGCGCTACGCATCCGTCAATAATTAAGCCATCATCATCACAACATTGAACTCTTGAGCATTTCCCATGTGGGATCAATCCTTTAAACCCTGCGGCTATGGGTTGCCAATCAACACCACTACTTTCAGCAGCAGCCCATGCGCCCCACCCATCTAACACTTGTGACATGTCACGCATATATAATCTTCTCCACACACTTTATTTTTTGTCTGTCCCAATCACGCCGACTGCAATCGCGAAATCCAGGAACCTGAAGAGCAGCTCAACCTGACTGCCATATTTTGCTTCAAACGCTTTCATATCCCGGTGCAGTTCATCGTGATGCGCCCTGCAAAGCGGTATCACGAATAAATCATGGGCCTTTGTCCCCATTCCCCCCTGACCGTGCCCGATGATGTGATGAGGATCGTCCGCCTGGCTACCACAGCATGCGCAGCTCTGCGACTTAACCCATCGTGTGTACTTCTCACTTTCCCAGCGCTTACGCTTAGGCCGCTTCATGAATGATTCTGGCGACTCAGGGTCGGCTCGAAGGCTGATTATCTTTTTGACGACCTGTGCAGCGTCCTGAATTACCTCGCGTGCCGGACGCGCCGGAATAATTCTGGCCTCTTTGAGTTCGCCAGCCTGAATAACCTCTTTTGGCATACGCAGAACGCGCCTGGCCGGTGCCTCTGGTATGAGATCAATCAGGTCATTCAGTGAGGCCCACCAGCACAGCTCAGGCAACGTCAGCTGGTGGTCACCGCTGAGCGCCATCTGGCTGCATGCAGCCCTGATTATCCAGAGGGCGGTATTGCCTTTGGCGATGTTCTCCAGGCTACCGGGTACACCGTTTTCCCTGAACTCATTATCGTGGCTGTAGCAAAGCGATACCAGGCCGTTTTCGATTTCTGACACTGTGAATTCATGGTGATGCCACACTCCCAACTGCTCCCACTGGCAGCACCCGAAGGACTGGACGAAGGATGCCAGAGCATTAGGCCCACCAGCAGCCTCTATCACACGTTCGTGACCAAAGAAGGGAATCAGTGAGGGTTCATCAAGCAGCGGCTGGGTGCCGTCATTCAGCCGTCCTGATGGCAGGTCTGCCATATCCATTGTCGGAGTGCTGATCACAACGCGAGACTTAAACAGCTTCATCAGTTCTGGTCCCGGCCTGAACAGAACTATTCCTGTGCGCGGCGCTATTTCAGGTGTAAGCAATGCCCTCACTCAGCACCGCCTGCAGCCTTATGCGCCGTCCATAGCCCGCCAATCCACTGAACGCCCTTCGCGGTGAAGCGGGATTGGCTAAATGCATAGTTTGAATCGTTGGTGGTCCCGGTTCTGACTTCAAACCGCCCCGCTTCGATATGCTGGCTGTAGGGTGTTAGCACGCCGCTGAGCCGGTACATAATCCGACTCTCAATCAGGAACAGGCGTAATTCAGGCTCTTTGGCTTCAAGAAGTTTTGCCACTTGGCGGAATGTCATTGAACCTGAAGCCGTAACATAACGGTCAACGAACGCTACCTTTGGCGCGGCTTCAGTCAGCTGAATTTGCAGGCGCTCTTTCTCTTCCTCCATCTCAGCGGCCAGGCGGAGTGCCTCGGCAAATGTCTGTGGAATCTTAGCGGGCTGGCCTTTCTCCAGCTCCTGCCAGCGGTCAACGAGGCGGGCTGTGAACTCTGGTGAGAGCTGAGCAACCACAACAATACTGTCTCGTTTGCCGTCTTCACCTTCAAAGTTGTAAGTCTCAACTTTAACAGCGTGGCCTAAGTTATTGATTCTTTCGACAAACGCCATTGGCGGTCTTCGGATAACGTCGCGGTCAGCCAATCTTTCAATGCTGCGCTTAACGTCGCTGTGACGGCTGCTGACAAGTTCGGCTATTTCGATGCTGGTAATGCCGGGAATGGCATTGAAAGGACGTGATGGCACGAGGCCACCAGAAATCTGGTTAAGCATGTTTCTCTCCACACACTGGAACAACATTTTTAAATGGCCCCGCCCCATCACCTGCAAGTGAACGGGACCAACCTTGGTACGGCGACTGCAATCACCAGTACACCACTCACTATACCCAATTTTACTGTTCATGTAACCAGTTGCGGACCTATGCCGCTACCGGCTGAAACTCGCTGATTACCACCTCAGACTTACCGCCTTTAATGATCGGCCCCCACTCTACAGTGAACCGCTTAATCTGCTTGTCATCGCCCCATATACCGGCATGAGTGAGGCTGTCGAACAGGGCTTTGAGGTAGTTATCAAGGTCGCGCTGGCGCTTATCTGGCGGGAACAACAACACGCTAACCTGCACGTTCACTGTAATCGGCTGTGGTCGGCGCTTAAGCTGTTGAAGAACGGCGGCAAATGCGTTGGAGCGGAAACAGCGCCCGGAGGCGCTGATCAATACTCCCTTTCTGGTGTTACGCCAGTACGTGTTAACGCTTGGCGGGAACGGGAGGATTAATTTCACGTATATTCCTTCACGATTTTACGAAAATTAGCTTTGCCAGCCGCCCTAAGCTTTAATTCCGCAATGATGCTGTCACAGTGGGCTAAGTCGTTAATTCCGCCGCAAACTGCAGAATATTTTTCTCCATACAAAAGTGACTTGAACCATGAATTCCTTACCTCAACAACCAGTTTTCCATAACCATCCATAACTACCCGATATCGCGCTACAGGCTTCACCGGCTGATATCCGTAACTCATGCTGCATCCTCCCCGATACCGGGAATGGTCATCTGCCCGACAACTTCGCGTACGGCCTGACGCAGCATGCGGATGTTTGACCAGCAATCACGGTTAGTCTGCTCCACCAGCGCGATAAACTCCTGGACCGTGCATGGCCTGTCCTGGCGAACGTCAATTAGCACCGCGGAAAAACGCTGCATCTGCTCAATCGCCAGTTCGGGATCATCATACTGCTCGGAAACCCACAGCTTCAGTTCAAGATCGTCTTGGTGCTGCTTGATTAGACGAACGGCGCTGGCAATCGTCTCTGCTGGCACTGTCACACATGTAGGGTTTTCAACGGAGTCTGCTGCCCACGTATGCGCCCACTTGGATTCGCTGTATGTGTACTCAGCTTTCATTTTGAACGCGGCAATAACGCACGCCCACACCTCAACGCCGCTTTGCTCAAGGATTTCGTGCTTCAGCAATGGAAGGTCATCACCATCACTGTTCTCTGTTTTGGCCGGTGCCGGCTGCTCACTAACTGAGTGGTTGACGCCGTAGTGCTCTTTAGCGATCAGAACAATGTCCATCAGCTCAGCCGCCTGCAGGTCAGTTTCAAACTTCAACGTGATGCGAGAACCTTCCTCGCCCTGCTCGGCCTGGCAATGCTTAGCAATCAGCTCTGCCAGCTTGCGTGCCTGTGCTGCACTGAACTGCGGCATAGCATCGGTCTTGGTCAGCTTCTTCTTCCCTGCCGCTTTCGCCTTCTGCATCTGCTCCTGTGCTACTGATGATGCTTTCACGCCATGCTCACGCTGCAGGGCTACTGCGGTCGTCGCGGCCACTTCGCCGGACTTCACCATCTCAATCAGAGGCTCGCCCACGGTCAGCAGCTGCAAGTGTTGCTCAACATCGGTGATCGAACGTTTCACCTTGGCGGCAATTTCCGCTGGCTCTAATCCCTGATTAACGAGGCGCTGATAGGCGGCTGCACGTTCCAGCGGCAACAGGGCTCGGCCCTGACTACTGGTGACCATGAACGCCACGCTGTCCGCCTCACTCCCCACGAAGTCTTTGCACTCAAGGCGCAGCGTATAGCCCGCTTCCTGAGCCAGCTTCGCACCGTAATAACGGTGATGGCCGTCGATGATCTTAATGCCCTTCTCATTGACCTTAACAGCCAGCGGAGGCACATGCTCACCAGCGATAAAGGCGTCGCGGAATTCCTCGACATGGGTCTGATCGATATCACGAATGTTGTAATTAGTTTCGACATACAGCTCATCAACGCCCAGCAGGTAGGTTTTGCGAGTGGTGATGTCGGTATCGCTATTTTTTTTGTCGTCGTAAATGCGCGCTAAAGTACTCATGCTGTGGTCAGCTCCCATGTCAGGACAATAATCAGGGCGGCAATCATCACGGCTGCTGTGCGGATGGCCTGGTAGAAAATCTCATTGCGCTCGTAGTGGCTCTTCAGGTGCGCTCTCATAACAAATCCCTGTTCACACTGGCTGAAATAATGCGGCCGGTATCGAGTCCGCCATAGCTGCCGCAGTTGAGTGAGCCCTTCACAGCGCAGCGGTCGCAGTTCTCTTTGGCTTCGTTGCGTGAGGCGTCGAACTTCGCCACCAGCATTGCTTCACGCCATACCTGAGCTGCACGCAGCCAGAACCCTTTACTCTCCAGTTCGGCGGCCAGCTTCGCCTTGTGAGTGTATCTCTCGCTCTCAACCGGCAACGGGTCGGTGTTGATCGAGTAGCTCCAGTCGCTGGCACGCTTTAGCAGACCCTTAGTGAACAGCGGTTTGATAAAGCGCTTAACTGACGTCTCATGCAGGCCGGTAAGCTTGCAGAGGTCGCGGACCTTCAGCGGGCCGTTACGGGTAATCAGTTCAAGAATTTTTGATTCGTGGTTGATCATGATTTGTCCCCCGTTAACCGCGAAAGCCGTGAGGCACTGAGCTGTCAGGCCGAGGAATCACAGTGATATCCCGCTGCATGTTGCGCTTCAGGGCATTCCACTCAGAGCGTGGCGGGCGACCGGCCTTATCCCATTTAGTCGCTGACTGGAGATAGCCAGGCAGGTTGCCGGGGATGAACAGGGTTTTGGGGCGCATGTACTGGTATTCCTCGGTGCCTTCCCAGTGGACATGCTTGTAATCCACAACCAGGCAAAGCTCTTCCACCGTGAACGCGTCTTTCAGGCGGGATTTGATATGGCCCATCGACGACTGCGCCTCTGTGTGCTTAGCGCCGGTAACTTTGTTCAGGTGGCGTAAAACTTCTCGAGAGCAATTAACGACTGACCACTCATCGTCTGGTTGCGACGCAACCTGACAAAAGGTTTTTTTATCTGATGGATCATGTTTTGAATTTACTGACGGATCGTCGCCAGATTCTGGCGGGTCAAAACTGTTATTTTTGCTGGATTCTGACGGGTGAAAATTTGATGCGTCAAAATTCGGTGCATCAGATTTTGATGCGTCATATTTTGATGTGTCAGATTCTGACGCCTCAGATTCTGACAGGTGAGCAGCAGCTGATTCGCGAAGCTTTTTGACGTTAAGCTGATACATATTTGAGTTGTTACGATTACCCTTGCGACGTGACGTGCTGGTCAGCCAGCCTTCACTTTCCAGCTTGCGGATCGAGGTACGGACGGTACTCGGACCAGCGCCTATCTGACGGGCAATGGTAGCGATTGACGGCCAGCAAACGCCTTCGTCGCTTGAGAAGTCAGCCAGGCGCGCCATGATGGCAACCATGGTGATCTTCATGCCGGAGGATGCGCAGCCGTCCCAGACGAAAGCTGATAATTTAACGCTCATGATTTACCCCAACCTCTCTGAAATATTGCTTGAACCGTTCGAGAGAGCTGAAGCACTCGCCATGTTCGTAGTTGTCACGCAGGTAGATAACCCGGTCGTTCTCTGGCTCCCATCGAATGACACGCACAGGGATGCCGCGCTTGTCGCGGAAAATTCTGTCGAGCTCTCGCATTTGGTCGCCTTCATTCGCTGGTTAGCATCGCCCACAGCCCAGCTCACAAAGCTGTGGTTAACTTCTTCGCTTACGCCTGGCACATTAAGCGCATATCGCAGCGGCTCACTGCTGAAGCGGCCACCAGCTGAAGGAAGGCAACGGAATTGCGGTAATCCTGATTTTCTGGTTAAATTGATCACGCGATTAGTTCTCCACACACGTTGATTTAGTCGCATCGAACGCCGCGGACTGCAATCCAGCGGCGTTCACCTTTTCTGGGGCGCAAAACACGCGATACAGCAGCGTCAAATGCTCCTGCCACTTCGCCATTACCTGATAGCTGTTCTCTTCAATCTGCTCACGTTCAGCCGCATCAATCACACCGTCAGCGGTTGCTTTGCGGATGTAGGCAGAATGCTTACCAATCCACTCGACAGACTCCATCAGACGCTGATTGATATCCGCGTTATCCACATCCTCAATGTCCACCAGCGGGACGTTGACGCTGTTTGACTGACGGGACACAGCGTTAGCGATGTGCTTAGTGCCGCTGGCCTGCTGCAGAACCATCGCCCAGCCCATTGGGAAAATCTGATCGCCATTAGTGCGCAGACGGTTGAACAGTGCATCTTCGGTTACACCCAGCCATTCAGCGGCTTCCGCATAACCACCTGGAAGACTCGAAATCGTCTTCTTGATTGCCGCCACCAGCCATGCCGGTTGCTTCTCTACTTGCCAGTGCTTCTGATCCACGGTTAAGCCCTCTTGCCTGTGGTTAAAATTAGAAAGCTGTCGATATAGACTTGTGGTCACATTTACGATTTGCAGGGAACGGCTTCACTTCTTCCGCTGAAATCGTCCCGTCTTCATGGAGGATCACGGTGATGTCACGCTTGAGTGAAATCGCTTTAAAAATCGCGCTCTGGTAAACGCCTAAATCGGTTGCTGCTTTTGTCTGGCCAAACTGCTCTACATAATCTTTGAGTTTTATTCTCTGGCTCATAATCATCTCCTAATGGACAGGCTCAATTATCACCGCCAGAGGTAAAA